>Ga0105047_10013864_pt1 | contig 12831 bp, 13 predicted proteins | sample MAT04_FD_78384 | JGI IMG/M metagenome (GOLD analysis project Ga0105047, IMG submission 78384) | Freshwater microbial communities from Lake Fryxell liftoff mats and glacier meltwater in Antarctica - MAT-04 (megahit assembly) | ecosystem: Environmental > Aquatic > Freshwater > Ice > Liftoff... | reverse complement strand
GTAATTGCATTGGTCTAAAATCCCCTCCCTTTCAAGGGGAGGGCTAGGGTGGGGATGGGTTTTAACTGCTGCTAACCCGAAAATCTACCCCATCCCCCTCCTAACCTCCCCCTTGGAAGGGGGAGGGACAAAGGCTGCAAAAAGCTAACCAGACACTGGTGTTAAATAATGGTAATTCGATTCGTCTGTTTTTAAAAAATACATATTTGCCAGTCATGATCAGAAAGTAATGATATAATTTAAAAAGTTAATGCCTCAAAGTCCATTTACAAGGAGTAAGTGAATGAAATGTCTGCAAAAAGTTATAGTTATCTTTTTTATGCTTATACCAGCGGTTTCTTTTTCAGCAGACCTGAAAAAGATTACTGCAGCATCATCAATTTCTGCGGTCACGGTTTATACTGACCGGGCTCAGGTAACCAGAACCGCCTCCCTGAAACTCAGTCCAGGCAGCTATCTGGTCGTCTTTGAAGGTCTTCCAACTCTGATACAGGATGATTCGGTCAGGGTTGAAGGCAAGGGTGGAACAGCAACCATAGTTGGTTTGGAGATCAAGCGGGCCTTTCTGGAACAGAGCGGTGAAAAACGTGTCATGGAACTGGATGAGGAAATTCAAGTTCTGGAACGACGTTTGTCATCTTTGGATGCAAAAAAGGCCGGGCTGACAGCGCAGAAGGCCTTTCTGGATTCAATCAGGGTTTCCTGGGGTGATCGTATTTCAAAAGAACTGGCTATTGGCCGGCCTACATCGGCGCAATTGCTGGAAGCATCCAGTTTTGTCGGGGCCGGTGTCACCAATGTTGAAGAGCATAATAATAGCATAGAGGTTGAGAAGAAGAGTATTAAGGACAAGATCGAGGCACTGCGCCGCCAGCGAGATGAATCTACAGGTTCACATCGTAAAGAGATAAAGAATATTGAGGTGATGGTTGATATTGCCTCAGAAGGTACTTTAAAGCTGGAGGTTTCCAGTGTAATCGGCAGGGCCAGTTGGGTGCCTTCCTATGATGTGCGCCTGGGCTCCGATGCTAAAAGCAGTGAGTTGACATTCCGGGCCATGGTTCGCCAGCAGACCGGAGAGGACTGGAAGAACGTTGCCCTGACTTTATCCACAGCAAGACCATCTGCAGGTGGTGCTCCGCCGGAGATGAATCCATGGCGGATATCATTTTACCGTCCTCAACTCCCCATGGCTGCACCGATGATGTCAATGGCATCGGCACCGGTGCGGGCAAAAAAAGCCAAGTCAGTGAAGAAAGAGATGGCAGATGAAGATTACAAGGTTGCCGAAGAGGCTCCTGCTGCCTATGCTACGGCACAGGTCAGTGATGAACAGTCATCGGTGGCATTCACTATCCCCCGGCCGATTGATGTGCCTGCCGACGGCAGTCAGCAGGGAAGCATCATCGCAATTGAACAGTTTCCAGTCAATATGGAATATCTGGCCATTCCCAAGCTTTCTCCATTTGTTTTTCTGAAATCGGAAATAGTCAATAAGGCTGCCTATCCACTGCTGCCTGGAAAAGTTAATACCTTTGTCGGCAACACCTTTACCGGTAACTCATATCTGAAAAAAGTTGCCGCCGGCGAGAAATTTGACCTGTATTTTGGTGTTGATGATCAGTTGACGGTCAAACGGGAAGAACTGAAGCAGTATAAGGAAGCTGGCTTGTTCGGCAAAAATAAAGCCAGTTATCGTTATCGCATTGAATTGGGTAATTTTCGTAAGGAAGCTCTGACAGTTACCCTGCGTGATCAGCTGCCCATAGCAGGTGACGAAGAAATAAAAATCTTGCTGGATGAACCGACAGTTAAGCCGGACGAACAGAAAAACGATGGAACTTTGATCTGGAAGCTGCCGATGAAAGCTGGCGAGAAGAAAGAGATGAGTTTCGGCATCCTGGTCGAGTATCCAAAGGATAAGGAAATAAGCGGATTATGACGGACCGCTGTTCTCCCAAAGCTCCGGGATTCCCGCCGGGATAGACATGGCCTTGACGGTGGTTGCACGTTATTGCGGCGCAACAGTTGCTCGAGCCACTGCACGCCACATGGAGTATCCTTATCCTGATACTAACGAACGCCGTATAACAATCTAAACACACTCTTTGAGGACATTGAAATCTGATAAAACGGTTATAAAGTTGAACATTCAGTCAGGAAGTTCACTGGCTCCCAAAACGTGGTAAACTTCCATCTTGTTTTGTAATCAACTTGCAGCAATAATAGTTGTTTCACATTGCTACAAGAGGAGCTTTCATGAATAACAATACGAACATATGCCGCTGCCCATGGGTTGATTTGAGCAAGCCTGACTATATCGACTATCACGATAAAGAATGGGGCGTGCCGGTGCATGGTGACCGTTTGCTGTTTGAATTTTTGATACTGGAAGGGGCCCAGGCCGGTTTAAGCTGGTACACGGTATTACGGAAGCGGGAAAACTACCGTCTGGCCTTTGATCAGTTCGATGTCGAAAAGGTTGCTCGTTATGATGACCAAAAGGTTCAGGAACTTTTGTCCAATCCTGGCATTATCCGTAACAGGTCCAAAGTGGCGGCTGCAATCGGCAATGCCCGCAGCTTTCTGGCTGTGCAGGATCAATTCGGCAGTTTTGACGCCTATATCTGGAACTTTGTGGGTGGCAGGCCGATTGTGAATGAGCTGAGATCCTTTGCCGATTTCCGCGCTACAAGTATGGAATCTGATGCCATGAGCAAGGATCTGCTTAAGCGTGGTTTCAAGTTTGTCGGCTCAACTATCTGCTATGCACTTATGCAGGCTACAGGCATGGTCAATGATCATACGGTGGAATGTTTTAGAAGGCAGGAGATAATCGATTCATATTAGAGAAGAACTGCTTCAAAGCGGCCTTTATGGACAAGAAAAACGGCAATACGCCGGAGTCTCTTTACAACGCTACCAAGGGTGCTTTCAAGGATGCCCCCAAAATTGATGGTGTTGGTGATGATAACTTCATTGCTCCACCTCTTCTCCATATACTTAAAGGTGGCTTCGTCCGACTCGGTTAAGCTAAAGGCTGCTGGTCAGAAAGCGGTTGAGAATCTGGGGAAGTTGACTGCAAAATAAGCTTGTGGAAATATGAATACAAAAAGCCCCGTGTCCATAAAAGATACGGGGCTTTTTGTTGTGACAGTTTGATATTGAAGATCAGCCGGCCAACCTCTTTAGTTCCGCCAGCAGCTCATCGGCCTTGATTCCCCGTTGAACGCAAAGAGTAAACATGTCCTCCGGCACAGGGGCGCAAACGGTCAGGGTGCTTTCGTCCGGCATTGAAACTGCCGTTTTGAAAGAGTGCAGGGCAAAGCCGGTTGCGCCAGGAATGATCTGGCCGCTGTATCTTTTGTCGCCAAGTACAGAGTGTCCGATCATTTCAAGATGTCGTCTGATCTGGTGCATCCGTCCGCTGATTGGAGTTACCAGCAGCAGGCTGCAGGCTTTACCTTTGGCCAGGATTTCATAACGTGTTTCCGATTCTTTGTCGTCCAGCGGTTCGGTGATGACGCCGTTAGGGTCAGGTACGCCTGCTACAAGAGCCAGATAGAGTTTGTCCAGTCCGGTTTCCTTTACCTGGCGGCCAAAGAGGCCGGCAGAAGAGGAGCTTTTGGCAAGTATGACAGTGCCGGATGTACCGCGATCAAGACGGTTTACCGGATAGAGTTTACAGACCGTCTCACGGCTGGCCATATAGGCAATGCCGAAGTCAACCAGATTTTCCTCTTCATCCGCAGTGCGGTGCATGGGAAGCCCGCGCGGTTTGTTGATGATGGCTATATGGTCATCCTCATAAAGAATATCCAGATCCGGCTGTTCCTCGATGAGAAGGCTCAGTAGTGTGGCGCTTTCCTTGAGAGTTACGGAGTCATGGAAATACAGAAAGCTATCTGCTGTCGCTTTGTCTCCGTTTACTTTGACAGCACCGCTTTTGATGAGCTTGCGGGGATAACCGAAAGGTGACGTTGGCAGCAGGTTGCGCAGAAAGCTTTCCAGCCGACGGCAATGGTCTTGAGGCATGATTTGAAATGTTAACATGGTTCCTTTGGTGATTTGGGTGAATGTTTTGTTCACCCAATCAGGACAGAGTCTTGTGTCTGCCCTATGGTTTGATGCCGCGATCCCGCATCAGGTTGGAGAGGGAACGGTCATAGGTTTTTTCGCCGTCTGTAGTAAACATGCAGCCGGTTGCCTGGCCTTTTTCACGGTGGTAGGCAACGCATTGGCAACAGTTGCCACGGCGTGGGCAGCCTTTGTTGTTATAGGTACAGCGGCAATCTTCGCCGGTTCTTGTGCAGGACATGATTGACTCCTTATGAAAAACGTTTGCCACAGCCAAAAGTAGGCGCTTTTAAGCGAGGACACAGAGGACTCAGAGAAGATCAAATGCAAAATAACAGTCTTTTAGCTGGAGGCTCCAAAGGCCTTTATGCCGTTCTGACTTTCTCTGTGATCTCTGTGGCAGAAAGATTATATAATTTTATTCAGCGGATACTCGATAATCCCTTTGGCACCAAGCTTGATTAGTACAGGCACTATCTGGCGTACATCCTTTTCTGACATAATGCTCTCGATGGAAAGCCAGTCTGATTTATACAGGTTTGAAACTGTCGGGTGTTTCAGGCTTGGCAGTACACCTGTTATGGCTTCAACCTTATCAGCCGGGGCGTTCATCTTCAGGCCGACCATTCCTTCGGCAGCCAGAGAGGATTTGAGCAGAGTAGCGATCTGTTCGATCTTTTCACGTTTCCAGGGATCTTCCCAGGAGGCTCTGTTAGCGATCAGAACAGGCACCGATTCCATTAGTTCGCAGACAATGCGCAGGCCATTAGCCTTGATAGTTGAACCGGTTTCGGTTACTTCAACGATTGCATCGCAGAGACCGTCAACTACCTTGGCCTCGGTGGCGCCCCAGGAAAATTCTACGGTAACAGGGATATTGCGCTCAGTAAAATAACGTTTGGTGAACTCAACCAGTTCTGTTGAGATTGTGGCACCGGCAAGGTCTTCCGGGCAAGTTACTTTAGAGTCTCCATTGACTACCAGCACCCAGCGGGCAGGGCGGCGTGATACCTTGGAGTAGACCATTTCGCAGACTTCCACCACATCGGAATTATTCTCGTGAACCCAGTCACGACCGGCAATACCGGCATCAATGGTTGTACGCTCTACATAGCGTCCCATTTCCTGTGGGCGGATCAGTTTGCAGTTCATTTCACTGTCGTCAATGGCAGGGAAATAGCTGCGGGAAGAAATATTAATCTGCCAGCCGGCTTTTTTAAAAAGCTCGACGGTGGCGTTTTCCAGGCTTCCCTTGGGGATGCCGAAATTCAGTATGTTGGACATAATAACCTCTCAAGTGTTTTTGGCTGTGGCAAAACGAATTTATGATTTTTTGTAGACTTCGTCTGGATTGAATAACGGATTGGAATGTTCCACCCACTGGCCGTTTTCCCATTTAACATAAAAACAGCTGCGGTTGCCCGTGTGGCAGGCGGCCGGGCCGTTCTGTTTGACTTTGATGACAACCGTGTCGGAGTCGCAGTCGGTCAGGACTTCCATGACGTCCTGTGTATTGCCGGACTCTTCACCTTTCATCCAGTATTTGTTGCGGGTACGGCTGAAAAACCAGGTTTTGCCGCTTTCAAGGGTCAAGTTGAGGGTTTTTTCATCCATGTAGGCAACCATCAGTACTTCGCCGGTGACATGGTCCTGTATAATGGCTGGAATCAGGCCGCCCATTTTGTCGAAATCAATCTTGATCACTTCTTTCTCCTTCTGGTTAAGTTATAGAGTGGGCAAGTTTATGTTCTAAAGGGATAAATTGCAAGAAAGGAGAGTGCTTAGGTTGAGGCTTAAAGGTTGGATACATTTGCGTTGCTGCCCCCTCATCCGGTCTTCGTCCACCTTCTCCCTCAGGGTGAAGGATTCACGGGAGATTACTTCTAATCAGATTTAGATTTACAGTTGAAAGGTAATATTGCTTAGTCTGGTATGACCATGGCACCTTTACCAAGTTTGCCAGCCAGTTCTTTGGCTGCGACAGGATCAAGCTTTCTTCCTACCTTGACTCGATACCAGACCCCTTTTTCACCAAGATTGGATTCAACAATGGAGACATTGTAGCCTTTGCCTGCCAGTTTGCTTTTAATGGATTCCGCTTCTGATTTCAGGCTGAATGAAGCCACCTGAACTGCAAAACCGCTGGTTTCTGGAACTTTGGCCACCGGCTTTTCAGAAGGTGTGCTTTTGGCTGCTGGTGATACGAGTGTATTAACCGGATGCTGCGGTTTAATTTTTTCTTCAGTTGTGTTGACACCGCTGCCGATGACATTATTTCTATGGTCGCCAGGAAGACTTTTGTAAAAACTTAGCGCAGGGTTTGTTGTGTTGCCCGCTCTCTGTGGGGCATGAGGGTTTTGTGGCTGATTGCCTTCAGCAACAGAGGGTTGGGTTGGTTGAGGTGGCTGAACTATTGGTTGGGCAGAAACAGTTTGTTTTGGAGAGCTTTCCAGGCTCGTTTGTACATTAGCTGCTTGAAAAGCTTTTTTGGCGGATCTTTGCGACAAAAACCACCCGGTACCATAGCCGATTATCAGGCTGATAATTGCCGTGATGACGATGGTCGGCTTAAGCAGTCCACTCGACTCCTTGCGGGCTTTCGGTTTGTTCTGGCCGGAGACATATGATTGTTTGGGGGAACTGTAGTCAATCCGCATATCTCAACTCCATCACATCCGTTCCGGCGCAGAAATTCCCAGGATTGAAAGTGCATTTTTCAAGGTTTGGGCAGTGCGCTTAAGTAGATATAATCTTGCATTTGTAAGTGCCGGCTCTTCAGTTATGACCCGGTTTTTATTGTAGAAACTGTGGAAACATCCCGCCAGTTCGGTCAGGTAATAGGTTAATCTGTGCGGCTCAAAGTTTGAAGCACTGTCATCAACTGAGTCTGGCAGTGCGTTCAATAGTTTGATCAGTTGCAGTTCTTCAGCGGTCACCAGCATGGAGATGTCGTTTGCCCTTGGCTCTGAAGGAGCTATGAAGCCTTTTTCTTTGGCATTTTCAAAGATGCTGCAGATGCGGGCATGGGCATATTGCACATAGTCAACCGGATTGTCCGGTGACTGTTCTTTAGCCAGATCAATGTCAAATACGAGCTGAGAATCCGGTTTGCGCATGATAAAGAAGAAGCGGGTTGCATCACGGCCAACTTCGTCAATCAGGTCGCGTAAGGTGACATAGCTGCCGGCACGCTTGGAGATTTTGACCTCTTCGCCACCACGCAGTACTGTTACCATCTGGTGCAGGACGTATTCCGGCCACCCATTGGGAATACCGCAGTCGAGGGCCTGTAAGCCGGCACGGACTCTTGTGATGGTACTGTGGTGGTCCGAACCCTGCTCGTTGATGACCCGGGTGAAACCGCGATTCCATTTGTTGAGATGATAGGCAATGTCAGGAACAAAATAGGTGTAGCCGCCGTCTGTTTTACGCATGACCCGGTCTTTGTCATCGCCGAAATCTGTGGTGCGCAGCCAGAGAGCGCCACCTTCTACGTATGTATAGCCATTCTTTTGCAGTAGTTGAACGGTTTCGTCAACCAGTCCTCTGCTGTACAGGCTGGATTCCAGCGTAAAGACATCAAAGGAGACATCAAAGGCTTTCAGGTCCAGATCCTGCTCGCGTCTCAGGCAGGCAACGGCAAAGCGTCGGATGGCGTCCAGATCGTCAACATCTCCGATTGCGGTTATATGTTGGTCATTGGCATCAACGGTCTCTTTTGCCAGGTATGCGGCAGCAATGTCCTTGATATATTCACCCTGATAACCGTCAGCAGGCCAGCGGTGATCATCTGTTTCAATATTCAGGCAGCGGGCCTGTACCGAGAGGGCCAGATTGGCGATTTGCGCTCCGGCATCGTTGTAGTAAAATTCCCGTGTTACATCCCAGCCTGTGGCGTTTAGCAGGCGACAGAGGGTGTCGCCAATGGCTGCACCGCGTCCGTGGCCGATGTGGAGTGGTCCGGTCGGATTGGCGCTGACAAACTCGACTTGTACCTTTTTACCGGCACCACTGCTTGTTAGTCCAAATTTGTCGCCCATTGACTCAATTTCCAGCAGTGTTGATTGCCAGGCTGTTGCAGCAACGTAAAAGTTTATAAAGCCGGGACCGGCAATTTCAGTTTTGGAGATTAACCCATTGTTGTCGGCAATATGTTTGATGATGATTTCTGCGACCTGGCGCGGTGCCTTGCGTTCACTTTTAGCGATCTGCATGGCAATATTGCAGGAAAAGTCGCCATGTTCCGGATTGGCAGGTATTCCAATCAGCACGGCTGGAAAAGGAGAGGTTGTCAGCTCAGAGCTTGCTGAGGCAGATTTTAGTGAGGTTTCGACTAGTGAGGCAATTCTGTGACGCATCATTATTTATGAGTTTCCTTGCTTTGGGTGTCTGTTGATTTGGTTATGTCATCTTCTATGTCTTTTATACTCACGTCGCGGCAGTAATCCGGGCAACGGGCTCCACCATCCGGCACACAGAATTTCTTATTACAGTTTTCACGCCAAGCACAAACTGCACAGCTTTGACGAGACATAGATCCGCCTTTTATTGTTTCGTGCCTGATGTAAACTGGTAAATTACTTCATTGCTTCGGACCAGCCCCAGGTCTTTGCGGGCGATTCTTTCGATATAGCGACGATCACTCTGCAGCGCAACAACTTCACGTTTCAGGTTTTCGTTTTCACCGTGGATCTCTAACAGCCGTTTTTCAATCTTGGCCTTGTCCTGGCGAAGTTCATAAATACGCAACAAGCCTTTGTCACCAAAAACTGTGAAAAACAGTATAAATGTCATGCAACCAGCTGGTATGAGATACATCCTGTTTTCGAGCTTGAGCTTGAGCTTCATATTAAAGCCCTTTGCCTATGCAGCCGGAAAAATAATCAGCTGTGGTAATAAGGCCGGTTTCAAGGTCAATAACAGGCTCCCATCCAAGTTTTTCTATGGCCAGAGAGATGTCCGGCTGACGCTGCTTGGGGTCATCCTGAGGCAGCGGCTTGAAAATAATCTTTGACTTTGACTTGGTTATACTAACGATTTTTTCGGCAAACTCAAGGATTGTATTCTCAACCGGATTTCCCAGGTTGATCGGTCCGATGAACCCGGCAGGGTTTTCCATCATGCGGATCATACCCTCCACCAGGTCGGAAACAAAACAGAAAGAGCGGGTCTGGGAACCATCGCCGTACATGGTGATGTCTTCATTACGCAGCGCCTGAAGCATGAAATTTGATACTACCCGTCCATCATTTTCAGCCATGCGGGGGCCGTAGGTGTTGAAGATACGAATGATGCGGATATCGACGAAGTTCTGACGGTGATAGTCCATCATCAATGTTTCTGCAACCCTTTTGCCTTCATCGTAGCAGCTGCGGATGCCAATCGGATTAACATTACCCCAGTAACTTTCAACCTGTGGGTGGATTTGTGGATCTCCATAGACCTCAGAGGTTGAAGCCTGCAGGATGCGGGCTTTGACCCTTTTGGCAAGACCGAGCATGTTGATCATACCCATGACGCTGGTTTTGACGGTCTTGACCGGGTTGTACTGATAGTGTACGGGGGAAGCCGGGCAGGCCAGGTTGTAAATGCGGTCAACTTCCAGCAGGATCGGTTCAACGATGTCATGACGAACAAGTTCAAAACGGTGGTTGTCCATCAGGTGGATGATGTTATTCTTGCTGCCGGTAAAAAAATTGTCCAGACAGATGACATCATGTCCTTCACTCAACAGCCGTTCACACAAGTGTGATCCGATGAATCCGGCTCCGCCGGTAACCAGTATTCTCATGTTATTTCCCCCCCCTAGAGATGCCGGCTCCGCAGCGACCAAGCGGAATGTAGCTGAATCCACTGGAAGCGAGGCGGTCTGGTTTGTAAAGATTGCGGCCATCCACAATCAGAGGGTTTTTCAGTGCTGTCTTGATTCTGTCGAAATCAGGGTTGCGGTATTCGTTCCAGTCCGTAATTACGGTAAGTGCATCAGCGTTGTCCAGAATATCGTATTGGTTCTGGCTATATTCAATTCGGTCACCAAAAATTTTCCTGGCCTCCGTAATTGCTTCGGGGTCATGGGCGCGGACAGTGGCTCCGGCAGACAACAGACGTTCGATGATCGTTATGGCAGGTGCTTCACGCATATCATCCGTGCGAGGCTTAAATGCCAAGCCCCAGCAGGCAATGATCCTGCCGGTGAGCGATTTTTCCTGGTCTGGTGAACCTAGTGCCTTGATCAGTTTATCAGCCAAAACCTCTTTCTGGCGTTCATTAACATCTTCAACCGCCTTGAGCAGTAGAAAGTCGTAGTTACATTCCTCGGCGGTCATGATCATCGCTTTGACATCCTTTGGAAAACAGGAACCGCCATAGCCTGGGCCGGGGAAAAGAAAATCATAGCCGATTCTCGTGTCTGAACCGATCCCTTCACGGACAGCGGCAACATCGGCACCCATGCGCTCACAGAGTCCGGCAACCTGGTTCATAAATGAAATGCGGGTGGCCAGCATGGCATTGGCAGCGTATTTGGTCATTTCAGCACTGCGGATGTCCATGACCAGCATGCGGTTATACTTGCGCATGAAAGGATCGTATAACTCTTTCATAATTTCGGCTGTGCGGACGTTGTCGGTTCCGATGACAACCCGGTCCGGTTTCATGAAGTCTTCGATGGCTGCGCCTTCTTTGAGGAATTCGGGATTTGAAACTACATCGAATTCCAGATTGACCTGACGTTTGTCCAATTCTTCCTGTATGGCGATTCGTACTTTGTCGGCAGTGCCTACCGGTACGGTGGATTTAGCAACAATAATCTTGTAGCCGCTCATGCTGCGACCAATTTCACGTGCCACACCAAGTACATATTTCAGATCGGCTGAACCGTTTTCGCCAGGCGGGGTGCCAACTGCAATAAAGCTGATCAATGAAGACTGGATGGCGCTAGTGGCGTCAGTGGTAAAGGTTAGTCTTCCTTCAGACTGATTGCGTAGAATCATGTCCTTCAGGCCAGGCTCGTATATGGGTATGATCCCCTGTTTCAGGGCTTCAATTCTTGATTCATCAATATCAACCGTAATGACCGTGTTACCGCTTTCCGCGAAGCAAGCGGCTGCTACCAGGCCGACGTATCCGGCGCCAAAAATGCAGATTTTCATATTTAAATCCCCTATCAAGATTAGGCTTTAAAAAATATCATATATCCTACTGTAATTCCAAGGCTATTTTAGAGAATCCGCATCTTCTCTGGCTTTGAGAGCTTTTGTGTATGCCTCATTGCGGGAAATACCTGTAATTACGGCAGCTTTCTTTGCTGCATCTTTAATTGACAGGCCATCTTCATTCAGTAAACGGTCCAGTACGGTGTCCAGAGATTCAGCCTCTTTTATGGCTGATTCTCCGGGGGCGATCAGGATTACTACCTCACCACGAACTTTTGCCTGTGAAACAATCGTTATTACCTCTGATACTGTGCCAAGGATAAATTCCTCGTAGATCTTGGTCAGCTCTCTGGCAATCGCTATTTGACGGTTACCCAGCACTTCATACATGTCGGATAGAGTGCTTTCCAGGCGATGTGGTGCTTCGTACAGAATCAGAGTGCCTGTTGCTTCAGCCAGGCCTGCCAGGAAAGTACGGCGTTTTCCCTGTCTGGCTGGGGGGAATCCTGCGAAAGTAAAGTTGTCGCTGGGTAATCCAGCCCCTGACAGGGCTGTGATGGCAGCGCAGCACCCTGGTATGGGGATGACCCTGATTCCTTCCGAAAGTGCATCACGTACCAGGTGATAGCCAGGGTCGGATACGCAAGGTGTTCCGGCATCGGAGACAAGTGCTACATTTTTTCCTTGCCTAAGGTTTGATAAAATCCGTTCGCCCTTCAGCTGTTGATTATGGTCGTAATAAGACGTTAATGGTTTACTGATGTTGAAATGATTCAATAGCTTGAGTGAGTGACGTGTGTCTTCCGCAGCAATCAGGTCAACTTCACTCAGTATACGCACGGCACGGTAAGTAATGTCCTCAAGATTGCCTATTGGAGTGGAGACTATGTAGAGTATGCCGCTCATCAAATTCTCCCGGATATCCATGTGGGAAATTCCCACCATGGTATTGCCTTTATGCCGTGTGCCATCGGTTGCTCTTGTGGAATTCGGCATACCAGTATTCCTGCTTCACAAGCATCTTCTCCAGCCAGTTTTCTTAATTTTTTTAGTCCACTCAGATGTGCTGTTCCGGGTGTCGTTGTCAGTGCGATTTCTATGGGTATGATTTTATCGCCTGACTGAACTATCAGATTTACTTCCAGCCCGTCATGTGATCTCCAGTACCAGAGTGCAGGCTTTTTTCCGGCATTTGTGAATGCTTTAACAGCTTCAATGACAATCAATCCTTCAAATAATGCCGGTCCCATTGCTCCGGATAAAGCCGCTTCCCCATTTGGCTGGCGGGTGAGGTAGCAGGCGATGGACGGATCTGTCATGTAGAGCTTTGGAGCTTTTGTGACCCTCTTTCCCATGTGGTTGAAATATGGCGGCAGTATGTATGCCAGATAGGATGCTTCCAGTACTCCAGCCCATGTTTTGGCCGTTGGCAGCGTTATGCCTGTCTGTCGTGAAAAGCCAGCACTATTGAACTCCCGGGCGTGTTGTGCACAGGCCATTGATACAAAATGTTCGAAGGCTCTTGTGTCACGGATATTCTGTAGCTGGCGAACATCTCTTTCAACATAAGTCTGCATGTATGAACGCAGCCACAGATCGC
>Ga0105047_10013863_pt1 | contig 12831 bp, 12 predicted proteins | sample MAT04_FD_78384 | JGI IMG/M metagenome (GOLD analysis project Ga0105047, IMG submission 78384) | Freshwater microbial communities from Lake Fryxell liftoff mats and glacier meltwater in Antarctica - MAT-04 (megahit assembly) | ecosystem: Environmental > Aquatic > Freshwater > Ice > Liftoff... | reverse complement strand
GGTTTCCTCCGCATCATTGTCGGCCCGGAAGTTCCCGCTGTTCACGTCAATGGCAACCAGCGCCTCAGTTTGCTCGATGATGATCGATCCGCCCTGCGGCATCTCGATTCGCTTCTGGTTGATCTTCGCGATCTCTTCTTCGATCCCGTACTTGTGGAACAGCGGTTCCATGTTTTCGAAGTAGCGAATCCGGCTCGCGAACCGCGGCATCACGATCTGCAAGAACTCCGAAGCGTGGGCGAACGCATTCGCTTCATCGACCCAGATGGTGTCGATATCGTTCGTGAAGATGTCCCGGATCGTTCGGGTGATCATGTCCGATTCGCGATAGATTTCGACCGGGGCCGGGACCTTCTTGATGCGCTTGGCCACGACTTGCCAGAGCCGCAGGAGGTAGGCAAGGTCGTTGTGCAGTTCGGTTTCGTTGCGGTCAATCGCTGCGGTGCGGACGATGAAGCCGACGCCCTTTGGCGGCTTCATTGCGTTCATGATGTCCCGCAGTCGGCGGCGAGCGTCGGGGTCTTCGATCTTGCGCGAAACACCCACACGGCCGAGGCTCGGCATGAGCACGAGGTAACGCCCGGCGATGCTCACGAAGGTGCTAAGGGTTGGCCCCTTGGTGCCGATGCCTTCTTTGATGACCTGGACGATGACTTCCTGGCCACGCTTGAAAATCTCTTGAATCGGCGGGCGAGGGAATCCACGGTCTCGCGGAGCCCCGGGGCGAGCGCCCATTGGAGCGCCGCGTGGAGGTGGGCCGCCGCGACCACCGCCGCGTGGGGGAGGACCACCACGACCACCACCGCCACCGCCGCCGCCACGTTGAGGCGGACCACGACGACCACGGCCACCGTCGTCCTCACGGCGTGGAGGGGGTGCGAACTCATCGTCGTCGTAAGCTGGGGTCGCCATGACCTCGGCGGTTTCTTCCTCACTGCCTTCGTCTTCGCCGTCGGATTCGGCTTCAGCAAAACCCGATTCACCTTCGGCATCGTCCGCGACTTCGTTCGTCGTTTCGCTTTCGCTTGCGAAGCGATCATTTGGCCCGTCGACATCGAAATCGTCGGCTACGCCGCCTTCGAAGAACGGGCGAATTTCCGGTTCGTCGTCGCCTTCGGAGGTGCGGTGCTCGGCACTGCTCACCCGCGGCTCGACGTCGGGGTCCTCGCCGTTCGTGGCTTCCGCGTCCGTTTTCTTCTTACCGCGACGGGGCTTGGCCTTGGCTTCGGCTTCCCCTTCGTCGGCTTTTTTCTTCGCCCGGGGTCGGCCCTTGGGCTTCGCCTTCGGTTCGTCCGTCGATTTCTCTTCTTCCGTCTCGGGTTCGGGCTCAGGCTCCGCTTCCGTCACGGCGGGGGCGGGGGCGGGGGCGGGGGCGGCCGGAACTTCATCGAACAAGTCGTCGAGGGTCGGCCAGCCGTCGGGCTCTTCGGGCTCAGCGGGAGCCGGTCGAGTCGGCTTGATGATCACCGGTTGAACGACTTCAACAGGACGGATGACCTCAATCGATTCAAGAGGCTGCACGAGTTCGACATCGGTGCTTTCTTCGCCATCTTCGATTTCCCCGTCGTCGACTTCGACCTCCTGGGGCAGCGAAATGAGGTCTTCAACGATTCCCGAACCGAAGCCGAAATCATCGGCCAACTCGTCGGACGGGGACGGTGGTGCAAAGCCGCTTGCGGCTTCGCGTGAAGCCACAACCGGCGGTTGCGAAGCAGGCACAGTCACCGCGGATTCAGGCTCGGCAATGCGAGGGCTCGGGCGAACATCCCGTCGTTCGCCCCGTGGCGAGCGGCGGTCGTTGCGGTCGCCACGGTCATTGCGATCCGTTCGCGGCCGGCCGGCCGGTTCGCCATTCTCCTCGGCGTCCATCTCATCTTGAATGTGTTTGGGCAGCAGATGCTTGTAATAAACGGGATCAACGTCCGAGGCGTGCAAGAACCCATTGCGTCCGATGCCAAAGTCGACGAACACGGCTTGAATGCTCGGTTCGATGTTGACCACGCGGCCCTTGTAGATGTTGCCAACGTAACTTTCCTGGCTCGCGCGTTCGACGTAGAGTTCTTCGAGAACACCGTTTTCGACAATCGCGATGCGGCACTCCTCCGCCTGGAGGACGTTGATAAGCATTTCCTTCTTCATTGAAATCCTTTGCTGTCAGTGGCGGGCCGCCTCGTGGCGGTCCGGAAAATATCGAAGCCTTCGCCGGTTGGCGAAGGCGTGTGTCACTCAACGACTGGCCCATTCGGGGACATGCCCCAGGTGCCGGAACCGGTCGTCGCGTCGTCCTCCGCCCCAACCGGGGCGTGTTCTAATGGGGCCGATTCGGGTGGCCCTTCCGGTGGAAGGTCGTTCAACTGAACGGCCTCGTCGCGGATATCGAGATCGGTTCGCACGAGCACAGCCCCGACTTCGAGGAGGTCGTACAACCCGAGTGAGCGGATGATTTCTTCAGCTTTCGCGGTGCCGTTTTGCGTGATCCAGATGTCGAGGTTCAGGAACCCTGCCATCACGTGGATGCCGCGGATATACGGGCGGATATTGACCCGGCGGGGCTTCGGGTGCAGGCGGTCGGCCCAGAGTTGAATTGAACTCATGAGTTCCGTTGCCACGGACATCGTTTCATCAACGCGATCAGCGGGCAGTGGCAACTGATAGATCGCACGAAGCGGCACCGCGGACGCTTTCATCGGAATGATTTTGGCTTCGTTAAACACAAGACCGATGGGCGAAACTCTGTTGAGCCGGTCGCGAACTTCTTCCGATTCCATCGGGCGGAGCAGTTCGAGTTCAACGACTTCGCGGAGGGCGATGATGCCGAGAGGTAGCGAGGACGCGAACACAAAACGGGGCAATGGGTGGAAGCCAGCGGTCGATTTGAAGGGCAATTCGGCGCGACGGAGCATCCGCTCGGTGCACCGCATGAGGTCGTGGTGACTGAGGAGCCGAAGTTCATCGGCCTTGTGGAATCGGAAACGAATCTTGTCGCCGGCCATGTCTGGCGTGGCTGCCGCAAAAGTCACGGCAGCGCTCTCCCGTCGGTAATCCCCGACACGGGAGCGGACGGACGAAAGGAGCCGGATTACCGGTGGCCTGACATGGACCAACGGAGCTTCGGGAAATCCGAATCGTCTCGACCCGCTCGTCCGCCAATCGATCGGAAGGTGGGGGGCAGAACCCGTCGCCACTTCGGCATCGATCAGTCGGCCGCTTCGGGGAGGATACGTCGCAATTGTTCTCGTAAATACGTCGTCACTTCGCGGGCGGTCTCCATCCGCCCGGATTCGCGGGCAACTCGCTCGGCGTCGGCCACCGTCAAGTTGCGAATCGCCCGCTTGATCTCGGGAATTTTTCGGGGCGTCACGCTGAGTTGTCGCAACCCCAGCCCGACCAGAAGCGGGATGAACATCGTCTCCCCGCTCATTTCCCCGCACACATTCACGGCCACGTTTTCCCGCCGGGCCGCATCGCAAACCAACCGGATCAGCCGCAGAACGGCCGGATCCGCCGGGTTGTACAACCCGGCCACGTTCTCATTGTTTCGATCCGCTGCCAGGGTGTATTGAACCAGGTCGTTCGTCCCAATCGAGAAGAAGTCGACCTCCCGGGCCAGCACGTCCGCGAGGATTGCCGCGGACGGTACTTCGATCATGGTACCGACTAAGATGTCTCTTTTGAAGGGGATTCCCTCTTCTTCCAGGTCTTCGCGCACCTCGGCGAGCAAATGTTGGCACTGCCGCAATTCCATGACCGTGCTAATCATGGGGAACATGATGCGGATATCGCCGTAAATACTGGCCCGCAAGATGGCCCGAAGCTGGGTTTTGAAAAGCGGCAGGTTTCTCAAACAGAGCCGAATGCTCCGCAAACCCAGGAACGGGTTTTTCTCCCCGGTGAGTAAGCCCGAGACCGAAGAAAACTTATCGGCCCCAATATCGAGGGTTCGAATCACCACCGGCTTATCGGGGCCGAGCGTGGTCAGCACGGCCTTGTACGCTTCGTAATGTTCCTCTTCGGTCGGGTCGGACGACTTGTTCACATAGAGAAACTCGGTCCGGTAGAGGCCCACGCCATCGGCCCCGCGTTCGAGGCAGTGCACGGCTTCGTTCGGGAATTCGATGTTGCCGAACAAACTGACGCGGACGCCATCGCGCGTAATCGGTTGGACATCGAGGAGCGATTCGATGCGGCTACCGGAAGCGGTGAACTGGTCCTGGCGAAGGCGTTGATAGCGGGCCAGTGTTGCCTCATCGGGGTCGATGATGAGCAAACCTTCCCGGCCGTCGACGATGACCGTGTCGCCGCCGGAGACGTCGGTGAGGAAGCGACCGATCCCGACGACGGCGGGGATTTCCAGGGCCCCGGCCATGATTGCGGTGTGGCTCGTGGGGCCGCCGCTTTCCGTGGCAAAAGCGTGAACCGTTTTCGGATCAAGCTGGGCGGTTTCACTCGGGCTCAAGTCGTGCGCTAGCACGATCACTGGTTCCCCGGCGAACGGCAGTGGACTGCCGTGGACGCCCATTAACGTCGCCAAGACTTGTTTCTCAAGATCGAGCAAATCGGCTCGAAGTCTGACGAATTGGTGATCCGCTGGGAGATCATCGAAACGCTTGACGTACTCGCGAATCGCCCGGCTCACGGCATACTCGGCCGTGTAACGCTGATCGCGGATCAGTCCTTCGATTTTCCGGCGAAGGTGCGGATCTTCGTACATCCCGGCGTGACCGTGAAATATGTCCCCGATGTCTTTCCCGAGCTTTTCGGTCAACGAGCGTTGATGCTGTCGGGCGTCGTCGGCCGCGCGGATGAGGGCGCCCGCGAGCCGGTAGATTTCCCCTTCGACTTGTTCAGGCGGCACGATCCGCTGCGAAATGACAACCCCTTCGGTGTCCAGCACAAGCGCCGGACCGATGGCGATTCCCGGCGAAACGGCGATCCCGCGCTTGATGTCCATGAACTCGGAGTCATCCGGTAAGGTCGATCATCGAATCGAGTAGGTCCGGCGGGCCAAGCCGGAGTTTAGGGTTGTTCAATTGCCGCTCGGCTCGCGGCACCTACTGAGCTTCCACGGCCGCCAGCAATGCCGCCAAGGGTTCGATCGCCGTCCCGGCATCTTCGCCGTCCACTTCGAGCACCAATTCGGCGCCCGGTTCGGCAATCAACAAGATCAGGTCGAGCGAACTCTTGCCATCCGCACGGCGGTCCCCGTTGTAGACGGTCACCGCAGCCCGGTAGGTCCGGGCCGTTTGCGCAAATGCCGTCGCAGGTCGCATGTGCAACCCGTTGGGGTTGGCGACCACTACCGTCGTTCGCAGTGGGCCGTTAGCCGGCATTCCGAGTCTGCCCCTCGACTTTTTGGTACAGTCCACTCAATCGTCACAATCACCACGACGGGCGCGACCCATCGATCATTTCCCAAACCTGCTCGCGCGTCGTGGCCCCGCGAAGGGCTTGCACGAACGAGTCGTCACGCATCGATTGCACGACATTTTCCAGGGCTCGCAAGTGATCGCCCGGGCGATCTTGCGGGGAAATTAGCAGTACGAACACGTGAACCGGTTCGGCATCGATGCTTTCGAACGGCACACCGGCCTTCGAAAGTGCCATCGTTCCCACGAGTTGCGTCACGGCAGCGTGGCGCGAGTGTGGGATCGCAATTCCGCGGCCGATACCCGTCGAACCCAGGAGTTCGCGGCGCATGACGGCCTTGACGATGTCTTCCAGGTCCGTGTTCGCGAACTGGCCTGCGGCGTGCAAATTCTGCACCATCTCCCGAATGACGCCTTCTTTGGTCGTGGCGGTCAGCGTGGGGAGAATCGCGTCTCGCACTACGAAATGCGACATTCGCATGCCGACATCTCCTCTCCGGATCGGTTGGGGACAATGATGGTCATCGAAGCACCGGGCCGATGAAGAGTCAGTGTTTGTCGATATCCGTCCCGCCGTGCGACGGATCGCGGCGGTGATCTTGCACCTTTTCCTTATAGTGCTTGATCTGCTGTTTCACTTTTTCTTTGGCTGCGATCACTGCAACCATCAGATCGTCGGCCTGTCCCTTGCCGACGAATTCGTGCCGATGTTCGGCTTCCGCGAGAATTTCTACGAGGAATTCATCCCCCTTCAAGAAATCGACTGTGACTTCAATGATCAACAATCGATCGAAAAAGTGAAGGAGATTCTCCACCTTATCCGCGACAGCCTTCTGATTCACTTCGCTCAAATGGCCGTGGCGGGAAGCGATTTTAACCTGCACTACAGACCTCACTTCAAACCACTCGAGGCCGAAATCCGGCCGCCGAGTCGGGAGGGTTCAAGAACCGAAGAGGTTCATCGAATGGCAATTCTACGCTAACGGACCGCGGGGTTCAACGCGTCGGGGTTGTCTGCGACGATTGGCGAAGGATTTTCACCCGCATACGTTGCCCGATCCAGAGTGGGAGGTTGATGGGTTCGAGCTCCACCACGCATTCGACGGTCCGCACATCGTTGATCTCGCCCGGCTCCAGAACGTAAGTCCGGCGTGCCGCTACCCAGCGGGAGACTTGTTTGACCCGACCCTTGGCAACCGGGGCATCCGGACGGTTCTCATCCTGAACTTCGACCAACTGCCCGACGTGAACCCGGCCCAGCGATTCCTGATCGACTTCCGCTCGAATCACGAGCGGCCCTGCCGGGGCGAAAACAACCGCGGGGACGGGGGACCCCGGGCCGACAACTCCACCCGCCGAAACCTGGACCCGAAGAATCGTTCCATCGCCAGGGGCTTTCAGCACGCAATCCTGAACCGCTTTCGCGGCCAGGCGTGCGTCGGCCTCCGCAGAGGTGAGTTTCGCCTTGGAAGCACGGATCCGCAGGTCGGTTCCTAGCCCGTTCTTCTCGCGGTCTTTCATTTCCTCGAGTTGCTTCCGTTCGGCCCGTTCGAGTTGTTCGAGTTCCAGAATCTGGGCTTCAATCGCTTTCTCTTCGGCTTTCCCAAGTGGCGTCAGTGCCGTTTGTTCGCGGCGCTGATCGAGCAATTTCCGCGCGGCATCGACCCGAGCGCTTGCCGCAGCGACCAGCAGCGAACGAACTTCCGCCTGATGCGGGAAACGGGCCTTGTCCCCCTCCGCGGCGTCGAGTTCAACCTTCGCCGCCTCGACGACGGCCTCCGCTTGCGAAAGTCGGATCATCGCCGTCGAATCGTCGAGCCGGAGGATTTCTTGCCCTTCTTTTACCGCTTCGCTTTCCGAAACGCTGACCTTCACAACCCGCCCCGGTTGCGACGGTTCGAGCGCGGTCACCTGCCCCGCGACGTCCACCCGGCCCGAGCAGAAAATGTCGAAATCCTCGTTCGTCCGCAGATCGACAGGTTTCGGCGCGTGATTGAACCACCACGCCGAGGCCCCGAGGGAGCCGACGAGGAGGAGAATTCCGAGAAGTGTGACATACCGCATGAGTCGTGATTCCTCGCTCTTCCCTCGGTTTCCACCGCCCTGGTTCAACTTCGTCACCGAATATTATGGGCCGGATCGACACTGCGGAACGAACGCACGGCCAGCAGCCCCGAGCCCAGCGCCATCATCATGGTAATGATCGCTGTGGCGAGCAAAACGCCCGGGTGCAGCCAGACGCGGGTGCCGATCCAGTCGGCCACCTCGGCGAGCCCATAAGTGATCGGCAACGCCACAATGAGACCAAAGAGCCCGACCCAGAACGATTGCTCGATGACGGTCAACTGAAGCCGCCAATTCGGAATGCCCATGGCCCGCATCGTGGCGAACTCGCGTTGGAAGGCCGCCGTCGCGGCGTAGAGCGTCTGACTGGTCACGACGGAACCGACAAACAAACCCAGGATCGCCGTGAACCCGACGGCGATGCCGGCCTTCGTCGTAAACAGCCAGTGCAACCGCGACCGCCGCGAGAAGTCTTCGGACGTGAACGCGCTCATCTGCTTGTAGCGGCTCAATCGCTCGGCTACTTTCTCGGCGTCCTCCGGGTTCTTGCACTTCGCCAGGATGTACGTCGAACTGCCGTTCGGGTCGCGAATCATTACGCGCGCGGTTTCGATGGAGCAGAAAACGTACGGTCCGCCGAGGCTCTTGTAACCTTTCACGAAACCAACGACCCGGACGAGCCGACCGGAGACCTCCGCCTGGTCGCCGATCTTTTTGACGCCGAGTCGTTCGATGTCGGATTCGTCGATGGCGACCGTAAAGGGCTCGGTGAGTTTCGTGCGCAATGCGGGGTCATTGTGAAGGTACTCGACAGTTCCCATAGAATTCGGGTCGAGTTTGGTCCCAACAACCGTGATGACTTCCGGCGTCGAGGGTGCATCCGTCGACGAGACTTTCACCCACAACGAAAACCCAATCTCGCAGATTTCCACACGTTCAACTTCCGGCTCCGCGGCCACACGGCTGGCCCACCGCTCCGGAATTGGCCGGCCGAGGTCCACGCTTCGCACGCCCGGATAACCGACCCAAACATCGGCCCGGGATTTATCGATGGGAACCGACACGGTCGAGAAAAGCCCCAGCATCAACCCGGCCTGCACCGCAATCAGAATCGCGCTAAACGAAACGGCAAACACCGCCGGTAAAAACCGCTGGCGTTCGTACCAGATTGTCGTCAGGGCGTAATTCATAAACCGCTCGACTTCCTGCGAAGCGCACCTCTTACCTTCCCACATCCTGGCCACGGGGCAACTCGAAACGAGTCGACAAGTTCAACTCCGACGGCGACCGTGCGGACTGGGTAAAGTAGGGTGTCGGTAGCGTTGGGTTCTCCATTTTTGATTGCAATCGCCCTGTGCCCACCCCGCTGTGCAAAGCTCTCAAACCATTGCAATCGCCCCTTTTTGATTGCAAAGGGCCATTCCGGATTGCAATCACTTGCTAAAATTCGATTTGTAGGAGCGATTTGTGCGGCCGACTACCACCACAATAGAGGACTAAAAGGGGTCGCAGCTGTTTTTTGCCATAAAATATGCCGTAAAAGATCTGCGTCCCCTTTCCAGCCCCACCCTGCATTGAAACTGCGCAATGCGTGGAAACGAGGAGTATAACTGATGTCAATGGACTATCCGTTTTACGAGGAGCTGTGCCGCAAGAAACACCGTGCAGCCTGGTGGTGGATTGTCGGAGACCGGTTGCACTATCTTGGACTACTTCTGGCGTTTCTCGCATTACCTGTCGTGGCACTTATCATGTTGACAGGCGCGGTTGATATAGTCTGGCATCGCGTTTTATTAATCGCGGGAATGTTCATCGGCGGCATCGCCGTCCTTTTCGCGGGCGCTGCACTCAAGGGTCGTGCTTACGTGCTAGCCGAGCGGGATGGTATTTCATCCAGTGAAGTCTCCGAGCGAGGAAGCGATCCACCCGGGTAGCCGCCGACCAAAAGGGGACTCAGCTCTTTTATCGCCCCAACCGGCGTAACCGATCGCCGCCCCGCCGATGATCGCCCCCACCCCCGTAATCCCCGCGAACACCGCCGCGTCCAGCAACTCCACGACAATCGCATGCCGACGCTGGTAGTACTGGTCCCCGATGTCCTCCGCCCACTCCCCCGAATCCATCACCGTGTCGAGCGCCTCGGCCGCCGCCGCCTGGCCCTTGACCTCCAACTCGTCGGCCCGGTCGTCCGTCTCCTCCAACCAGTCCTCCATCGCGTTGTCTTCGTCCACGAACAGGTTGTACAGGTCCTTCAACTGTCCAAAAACATGGGATTTCGGAAAGACCCATTCTTGCTGCCAGATTTATACAACCCGAATTCGGAAACGCATGTGACCATAATTTGACTCGGCACAGGTCGCCATTCAGCATAGGTATCATAAATTTAACTGTCTTTATCATCCCGATCATCGGCTTCATAAAGAGTATACTCAACCCCATCAACTTCTCCCGAGGCGACGACGTCGTCTCGCATCTTCGGAGTGTAGTTGGCGAAGATCTGATCGAGACTTCTATTATTCAACCTGTCGTACGCTCCATAAACATCGTAATTTTCTATATATTCGTTAAGTATGTCCCGAAATTTCCACCTCAACTCTTCCGGCAAGTCCGTGGATATGCTGCGCGAGTAATTAATAAGCTCCTCGGGACTCGGGCATGAAAACAGTTGCTGACCAGGATCGTGCATTACTTTTCTCCTAATTTGTAATCTCTGCGAACCTGAAGAGCGATGCCCTTGAAAGACAAAAGGCGTATAAAAGGGGACGCAGATATTTTTTCACCATAAAATATGCTGTAAAAGAGCTGCGTCCCCTTTCTACGAGTGCCGATTTCAGTGCCAGGAAGGAAATCCTCAAAGTCCGTCAACCGATAAAAGATTCGACCGCTCCGATTGTACCGGCGGTTACAATGGCGAGGGCAACGAGTTTCGCTTGCCCAGGGTCCCGGTTGCGGTTATGGTCGGAATTGGGTTAAGAATCGATTACGATGAATGAAATATCGCGGCACCGACTCGGAGTACTTTTCATGGCCCGGCATCGCTTTCGTCGTTGGGGTAAGACTTGTGGGGCGTTTGCCGTGATCGGCCTTGTCGCCGTACTTGGCTCGTTGAACGTCCCGCCTGCCGCGGCCCAGGAACCGAAAGATCCGTATCGCAATGTCGACCCCCTCAAACTCCCCCTCGACCGGGCGGGCGTTTGGACGCTGCACTTCGCGTACATTCCACCGCGGATCATGACCGTTGACGAGCCCGGCAAAGGGCCCCGCGAAGCGTGGTACATGATCTATCAGGTGTGGAACACGGTCGATATTTCGGACACGCCGGTGACGTTCGTGCCCGAGTTCGAACTGGTGACCAAAGACGGCGAATTGCGGAAGTTCGCGGACATGCCGCATCCCGCGGTCTTGAAGCAAATCCGAGCCGATGAAGACAAAACAGGTTCGATGAACATCCAGTCCAGCATTTCGATTAGCAAAACGAAGATCCCCGTGACGAAGCTGGATTCGATTCCCCGTGCGGTGTATGGCGTGGCAGTCTGGCTCGACGTGCCGGTCCTGGCTCCGAACGTGAACAACTTCAGCATCTACCTCTCGGGTTTGTCGAATGGCCTGGCCGTCTCCGAAGCCGACAAGGGTCCCGAAACGATCAGCCGGAAGACCTTGCAACTGGACTTCCTCCTTCCCGCGGACAAAAAGCAGCGGCGACGAGACTCGGTCAAAATCAACGACAACAACGGCCTCGGCTCGGAGAAGTGGATTTACCGCGTGATTCCGGTGCCCTTCAAGGCCGAACCCGCTCCGGTTGTTCCGGAGAAGAAAGACGGCGATAAGTAACGCAACCCAGTCGCTTTTCGCTCGGCGAAAGGCCTCTGGTTATGCACCATCGAACCGCGTTGCGACGATGACCCAGTTTCGGGTGATGATCGCAACGCGATGCTCGTCTCCTTTCAATTTCCAACTTTTCACAAGTGCATCGGTATCAACATCAGTTCCCCGTTTCACCGCTGTGATCCGGCCCACTCCGTGCTCGCGTAACCATGCTCCGACGAGTTTTGGTTTGAACGGGAACGCCTCCTGAACGCTGTAAGCCGTGGCAAACGGTGTTGTTGTCAGTTGATTCGACGTGAGAAACGCCACGCCAGGATCGAATTGGTGTGCATTCAATGTATGGGCCAGTGCGGCCAACAACCCGGAGCGAGACACGGCCGGGTTGGGGTCGTAGATCACGTGGCCCATCGAGCCGAACGGAATGAGGTCATTCCGATCACCCTGAAGTTGATGCGGGCCGGGCAGCACCGTGGCCGTGACCCGATTCGGCCTCAGTGGTCCAAACCACAGGCAACACTCTTTCAATTCGCCATCGAGCGCGATGAACTCGGGAACCGCATCGTAACGAGCCAAATCCTCACGCGGCGCGCCAGGAGCGAGTTTCACACCCATCGGAAAACCGAGCGGGAACCGCCCCACCAACTCGCCGAGCGGAGGATCGTAGTTCTCCACCGAAAGAACACGCTTCTCGCCACGGCGTCGCCCGGGGTCGGCGAATGCGGCATCAACGTCGGTTAACGGGAGGGTTCGCACGTCCCCTTCAATGAACTGAGCCGAGACACCGTGAACTGCGAGATTCGCCTCGGCCATGCGAAGGAGCAATGCCTCGCGTTCAACAGCAGTCACACTTCGCCCTGCAAGGGTCAGGCCAATGGCGTCGCCACCGATTCCACTGCAGAGGTCTGCAACAGAATGAAACTCTGCAAACCGGCTCGCGCGATAGCGAGCCACCGATTCGGAAGTTGCCATCTCCAGGGTTTCGCGAGTGAAATACATCTCGGATCCGCGAGAGAATTTCTTCGCTCCCTTTTCGCGGAGCAGCACCGTATCGAGCGCCGCCCGTACAAGGTCATCGGCGAAGTGCTTCCGCAATCGGTCCACCATCGCGGGGTATTTCGCCACGGTCGGCCCGAGTTCCGCCGCCGCAGCGAGGGCGGATTGACCGGTGGTCGTGAGCAGTTTCTGAAAAGTGACGACGTCCATGAGGTTCAATTTACGACCGCCAGCGAGTGGGTTTTCGCTCGCGAGTTTGTAACGCACGGGTAACATTAGCGTTGACGTTGTGCGGGCAACCGAGGAACCTCGTCATAGCTGTAACTCTATTCCGGCTTCGTGGCCGACGAGTTTCCTTCGCTCTCCTCCACTTCCGAGGGTTCGTCATGCGTGCGCGTTTACTCCTATTAGCGGCCCCCGTCATCGGGGCGGCCGGCTTCGGCGTCTTCGCCGACCGGTTCCTCGCGGCGGATCCCGCACCCGCTGTCAAAGCGCAAGACCCGAAGCCGGCCACCACGTTGCCCGTCTCCCAGGTCGTGCTCTTCAACTCCGGCGTCGGCTACTTCGGCCGCTCAGGCGAGAT
>Ga0105047_10013862_pt1 | contig 12831 bp, 11 predicted proteins | sample MAT04_FD_78384 | JGI IMG/M metagenome (GOLD analysis project Ga0105047, IMG submission 78384) | Freshwater microbial communities from Lake Fryxell liftoff mats and glacier meltwater in Antarctica - MAT-04 (megahit assembly) | ecosystem: Environmental > Aquatic > Freshwater > Ice > Liftoff... | reverse complement strand
TTGGAAAATGCATTAGGTCATTCCAATGCAATTCACTATCCTCCAATAGCCGAGCTTATTGGAGTACAATGTATAGGGTCAAATTGCCAAAATATTAGAAGTATAATTAAGGAGATGGTAGAAGAACATGGATTGCAAATCGGAACTTCAAAAAAAGGGATATTTGTAAATATTAGTGAAGAAGATATTACGGTTGCTACGAATTGGGTTGAAAGACCCAATAGGGGAGTTAATATTCGTAATAATGGAATTTATAAACCAACATGAAAAGATATTCATTGGAATTTGGTAAGAAAGAGAAGGTCTTGAATTATGCGTGCCAAACTTACCAACTATCAAGACCGAACAAAGTCGGTACAGTCATGGCACTAATAAGGCAATGCCAACCCAAAACCATTGAGGAATGGGAGGGATGGTATTTTGAAAATGCTTACACCGACGGGAAAAACACATTCAAGATTACCCATGAAAGTTTGAATGAATTGGGTGTTCGTTTACATGAAAAAATTACCGAAGTTGTCATTCCCGAATGGCAAGAGGCTTTTCGCAATTTAACATTGCAAGATTGCATTGATTACATTCACAATCTGACCATAAATCGCACATTTGACGGGTATATTCGGGAAAAATCGGTTGTCAATGACGGATTATCAAAGCACTTTCCCTCTGTAAAATTTGAGGATAGTCCGTCTGAACTTGACCACGCAGGAGATATTGACTACCTGGGATACGTTGGCGAAAAGGCATTTGGTATTCAAATTAAGCCAGTAACCGCAAAGTCAAATTTTGGCAACTATTCAGTTTCAGAAAGAATGAAAGCAAGCTTTCATTCTTTTAAAGATGAATACGGTGGCAAGGTTTTCATTGTTTTAAGTCTTGACGGTGAAATAGCTAATCTAAATATACTGCAAGATATTGAACAGGAAATAGAAAGACTGAAAAAATAAATAAAAGTGCAGGGAACAAGGCCCTCCTGTCCATGCCCATCAGCCGCAAAGCCAATGCTCCACCTGGCACCGGCAGGAGTATCCCCTTCCCCCCTACTTTTGTACCCTAAAATCGCAGCATACCCAAGAGATTAGTCCGCTTCGTCTGGCCAATGAAAAAAATTCTTCGCCTCATACCAGAATAACCAAGCAAAAGAGCCGTCCCGCACAATGCAGGACGGCTCTTTTAATAAAACCCTATTTATAAGCGGAACGGACTTCCGCTGTACCCCTTCGCCGGTGGTTCTCGCAGAGGATATACTCAGCCAGCGGGTCTTCCACGTATTTCTTTCTTCGTAACCCACATCGCCGGGAGGCGCACCGATCAGGCGGCACTCGGAGAAAAAATACAATAAGTCTGGCAGCACCGTCATGAATCACCAAAAGGGAACTTCCCGCTGACCATCAAGCACTTATTTTAACGAGTTGAAAAACTCGGGCAAATCAACGCCGTTTTCCGTATTTTTGCTGTAAAATGAACAGTTATGGTCCTTCAGGACAAATACATCAATCCTTTTACGGACTTCGGATTTAAAAAATTGTTCGGCTCGGAACCGAACAAAGACCTGTTAATTGACTTTTTGAATCAGGTTTTGCCCAGAAAACACCAGATCAAGGAACTTACTTACGCGAGCACCGAGAAACTCGGCAACACGGAAACCGACCGAAAAGCCATTTTTGACCTGTATTGTATCGGAGAAAATGGCGAACGCTTTATTGTGGAAATGCAAAAGGCCAAACAGAATTTTTTCAAAGATCGCAGCGTGTATTATTCCTCGTTCCCAATCCAGGAACAAGCAAAGAAGGGCGACTGGAATTACCAATTGGCCGCTGTGTATATGGTTGGGGTGCTTGATTTCACTTTTTCAGAGGACGAAGCGGAGCCAGAGGTGCGCCACGAGGTACAATTGAAGGACCAAAAATGCCGGGTTTTTTATGATAAGTTGACCTATATCTATCTGGAAATGCCCAACTTTATAAAAGCAGAGGCGGAACTGCAAACCAACTTTGACAAGTGGATGTATATATTGCAGCAACTCCCGAATTTGCAAAATCGGCCACCGGCATTGCAGGAACGCATATTTCAAAAACTGTTCGAGGCCGCAGAGATCGCCAAATTCACGCCCGATGAAAAAAACAAATACGAGGAGAGCCTGAAATATTACCGGGATTTGAAAAATGTGGTGGATACTTCGTTTGACAAAGGCAAAGTAGAAGGTAAAGTAGAAGGTAAAGCAGAAGGCAAAGCAGAAGGTAAAGTAGAAGGTAAAGAGGAGCGAAACCTGGAAATCGCCCTGCAAATGAAGGCAAAAGGAATGGACATAAACTTGATAGCAGAAATTACCGGGCTATCAATAGAAGAAGTAAAAGACCTACAATAACACATTCCATCTTCTATGACCTCGCTTTCAAGCCTCCTAAGTGTCGAAGACGACTTGCAAAACAATTTTGACAGGTGGATGTACATATTGCAACAACTTCCCTATTTGCAAATCCAGCCACGGGAACTTCATGATCCGGTTTTTCAGAAACTATTCGAAGCTCCCGAGATCGCTAATCTTACGCCAGTTGAAAAACATAAATATGAAGAGAGCCTGAAATATTACCGCGATTTGAAAAACATGATGGATACTTCGTTTGAGGCGGGAAAAGCATTAGCAAAGAAAGAATATAATATTGGAATCGCCCGTCGAATGAAAACGGGAGGTGTGCCGATAGAGGATATTATTAAGTTCACTGGCCTTGCTAAACAGGAAATAGAAAAGCTATAATAATATCGCCACTTTCTACTACTACTTTTTATAACTGACTAAACGCGGCCACGTCAGCAGGGTCGTAGAATGCTTCGTCTGATGCCAGTATAACTAACAAAAGAGCCGTCCCGCATGGTGCGGGACGGCTCTTTTAGTAAAATTCTATTTATAAGCGGAACGGACTTCCGCTGTACCCCTTCTCCGGGATTCTCGCTGAGGATGTACTCGGCCAGCGGATCTTCCACATACTTCTGAATAGCACGGTGTAGCGGACGGGCACCACACTGCGGGTCGTAGCCTTTTCGGCCACAAAGTCCTTGGCTTCCTCGGAGAGGTCCAGTTGTTCAGGCGTTTCATCAGACCAGCCAGGGCATTATCAATGATCTGGAAGATCTGTTCGCGGCCCAGGCTATTAAACACCATCACGTCGTCTATCCGGTTCAGGAATTCTGGCGAGAAGGTCTTTTTCAGCGCGTTCTGGATCACCGTTTTGCTGTTCTCATCGGCGTTGCATACATGGTCCGTTAAAAATCCGTCCCCAACGCCAGATAGAACATCGGCTTCTGGATCACCCGCGTCTCGATACCCCAGGCATAATCGGCGCGCACATAGAGCCCAAACAACATCATACGCACCCCAACCCCGTAGCCAGCCACTAATGGATCGCGGAAATAATTTACCTTGATGGTCACCGTGGGCGGATTATACAAATAGACGGTGTTGATCGGGTTATTGCCCTGATAAGGACTAATGCCCTGCCAAGCCGTACCTACGTCGAAGAAGCCGATCAGTTGAAAGTTGCGCCAGAAATTGCCCAACACCGGTTTTTGAGAGAAATATTTAAAAATGGGTACGCGTAACTCGCTATTTAACAAGGCAAAAGAGTTGCCATTACGAATATTTTGCCTGAAACCGCGTAAGTTGGAAGCCAGGGTTTGATAGGCAAATTCATCGCCGCTGGGCAGTGCAATGCCATTTTCAAATTTCGGAAAAATCCAGTTATCCACGCCGCCAAGTACGTACAGCATTTTTTCAGAACCAAAAGAAGTCGCCCCGGCGAGTCGTACCGCTAACTGCGAACGGCGATCCAGCATTTGGTAATGCCGGGCATCCAGCCCGATAATGGTCATAAAACCGGAATTGAGTTTTACATTAAAATTAGGCTCGGTATTGACTTCAAAACTCTTCACCGCTTCCACATACACTTTGGCGCGGGTACCAGTTTTCAGATTCAGGTCAATACCCACCGTATTATCAAATACACCAGCTACCCGCAGGGAAGCGCGTTGTTCGGCCAGATCGGATTTTTCCAGCGTGGACAGGTCGGAACTGAGCGCGATGGTTTTATCCTGCCGCAGCCCCGCCGTCACCCGCAGGCTGGTAAATACATCCAGCGGATAGCGCAGTTCATACTGCCCCAGAATGGTGTTGGTGCGTTCCGAATAGTCGGGTGGCAGCACGGGCGAAGAGGGTTGTTCGCGCGGCACATTATTGACCTGGGTGCGCCGGTAGAATAAAATGCGCCGGTCCAGCCGCCGTTTTTTATTGTCAAACCAAAGATAATATTCCGCGCCGTTGAAAGTCGTGGGTAGTCGGAACCCCGCTTCTACGACGTAATCTTCCAGTAAATCCTTGAAATTGGCTTTGATCAACACGCCGGGCGGTGGCGTGCGTAGTCGGTCTTGCGGGCCATCGTAACGCTCCAGCCCTTCGAACAACAGGTTGTTATCCATCGTTGTGGAAATATAATCAGTACGGAAACGCAGCCGGTAGGGAATGATCTGCGCCGGATTGAACCGCACAATGCTGCCATTTTTGCCAAATTCTACCCCCGGCTTTTCCAACGATCTTGGGCGGCGCGGGGCCATCTGCATAGAGTCCGCGTCCATCCGAATAATGGTCACGGGATTCTCGTCCGGTGGCGGGATGCGCGGCACTTCCGGCTGCTGTTCTTTGCGTACATCGGGTGCAGGCGTGGCCAGGTGTTCGGGTACCTGAAAGTACCAACCCGGCTGAATGATCCGGGCAGTGTCCGATAGGTCAGGCTCGTCGGGCCGGACCAGAGGCCGCTTCGGAGGAGCCTGACCAGTGGACGACGGCTGTATTTCTTCGATAACGGGTTGGAGTGGTACGGGCAGACCGGCACTGCGCAACATGAGTTCGCGATAGCGGGTCGTGCGTACTGGCACCTGGGTGGCCGGATCCGGCTGCCAGATCAAAAAAGCCGTTTTGCTATTTCTGGGTACTACTTCCACCATTTTTCCGGTGCGCAACGAAAGCGTTTGCCGGACTATACTGCGGTCGTAATTGGTTTGGTTCCACACTTTAGACCGTTTTTTAAATACGGCAAAACTGCCTACACTGTCAATTTTGGTAGAATCCAGATTCTGCACCACCGTATCTGCCGGGGCCAGTAAGGCCAACGCCTGATCCAGCGGCCATTCGCCCAGGCGGGTCATATCCAATGACTGCACTACAATATCGTCTTTTAAGTAAAAATTAGTCTGGTAATAGGCGATGTATGGTTCCAGATAGCCCGTTTGCCGGTTTGCAATACCGCTTTGGTCACTCAGGTAGGCGAAGTGGGTATCATCCACGCCAATCGGATTACGCTCGTCCGCGTAAGAAGTATTCGAAACGCGCTGTAGTTGTTTACTGCGCGTATCGAGATTGAACAGGAAAATGTCAAAATGACCCAGCGGCAAAATGGTATCCGGGCGCTGTACCGACAAGGTATCGGCCACCCGGTTGCTGGCAAAAATTACCTGCCGGTACCCATCGAGTTGGACGATGGAAGCATCCAGATCATCCCAGAAATCCTGGGTCAGTCGTTCGCTTTGCCGGTTTATGGTGCGGTACAGAAAAAGATCGGTGTAGCCTTTGACCGCCGCCGAAAGCAACAATTCCGCAGGATTGGTGTATTCCAGGCTATACACCCGCTGATATTCAGGCGGAAAAGGCGCGGTTTCTTTCTTTTTAGTGGTCAGTTCATACGTCGCCAGGTGCAATACATCGCGGCGTTCGTAGAGAATACCCAGACGTTGATTGTCGGGGTTCCAGGCCAGTAACGGATAATTGTAGTCGGTGGCTTGCAGGGCATTACGCGAACCGCCGCGCAGGGCCCGGGTGCGTTTTCCGGTTGCGAGGTCTTGTATCCACACCCGCCACTTGCCAATGTCGTTGCTGACGTAGGCAATGCGTTTTCCGTCTGGACTGATTTTTACCTGCGTAAGCGGCAGGTTCTTTTTATTTTTAACGGTAATTTGTGTACTCGCATCAGGGGTGCGCGTGAAGCGGGCTTCGTCGAGATAACGCTGGTTGAAATAATCCAGCATAGCGTCGGTAGTGCGCCGATAGCCGCTGCCGAGCACGTACAAAAAACCGGCATCCACACTACGATTGATGCGGGTCAGGTAAAGCAAATTGCTGACCATACCGCGCCCGAAATGCAGGCCGATATAGTACCATAGCGCATGACCGGCCACGCGCGGATGGCTGCGGGCAAGTTTGTCAAAACTGGTGTAGCGGCCCGCAAGCAGCAGGTCGCGCAGTTCATTGTCGAGTTGTGGACTCCATTCTTCGCCACAATAAGTGGTCAGGCCGCTGGTGTACCAACCGGGCAGATTGAGCAGCACGGCATTTTGCACGATTTCCTGCAAATTGGAACCAAACAGCATCGAATTGAGCAGCACGGCGGCCATACCTTCGCGAATTTGCACCCGCAGATGCTGGTGATCGCCATCGAAATAAACGAAGATTTTGCTGCCCACTACTTTGGTTTCCCCGGCCCGCAGTTGAAAGACCTCATCCTCGCCAATATTACTTTGTTTCACATCCGTAATATCGCTGAACACGATCATTTCGATCTTTTCAGTCATCTGGTGCTCGAGCAATTGCTGAATAGCCGGGAAGTCCATTTCGGCGGTCTGCACGGACGATTGGGCAATATTACGCGCATCGCCATACCAATAGGTGACGAAATTGGCCGATTCGTACAGTAGCCAGTCGTCGAATTGCCGGTGATATTGCACCCGGTTTTTGCCAAAAGACGTCTGCGACGTGGTTTGTGCAGCAGCTAGAAAAGGCAACAGGAAAACGGCAAGCAGCAACAGGCGAAAAGGCAAACGGGAAGCCCCCCCCTGCCCCACCCGTAATGGGGGGGATACTAAGATGCCCTCCTGGCCTGCTTGAATAGTCAGGTGAGAACTACATTGCAGTGTAGAAGTTACTATTTCTGGCTTTCCCAGGATGTACTCCCCCCCTTTACGGGGAGATAAGGGGGGGCTTGAAGTTATTTGGTGCATGCTACTTTATTTTCTGTAAAAATGGGGCAAATGCCCTAAAAGACAATGCCACTGGTGAGCAAAACGCAGCAATATGGAAAAAGATTATCGTCCGCCGTACCGCTAATCTCGTGATTGGCGGATGATTACTGGCGAGCAGGGCGGGCAATGGGGCGTATCAGGCCAAAATAACGCCGTTCCGCCTGATAAAATACCCGGTAGCCCTGGGCAAACAAACCTTCCAATGAGGTTTTAATCATCCTGATATTGATTAGCGGTGGCGTGTTTTTATGGTAATGGTATTCCAGATAAAGAATATTGACCGGAATATCCTGCTGCATCAGGTAATTCACCACCCGGTATTCGGCCCCTTCAATGTCTAATTTCAGGTAATCTATTGTGGCGTGCTGCCACTCCCGCATCAGGCTATCCAGCGTCCGGGCCTGCACTTTAATAAAACTGCCCGACGACTGAATATTGGTAATAGAGTGCGAGACGTGGCTGGGATCAATGGGTTCAAAAAATTGCAATATTTCCTCCTTGTCCCACAGCGCGTAGGCATGGTAAACGAGTTTTTCCATGATCTGCGGTGTTGCCCGGTATGCTTCGCCGGTTTCGGTGCGCGTAGGCAGCCCCGCCTGCACGTTGGCTTGCAGGGTTTGGAAGTGGCGCACCGCTTTGGGCGTTGGGTCCAGAATATGCACCATACAACCGAAGCGGCGGGCCATTTCGATGTCCGATTGAATGTCTTCGCCTGCCCCAACCGAATACACCACGGAATCTGCCTGCAAATAGCCGGTGGGTACGGCCACGAACCCATAGTCGGAGCCGATTTTTTCAAACGGTAGATCCACCCGGTATTGATCGGCGATTTTGATGGGAAATAAAAATTTGAACAGCCGGAGGCGGTATTTATACAACCAATGGGAAGGAGTGGGCATGACGCGTGTTTATTTTTATCCGGCGAAGGTAGAAGTCGGGGCGGACAGCTACTGCGGATAAGTCGGGTGAATATTTTTTTAAAATATTTTGCCCTGGCTTAAAGTAATTTTTTTGCTGGTCCGTCTTCCTGTTTATAAGTAGGCGGGCAAAATTAATCGAGGTTATTTTTGTCGTAACTGGATGATTATCATTGCCTACTTGCCTTTTGCAATTTTGCTTATTTACTTACGGCATTTGAAAATAACTCCCTGTCGCTTTTCTTCATCTCTAAACAACAGAAATCATGCATATTCTTTCGATCATTGGTTTTATCGCGGCGGGTATTGGCCTGCTGCTACTCGGCACCTGGACTGTAAAATCCCTTTGGAACTGGCTTGCTCCTACGTTGCGTTTGCCGCAGATTCAGTTCAAACATGCCCTCGGCATTTTAGTATTGAGCCGTATTTTATTAGGTGGTTTTGGTGGGCATCATGGTGGCCCGCATGCTTTTGCCTACCGCAGCAACGCGGCAGACTGCATGGAACAACGGAACCACTGGCATCAATCGCCGCCTAATGCAGCGCCATTGCCAGATGCAGACTCCACCGCTACCCAGTAAAATCATCTTCCTCACCTTTTTCTCACACTCGCACTCATGCGTCCTGCTAAATTCTTTTTTGCCTTAATTTTTGCCGGTGTCTTCCTGGTCACCTTAATGAAAGTGCTCTTTTTTGGCCTGATCGCCGCTGCTGTATTTGGTAGTGTCTTCTTTCTGGGCCGTGCTTTCCGCCGCTTCGGCGGTCATGGTCGTCCAGGTTACTTCCCTTACGGCAACTTCCAGCGGCAATCCCGTTTTATGGGCCAGCAACAATCACCGTTTGCCCAGCCGCTTGACCCTAACTGGCAGCCGCGCCAACGTGTCACGCCGATGGGTCGCCGGATTGAAGTGGTTTAAATAACCTTTTTTCTCAACCATTCAACATCACCAAAAATATGCATCACCAACATCAAGCACGCGCAGAGCGCGGTCAATGGCGCGGCTGCGGCGCCTGGAAACAAACAGCACAACAATATGCACAAGGTCGTCAGGGTAGTCCAGGTCGCTGGGGTGCTTCGAGAGTGCCGGTCAACGTCCGCGAAACAGCAGACTTCTACGAACTTTTCGTGTTCGCCCCCGGCCTGACCAAGGACGCCTTTACGCTCAGTGTCAGCGATGATGTGCTGACTATCAGCAGCGTACAAGGCCACGACGAAGCCACTACCCAGTCGAAATGGCTGCATCAGGAATACCAGCGCGGCGGTTTTGAACGCCAGTTTCAACTGAACAGCAAGGTAGATACGGACGGGATCACGGCCCGCTACACCGACGGTGTACTGGAAGTGATGTTGCCCAAATTGCCGGGCACGGCCGCCCAGGAGATTGCGGTGGCTTAATCCGCCCAAAGGGGCAGTGTTAATAAATTTGAAAAATTCGTCCGGGCAACCGGGCGGATTTTTCTTTTTTTACTGATCTTTCCTCCGATTATTTTTGCTACCAGCGCATTGGCAGCATAAAAACAGGTTGCCAATGCGCTGAAACATTGATTATCAGTTGATTATCAACCTTCACTCCCGTCCACATTTTTACCTTTCAATATGAAACGTCGCGACCTGCTCAAAGGCATTGGCCTTACTTCACTCGGTCTGGCTGGCCTCAGCCCGCAAATAACAGCGGCTGAAATGCTGTCTCCCGTACTGACCCCTGATGCAGCACCCGAAGGCGGAAAAAAAGACCCGGCGTTCGAGCAATTTGGCCGCACGGAGTACGAGAAACTGCGCGATGCCAAACTTTTCGCCGAGCAGTTTTTTAGTAAGCAGGAGATGAAAACCATCACCGCGCTGGTGGACATCATTATTCCCCGCGATGCCGTGTCGGGTAGTGCTTCCGACGCTGGCGTACCGGCCTTTATCGAATTCATGGCCAAGGACAAACCCGAACTGCAAACGCCCCTGCGCGGCGGCCTCGTCTGGCTGGACGTGCAATCCAAGCAGCGTTTTGAGCAGATTTTTGTTGAAATAACCGATGCCCAGCGCCTGCAAATCGTGGAAGATATTGCCTATCCCGAACGTAAGAAACCCCGCATGAGTCAGGGTGTATCATTTTTCAGCCTGATGCGTAACCTGACCGCTTCGGGTTTTTGGTCGAGCCAAATTGGCATCAAAGACTTGGGTTATGCTGGCAACGCGCCCAACCAATGGGACGGTCCGCCTGCCGAGGTCGTGCAGAAATATGGGTTGGAAGGGTGGGGGTGATTTCTCTATAGTAGGAACGAAACGTTAGGGTATAGAGCTGTTTGATGTACAGTTTTATTAACGGCAGGAAAACTACAAGAGATGATTTTTATGCAACCTATTTTTGTTGCTAAAGTACCCTTAAAAACTGTATATTTGCAGCAAAATATAGCGTATGCTTACATCATTTAGGGTCACAGGCCTTTGGGGACACCAAGAATACTCTTTCGATTTTCACGAAGACCTAAATATTTTTACAGGTAGCAATGGAACGGGAAAGACCACATTAATTAAACTAATGTGGTATATGTTGAGCGGCCATCTTAAACAGGCGCTTGCAGAGGTAAACTTTGCTAAGGCGGAACTAGTGACGAAAACAGCAAAAATCATCCTGCAAAAACGTAATGCAAATAGGATAGATAAACATCCTATAGATGGCTCACCGATTGAGCCAGGAACACCAGTAGCCTTGGTTCACATGAAGCGGTTGGATGATAGCAATATTTTTTCACGCTTTGCTATTCCAATGACAGAGTTGGATATTCTGTTGAATACACAGGCACCCTCTATGAGTCAACCATCGCTTTTTTTTCCTACTTTTCGTAGAGTAGAAGGCGGGTTCTCTTTTAATGAGGGTAATGAAGCTCTAAAAATTGTCGAGGGATTTAAAGATTTCTCGAAAAGAATGAGTCATCAGCACCACCAAATGATTGCCTTCGCAGATTTTGAGGATGTTAGGAGCCTCATTAATGAAACTTCTTCCGATATTGCAACAAAGTTACAGCCTTTTGAAGAAGAATTTACTGTATTTATTTCATCTATTGCCAATGGCTCAAATGGAGGTTTGAATACGCAAGAATTAACGCGTAGATTAGCGGCATTGGAGAAAAAACGGAGCGAATTAAGGCGGTCCTTGATCCTGCTTTCTCGGTATGTGGACGAGTACTTTTTGAAAAAAAGCGTTGGGGTAACCGATGAATTGAAGTTGGGCACTCATTCGAAGTTAGTAAAAATAGAAAACTTGTCAGCAGGCGAGAAGAACTTGCTCAGTTTTTTGGTGTATGCTATGAGTCTGCCCGGTGCGGTAATGTTTATTGATGAGCCAGAACTGACTTTGCATCACGATTGGCAACGCTCACTTCTGCCTATTTTAAAAGAAATTGCTCCGGCTACTCAATTTATAATAGCAACTCACTCCCCTGCGATATACAGTAGTTTCCCTGACAAAGATTTTTGGTTGGATGCCGAAATAAAGGAAGAGGTGGCGTCATGAGCGAAAAGCAAAAACCACCGCGTCCAATAGAGGAAATAATTTCCGCCATGATTCATCCTGCCACAATGGGTTCAACTCCCAAGCCATATGTGTTTGTGGAAGGGACCGATGACGTGGTTATTTACCGGGAAATTGTAGAAAGAGTTGGCCTCTCGACCAGTTTTCCATTTTTTGGAGAACGGCGCGGCAGGAAGCCACTTTTTGATCTTTACGAAAAAGTGGACGAATACAAAAGTAGAGTAAAATCTCAGGTATTGTTTTTTGCCGATCGTGACACGTCGGTTTTTTCTCCTTATTTTGCTGAATTTGAGGATAAAACTATACTATACCCGCAAATCAACTTTACCAAAGGTTATTCTATTGAGAACGATTTGTTCGAAGACGGCCAAGAACGCATTATGGAAAAATTGCGTTCAAACGAAGAACGGCTAAGGCTGAATTCGCTATTGGAGAGTATTTGCGAATGGTTTGCTGTACAAGTGGAACTACATAAAAATGGTGATTACATAAATTCCGAAATAGATATCAGCATATATAGCACAGAAGTTATAGACAGTAATGGCCAAACATTATCTCTAAGTTTTTTACAAAAAACAAACCATATACCAGCATCAAAGTTGATGATAAATTTGGTCAAAGAAAATCGGTTGCTTATGCTGCGAGGCAAATATCTATTTCCTTTGGTACGCAGGATTATCAGTGAACGCACCAAAATCTCTATGGTTAAAAATCTTAGCGAGGAAAACCTTTGGGAAGATGCGATTATTGAAGGACTTAGGACAGCAGGATCTAATTGCCGCCGAATCGCCGCAGTTTTTCAAAATGCTGTATAATACGATTGAAACCTTTCAGTCTGTAATAATTAAAATATTGCCCTCTATTCAGCAAAAGCCGGACAGAGGGCAATATAAGTTAGGGCAAACTGAACTTAATTATCGGTTCATAGACTCCAAAAACTCCTCGTTACTGCTGCTGTGCAACATCTGCTTGCGCATGAATTCCATGGCTTCTTCCGGCTTCATATCGGCCAGGTGATTGCGCAGGATAAACATCCGGCTGAGTGTGTCCTTGTCCAGCAGTAGTTCCTCGCGGCGCGTGCTCGACTTGGTGAGGTCCACCGCTGGGTACATCCGGCGGTTGGCCAAGCTACGATCCAGTTGAAGCTCCATGTTGCCGGTTCCCTTGAATTCCTCGAAGATCACCTGGTCCATTTTGGAGCCCGTATCAATCAGCGCGGTCGCCAGAATAGTGAGCGAGCCGCCACCTTCAATGGCCCGTGCGGCACCGAAGAATTTTTTGGGTTTTTGCAGCGCCGTGGCTTCCACGCCACCAGACAGCACTTT
>Ga0105047_10013861_pt1 | contig 12832 bp, 14 predicted proteins | sample MAT04_FD_78384 | JGI IMG/M metagenome (GOLD analysis project Ga0105047, IMG submission 78384) | Freshwater microbial communities from Lake Fryxell liftoff mats and glacier meltwater in Antarctica - MAT-04 (megahit assembly) | ecosystem: Environmental > Aquatic > Freshwater > Ice > Liftoff... | reverse complement strand
GCGCTCAGCGCACATGACGTACCACTCACGACGCAACCCACACTCTCTTACGGTGAGTGTTACCTGGTGCGCGCTCAGCGCACATGACGTACCACTCACGACGCAACCCGCACTCTCTTGCGGTGAGTGTTACCTGGTGCGCGCCTGGCGCGCATCAGGTAACACTCACCGCAAGGCGGGCACAAGGCGGGCACAGGAAGCGAGCTGGCAGCGCACTAGGAGGGCACGAAAACCACTCAGAGCCAGTCCCGCGCTTACCCGGACGCCCACACCGGCGCACACCCGGGCGGATGCCCAGCTCAGCCCGCTGCGCCGGCCGCGTCTGGCTTGGGGAGCGTGCGGATGAGCTTCTGGTTCACGAACTCCTTGATGCCGAGGTCGGCGAGCTCGCGGCCGTAGCCCGAGGACTTGGTGCCACCGAACGGCAGGTCCGGCGCGGAGCCCGTGGGCTGGTTGATCCACACCATGCCGCTGTCGATCGTACGCGCGAGCGCCTCGCCCACCTCAAGGTCCTGCGTCATGATCGTGGCGCCGAGCCCGAAGCGGGTGCTGTTGGCGATGCGCACCGCGTCAATGTCATCCTTGGCACGGTAGACCATCGCAACTGGACCGAAGAGCTCGTCCTTGTACGCGATGTTGTCGTCGTCGATGTCGGTGAGCAGCGTCGGCTCGAAGTAGAATCCCTTGCGATCGATGCGATGCCCACCCGTGACGCACGTCGCGCCTTGGTCGATCGCGTCCTTGATCTGCTCCTCAAGCGTGTCCACGGCGCTCGCGGATGAGAGCGGACCGAGGGTGGTCGCTGCGTCACTTGGATCACCGATGACGAGCTCGCCCATCGCGGCGCGCAAACCCTCGACGAACGCGTCGTGGCGATCGCCGACGATGATGAGGCGCTTGGGCGAGGTGCAGACCTGTCCGGCATTTGCCATGCGGCCGGCGAGGGCTGTCGTGATCGCTGCGTCGAGATTCGCGTCCTCGCGCACGATGAACGGATCACTGCCACCGAGCTCAAGCACCGACTTCTTGAGCTTGCGGCCAGCGGTCTCGCCGACGCTGGTGCCCGAGCGCTCACTACCGGTGATTGTCACGGCCGCCACGCGGTCATCCTCGATGACCTTGCTGATGTCAGCGCCGGAGACGAATAGGTTGGTGAACACGTGCGCCGGGGCGCCCGCATCCGCAAAGAGCGTCTCGATCGCGAGCGCCGACTGCGGGTTGATGCTCGCGTGCTTGAGCACGATGACGTTGCCAGCCACGAGATTGGGCGCCGCAATTCGCATCACCTGGTAGTAGGGGAAGTTCCACGGCTCGATCGCGAGCAGCACGCCGATCGGGTCGTGCACGATCGTCGCGCTTCCCTGCTCCTGTGGAAGATCGCGATCCGCGAGCATCTCGGCTCCACCCTCCGCGTAGTACGCGAGGATGCTGGCGGAGAGCTTCACCTCACCGACCGCTTCCTTGGTGAGCTTGCCCATCTCGAGGGTGAGCAGCGCGGCGAGCTCGTTCTGGCGCTCGATCATGAGCTCGGCGGCGCGTCCTACGATCTTGGCGCGCTCGTTGACCGGCGTGGTGCGCCAGCGGCCCCATGCGATCTGCGCGTCGCGCAGCGCGGCGTCGATCTGCTCGGGAGTGTGTGCGGTGAACTCACACACCACCTCACCGGTTGCGGGGTTGGTGGTGGCGATGGAACTGGTCTTGGTGGCCATGTGCGGGCGTACTCCTGGATTGGGGTTCACAGTGTCCCTGCCCGGTGCGCACACGATGATGCATGCAACCTGAAGAAATCAGCTCGGCTCGATCGCGCAGGACGAGCCACGGTCGTTGGTCACGACAACGGGAGGCGTGAAGGCGAAGCGAACCTCGGCCTCCTAGTGTCGCCCTCACGCACGACGTCTGCGGACCGGTATAAGCGGATTCGTGTCTCCGAGGGTTCTCCGACCATCGGTGGAATGCACCCGGGCCATGCGGGCCATTGGGCGCGCCGTCAGGGGTCGGGAGCGGAGGCGGTCGAGCTGCGGCTGGAGCACAAGCCGCGCCAGAAGATGGGCTACATGCGCGCAATGGACGTCGACGGCAACTGGGGCACGCTCAACGCTATGTGGCTGACCGATCCGATGCCTGATCCGCCTGCCGTCATCGCAGATCGCTGATCTACGGCTCCTCTCGTGTGCGGGCTCTGAGCGAGAGGCTTAGCCCAGTCCGCTCCACAACGCTCATGTTCGTGCTTCGAGAGTCCGATCACCCAACCCATGCGAGGTCTTGGTTCAAAGAAGCTCGGTAAGCCGGGGTTGCTCCATCGTCGGCGCGATCGCCAGAAGGCGACGGGCAGCACCAGCCGGGCGTACACGTTCGAGCTGGCGTCACTGCACCTGCAACTGCTCATCGCCATGGCCGCCGTGGACGAGCAGCTTCGTTCGGTGGAGGTGGACGAGGTCGACCGCTTCCTCGAGTTCCTCGCCCTGCCCGCCAAGGACATCGAACGTCTAAACGTCATCGTCCAGCGCGGCCTCGCCGCCCCGCCGAGCCTGGAAACGCTCCTGGGCGGGCTCGCGAACATCGCCAAGAAGCCGGCACTCGCGAACGCGCTCGTTGCGGATCTCGCCCGAGTGGCGGGCGCCGACGACCGTGCCGACGAGCGCGAGATCGTGATGCTCGGCCACGTCTGCACCGCCCTCAACGTTGAGACTGTAGAGATCCGGGTGCCTGAGGACACCACACCCATCGGCCCCGCCGTGAAGCGGCACGAACGGCCGGCAAATCCGCAGCCGCGTCTCCTCGCACAGCACCGCATTCGCACTGCTGTGCGTTCGGCGCTTGAGGAGTCCTACCGCAACGATCGCTCGAACTGACCTTCGACGGAGCCGGAGGTCGCCGATCCGCTCGGCCGACCGCTCTTGCCGTGACGATCGGGTCCGACCTGCGCCCGTGCACATACGCTCGCCATCACTCCCAGCACAGCGAACGCGGGCCGATCTTTCGCAGCATGAAGGTCGTCCGAGACAAGCGATTCATCCCGACGAGGTTCCTCGCTCGTCGCCGCGAACGTCAGCGCGTGGGAGACGTCACCCGCGGCTACTCGTTCGAACTCGCCGCCACGCACGCACTCACGCTCGTGACTATGGCGACCATCGACGAGCACGTTCGCTCGGTGGAGGTCGATGAGGTCGCTGCGTTCGTGGACCGCATCGCGCTCCCCGTCGACGATATCGCGCACCTCAACGCGCTCGTGCGCTCGGCATGGCACACGCCCATCCCCCTCGAGGATCTTGCCGATGACCTCATCGCACTCGCCGCGTGCCCCGCACTCGCCACGACACTCGTGACCGACCTCGCCCGCGTGGCCGCCGCAGACGAACGAGTCGACCAGCGCGAGCGAGTGTTCCTCGCGTACGTGTGCGACCTCCTGGGAGTCGCGCCGGTGGAAATCCCCGTGCCCGACGAGCGCTGCACGGGCGACGACGCACCACTGCAGCAACTCGGCATCCGCGCCCGGCCGCGCCCGCCCCGTCTCATCGCCAGCAGCCGCATCCGCTCCTCGGTGTGCCGTGCGCTCGAGCTCTCGTACCAGACGGCTGAGCGATCGATCTGAGCGACACACGCAATCGTGCGCCGAGCTGCATCGATGAGCCGCCAGCCGGGTAGCACCACCACATGTCCGATCTGGAGAAGACCAGCCCGAGTGGTGATGAGGTGGCCAACGAGGTTGCCGACCTCGTGCCCGGCCCACGTGATGCGCGAAGTGATCGCCGTGGATGGCTCGTCATCGGCGGCATCACGCTCGCATGCCTCACGATCTCCGCCATCGTGGTGTTCTCCCTCGGTGGACAGGACGAACGCCCCTACGAGGGCAACATTGTGGCGACGGTGCTCCGCAGTCAGCTGGTCAGCGATGAAGGTAAGCGCGTGGACGACGTCGCGTGCCCCAACCGCACATTCGCGAAGAACCAGCGAATCACGTGCCAGGTGACGTTCGAGGGTGGCCGCTTGAGCGAGCTCGACGTGCGCGCCTCCGGGCCGGTGGACGACGTGCGTGTGGACGTCACCCGCCGCGACCCAGTTCAAGAAGACACCGCTACGCGCCGATGATGCCCTGACCCTGCGATGCACCCAACGGCAAGGCGATGGAACATGAGCGTACCCGCGAGTGCGGCAGCGTGGCACCCAGATCCCCACGATCCCTCCCAGCTTCGTTGGTGGGACGGCTCGACGTGGACCGAGCACGTCCATCGCGGCGGTGCACCCGCCACGCAGGTCGCCCCCGGCGTGCCGATCGCCTCGAACCACCCGGTGACGCAGCCCACGTCGATGGCCTACGCGCAGCCCGCTCTGACAACGCACGGAGCAATCCAGGCGACTCCCGGCGCGCTCCCCTACGCCATGGCCGGGCAGTCGGTCACCTGGAACTCCCTCGCCATCACGGCGTTCTGCTTCTCGATGGCGGGGCTCATCATTCCTCTCATCATCGTCGTGGGATTCATTCTCGGCATCGTGGCGCTCGTCAAGATGGGGAACGCGGCGGCGCCGCAACGCGGCAAGGGTCTGGCCATCGCAGCGATTGCCGTACCGGCCGGGCTGTTCATGATCGGATTCATCTACGGGGTCGCCAAGGCCGGCGGCGCCGCTTAGAGGTCGGATCAACGATGGTCGGTGTGGAACCACAGGCGGAGTGGGCACGTCAGAGTGGCATGAACACGACTCGCGCATACCGCACATACCTGCTCCGCACCCTCGTCGTCGCCGGGTCGCTGCTGCTTGCCGCCGGCTGCACACCGTTCGGGCGCACACCCATCGAACGGCCCACGATCGATCCGCCCGAAAGAACCCCACCCTCGGCTCGCGCGAAGGAACTCATCGGCACGTGGAACGACGAACGCGGGGCAAACATCTCATTCTCGACCTCGCATCAGGCGCGCGGCAACGACGGGTGCGATGAGTTCAGCGCGGAGTGGGAGCTCAGCGATGGGCGGACCGTCCTGCTCATCGACCGCGAATCCACGGCACGCATGTGCACCGTCGCTGGCACGCTCGAGCTGAGCGACACGATGACCTGGGCGCGCGTCGGCGATGAGCTGAAGCTCACGACGAGCGATGGCGTGACCAACAAGCTCGAGCTCAAGCACACCAGCAGCTTGGGCTGAGGCTCGCTGCGTAACGTGATCGAGCGCGCGGCGATCGAGGCGCTAGAGTCCTCGACATGCACCCCGACCGCCTCACCGAGTTCACCGCACGCATCGAGCAGATGGGCGACCGTGTGATCGGGGTACTCGAGGGCGTGAACGCCCGGTTGGCTGATTTCACCGCCATCGAGGGGCACGAGATCGAGCGCGACGTCCTCGTCGATGCCGAAGTAGAAGCGGCGGCGGAGCGGCGGTCGGACGCGCAGACCTCGAGCGCAGCGGAACGGCCACTGGCGACGGTTACACCGATCCGGCCCGGCGTGGTCGTCGCGGCGCGCCGTGCGTCGACGCCGACCTGGACCCAGATCGCCGTCACCGCCACGGTCGTGGTGGCCGGTGTGCTCCTCGTGCGTCACGCGCGCACACGCTGAACCTGCGCCCGGTCCGTGCGCTCAGCGCGTGATGACAGTCACCATGAAACGGCGTCCAGGGGCTGTCTGACCCGGGCCGAAGAGCCCCATCTGAATGACGGTGGAACCGGCGCGCAGGTTCACGTACGTGAGCCGGCGCTCGCCGCCGCAGCCGATGAGCATCGCGGCACAGGAGAGCCGGATCGGCGTGTTGGCGATGAGCTGAACGTTGGGCGCAGAGGTGAACGCGAACGGCTTCCACACGAATCCGCCTTGCTCGCCCGCGAGGCGTACGACGAGCTCCTGATCCTTGGCGAGCACGACGCGCGCGTTGTTGGCGGCGACGGTGACAACCTTGGGCTCAAGCGCCGGGGCGTGTGTGGTCACAGCGAGCGTGATGCGCACCGTGGCATCTGTCTCCGGCGTGGGACCGTAGAGCCCGGTGCTAACCGTTGCCTTGCCGGCACCCTTGGGGACATACGTCACCTCGCGGATAACGAAGCAGCCCACCGCGCCGGGTGCGCAGGAGGGGTCGGGGTACGACTTGTTCGCGACCTGCTTCAGCGAGGACCTCGCATCCTGCGGATCGAACTTCCACGCGTAGCCGGCGCCGGGGTTCTCTCCGGTGAGACGCAGCACGAGGCGCTGTCCCGGTGCGAGGTCCACCTTGCTGAGCGTCGTCTCCGCATCGATCACGCGCGGCGGGATGAGGAAACGCTGCTCACCGTTGCTGCGCGCCTGCGTGCCGCCACTGGCAACGATCACCGCGACGTTCGCGAGGAAGCTGCCCCGCGCCCGCAGCTCATGAGAGCCGACCAGGTTCACCTTGGCCGTGGCCTGGAGGGACTGGCCCGCCGCGATACGCAGCGAGCCGCTGCCGACGATCATGAACTTCGGGGCACCCACCTTCGGGTGCACGAGCGAGCTCACGACGACGCTCATGGAGCAGCCATCGGGTGCGGTCGCGGGGCAGAAGCCCTTGAGGCCAGCATCGAGCCGGTAGGAGCCGCCGAGCAGCGAGGACTTGGCTGGGCCGCCATCGATCACGGCGGGAACCTCAACAGCAGAGGCGGTGCCGGCACCGAACGCGAGGAGCGTCAGCGCGGCGGCGAGGATGAGGAACGGGCGACGTGCGAGGCGCATGATGCGGTACTCCGGATCGATGGCGTTTCCCGCGCAGACGCGAGCGGCGATAACCTAGCAGTGCGCGGGGGTTCGAACCTGATTTCGGCAGCGTGCCGCTAGCACGTGTATCGTGCCGTTCCCTTACCGAACGGTAGGGCTCAACGTCGCTTACCACAGGAGTTCACTTCATGCTCGCTACCCGCATTCGTACCCGAACCGTCCTCACGCTCGTCACCGCCGTGGCCCTCGTCGCGGCCGTCGCCGGCATCGCCGCTGCGGCCATACCTGCCACCAACGGCACGCTCGTTGGTTGCTACGCCAAAAAGACAGGTGCGCTGCGTCTCGTCGATCCCTCAAAGAAGTGCATGAAGTCGGAGAAGCGCGCCGGCTGGAACGTCAAGGGCATCCGGGGCGCCACTGGCGCCACAGGTGTTGCCGGCGCGGCAGGCGCCGTAGGTGCGGCTGGCCAGCCTGGACCTGCCGGAGCCGTCGGCCCAAGCGACGTCTACACGGACAAGGTGGGCAACTTCGGCGCGATTCCGAACACAAATGGCGCGATCCTCACACTCAACAACCTGCCTGCAGGGTCCTATAGCTGGACGTTCACGTCCGACTACTCCGACGGCGCCGGCGGCGGCATCGTGGACTGCGCGATCAAGGTGCCGGGCGGCGCCACCGAGGCTGCGACCACGGTGGAGACTGAGGCCGGACGACGTACGAACGTTGTCATGACCGGCGCTTCCACCATCACGGCCGGCAACGTGACGGTGGAGTGCGATGACAACAGCGGTGACGAGACCTTCGTCAACTCGCGCATCATCGCAACGAAGGTGGGCTCCGTCACCGACGCGTGACGCACCGGCCAATCGTGCGGCCCAAGCGGGGCGCGGCGCACCATGCGCCGCGCCCCCGTTGCGTGATCGAGCAGAATCCCCCCGTGCGCATCTCTGCCATCAGTCAGACCGTCGCCCCCGCCGAGTTGCGGCAGGTGTCGACGAGCGCCCTTGTGGCACATCCATCAATGTCCCGATCGTGCCGCCCTTGGCGCTCCGGGTGAATCAGTGGATCGCCACGACGTTCGAGGCGACACCCGCCTTCGGCGACATGCGTCACGTGTGCGAGGCGACGCTGCGACTCACGGTCGCGGTAGGGACGCCCCTCAGGCCGGCTCCGGATGTGGCCGATCGGGAACGTCGTCCGGTGCGATCGGAGGCACCTCGTACTCCGCGTCTTCGCCGGAGCGATTCGCGATCCACTCGCGCAGGAAGATCTGCGCGATGCCCACGAACGGAATGGCGAGGAGCGCGCCGGTGATGCCGAGCAGCTGGCCGCCCGCGAGGATCGAGATGAACACGATCACAGGTGAGAGCGAGACCACCTTGCCAAGGATCGCCGGCTGGACAACGATGTTCTCCAGCTGCTGGTACGCGAACAACACCACCATCATGATGATCCCCTCCGTCGTTCCGCCCGCGAGGAACGCAACGGCGACCGCCGGGAGCGATCCCACGAGGGCACCTACCAGCGGCACGACGTCGAGCAGCGCCATCCACAGCGCGAGCGGCAGCACGCTCGGCAGCCCAAGCGCGAAGCCCGTCACCACCACGACAGAACCTGCGATCACCGCGACGAGAGCCGTGCCGATCACGTAGCCGCTCACGCTCTGGTACGACGCGATGATGAGTCGCCACCACCGCCGCTCGGCAATCGCAGGCACGATGCGGACAATGCCTCCGGCGATCTCTCCTCCACCCAGAAGCAGAAGCACCATCAAGAAGATGATGGTGACGGCGCCAAAGATGCCGGCGAACACCGTGCCGATCACCGTGCCGAGCTGTGACCCGACCTGTTTTGGGAGCTTCTCCACTGCCTGGCTGCCCTTGTCGACCACGTCGTACTTACGGTCCAGGTCGCGGAAGAGCTTGGTGTCGCGCACATCATCCACGTAGCCCGGCGCGTCCTGAGCGAGCGTGGTTCCCTGGGAAACGAGCGGCGGCACGAAGATGGCGAGCGCGCCCACCAGCACGACGAGCAGGCACGTTGTGAAGGCGAGCACCGCCGGAGTGCGGCCGAGCCCGCGTCGCTGAAAGAAGCGCACCGCTGGATCCGCCGCGACGGCCAAGAACGCGGCGACAAGCACCGAGAGCAGCAGCGGCGCGAGCACGATGATGAGCGCGCACCCTGCTGCGAACGCGGCAGTGATGAACAGGATCTTGAGCACGTCGCTCGCGAGCACCTTCGACGGGTGGTCGTTCGCGCGCGGGGGAGTGAGGCCCGGCGCGTCGGCCACCAGGGCCGCAGTATTGGTGGACGACGATGTGGTCGACGAGGATGAATCGGACGGCTGCTGCATGGGCCCCTCATACCCACCGCAGGTTCCAGCGGGCACCCGGAGTCGTTTCCACTGCCGCCTCGCGGGCAGAACCACCCCATGCGCGCCGTATCCACGGCGCCCATCTCGTTGGAGGAAGTCCGTGCGACATCGTCACCACTTGGTTCTGATCGTGCTCGCGCTCTGTACGGGCCTCGTGCTCGTGCCCGCTGCGAGCGCCACCACCTTTGCCGTCAACACCGCGACCGATCTGGCTTCCGATGGTGTGTGCAGCACTGCGGCGAACGGCTGCTCGGTCCGCGATGCGTTCCGCGCGGCACAGCTCTCCGACTCGAGCTCCGATACGATCAACATCGGCCAGCGTCACATCACTCTGACGCTCACGGGTGCCGATGAGGATGCCAACGCCACCGGCGATCTCGACCTGACTGGGCTTGACCACGACGTGATCATCCAGGGCGAGAGCTCATCCACGAGCTCGATCTCCGCCGGGCTCGGTTTCGGCGACGGCATCATCCACATTACTGGCTCAGGCTCGCCGCGCGTCACGCTCAACAATATCGGCGTCTATAGCGGCGCTGGGACGGCCGGCCACGGCGGTTGCATCGACATCACCGACGCGCGCGTGGAGCTCAGCTTCGTGGCGGTGTCGACCTGCACCGCGCCGGAAGGCGGCGCCATCCGGTTCGAGAGCTCCATTGCCGCGAACACACTGACGATCTCCGACAGCCGCTTCTTCCTCAACGAGGCAACCGCCGGTCCGGGTGGATCCATCGCCATGATCGGCGGGCGCCTCAACCTCCAGCGCTCAAGCATCGCGGAGGGCGCGGCGACCTCGAACGGCGGCGGCATCAACTTCACCAACAACGGCCACACCAGTCGCGCATCGATTCGCGACACGCACATCGAGCGCAACTTCAGCGACGGGTACGGCGGAGGTATTTCGTGGGGCGGTTCGTGGAACCTCACGATCCTCAACAGCTCCCTCATCGAAAACCGAGCCGACGACGACAACATTGCGGGTGGCGAGGGCGGTGCACTCTCGGGTGTCTCCGCAACCGTCGGCAACACACTCTTCACCGGCAATTTAGGACGCGACCCGATGGGTTCACCCGTTCCCAATGCGTGCGCACCAAGCGTCACCAACATCCACCTCGTTGCGGCACTCGCTGGACACAACGTCTTGCGCGACAACGGTGAGGACCTGAGCTGTCCAGACGCCGGAGAGGTCGATGCCAGCGCGACGCTCGTAAGCCTGGCTCTGAGCGGCGCTACCAGCTACCGCCTCTCGAGCTTCCGTCCGTTCGGTGCAGCGAGCGTGCTGCGTGATGGTGGCGACCCGCTCATCTGCAACGCGGCATTGAGTGGTACCACTGCATCGCGCGACATTCGGGATGGACTCCGCCCGGTCGCCCCGTTGCTCGGCACGTGTGACGTCGGGCCGTGGGAGTTCGGTGGTATCGCGGAGCTGGGCGCGACGGTCAACATCGCCCCTGCGGGATCGATCACCGTGGGTGGGACAGTCACCGCGACGGTGAACATCTCGAACGCGGGCCCGGACGCCTCAGTTGGTGGCCAAATGGTCACCTACACTGCTGCTGGCGTGTCCATCTCCAACGTCGTGGGCAGCGCCGGAGTCACGTGCGGAGCGGATCCCACGCACCCCGGCGATTGCCTGCTCCCGCTCATCCCAAGCGGTGGCACCGCGACGGTGACCATGACTGTGACGGGCGTGAGCGTGATGAGCGGCCCGGCGCTCGAGGCCTACGTCGCCGGTCCAGGCCTCGACGTCCCCGCCACCGACAACGACGTGGTCAAGGACCTCACTGTCGTAGCACCAGTGGTGGTCCCGCCGGTGGTGACCCCGCCACCGACACCGCCCGTCACACCGGTTGTGCCCGTCACACCGACGGGGCCGGTCGATGATCATGTCGGTCCGCTCATGGCACTCACAGCGAAGACGGTGACGCTCGACGCGCGCGGTCGCGCCAAGCTCGTGGTGAAGTGCCCGGCGGGTGAGGGCACGTGCACCGGCAACGTGGTGATCGACACCTTGGTCGCTGGCACAAGGCCCGCTCGGCCCAAGCGCGTGGTCATCGGCAAGGCGAGCTACGTCGGCATCCCCGAGGGCACGAGCCGCATCGTGCTCGTGCAGATCACCAAGGCGGGGCGCAAGCTCATCACCGTCAAGAAGCCGATCGCGGCCATCGCCAAGCTCGCGGCGAAGGACCGGTTCGGCAACGCGCGCACCTCGCGCGTCAAACTCACGCTGAAGATCCCCAAGCCCAGGCCCCGAAGCTGACAGGATTGCAGCAGATAACGCTCGGGAACCGTATCATCTATGCGGGCTCGAATCCTCGCCGCGATCCTCCTCCTCGCCACTGCCTGCGCGGCGCTGCAACTCACCTTCGGCTTTGGCGGCGACCACACCGAATGCGGGGTGACACAGGCCTCAACGTCTGCACGCTCGACTGAGCACTGACACGCGAATCGCCAGATGTCACCCGCGCGGCGACGCGTGCCGCGTCTGCCGACGGATCCAGCGGCGGCCAAGATCGTCGCCGGGCACGAAGTGTCACCCGCGTGCGGGTAGCGCACCCAATACGTGTTGAAGAGTACGTCCGCGCCGCGTATCGATTCGGCGAGTGCATCGTGATCTGTGAACTGGAGGGGCGTGGCGGCGATGCGATCGGCCAGCGGATCTCCCGGGTAGCTTGAGTTGGTCAGCGTGCGCACCTTCCAGCCGCGGCCGAGCAGCTCCTGGGCGATGAATCGACCAGTGAACGAGAACGCTCCGGTGACGACGGCGACAGGCATGCCGTCATCCAACCAGGTGGCATCCGTCGTCGTCGCACGTTCGCGCCAAGCGGCCCTGCGTGATGGTGTCCATGAGTCCGATTGCCCAGTACCCCGGGCAGCCGCCCAGCGCGACGATGGCGGTGGGGATGAGCGGGAGGCTCCACCCGCCGAGCATAGGCAGCAGCGCGAACATCGCCCTCAGCGCACCCAGCCGTCGATCGTGCTGCGGGCCGTCGATTCCGCTGCGCACGTGGAGCTTGAGGCGCCCAACGATGCGCCTCCATCTGACGATCTGCACGCGCACGTTGCCGGTTCCTCTAACCGACTGACATCCGCGAGATCTGCGTGAGACACGGGTCGGGCGGCGTTGGGCCGGGTAGGCTCGCGTCGTGCGCCCCATGCTCGATCACGCTGGCCTGACCATGACGCTCCGCGCGGCGGGCTGTGTGTTCGCCGAAGACGAGGCAGACCTGCTGCCTGCTGAGCGGTGGGACGAAGGTGAGTTGGTGGCGCGCGTCGCGCGACGCGTGGCTGGCGAGCCGCTCGAGCGCGTGCTCGGCTGGGCGGAGTTTCTTGGGCTGCGCATCCGGGTCGATCCGGGTGTGTTCGTGCCACGGTCGCGTACGGAGTTCCTGGCGGAGCGCGCCATTGATCGCGCGCGCGACGCAGGAGACGCTCGGCCCATCGTGTTCGATCTGTGCTGCGGTGCGGGCGCCATCGGTGCAGCAGTGGTGGATCAGATCCCCGACGTCTCAGTGCTCGCAACTGACATCGATCCGCGCGCAGTCGCCTGCGCACGACGCAATATCCCCGACGATCACGAAGTGCTCATCGGCAACCTGTTCGATCCCATCCGCATCGACGCTCGCGGCCACGTGACTGTCATCGTCGCGAACGTACCCTATGTCCCAACGGGTGCCATCGCGCTCATGCCACTCGAGGCGCGTGAGCACGAGGCGCGCGTCGCGATCGACGGTGGTGCGGACGGCATGAACGTGCAGCGGGCGATCGCTACAGAGGCGCGCGAATGGCTCGCACCCGGTGGC
>Ga0105047_10013859_pt1 | contig 12833 bp, 15 predicted proteins | sample MAT04_FD_78384 | JGI IMG/M metagenome (GOLD analysis project Ga0105047, IMG submission 78384) | Freshwater microbial communities from Lake Fryxell liftoff mats and glacier meltwater in Antarctica - MAT-04 (megahit assembly) | ecosystem: Environmental > Aquatic > Freshwater > Ice > Liftoff... | reverse complement strand
CGAGTTCGGCATCCTGGAGGGCAAGTTGAAATCGCAGACGGTGGCGGTCCACCTGGTGAAAATCGCGGAGCCGAAGGACGGGCCGAGCGCGGGGCTGGCGTTCGCGGTCGGCATCGTGAGCGCGCTGACGAACCGGCCGATCAAGCCGGGGTTCGCGTTCACCGGCGAGGTGGCATTGCACGGTGAGGTGGGGCCGGTCGGCGGGCTGCACCACAAGATCGCGGCGGCGGCGCGGGCCGGCCGGACGCACGTCATCATCCCGGCGGCGAACGCGAGTATCATCAACGAGTTGCCGGTCGATATCAAAGCGAAGGTGGAAATTCACCCGGTCGCCACCGCCAAGGAAGCCCTCGCGCTGGCGCTGGAGGGGTGATGGCGGCAAACGTTCGTGCTGAACCAGCGGTGGGTTTTTCCGCTCCGTGACATGGAATCAGCTAGAATACCGCTTGCCCGTGAATGACGCATCACGGGTTCCACAGTAAAGTCCCCCATCCGAGTATCGGAGAAGCAACCATGCCAGCATCTGCTTCTCACCAACTATTTGAAGTTCTTTGCCAACCGCTGCTTTCCGATGTGGACGTGCGAGACATCAGGCTTGCCAAGGGCGAGTTGGAGCGGCAGGTGTCGTATCTGCATGATCTCTTTGGAGACCTCCACGGCCGTTACATGAACTGGCGGGTTCAGGTGGAGTCGGGTTTGAAGGAGTTCGATAGTGAAACTCGCGAAGAACATCTGCGTCGCCTTCGCAAGTGCCGTGAGTTGTTCGTCACGCTCGAATCAAGGGTGAAGCGGTTCGAGCAGGCGTCGGGCCTTCGCGTCTCCCGCACGGGGGATGAATGGTGGCTCATCCGCATCCAGATCGATATGATTCTTCACGAGAATTGGGTGCCACCCGCCCCGTCGTCGGTCCTGACCGCTGAAAGCGACCTGACCGACGAGAACGCGGCGTTCTTCAATTCCCTGATCGCCGCCCCCCCGGTTTCGTCGTGACGCCGGCTCCCCCATCTTCGGCCGCCGCCCCGGCCGCGTCACCGGCGACGTTGTGCCGTGCGAACTTCACACCCGACATGGCACTGCTGCCTGAAGTTGTGGGTTTTGACTGCGGGTCCGATCCCTGGCAATTGGAAGTGGGTAAATGGTTGTCGGCCCCGGTGGAACTGGGTCGTGACTCCGCCGCTTGGTGCTGTGCGAACGATACTTCGACATGGTTGTACCGACTTCAAGAGACGAACGAACTGGTCGGGTTCGGGTCACTCGGGCAAACCGTCTGGCGGGTGGACAAGGACAAACATCCGGTGCAAATCCTGCCGAATGTCGCGTTGGCGAAGTTGTTCCACGGGCAACCGGCCGATGCGGACCCGGTGAACCGATACTCCCGCTTGGTTCTGCGTGATCTCCTCCGTGAAGCATTTCAGCGTCGCCGCGCGGGGGCACCGGCGCTGTTCGGCCTGTTCGTTCACCCGAACAACATCGCGGCGATCCGCCTGTATCAGGCGTTCGGCCTGCAACTATTTCCGCAGCCGGCAAAGTCCGGATACCGCCAGATGGTGCGATACCTCACCACGGCCGATGGCGAACTGAACCGACTTCCCGAATGGTCCCGACCCCCTGTTGAGCCAAACGCGGACTAACCCATGCACCGCCGCTCGTTTCTCGCGTCCGCCTTCGCCGCCGGCGTGTCGGCGTCTCTCGGCCGATCCGCCGACACGCCGGGAAAACACATCCTGCTACGGTCGTCGTGGCAGACGGTGAACATCGGCGACATCGCGCACACGCCGGGAATGCTCGCCCTGCTGGAGAAACACCGGCCGACCGACCATGTCACGCTCTGGCCGAACGCGCTTTCGGCCGAAGTGGAGAAACTGCTGACCACGCGGTTCCCCAAGTTGGTCGTCGCCAAGACGAAGGCCGAGCAGGCGGCCGCGCTGAAGGCGTGCGACTTCTTCCTGCACGGGTCCGGGCCGGGGCTGGTCGGGCGGAAGGAGGCGGAGTTGGCCCGCGTCGCCGGCAAGCCCTACGGGTTCGCCGGTGTCACGCTTTCCGACGACGAGTTGAAGAGCAACCGCGACCTGCTGGCCGGGGCGAAGTTCGTCTTCGCCCGCGACAGCGACTCCTTGAAAGCCCTGAAAAAGACCGGCATCCGTGGCCCGCGAATGGACTTCGGCCCGGACGCCACCTTCGCCCTGGACCTGCGGGACGAACCCGCCGCCGACAAACTATTGAAGGAACACGAACTGACCGCCGGCGAGTTCCTGTGCGCCGTCCCCCGCCTCCGCTGGACACCGTACTGGGAGATTCACCCGGAGCGGACCAAGCCGAACCCGCAGCGGTGCGCGGTGAACGAGGCGTTCGCCGACCGCGACCACGCCAAGTTGCGGGCGGGCATCGTCGCGTGGGTCAAGGCGACCGGCAAGAAAGTGTTCGTGGTGCCGGAGATGACCTACGCGGTGCCCCGGCTGAAACCGCTGCTGTTCGACCCGCTGCCGGCCGACGTGAAACCGCGCGTCTCCGTGTTGGACCGGTACTGGCTGACGGCCGAGGCCGCGAGCGTGTACGCGCGGGCGGCGGCGGTGGCCAGCTTCGAGATGCACTCGCCGATCATCGCCGTGGCCAACGGCACCCCGGCCGTGCTGCTCCGACAGCCGACCGACACCCGCAAGGGGCAGATGTGGCGGGACGTGGGGCTGAACGACTGGATCTTCGAGATCGACGACACCACCGGCGAGCAGGTCGCGGCCCGGCTGACCGAGATCGGCAAGGACTTGCCGGCGGCGCGGAAGAAAGCGGCCGGGGGACTCGAGGTCGCCCGCGAGAAGATGAAGGCGATGGTCGCGGCGATTGGTTAATCCCGGAGTAAGAGCGATGGCCGAGGAGCAGTTGACGGAAACCGCCGATGTGGTGGGCCGGGGGTGGCCCGCGCACCGGTTGCCGCTCGTCGTGGCGTGCCTCATCAGCGCAGCCGCCATCGGCTGGCGGTTGGTGGACGTGACCGAGTGGCCGTACCCCGCCGACAACACCGTTCAGTATGAATCCGCCCTCGCGGCGCGGGCAATTTGGGTGGCGGCATCTCCCGCCGCGCGGACGCCGGAGCGGGAGGCGTGGTATCGCGCGGTCGGCTTTTATCACGTCGTCAGTCCGCCCGTGTTGCCGGCGTTGGTCGTCGCGTGCTACCTGATCAGTGGTGAAGAAATCCCGTGGGTGTCGAAGGTTTTCACGGCGCTGTTCTGGGCGGCGGCCGGGTGGTTGATGCTCGCCGCGCTGGTCCGGCAAGGCGTGAGCCGGTGGGCGGCGGTGGCGGCGATGACGTACCTGACGTTCACCCCGTTCGGCCAACTGGTGGCGCGCAGCTTCCAGACCGAATCGGTGGTGGTGTTCGCGTTCGCGGCGGCGGTCTTGTGCTTGGCGCGGCCGGGGCGAGGGTTGGGTTGGCGCGAAACGGTGACGGTCGGGCTGGCGTGCGGACTGGCGGCGGCGGTGAAGCCGGGCACCCTGCAACTGCCGCTCGCCGCCGGGTTCGCCGCGTGGGCGATGACTGCGACCGGATCGGCAGGGCGGAAGTTCGCCGCGACCGGGCTGTTTATCTCCCTTTTGCTGTTGCCGTCGGCGATATACGCCCTCGTGCGACTGGGTGACCGGGGCGGGATGATCCGACCGCACTTACTCGCGGACGCGGCGTTTTACCGGGCGGTCGCGGACATGATCCGCCGCACCGTCGGGTATCCGGCCCTGACCGTCGGCCTCATCGGGGCGGTGCTGGCCGCCCGTGCCGGATACCCGCTCACCGCCGGGCTGTTCGTCGGTTACGCGGGCTACGTCGCCACCTTCACTTACCACTGTTCCACGCACCCGTATTACCACACGCCGTTAATGGTGCCGGTGGCCCTCGGCGTCGGGTGGGCGGCGCAAGCATTGATCCACGTCGTTCGGCGGATGGCGGAGGTGTCGGCCCGAGCCGTGGGCGTTCGGGATTGGGCCGCGCGGGCGCGGTGGCTCGTGGCCGCCGTCATGCTCGCCGCGCTCGCCCGATACGTTTACGCAACCCGGACCCCGTGGGCGGGGCCGTGGCGGTGGACGGCGAACAACCGCGCCGGGTTGGCCGCCGCGCACGAGAAGGAAGCGAACTTGACCGAGTTGGTGAGCGAGATCGCCGCCACCATGCGACCCGGCGGTCGGGCGGTCGCGCTGACCAGCGATTACGGGTACGCCTACGAATACTGGACGAACACGCGGGTTCTTCTGTGGCCACGAACGACGGAACCGGGGCCGTCGGGCCGACCCGCCGCCGCGCGACTGGACTCCGCCATCGCCGCCGGCTTCGACTACTTCGCCGTCTACGACCTGCCGGAGTACGCCGCCCAGCCGGACTTACAAGCCGCCCTCGTCCGTCGCGGCCGGCTGGTGTTGGAACGCCCCGATCTGTTGCTCTTCGAACTCCGCTGACTCGGCTTGGGCGGCGACTCTCGCGGCGTCCGCGGCGGTCGGGATCGGCACCGTCAGCGTCTCGGTGGGCGACTCCACCAATGCCCCAAAGATGCCGAACGCGCGGCCGATCAGGTACAGCCCGACGGCCATCAGCGGGAGCGCCGTCAGGAGTTTGCCGTAGGGTCGAACCTCGGTCGCCTCGCCCGGCGCGTCCGGCCGATACCACACCTCGAACCGATCCCCCACCCGCCAGCGGCGGTCGATGGTCGTGCGATACTTCTTGCCGTCCACCGTGTAGTCGCTGTTGCCGGTCTGGCCCGGAATCGCCCCTCTCATCAAGTCGGCCCCGCCCTTCACCTCGGCCCAATCCAAGTGGCTGGCGGTCATCGTGGCGGTGACGGGGACGTACCGTTCCCGCTCGGCCACGCCGGTGAGCAGGAGCCACGCGGACAGACACAGGACGGCGATCCCGGCGTACAGAAGCGGTCGGCGGTCGGGTGCGACGGGTGCCGGTGCTGGAACGTCCGGCGGCGCGACCGACGCGGACAGGTCGTGCCCGCAGGCGGCGCAATGCGTCGGAACCGCGTCCCGATTCGTGTCGAAGTGGATGTGTTCACAAGCCACGCAAACGACGGCCACGGCAACCCCCGGCGCTCGCGGAGACGGACTCCCGAAAACCGTAGGACAAAATTCCGCCCGCGGTCCGCTGTTCCAACGGTGCGGGTGGGACACCCTTTTCCAGGACGCGCGAACGCCCTACTTCGTCAACTGCACCTCGAACCGTACGGCGTAGGGGCGGACCGCCGGCAACCTGGACACCAGGTCGGCCGCTTCTCGCGCCAGTTGCTCGGTGGTGGTGATGAACGTCACGGTCAGCGCCCGCTCTCCCGTCGGGGTGACGCGGACCTGATTCACCCGGCTGATGCAGGCGGCGCGAATCCGCGTGGCGACATCCGGGGCGGACGGCTGCTGCTGTCCGCGCGCCAGTGGGGCCGTGGCCGCCGCCGGGACGACCGTGCCGGGGTGGGTCGCGGCCGGCAGCCACATCGGCTCGGACGGCGACGGGAGCGGCGCGCGTGGCCGTTTCACCGGTGCGACGGCGGGTGCCTGGGTGGGTAATGGCGTTGCCATTCGCCAATCCGGTTCGACGGTCGGCGCGGCGGGCGTGGCCACGCGCGGCATCGACGGCAGCGGGAACTCGCGCGGCGCGGGCGGCGGTTCGACGGTCGGTTGCGAAAGCGCGGCTCGCCGTGGCTGGGCGGGCGCGACCGGTTCCGGGTCCGGTTCCGGCAGAGCGCTGCCGGACGGGGCGACGTAGGCCGCGTCGTAAGTGTGCGGGTTGCCGGTGTACGCGGGCGGCTCGACGCCCGGCCGCGCGGCCGGGTACTGGATCGGCACCGGGAACGCGCCGGGGGTGGCCCCGGTGTGCGCGTGCCAGTTGGCCGACCCTTTCGGGTACAGGCCGTGCGGCGCGTACTGGTTCGCGCCGGGGGTGGTGGTGCCCCACCCGTACCAGCGGTACGCCGGCGGACCGGCGTACACGCCCGGCTGCGGGGCGGCCGGCGGATACGTCGCCTGCGGCGCGGTCGGCTGCGCGGCCGGCGGTACAGGCATGGGCACCGGCGGCGGGACCGGGCGCGGCTGCGGCAAGCCGACCGACGGCGGGGTTGCCGGCGCGGGGGTCTCGGCGGACACCGGCTTGCCGACGACGAACTCCTTCACCCCGGACCACGCGCCGCCGATCCACGACCGCGACGGGTCCGTCGGCGGGGTGATCGTCGGCTGCCCGGCGTACCCCTGCACCGGCACCGGGTACACGTCCGCGTCCGGGATGTCCGGATACGCGGAGCGGGCGACCGGCGGCGCGGGGGCCGTGTTCGGGTCGATGGGCACCAGCCGGGCGGCCGGCGACTGGGCGAGGGCGGGGACGGCCCCGACACCGAGCGCGGCGGCCGTCACCCAACCTCGGAAGCGTCGTCCTGTACGCATGGCGATGAACTCCGACTCCGTTCGTGGGACTCGAGACCGACGGCACCGGGCCGGCGCTTCACTTCGACCGTGGGATCGACTGCGGGGCGGCCGACGGCTGTTGCCCCGGAGCGGGCGGGAAGTAGCCGGTTCGCCCGCCCCCACTCGACGCCTGCCCGAACCGGTTGCCGTACACCACCGGGTGGCCGGTCGGCGGCAGCGACCCGTTCCCCGTCGGCGTGAACGGCTGTTCGCTGGCGACGAACGGCACGCCCGGCGGTAAATACCCCATCTGTTGCGGGAACGCCCCCGGCTGTCCGACGAACGGCTGCGCGAACGGCGACACCTGTTGCTGCTGTTGCAACAACGGGCGGGCGAAGTTGTAGTAGTTCACCGCCGGATTCGACCCGTTGTTGTTCAGCAGGTTCAAGTACGGGCTGATCGGCGACTGCTGCACCCCGTTACCGAACGTCGGCGGCTGCGGAAACGGCGACCCGGTCGGCGGCGGGAACTGCGCGAGCGCGGTTCCCGCGACGGACAACAGCAGGGCAATGGTAAGGCGTGTCATGGCGTCCCTTTACCGGTTGAAGTTGTTGCCGAAGCCGAGGCCGCGACCGCTGATCTGGTTGAACGAGTTCGCCCCCAACAGCGTCACCCCTAGCACCTTCTCGACCGGCCCCAGCACGCGGGTGAGGGTGTTCGTCACCGTCACCGCCCGCTGCGCCTTGATGTAGATGCGGTCGCCGGGGAAGATCTGCCAGTTCGTGGCCGACTGCCCCCACTGCGTCAACCCCACCCAGTCCACGGGCAGAATCTGCTGCGTCTGGTTGGCGAACGGGGTGCGGCGTGCCACCCAGATGTTCCGCCGCGACGACACCTCCGACAGGCCGCCGATGCGGGCGACGGCGGTGAGGACGGTTTCCTTTCCCGTGATGGGCAGTTCAATCACCCGCTCGCCTTGGCCGCCGCCGTCGGTGATGATCCAGTACGCTTTGCTGTTGTACTCGCTCACGTCCATGACCACGAGCAGGTCGTCGGCCGCGATGCCGCCGGAGTCCTTCTCGATCTGCGGGGCGAGGGCGGCGCGGACGGACTCGGCCGCCTGCTTCAGCGTCAGCCCGTTCACCGGCACCGACCCGTACACGCCGAGGAAGACGGTGCCGTCCGGTCGCACCCGGTGTTGCCCGTCCACCCCCTGGATGGGTAGCGCCCGTGTCTCGCCGTTGTACAACTTGCGGCCGGTCTTCGGGTCTTTCTTCGGGACCGCCTTTTCCGTGCCCGGAATCTCCTGGCCTTGCTTGTCCTTCTGCTTCACCGTCTCCGTAATGGCTTCCCGCAACCGCACCTGAACGATGAGCACGTCGGGCGGCTCGATGACGTACTCCGGCAGGTTCACCGGGTTCAACTCGTTCGGCACGGTGCCCGGTTCCGGCACGGTGATGGGCGGGTCCGGGCGGTGCGCCGCCAGCCGCGGGCCGTGACAGCCGACGCCGACCGATGTCCACGCGGTGACCGCGGCCATCCCCAGCGAAATGCGTCGGAGTGTGCGGTGCGTCCGTGCCATCGGTTTACCCCCTGAAAAGACGCGCCCCGAAGACCGGGTGCCACGTCATGTGAGTTATCGGCGGCTGCGGTGCGACCGCTCCAGCTTTCTTAACGGAAGCAACCGATGCGCACGGCAAACTCGGCGATTCTTCCGGCCGTGTTTGGGCAATCGGGTGGGATCGACTAAAGATGAGGGAGTGGGGTAGACTGCGGGAAACCACTCTCCCGGTTTCCCGGCCGACCCACGGTCAGGAGGGATTGCCCATGTCCCGAACACGGACGCTCCTCGCCCTGCTGCTGACAACGGTCGTCGGTAGCGTCGGCTGCGATTCGACCCCGACCGACCGCCCTCCGCCGGCCCGACCCGCCGCCGTCGCCCCGCCGCGCGGCCACCCGGACGTTCGCACCGGCACGCCGAAGCCCGACCCGAAGCGGCTGTCCTACGACCCGACCACGTTCACCCTCACCGTGTACGAGGTGCCCGGCGTCCCGGCCCAGTGGATGGTCCGCACCGGCGGCCAGCGGGCCGGGGTGCCGATCCCCCGCACGCACCGGTTCGCCGCTCCGGTCAAAGCCGAATCGACCAGCGTCTTCTACGCCGTGCCGAACGGCGGCACGTCCGACCCGGTCACGCTGCGTGACATCCTCGAAGCCCACGCCCCGCCCGCCGTGCATTGAGACCGCCTCGTGCCGAATGGTCCGAGCCGGACGCGTGAGCGACGGTTCTTGTTGAAGACCGTCGCTCACGCGTCCGGCTCGGACCATTCGTTTCACCCCGCGCCCGCGATCCCGGCCCGATACGCGGCGACGATGCTCGCCACGGTTTCGCCGCGCGCGAGGCGGAACGCCAGCGTGTTGCCGGGTATCACCACGAGTGGGGCATCGGCTTCCGGAGTGGTACCGCGACGGGTGGGGCGGACAGCCACCCGCTTGCGGGCCGCGAGGCGGGCTTCGTCCGTGCCGACCTTCAGCAGCCGCCGGGTGACGAGTTGCGCCTCGGCGTAGGTGTCCCGTTCGCACTGCCGGGCGGCGGCCGCATACGCGGCTCGCCAATCCGGGTGGAACAGGGGCAACAGGTCCAGGTCCGGGCGCGACTCCGGCGGCAGGGCCGACTCGTCGGCGAGGACGGACCACGGCACCCCTTCCGCGCGGCGGCGGGCGATGGCGGCCACAGCGGACGTGGACAGGGTGACGGCGGGAATCGGATGGGTGTTCATTTGAAAAGTGTACATGTGTTTCGACCCGTCGCACGAGGTCGGTAACAATCTCATTCCGTCCCGAAGTCGGTCGCGTCCGTTGACCGGCTTGGGTATGATGCGGTATCCCGTCCGTCCCGTTCCGGAGAACCGCCATGTCGATCCGGCCCCTTCGACTCCTCGCCGCACTGGTCCTATGCGCGACCGTCGCCTCGGCCGCCGAGCCGAACGACCTGGAAGCGCTCCAAAAGAAGCTGCTCCAACAACTGCTGAACGGCAACCCGACGCCGGACGAACTGCGGCAGTTGGTCGGCGAGATGAACAAGCTGATGGGACAGCAGTTCCCGGAGTTGCAGCCGTTCGCCTTGCCGGACTTGCTGTTCAAGGAGCTCGAACCGTTCCGCGCCGTCCCTCGACGAGCGGCTCCGGGGTTCGGGGGGATGGGCCTGGTTCCATTTCCGCCCCCCCGCGTGTTCGACCGGGGCGACGCTCGTCCCGCCGCCGACCTTCCGCCGGGCGAAGTGTCCGACAAACGGCTGAAGGAGTTCGACGAACAAATCGAGAAGTTGAAGGACAATCCGGAAGCCCAGGCGGAGTTGCGGAAGGCCCGCGACGAGTACAAGAAGGCGCTGGAAGAAGGGATGCGGAAGGGCGTGGAGCGGCCCCGCGAAGACCGACCGGCCCCACAGCCGGCGTTCCCGCCGCCGTTCCGTCGGGTCGCGCCGATCAACATCGACGTGCCGATCCTGTTCGACCGCCCGAACCTGGCCCGCCCGAAAGGGCCGGTGCGGTTGGGCGTGGTGTTCGAGAAGCCGTCGGCCATCCTCACCGAGCATTTGAACCTGCCGGCCGATGTCGGGGTGGTCGTCGTCGAGGTGGTGCCCGGTTCCGTCGCCGATAAGGCCGGCCTGCGGACGAACGACGTGGTGGTGAAGTTGGGCGGCAAGGACGCGCCGAGCGAACTGAGCCAGTTTCAACAGTTGGTCGCGGAGTTGAAGAGCGGAGAGAAGATCGAAGCGGTTCTTTATCGCAAGGGGAAGAAGGAAACCGTCGGCGGCATCGAACTGCCGGCGGGCGGGCGGTGAAGACCTATCATGACCCCTGGTTCGGAAGACCGGTGCCGGGGAACTCATGCTGCTCAAGCGAATCATTCCGTGTCTGGACATCGACCGCGGGCGGGTCGTGAAGGGGGTCAACTTCGTCGGCCTCCGCGACGCCGGCGACCCGGTGGAGGTGGCCAAATCCTACGACGCCGACGGGGCCGATGAACTCGTCTTCCTGGACATCTCCGCCAGCCACGAAGGGCGGGACATTCTGCTGGACGTGGTCCGTCGGGTGGCCGAGTGCTGCTTCATGCCGCTGACCGTCGGCGGCGGGATTCGCACGTTGGAAGACGCCACGCGGCTGATTCAAGCGGGGGCGGAGAAGGTCAGCCTGAACTCGGCGGCGGTGAAGACGCCCCAACTGATCGCCGAGGTGTCCGGCAAGTTCGGCCGCTGCGCCACCGTGGTGAACATCGACCCGCGACGGGTTCGGGGTTTGTTCCCCCCTCCCCTGGCGGGAGGGGGGTTAGGGGTTAGGGGGAATTGTGGAACGGAATCCCCCTCCCCCCTAACCCCCCTCCCGCCAGGGGAGGGGGGAACCAGCAAAGACGAATGGTGGGAAGTCCACATCAACGGCGGCCGCACCCCGACGGGGTTGGAGGCGGTGGCGTGGGCGAAGGAGGTGGTCCGCCTGGGGGCCGGCGAGATCGTGCTGACCAGCATGGACGCCGACGGCACCAAGGCCGGGTACGACCTGCCCATGTTGGAGGCGGTGTGCGCGGCGGTGAACGTGCCGGTGGTGGCGAGCGGCGGGGCCGGCCACCCGGACCACCTGGCGGACGCCTTCCGGGTGGGCGCGTCGGCGGCGCTGGCGGCCAGCATCTTCCACTACGGCGAGTACCCCATCCCCGTGACGAAGGAAGCGCTGGCCCGGCACGGAATCCCCGTGCGGATCACCCGCCCGGCCGGGTGAAAATATCCAAGTGTTTGGTGAGACGTTATCGTGAGCCGTGTTACCGCTCTCGCAGAACACTTGACCCCGGATAGTATTCGCACGCTCGAAAGAGCCGCGATGAGTCGGCACGAGGATGCGAATGAGTTGGCGGAGTCGAATCGCCACCTTTCCGCGATATACTTTCACGGTTATGCGGTGGAAATGTGCTTGACGGCGGCGGTCTTTCGGGCGTTAGACTGGAAAGCCAACGATCCCATTGACCGTGACACAAGGCACCGCCGGATGGTACAGGCCCGAAAGCAGGATGACATTGACGGCGACAAGGTCATGTCGAGCGACCCGCACCCGTTAGTCGGTTGGGCGCGATACCTCCGCTGGCTACGGAGCACGTCGGACGCTTCGCCGAAAGGAGATGTGGATCGGCTCGAAGAAGCCATCAGACAAGCGGCAACGGTATACCGACACTGGCGACCAGAACTTCGGTACAAACTCCGCGATGTGGAGAACAGGCAACTCGTCGAAGTCCGCCGTGCGACGGGATGGTTCATTCAACAGATCGGATCACTGTGAGGAGGATGTCATGCCAGTCATTCGGGGCCGAAACGAACAGCCGGTACTCTCGACGGAACGCCGGGCCGACCTCCTCTCGCAGATCTTAAGCGAACTCGCCGGGGAGAGCCGTGGCACCGGTCCGACCATTTTCGAGATCCCCATCGGGAGAGGGGATAAGTTTGACGCTGTTGTGGTATGGGACGCTTGGCACGATGTTGCGGCGGGCGTGCGAAATGACCTCGTGCAGGCAGCCTACCAGACGAAAGGACAAGAGCCAGCCCTCGTGTTGGGTGTCACCTTCGATGAAGCGAAGGAACAGGGCTTGTTGCCGTACCGCGTCAAGTTATTCTCCGGCGACTTGAAGGCGGTTCCCCAGGACAAGGTTGCCACCGTGTCCCGTCGGTGGGGTGGGTTCTCACAGCCGAATGACAAGTTCGAGTTCCATTTCCCGACCGAACAGATGGCGATCCAAGTTGCGGATGAACTCCAGCGCCAGTTTCCCGGCACGCGCTGGATGGTACCCTCATTCGGGATGGTCGGAGCCGCCATGACGAGCGAATGAATGCCGCCATCAGCGGAGCACGGAGTTCCCGTGCGGATCACCCGCCCGGCCGGGTAGGATAACCATTCGCAAACGACATCGCCGAGGAGTCGCATGAGTACCGCCACTCAGATCGAGCAAGCCGTTCGGGAACTCCCGCCGAACGAACTCGCGGCCTTCCGCGCGTGGTTCACGGGCTTCGACGCCGACGACTGGGACCGCCGATTCGATGAAGATGTCGCCGTCGGGCGGTTGGAGCGATTAGCGGAGGAAGCGCTCGCCGACCACCGGGCCGGGAGGTGTACCGACCTGTGATCCGTCGCGCCACCCCGCGCTTCTGGGACTGCTACAACGCCCTCCCGGAAGCCGTGCAACGGACGGCCGATCGCGGGTATGAATTGCTCCGCGATGACCCGGCTCACCCGTCACTGCATTTCAAGAAGGTCGGCCGTTTCCGGTCGGTTCGCGTCGGTCTTCACTATCGCGCGCTGGCCGTCGAAGACGCGGACGATCTGGTCTGGTTCTGGATCGGCACTCACGCCGAGTATGATCGCCTGGTCGCTCAGCAGTGAAACCCCCGCCGCGACCTACTTTCCCCGGAGTTCGCCCGT
>Ga0105047_10013858_pt1 | contig 12836 bp, 9 predicted proteins | sample MAT04_FD_78384 | JGI IMG/M metagenome (GOLD analysis project Ga0105047, IMG submission 78384) | Freshwater microbial communities from Lake Fryxell liftoff mats and glacier meltwater in Antarctica - MAT-04 (megahit assembly) | ecosystem: Environmental > Aquatic > Freshwater > Ice > Liftoff... | reverse complement strand
GTGCTTTATGTCGGTTCAACTACCGGCAGAGATGGCATGGGAGGAGCAAGTTTTGCCAGTGCAGAATTGACCGAAAAATCAATGGATGACCGCCCCGCCGTCCAAGTAGGAGATCCGTTTTTAGAAAAATCCTTAATTGAAGCTTGTTTAGAAGCATTCAAAACTGGTGCAGTCGTCGCAGCACAAGATATGGGCGCGGCCGGAATTACCTGTTCGACATCGGAAATGGCAGCCAAAGGTGGTGTCGGCATTGAATTCGATTTAGACAAAGTTCCGGTTCGAGAAAGCGGTATGGTTCCCTACGAATACTTGCTTTCGGAATCCCAAGAACGGATGCTGTTTGTTGCCGAGAAAGGACGGGAACAGGAATTAATCGATATTTTCCATCGTTGGGGATTGCACGCCGTAGTCGCGGGGACAGTCATCGAAGAGCCGATCGTCCGCATTCTGTTTAAAGGCGAAATCGCTGCCGAAATTACCGCGACTGCTTTGGCAGATAATACGCCAATTTATCACCGCGAATTGTTGACAGAACCGCCAGAATATGCTAGAAAAGCATGGGAATGGACGGCGGATAAGTTGCCGGAATGCACCGCAGCAGGTATCGAAGTTCAGGGTAATTTCCAAACTTGGAATCAGATTTTGCTGACTCTTTTGGATACTCCTACCATCGCTTCTAAACGCTGGGTTTATCGCCAATATGACCATCAAGTTCAAAATAATACTGTGATTTTGCCCGGAGGCGCGGATGCTGCTGTTGTCAGATTGCGATCGCCAGAAACTTCCATTATTAAGGATAAATCATCAACGGTGGATGCTGTCTCCGAAGCTCAGGAAATCGTAGAAGCAGAGGCAGTTATTCCCCTATTTTCAAAGGGACAAGGTAGGGAGATTGTCGAAGTTGCTGCACCTCTGGATTCGGAAGGACAAGTAAAGGTTATTCCTGGAGTTGCTGCAACGGTTGATTGCAATTCTCGCTATGTTTATCTTGACCCCTACGAAGGTGCAAAGGCGGTAGTGGCGGAAGCGGCGAGAAATTTGAGTTGTGTTGGTGCTGAACCTTTGGCTGTTACTGATAATCTTAATTTTGGCAGTCCTGAAAAGCCTGTGGGATATTGGCAGTTAGCGTCAGCTTGTCGCGGAATTGCTGATGCTTGTCGCGAGTTGGGAACTCCGGTGACTGGTGGTAATGTTTCTCTTTACAATGAAACGGTTGATGCTGAGGGGAATCCTCAACCAATTTATCCGACTCCGGTAATCGGAATGGTTGGTTTGATTCCTGATTTGACGAAGATTTGCGGCCAAGCTTGGCAAAAAGAGGGAGATTTAATTTATCTCCTGGGAATTGGGGAATTATCCGAAAACTCTGACGTGAAAACTTCCCCGACTCTGGGCGGTTCGGAATATTTGGCCGCAGTTCACGGTACGATCGCGGGTAAGCCTCCAATTATCGATTTTGATTTAGAAAGGCAAGTGCAAAAAGCTTGTCGTGATGGCATTCGCAGCGGTTGGGTACGCTCTGCTCACGATTGTGCGGAGGGAGGAATCGCGATCGCCCTAGCGGAATGCTGTATTTCTGCTAAACTGGGAGCCTCCATCCACCTGTATCCCAACTCCCAGCACTCTCAGCGTTGGGATGAATTATTGTTTGGTGAAATGGGTAACTGCATTTTAGTGTCGGTGAGTCCAGCTAACGAGGCTGCTTGGACATCCTACTTGCAGGAGAATTTGGCCGCCTCGTGGCAGAAAATTGGCTTAGTTGACAGTACCGAAGGATCTTTGCGGGTTTTTACTACCGATAATCTGCCGTTAATTGAGGTTAATATCGCAGAAATGGGCGATCGATACTACAATGCCATTGAACGCCGCATAGCTTCTGTGTAAATGCTAAACCAGTTGGAATTAACCTGCATCACAGGGGATTTAAGCCCCAGGTTTAAGTCGATTGTTTTTAGGCAGGGACTTAAATCCCCCGCCTAAAAACTTCGCACTCATCTGTCATCTGTCATCTGTCATCTGTCAACAGTCAACAGTCAACAGTCAACTTTTAAGACAGATCCGTGGCAACATTAAGGGAGTGTTAAGTTATACGGCATCTTCCCCAACAGAACGCACCGGTGAAATTGCCCCGATCACGTACCGTCCCCATTACATACAAGCCAACCCAATCTATGATTCCCAACCATTCCTTCGAGGCTGACGAGCATTCTAGCAAACCCGACAAGCCAGAGGAAGCTTGCGGCGTTTTCGGTATCTACGCACCGGGTGAAGATGTAGCCAAGTTGACCTACTTCGGTTTGTATGCCTTGCAGCACCGGGGTCAGGAATCAGCAGGAATTGCCACTTTTGAGGGTGAAACAGTCCACCTGCATAAAGATATGGGACTGGTTTCCCAAGTCTTCAACGAATCTAGTTTAGGTCACTTGCCCGGTAACTTAGCCGTTGGACACACTCGATACTCTACTACGGGTTCGTCGCGAGCGATCAACGCTCAACCTGTGGTAGTCGAAACCCGTTTGGGAAGTCTTGCCTTAGCACATAACGGGAATCTTGTCAATACTAAAGAATTGCGGGAAGAATTGCTTTCTCGCAACTGCACGTTTGTCAGCTCGACGGATTCGGAGGCGATCGCAGTGGCGATCGGTTCGGAGGTAGACAAGGGTAAAGACTGGCTGGAAGCAGCGATCAGTGCCTTTGGTATGTGCCAAGGAGCCTTTAGTTTGACGATCGCCACCCCGAAAGGCGTGATGGGAGTCCGCGACCCCTACGGCGTTCGCCCGCTGGTAATTGGCCGTCTCCCCACAACTCCGGTACGGTACGTTTTAGCGTCGGAAACTTGCGGCTTGGATATTATCGGTGCAGAATTTTTGCGGGATGTAGAACCGGGGGAATTAGTTTGGATTACAGAGGAAGGTATGGCTTCGTTCCACTGGAGCAAGCAGCAAAAGCGCAAACTTTGCATCTTTGAAATGATCTATTTTGCTCGACCTGACAGCATTATGGAAGGTGAAAGTTTGTACAGCTACCGACTGCGGCTCGGACGTATGTTGGCAGCAGAATCTCCCGCTGATGCTGATATAGTCATCGGCGTTCCCGATTCTGGAATCCCGGCGGCGATCGGCTTTTCTCAAGCTTCCGGCATTCCTTACGCCGAAGGATTAATTAAAAATCGCTACGTCGGGCGCACTTTTATTCAACCGACTCAGGCCATGCGGGAGTCAGGAATCCGCATGAAACTCAACCCTCTCAGAGATGTGTTGGACGGAAAGCGAGTAATCATTATCGACGATTCGATCGTGCGCGGCACTACCAGCCGCAAAATCGTCAAAGCCTTGCGGGATGCGGGCGCGACCGCAGTACACATGAGAGTTTCTTCGCCGCCGGTGACTCATCCTTGTTTCTACGGGATAGACACCGACAATCAAGATCAGTTGATTGCTGCTACCAAGTCAGTCGCTGAAATCGCCACCCAAATAGAGGTTGATTCCTTGGCTTTCTTGAGTTGGGACGGAATGCTGAAGGCGACTAACGAAGATCCGCAAAGTTTCTGTTCGGCGTGTTTCACCGGCGATTATCCGATCGACGTTCCAGAAGTGGTAAAACGGTCTAAGCTTATATTAGAAAAAGCTGCAACCTAAAAAAAACAAAAGCTAAAAAGCGATCGCGCATCAGTCGATGTGAGATTTTAGATTGACTTGTTCGTAGTGCGGACTAAACCGCACTACGAATTAATCTGATCTTTGTCAATCGACCAGATTATGATATGACTTGCAGCGCAGTCAATCGAGGAGTTTGAACGAAAATCTAAAATGCTTGAATTCTCGACAATTTTCGCGGGATTTCATCCATTTTTGGGCGGTAACATTCAGCAATTTATGAATTTAAAAAAATTTCTGAAAAGTCTTGCCAAGTGTGTGTAGAAATGTTACATTAACTTAGCTCTAGCAACTCTTGCAGAATTTGTGAATTGTAGCGAATTGCCGGTTGGGTAGAACTTGCGGGAAACCCAAGACTCGGATTGGAGGTTTGAGATTAAAGAAAAAATCTAAAATCTAAAATCTAAAATCTAAAATCGCTCGGCCTTCCCTGCACTCTCGTTAACAATTCCTGCCGGAAGCGCTATAGGCTACCTGCGGACTGGAGGTAGTGCCTCCAGAAGTGCGATATCAGATTAAAATCGCATTTCGTACTAACAACGGACACAGGAATTTTTTTTAGATAACAGGGTCGATCGCACTAAATTTTCCCACACAAGTATTTGACAAGCCAACTTGCTTGAGAATCGCGGGAGGGCTATTCATGCGAACTAAAGAACTTTAGAAACCCTTGCAGAGTAAAAAATCTGGCTCCTTCCGAGCCCAAAGTGAAAGTTAAAAGGCGAAATGCGGTTTCTCAAGTCAGCTTAAATCGGAAACTTCGTGCAATCAAATACTCTTCTCAATCCGCCGAGCACTCAAGGCTCATCCTCTCGTACAACAGAGTTACCTTTTACTCTTCAAGATGTTAAAGCAGCCATTCCAGCCCATTGTTTTGAGCCATCGATAGGAAAATCTCTAGCTTATTTCTTTTTAGATATTGGCATCATCGCAGGTTTATACGCGATCGCCTACACCCTCGATTCCTGGTGGTTTTATCCAATCTTTTGGTTGATGCAGGGAACCATGTTTTGGGCATTGTTTGTAGTAGGCCACGACTGCGGGCACGGCTCATTTTCTAAGAAAAAATGGCTGAACAACCTGATCGGACACCTCTCCCACGCTCCCATTCTCGTACCATTCCACGGTTGGCGGATCAGCCACAGAACCCACCACGCGAATACAGGCAGCTTGGATAACGATGAAAGCTGGTATCCAGTGTCGGAAAGCAAATACAATCAAATGCCCTGGTATGAGAAGCTAGGACGCTTTTATTTGATGTTATTTGCCTATCCAATTTATCTGTTTCGTCGATCGCCAGATCGGGTAGGTTCTCACTTCATGCCCGGTAGCCCGATTTTCCGTCCTTCCGAAAAATGGGACGTGTTGACAAGTTCCGCATCCTTAGTTTTAATGGTAGCCTTTTTAGGCGCGTTAACCTATCAATTTGGTTGGCTGTTTTTACTCAAGTTCTACCTAGTTCCCTACGTAATATTCGTGGTGTGGCTGGATTTGGTAACATTCCTGCACCACACAGAAGCCGATATTCCTTGGTATCGCGGAGATGACTGGTATTTCTTGAAAGGTGCGCTATCTACGATCGATCGCGATTACGGATTCATCAACTCGATCCATCACGACATCGGCACCCACGTCGCCCACCACATTTTCTCAACGATGCCGCACTATCACTTGAAGGAAGCAACAGAAGCCATCAAGCCATTGTTGGGCGATTATTATCGCAAATCAACCGATCCAATTTGGAAGAGTTTTATTCGCTCTTACTGGGATTGTCACTTTGTCTCCGATACAGGTTCTGGGGTTTACTACGAATCGCCTAACACTCGGCCATCGGCTGAAGTTAAGTAGCTTTAACAAACAATAGAATACCCCAAGGACTCACTCCGGGGCGATCGGAAACCGGGTTTTTTGACAGCAATCCTTCGCACTAATACCATTTTTCTAAAGATGTGCTGATGAAGTCTGAGCCCCCCGCGAGTTCGGGGGGGTTGGGGGGTAAGATCTAGCGCTACTTTATGAAATTGGTATAACCTGTAGATTAAGTGAAAAACCCGGTTTCTCAGGCCTCGCCTGCGTAAGCCCTGACGTAAAAACCAGACTTCTTAAAAGAAACCTGGTTTTTTCATTTTTTGTACCCGTTACATGATATTAAGAAGCTGCACACCCTACAAACTGCGGTCTTCCTATCGATCGAATATTTAGCCAATAAGTCTATTCTGCAAAAAATTATCGAACGTTGCGCGATCGCACATAGCACCTTGAGCACCCGCTTTAGTTGTGCACAGAGCACCCGCTGCACAGCCCCACACCACTGCTTCACGGAGCGATCGACCGCCATCTAATGCAGCAGCCAACCCGCCGTTAAAAGCATCGCCAGCAGCCACAGTGTCGATCGCCTCCACAGCAAAAGCCGGCACAAAAAAGCTCTCATCCGCAGTCACAGCCACCGCCCCGCGATCGCCCAATTTGACAATAACATTCTCGACACCGCGCTGCTGCAACTGTTTGGCCGCTGCGATCGCTGTTTCAGTATCATGCACCCGAAAACCGACTAACTGGCCAGCTTCCACTTCATTCGGCGTGATCATGTCGATTAGGGGGTAAAGTGCTAATGGCAAATCCGCCACAACCGGCGCTGGATCGAGAATCACTCGCACCCCCACTTCACGGGCGACTTGGGCAGCTTTTAAGACAACTTCCAGGGGAATTTCTAACTGTAACAGCAACGATGTAGCTTCAGGCAACAGTTTTTTTAGACATTCTATATCGGCTGCACCAACATTGTTATTCGCGCCCGGAATCACAATAATATTATTTTGACCGCTATCATCTACAGCGATAATTGCCACACCCGAATGAGTAGTTTTATCTATTAATACATTCTCTGTATTTAAACCATAAAATTGTAAACTTGTCAATAATTCTTCAGCAAACTTATCATTACCAACGCGGCCGACGATGTGGGTAAAAGTGCCGAGACGCGCGGCCGCCACGGCTTGATTTGCTCCTTTACCACCGCCAGCCGTGAAAAAGTTGCTACCGATGATAGTTTCCCCTGGCTGCGGCAATCTGGGAGTTTTTGCTACTAGGTCGATGTTGATACTACCGAATACGATTATGCTCATGGATTATTTAATTTGGTAATTGGTAATCGGTAATCGGTAATCGGTAATTGGGAATTTTCAACAGTCAACAGTCAACAGTCAACAGTCAACAGTCAACAGTCAACAGTCAACAGTCAACAGTCAACAGTCAACTGTCAACAGTCAACTGTCCCTCGATACGTGCTAGAACAGGTATGGTCATTCACGGATCAATTCAATGGCTGCAATTACTCTCGATCGCAATCCCTGTGTCCTGCTAGTAGAAACAGACGAAGTTCTCGCCGGACACTTGAGTCTCGACTTAAAATCCTCCGGCTACGAACCCGTAGTAGCTTCTAATACCGCCACAGGCCAACATTTAGCCCATGAATTGCAGCCAGCTTTGATTGTAATCGATCGCATACTTGGCCCAGAGTCGGGACTGACGCTATGTTCTCACCTCCGAAGTATTGGTAATCGATCGCCCGTGCTACTATTGATCGGTCGTGATACAGTGGACGATCGCGTGGCTTGTCTGGAAGCTGGGGCGGATGATTATTTTCTCAAACCTTATCGCACTGAGGAGTTTTTGCAGTTGGTGCGCTTGTATTTGCAGCCGGATACTAGCAGCAACCAGCAATTGAGGTTTGGCGATTTAGTTTTGGATTTGGCCTCTAGGCGCGCCCTGCGTAACGGACGGACGATCGATCTGACGATGAAAGAATTTGAGCTGCTAAAGTATTTGATGGAACATCCCCGCGATGTTTTGACTCGCGAACAAATTCTAGAGAATGTTTGGGGTTACGACTTTCTGGGCGAGTCGAATGTGATAGAAGTTTATATCCGCTATCTGCGGCTCAAGATTGAAGATGAGGGCGAAAAGCGCTTGATTCAGACGGTGCGCGGTGTTGGCTACGTGATGCGTGAAGCTTGAAGTCAGTTGACTGTTGACTGTTGACTGTTGACTGTTGACTGTTGACTGTTGACTGTTGACATTGGTTAAAAATTACCAATTCCCCATTTCAAATCTTAAATCATTATGAGTTATTTCGCTAATTTCCTAAGTATTGGGGTAATTGTATTTTTGCTGGGATGTTCGCCGGCTTTACCTGTCGCAAATGCCGATGCTATCGGTACTTTGGTGTCGCAGTCTCCGACGGCGACAACATCCGGTCAAGTTTTGCCTATTTCTGCTAGAGCTCGGATAGCCGATCGCCCGATTGAACTCGAAGTCGCTAAAACACCCGAACAACAGGCTATGGGTTTAATGTACAGAACTTCTCTGGCCGATGACAGAGGAATGCTGTTTGAGTTTAAACCAGCGCGCTGGGTCAATTTTTGGATGAAAAATTGCAAAATTTCTCTGGATATGATTTTTCTGCGGGATGGAGTAGTCACAGCGATCGCAGTTTCTGCACCTCCTTGTACTACCGATCCTTGTCCCACCTACGGGCCCAATACTCCAGTCGATCGAGTGATCGAACTTCGTGGCGGGCGGGCTGCTGAACTCGGTGTCAAAGTGGGCGATCGGATTGCGATCGAGTTTTTCTAGTAACAATTATGACAGTCTCAGGGCTTACGCATGGGGGCTAGAAACCCGGTTTCTTCCCATATTTCTCGTAATAAACACAAAATCTCGTAGAAACCGGGTTTCTGAGGTCACTCCCCCTCTTCATATCCGGCTGAGTTCGGATTAAGAAAAATTAGGCAAAAATTTAGAAACTTTACAAAACTTGATAAAATCCGCTAAAGTATTAATGTAAGATGCAGCACAAACAGGAAAAGATTTGCTACGATGTCAATCTCAGTCAGTCTGGGCTTGAGCTTGTTTGCAGAAGCTGTAGATTGTTGGTCGCAGGTATGAGACGAGTCAGCGACTCGTTACCAATCCTGAGAGACGATGCTCAGCCTCAAGGGCTAGCAGCACGAAAAGAAATTCTCTGGAACTTCTGGCGCTAAACCTAAATCTATTAAACCTATCTGAAGTCAGATGCTACGAGCCAAATTAATTGGCAAAGTTAACTTAAGGTCGCAAGTTCGGGTTCGATCGACATATCTGACCAATATTGCCGAAGTAGATTTGCGGATTCTGCATTTTCGCAGATGAAGCTAAACTCTGAACAAAAGTGCAATTAGTTTTAGGTAACAGAATTTCTTCAGATTCGCGTTGCATAATACCGAGGTATTCAGTTTAGGTTTTGATCGCGATCGCCTACAGCGATCGGGCCATCCGCAAAAGTGCAAAATCTTTCGCTTTTTGGGAAAAATGGGCTTTGAAGTCCCACCCAGCACTAAGTTCACATTTTCAACAACCGCTAATACTGTTTTAACAGCTATGCACGGTTAAAAGACAGATTTAAAACTGGCTTATTACTCATCAAAAACATCAGGTTCACATCAGAAAATGGTGTCCTATACATAGAGGCAAAATGACATGGCACCCGCTACTTACACTAAATTAATTCGATTTTTACAAGAAGATTTGGCGATTTCTCCCGCTTCAATAGCCGTAGCCGAACGTCGCGGCGACAAACAGCGGCAGCGCGACAAAGACCCGAATTCGTTGCCGATGGTTCTGTGGCAGTACGGTTTAGTCACTCTCGAACAGTTGGATAAAATCTTTGATTGGTTGTCCGAAGCATATTAAAAGGATTTTAGATTTTAGATAATAAAATCTAAAATCCAAAATCCTTTAACAACTTAGATTAAGATTTTGCCAAAAGTTTCGCAGCAGCGGCAACGCCGGCACCAGGAGTATAGCCTTCATGGCCCAATTCTTGCAATACGACTTCCAAGGCGGAAATAGCTGCTAGAATATCCCGATCGCACACAAAGCCCAAATGACCGATTCGGAAGATTTTACCTTTCAAATGGTCTTGTCCGTCGGCTAGAGCAATGTCAAACTTCTTTCTCATCAAAGTCCGCACTTTTTGAGCATCTACAGATTCAGGCGGCATCACCGAAGTAATCGCAGGGCTGGCTGCACCGTCAGCCGCGAATAATGGCAAACTTAAAGCTTTCATGGCCGCGCGAGTAGTTGTCATCAACCGTTTGTGCCGCGCAAAAACATTTTCTAATCCTTCTGCTTTCATCATCTGCAATGTAACTTGCAGCGCAAAAAACATATTGACCGGCGGAGTAAAAGGAGTGGTATTTTTGGCAGCGTCTTTGCTATATTTGCCCAAATCCAAATAATAGCGGGGCAGCGTCGCAGTTTTGTAAGCTTTCCAAGCTTTGGGACTAACCGCCACAAAACCCAAACCTGGGGGAATCATGTAAGCTTTCTGAGAACCAGAAGCAATCACGTCAATTCCCCAAGCGTCCATCGGTACGTTGGCAGCGCCTAAACTGGTGACAGCATCCACCATAATCAAAGCTTCACCGTGTGCTTTGACATGGCGGTTGATGGTTTCGAGGTCGTTGAGAACGCCCGTGGAGGTTTCCGAGTGGGTGATGATGACAGCTTTGATTTGCTTCTCTTTATCAGCTTCCAGTTTTTCGCGGAAATTTTCGGGGTCTAATTGTTGGCCCCACTCGGCTTTGATGATTTCGACATTTAAACCGTAGGCTTCTGCGACTTCGGCCCAGCGTTCGCCAAATTTACCATTGGTGCCGACTAAAACTCGATCGCCCGCACTCAAGAAATTAATTATCCCAGCTTCCATCGCGCCGGTACCGGAAACGGTTAAACTCAGCACGTCACTTTTGGTTTGGTGCAGCCATTTGAGGTTTTCGGTACATTCTCCAAAAATCGCGTCAAATTCCTTGCTGCGGTGGCCCATCGGGTGTTTGGCCATCGCCAGCAAAGCCGCTTCGGGCACCGGTGTCGGGCCGGGAATCATCAGCATTAATTTGTTGTCCATAATCCTGTCCTAACTTTTTCTGTGGGAGTTAATAGAATAAATCAAAAATTGAAACTTTAAAGTCTGCACTCTAAGTTTTTTAACTTTTAATTTTTAACTCCCGTAGAGTTAGTTTCATTTAAAGACCAGCGGTGTTCTACGGCTAAGTTCGATCGCTGGCAGCTTTGTTCTAATTGCTTTTGAATGGCCAGAGCTTTGCGGAGTGTAATAATAAGTTGGTGAACTTGTTGCTGCTGCGCTGATTGTGGACTGACAGCAAACATTGTTTTGCGTTCTAACAATTGAAGTAACAATTCATAATGAATGTACGAAGGCAGGGGAATTGGCTCCATGAAAGCTAACATACCTCAGCGAACAGAAACCCCATTGCAATTGCATGGGACATCACAAGTGGACATTAGATGCCTGATTTTTTATCGGTTTGCTAGCCGTACAAAAACCCCAGCTTTGCCGATCGCATCTTCGGGGCTGGGTTTGATAGCGCTAAATTTGGCGATCGCAGGGCCGAGAGCGAATAGATTTAATTGCTTTTCGGCAAAATATTTCTACGCGATATAGCTTTGAGTGCTATTTTTTTGCAGTTAGGCGATCGAGTCGATGCAGGCTAGAAATTCTGATTATTTACCTAGTTAATCAATTTTTATCAGAATTCGGGGGTGTTTGTCAAGCAGTCTCGCCTTTGGTGATGTGCGGATGAGCCTTGACAAGGGAAGCTAAAGCAGCGCCGGGATCTGGCTGTTTGACTAGGGATTCGCCGATCAGGACGGCTTGGACTCCGGCAGTTGCAACTTGGTTGAGGTCGTCTGCTGTGTGGATTCCTGACTCGCTGACGGTGAGGATGTTTTTTGCTTGGATTTCCGTTTGGCGCGAGGCTAATAGTTGGCTGGTGGTTTCTAGGCTGACAGAAAAGTCTTCTAGGTTGCGGTTGTTGATGCCGATCAGGTGAACGCCTTCGAGGGTTAATACTCGATCGAGTTCTTCGAGAGTGTGAACTTCAATTAAAGCTGTCATGCCCAAAGTCTTGACAATTTTAACAAAGTATTGTAAGTCTTTGTCAGATAGAATGGCGGCGATTAACAATACAGCATCCGCGCCGCTAATCCGAGCGAGATAGATTTGGTAGGGATAGATAATAAACTCTTTGCAAAGTAGTGGCAATTCGACGGCGGCACGGATTTTAGAAAGGTTGTCGAAACTGCCTTGAAAGAACTTTTCATCGGTGAGTACGGAGATGCAGCTAGCGCCGTTTTGTTGGTATGCTTGGGCGATCGCCACGGGGTCGAAATCTTCGCGAATTACGCCTTTGCTGGGGGAAGCTTTTTTGACTTCGGCGATGATGGCGGGTGTGGTTTTACCGTTTTTGAGCGCGCCGAGGAAGTCGCGGATGGGGGGCGCGAAAGGGAGTCTTTTGTGAAGTTCGGCTAGCGGCGTGCGATCGCGCTTTTGGGCTACTTCAGCTTCTTTTTCCCAGACGATTTCTTCGAGGATGTGCCGGGGTTCGGAGTCGGGTACGGCGATTTTGTAGCTGAGGTAGAGTACGGAGACTGATGTGCTGGGGGGACGGCGGCGGATTTGAAGCATAGTATTTAGTTTAAGGGGCGAGGGTCACAGATTTCAACTTGTCGTCATGAGCGCCCTTAATTCTACCATTACTGTTTGGGAGCGCGAAGGGCGATCGGCAGTCTTTATTTCTAGCGCTGGGGCAGAAACCGGGTTTTTTCCTAAAATTCTAGGTTGATGCGTTTAACCTTGGTAAAAACCCGGTTTCTTTGGTGGGAGTGCGTAAATCGCGATCGGGCAATTTCTCAGCAGGCTTTTAATAGCGTATTTACCATAGAATTAGGACAAATTTTATTAAAGAATCAGATTGTTAAACTGATTGTTTTTGATGAAAAAAGTGAGGCAATACTTCAATGGATACCAGATTGAGATACCAAGGAATTATCAAAACTATACTTCAGGAACACGCTAACTTCCGCAATACTATACCTGATGGCTATCATTCTCAACTTTTATTTGATGATGAACGAGGAGGCTACTTAGTCTTGGATATTGGTTGGAATGAGAACAATTACCTTCATGCCACACCAATCCACATCAACTTAATCGAGGATAAAATCTGGATTCAATATGATGATACCGAAGAAGGAGTGGCTACCGATTTACTAGCAGCAGGTGTTCCGAAAGAAGATATTGTACTCGGTTTTCGCCATCCTAGAGTACGTGAATATACT
>Ga0105047_10013857_pt1 | contig 12836 bp, 10 predicted proteins | sample MAT04_FD_78384 | JGI IMG/M metagenome (GOLD analysis project Ga0105047, IMG submission 78384) | Freshwater microbial communities from Lake Fryxell liftoff mats and glacier meltwater in Antarctica - MAT-04 (megahit assembly) | ecosystem: Environmental > Aquatic > Freshwater > Ice > Liftoff... | reverse complement strand
CCGCAGGTCGGCGGCCAGTCGGTCGAGCGCCGCGATGATGACCACACCGCCCTCGTCGCTGCTGCGCAGGAGGTCTGCCAGTTCATCGGTCGGAGATCCCACCCGATCGACCCAGGCCCGGAGGCCCTCATCGAGGGACAAGCCGCGCTCGAGCTCGCTCACGAGTCGGGCGAGGCCCAGGGCTCCGTCACCCGGGACGTGACGCCCAGCAACCACGACGGCGTCGCGGGCGGTGCACCCGCCGGCCACAGCGATGCGTACCATCTCGACGGCGGGGGCCAGCTGCGCCAGCACGACCGCTTGGGCTTTGGCCTGGCGCCGGCGGGCGATCACGCCCGCAGCGCCCAGAACGCTGGCGCCGCCCGGCACCGCGATCGGGCCGATCACGATGACTGCGATCACGGTCGCGATGACCGTCGACCCGACCAGCCGCGGTGGGGTCTCTCTGAGGAGCGCGAGCCGCTCCGTCACCAACCGGCCGACGCGATCGATAGAGCCCACCAGCGAAACCAACTCCTTGTTGGTCGACTCGCTGTGGGGTGATTCGGGGCGCCGCGCCACCGGCCCCGGTCGGCACCGCCACACCAGCGCGCCGATCAGAACCGCCCAGGCCAGGTCGAGCGGCGTCATCGGCGTCATTGTGCACCGCGCATCATCGCCCGCATCCACAACCAGCCGCCGGCGTCGGCAGTGGCGGCCGCGGCGACGCACGCCAAGCCCGTCCCGGTGCCGACGAGGAAGTGCCCTGAGGGCGGGTTCAGGAGCGCAAGGCCCGTGGCGGCGAACAGCGGCAAGCCCGTGAGCAGAGTGGCCGAAGCGCGACTCTGGGCGGTGAGGGACCCGATCTCGGCGGCGAGCTCGTCACGATCGCGTAGGCCACCCCCGAGCGCCTCGAACGCCGCCGCCAGCTCCCCACCCAGCTGGAGGCCGATCGAGACTGCGCCGACCACCATGGTTGCGGATGCGCCCCGTCGGAGCGCCCACGCCTCGAGAGCGTCGATCAGCGGAGTACCGCCGTCGACCTCACGGCGCGCCGATGCCAGGTCCTCGGCGACAGGACCACCACAGCGTTCGGCCGCAGCCCACAGCGCAACGCTCAACGCCGACCCCGCCTGCAGTTCGCGGGCGACCGCTTCGCACAGGCCGGCCAGTTGGGCCTCGACGGCGCCAGAGACCTTCCGTTCGCGTCGCTTCGACCACCACGACCACCACGACCACCACGACAGCCCGCCGGCCGCCGGCCGCCCGCTGCCCCGATCGCCGTTGGTCCGGTCCACTCCGACCGGCGACGCCATGCGTCGACGGATGACACCTCGGCGTCGCTCGGCGAACGCCCGCGCCGCACACCACACCGCCCCCGTCGCGGTGGTCATCGCCAGTGCCTCTGTGCCCGAGAGGAGGTCGTTCACGATGCGTTCGCCCGTACACCGGGCGTGACCAGGCGGCCCTCGCGAACCAGGGCGCGAACCCCGGGCCGATCGTCGGGATCGTCCAGGACCTCGTGAACGGAGTCGATTCGCCGCACCGCACCGTGGCGGCGCACCCCCACCACCATGTCGACAGCGGTTCGCACCTGGGCCCGCACCGCGTGCAAGGGAAGCGCGGAATCGGCGAGCATGACGAAGGTCTCGAGGCGAGCCAGGACATCAACCGCAGACTTGGCGTGACAGGTCGACAGTGACCCGTCGTGACCCGTGGCCATCGCCCAGATCATGTCGAGCGCCTCGGGCCCACGGACCTCGCCCACAATGATGCGGTCCGGCCGCAGGCGCAGGGCCGCCCGCACCAGCATCCGGGTATCGGCGCGCCCGGCACCGTCGCCGTTGCTGGGCCGGCCTTCGAGGCGCACCACGTGCGGCAGAGCGATGCGTAGCTCGGCGGCATCCTCGATCGTGATGAGGCGTTCGCGCGGATCGATCTCGCCAGCGAGAGCGTTGACCAGCGAGGTCTTGCCCGAACCGGTCGGCCCGAACACCACCATGTTGCGGCGTTCGGCAATGTGCCCGCGTAACACCGTTGCCACCTCCGTCGAGCAGAAGGCCTCGAGCGGCAGCGGAGCGCGGGAGAACCTGCGGATGGCGATCTGCACACCGTCGATGGCCAGCGGGGGGAGCACCGCGCTGATCCGCGATCCGTCCGCCAGGCGGCCGTCGGCCACCGGATGGGCTCGATCGATGCTCAGGCCGGTGCGGCCAAAGGCCCGCTCGAGCACCATCTGGATCTCGGCACCGGTGATCGGCTGATCGGTCTCGACGAGATGGCCGTCGCGCTCCACCCAGATGTTGCCGGGACCGTTGACCAGGATGTCGGTGATCGTCGGATCGCGCAGCAGCGGATCAAGCGGGCCGAGTCCCATCAGCGCTGCCATCATCCGCTCGACGTGGTCGTCCATCGCGATGCTGTCGAGCAGCGGGAGTTCCGCGTTGATCAAATCGGTGAGCACCTGGCGTGGTGTCGCGCCGGCCTGGGGGTGTTCAATGAACCGGCGGCGGATCACCTCGTCGAGCGATGCGCTCATCGGATGACACCCCGGACCTGGTTGGCGAGCAGACGGGGGCAGCGGCGTACCAACAACCCGGCATCGAGGGCACGGGCCACGGCCGGATCGTGGTCGATCTGCGCGGCGATCGAGACACCGAGGATGTCGGCGACATCGAAGGCGTCGAGGCTCCGGCCTCGTTCCCGGATCAAGATGATGCCGCCAGGGCGCATCGGCAGGGCCACCGCTCGGCGCATCGCCAGATAGCAGGGTCGGGTCACCAGCAACGAGTGTCGGCGCTCGGCCAGCCGCAACCGAAGTTGGTCCATGGGCGATCCGTGCCCTTGGCCGACCGTCCCGATGTCGATCACCACGGGCCGGGACTCGTGGTCCAACAGCCGCACGAGCACCTCCGCGCGATCCGCACGCCACGAATGGTCGCTGCCGCGGGGCAGCAGTTTGATCGCGGCCCCGACGGGCACTTCGACGCGACGCAACGCTTCGTCGGTGGCATCGCCGGCTGCCAGCCAGTCGGTGACACCGGCCGTGGCGTCATTGACGCCAAGGGCAGCGGCGAGGTCACCGCCGAGGTCGACGAGCAACACCTCGGCTCGCTCGTGGCCTGACAGCTGGGTGGCCAGGGCCACTGCCGTGGTCGAACAGCCGGAGCCAGGTTTGGCCGTCCACAGGGGGTACAGCACGGTTCCTCCGCAGGGAACGTCAGTGGAAACGCTGGCCAGGGGCCAGGTCCACAGCGACTACAGAGGGGAAGAGTCCGGCAACCTAGAGGTGGGCCCGAGGCGCGTCAACGGGCAGATGTGCGCAGCTCAGACCGCGAGCAGGTCGCGGGCCCCGGTGTCGGAGCTGGGATGGCGCAGCTTCGACATGGCGCGAGCCTCGATCTGGCGGATGCGCTCACGGGTGAGGTTGAAGTGCTCGCCGACCTCTTCGAGGGTGCGGGGCTCGCCGCGGTCGAGGCCGAACCGGAGCTTGAGGATCTCGCGTTCACGGTCGTCGAGCGGCGAGAGCAGCCGCGAGACTTCCTCGGGAAGCATGGCGATCGCCGCGACCTCGAACGGCGACTCGGCACCACGATCCTCTACCACGTCGCCCAGCTCGGCATCGCCGTCCTCGCGCAACGGCTCGGACAACGACAGCGGCTCGGAGGCGAATCGAAGCGCCTCGGTGACCTTGTCCGCGGGCAGGTCGACCTCGCTGGAGAGCTCGGTCAACGTGGCCGGACGACCGAGCTTCAGCTCGAGGCGGGACCGAGCCTTCTGCAACCGGGTGAGGGTGTCCCCGGCGTGGACAGGAAGCCGGATCGTGCGGCCGGTATTGGCGATGCCGCGGGTGATCGCCTGACGGATCCACCACGTTGCATAGGTCGAGAACTTGAAGCCTTTGCGCCAATCGAACTTCTCGACAGCGTGCATGAGGCCGAGGTTGCCCTCCTGGATCAGGTCGAGCAGCGGTAGCCCCGAGGCCTGGTACTTCTTGGCAATGGAGACGACCAGGCGCAGGTTCGATTGCACAAAGGTGCGCCCGGCCTCTTCACCGGCCCGAATCTGACGACGAAGCTCACGTTTGCGTGAAGCACTGGAGCCCCGACCGGCCTCGTCGAACTCACCAGCAGCCGCGATACCGGCCTCGATGGCCTGGGCGAGCCGGACTTCGTCATCCTTGGTGAGCAGCGGATACTGGCCGATGTCGCTGAGGTACAGGCGGACGAGATCTTCCTCGTCTCGATCAACTCGGTTCTTCGCCACGTTTCTTACCTTCTCTTCCGGGGCTGTGGATACCCCTCGCTATCGTCACCACCAGGCCTTCTACTTTAGGGGTGAGATTCCCGATCCGGTCGGGGAAGGGTGCCCGTGCCGGCTATGCCTGAGGAAGCAATCAGGAGCCGTTCGAGCCGTTCATGCTGCATCGTGGCCTGCCGCACGGCGCTGTCGCTGTCGAGCAACGTCTGCAAGAGCAGGTTGCCGCGACGCCAGTCGGCGACATGATCGTCGACGATGATCCCGAGCCAGCGAATGACGGTGGCATCTGCCAGCGGAGTGCAGCGGTCGAGGTGGTGGGAGTAGGTGGCGATGAGGTGCGGCAACACCACTCGGTAGAGCCCGACCAGTTGCTCGATCGCCGCATCCGACGCGGGCGTTGCGAGGGCGTCGACGAAGGTCACGAGTTGCTCGTTGGCCGCCACGGTCAGGTTCTGCGGGGTCATGTCGCGCAGCTCCGGAAGGCGGTCGCCGAGCAACTCGCCATGCCAGGCGAAGTGCGGGGCGGTCGCCCCGAACAGGGCCTTCGCCGCCAACACCGGCACCGTTGCCGTCCAGGAACCGACGACCTCGAACATCCGCAGCTCGAACCAGCGGTAGTTTCCCAGACGCCGGGCGGAGTCCTGGAGGGTGAAGGCGCCGGTGTCGGCTGTTGAGTGCTCTGTCACGTCGGACCCGTCCTGGTGGCGATGATCCGTCAGCCTACGGGCTGGCCTATCCGGGAGGCACCGGAGCGACCGGGGCGGGGGTACCCGGTGCCGTGACGGGTGGGGCTGGGGGCACGACCGGGACGACGACGATGGCGACGTTGACCTCGATGGTCGATCCCTCCTTGATCTTGGCCTGCGGCGGGGTGCCCTGGCTGATGATGCGTCCGATCTGAGCATCTCCCTCAGCTACGGGTGTGGTGAGCACCGAGACGTTGAGCCCGGCGGACTTCAGTACCTGTTCGGCCGACGAGCGCTGCAGGCCCACGAGGTACGGCACCGCGGTAGTGGGCTCGGGTCCGGCCACGGTCAACGACACCGGAGTGTCGCGTGGCAGCGGCGTGCCCTCTGGCGGATCGACCTCGAAGACCGTTCCGGGAACGAGGTCGGCGCGGAACGCCCTGGTGATCTTGCCGGGAGCCAGACCGCTGCGGCCGATCTCGGCGAGGGCCTGCTCGACGGTTTTGGTGAGCACGGTCGGCACGATCCGCGGGGCCGGACCCGACGAGATCAGCAGCTTCACCGAGCTGGCCATGGGCACCCGCGCCCCCGACGGTGGGTCGGTACCGATCGCCTCGTTGGGACGCACAGTTTCACTCGGGGTCGGAGCGAGCTCGATGGCGAGGCCCGACGATTGCAACACCGCTGCGGCCTCGGCGCCCTGTTGGCCTTCGATGCCGGGAATGGCCAGCCCCAGAGGACCGTCGCTGGCCAAGAGGGTCACCAGCTCACCCTGCTCGACCTTGGAACCGGCGAGGGGCTTCTGGCCGATGACGGTGCCCTTGGGCTCGGACTCGTTGGGCTGGAAGCTGACCTCCACCACGAAGCCGTTGCGCTCGAGGTCGGCGCGCGCCACGTCGATTCCGAGGTCGCTCACCCGCGGCACCTCGAGGGTGGGGAGCTCGGTCACGGTGCTGCCCTCGAGACTGTCGGTGAGCGCCCAGATGGCCAACACGAATCCGGCCAGAACGAGTAGCGCTGTCATCACGAACGGCACCGTGGTCGAACGAGGATCGACAATCTCGGGGCGGCCCTCGGCAGAGCGTCGTACGGGTTTGGTGGCGAGGCTCATGGCCCTGCCGGTGGTGTGGCGGGCGCCGGAGCGACCGTGGGCGCCGGAGCGACGGTGGGCGCCGGCGCCACGGTCGTGGTGACCGTCGGAGGCGGAATGGCGGCCCGTCGGACCGTGACGGTGACGATCTCGCCCGGACGCAGACTCGTTCCCGGCTCGGGAGATTGGGATAGGACAACGCCATTGAGCGGATCGGCGACGGCGCCGGTCTGGGACACCGAACCGAGGACGAAGCCGAGCTTGGCGAGATCGCTGGCCGCGCTGGCCTCGAGGAGGCCGGTGACCTTGGGAACAGCGACCGGTGGCGGGCCGCTCGACACCAGCACGTTGATCGGTGTGTCACGGGGCAGCACGGTTGCGGCCGGGGGGTCGGTACCGATCACACCACCGGCGGGCAGCAGCGGGTTGTCCGCCGGGGTGACCGTGCCGAGCGTGAACCCGGCCTTGCCCAGGTTGAACGCCGCACCCTCGACCGGAAGCCCGGTGACCTCGGGAACCGATCGGGTCGTGGGCCCGCTCGACACGTTGATGCTCAGGGCCGCACCCCCCTCGACCACGAGGCCGGCCGCCGGCTTCTGCGAGATGACGGCATCGGCTGCGACGCCCTCGTCGTTCACGAGTTCCTCGGTGAGGGTCAACCCCAGATCCTTGACCAGTCCGGCCGCCTCGCTGCGGGGCTTTCCGATGAGCTCGGGGATCGTGACGAACGCTCCACCGCGGCTCACGAACAACCGCACGGTCGACTCGCGCTTCACCGACGTGGCCGCCACCGGGTCTTGACGGACCACTTTGCCGCGGTCGACCGTCGATGAGTAGACGAACTCGACATCGCCGTGCAGCCGGTTGCGTTCGAACTCGATGAGCGCCCGATCCTGGGTGAGTCCGAGCACCTGCGGTACGGGCACCTCGAGGAAGCGTCCGGCGATGATGTCGGAGGGATTGAGGGTGGGCGAGTAAGCGAACACTACGGCCAGGACGGCGAGGAGCGCGAGGGCAAGCACCATCGGCAACGTGCCGGTGCGGCTGGGAAGGTTCCTGCGGACCGGGGAACGGGAGGATGCGGTCATGGCGGCGTGATCACGGACGCGTGTTCACCGGATCCCACCCCATCAGGGGGAGGTGGTGGTCGTCGTCGGGGTCGTCGAGGTGCTGGTGGTGGACGTCGGTGCCGCCCCGGCGTCGCCGATGATGATCTTGACGGTGCTCCCGGCATCGACGGTGGTACCGGCGGCAGGGGTCACCTCAACGACGCGGCCATCCTTGGAATCGCCGGGAGGGAGGGAGCGGAAGTCGACATCGACCTCGAGACCGCGAGCTCGTAGCAACGTGGTGGCTTCCGCCTCGAGCTGCCCACTTACGGCGGGCACCTTCACCGGCTCGTCGCCACTCGACACGATCACCGAGATGGCCGAGCCCTTGGGCGCCGAACCCACCGGATCGGTGGTGATGACGAAGCCTTCGTCGACAACCGACGATGGCTTGAGGATGGGCGTTCCAACCGTGAACCCCTTGTCGGTGAGGGCTGCGTTGGCCGCCTCGACCGTCTTGCCGGTCACGACGGGCACGACCTCGGACCCGACTCCGGTGGAGATACGCAGCGTCACGACGCTCTTGGCCGGAGCGGGCTCGTTCTCCGCCGGTGAGGTGTCGACCGCCTTGCCCTCCTCGATGATGGGGTTCTCGACCTGTTCGACCTCCACCTCGAAGCCGAGGGCGGTGAGCGCAGCGCGGGCATCGGCCTCGGAAAGGTTCTGCACCTTGGGCACCGGCACCATGGCGGGGCCGGTGCTCACGACGATCTCGACGTCGCTGCCCGTCACCAGCTCGGCGTTGGCCGCAGGATTCTGTTCGAAGACGACACCGAGCGCGGCGGTGTCAGAGGACTCCTCGCGCACCTGCGGGTTGAGCTCCTGGGCGCGCAGCGCCGCCTCGGCCTCGGCCTGGGTCATGTCGACGACGTTGGTCACGAACACCTTCTGGCCCGTCTCCCCGTCGTCAGTGAGGCTGGTGTACAGCCAGAATCCGAGGGCGAGCAGCGCAACGACGAGCACCGCCGTGATTGCCGCGAACAGCCCGGTGCGCGACGGCGGTTCGTCGTCGTAGTAGTCGGGTTCGACCATCGGCACCGCGCCGCTCGGCGGCACGGTCGCAGCCGGTTGAACGGTGGTGGCCGCCGGAGCCACGACCACCGGGTTGACGATGGTGGCGTTGTCTACCGGGGCAACAACCGCCGCCGCAGCGGCGGGGCGGGCGAGCTCCTCTTCGGCGAGGGTGGTCTGGCCGTCGAGGAACCGGCGCAGGTCGGCGCGAAGGTCGTCGGCCGACTTGTAGCGCTGGTCGGGCTTCTTGGCGAGGAGGCGCAGGATGACCGATTCGAGGCCGGTGGGCACGCCACTGACGAACTGCGACGGGCGCGGCGGCCATTCCTGCACGTGCTTGTAGGCGATGGCGACGGGTGAGTCGCCGACGAACGGCGGACGGCCGGTGAGGATCTCGTAGAGCACGACGCCCAACGAGTAGAGGTCGCTGCGGGCGTCGACCTGAAAACCCTGCGCCTGCTCGGGCGAGAAGTAGGTGGCGGTGCCCATGACCGATCCGGCCTGGGTGAGGTCTTCATCGGGAGACGAGAGCGCCCGGGCGATGCCGAAGTCGGTGACCTTGGCGACACCGGAGGTGGAGATGAGGACGTTGCCGGGCTTCACGTCGCGGTGCACGACGCCGCGCTGGTGGGCGAACCCGAGCGCCCCGGCGACCTCGAAGATCACCTCGGCGGCGCGGCGGGGGTGCAGCGGCCCGGCGGAGCGGATGACCTCGGCGAGAGACTGACCCTCGACGTACTCCATGACGATGTAATAGGTGCCGCTCTCCGAGCCCCAGTCGTAGACGCCCACGATGTTGGGGTGCGACAGGTTGGCGGCGGCCTGGGCCTCGCGGCTGAAACGCTCGACGAAGGCCGGATCGGTGGCGAACTCGGGGAAGAGGATCTTGACGGCCACGGGACGGTCGAGCGCCTGGTCCCGGGCCAAGAAGACCTCGGCCATGCCGCCACGGGCCAGTCGGCGGTGCACCTCGTACCGGCCGCCCAGCACGACCGGGGCAGGGGTACCGGTTTGGTCAGATGCAGTCATTGTGCGTCCACACTAGTGAGGCGCAGTACCCGGATTGTGGCACCGTCGGGCCATCGGACACATCAGAAATGTCACGGGCCAGCCGGAGCGAGGGCGGCTTCGAGCACTCGCTTGGCGATCGGTGCGGCCACCTTGCCGCCGGTCTGTTCGCTGGCGCCGGGCTGGCCCTCGACGAGGACCGCAACTGCCACCTGGGCGGGCTGGCCGGGGGGCCCGGCGAAGCCGATGATCCAGGCGTGGGACTTGGGGGGGTCGGTTCCCAGCTGCGCCGTGCCGGTCTTGCCGCCGACCTCGACACCGGAGATGGCCAGGCCCGAGGCGGTGCCACCGTTGGCCACGCCGAGCATGGCGCGTCGCATGGTCTCGGCGGTGGCCGGGGTCACGGCGGTCTTCCAGGTCGACTGCTCGTAGGTCCGGACGACGTCGCCTTTGCGGTCACGGATCTCGCTCATCACGTGCGGCGCCATGATGGTGCCGCCGTTACCGAACGCTCCTGCCACGAGCGCCATCTCGAGCGGCGTGGCCGACACACTGTTCTGCCCGATCGACGCCTGGGCGAGGCCCGGGGTGTTCTCGAAGATCGCGGCGTCGCCGGGGTTGTCGCCGTCGCGCAATCGTTTGCCGAAGTCGGTGGGGAAGACCGAGGCGGCGGTGCCGGGCAGGTCGATGGGCGCCTTCTCATTGAACCCGAACTTCTGGGCACCCTCGATCATGAGGTCGGGTCCGAGGAGTTGGGAGCCCATCTGGGCGAAGCCGGCGTTGCACGAAACCTTGAGCAGGTCGAACAGTGCGCCGCCACAGCTGGAGCCGCCGAAGTTGCCGATCCTTCGGGTGGTCAACGGCGGTTGGTAACCGGTGCTCGCCGGGTAGTTCGGCGTCTCCTCGGTGACCTTGCCGGAGTCGAGCCCGGTGGCGGCCGTGACCACCTTGAACGTCGAGCCGGGGAAGAAGCGGTCGCGGAACGTCTTCGCCAACCGGGGCTTCGCGGGGTCGGCGTCGAAGGCCTCCTTGAAGATCCGCGCCGTGGTGGCGTCGTTCACCGAGGTGAGGTTGGGGTTGTAGGTGGGGTAGGACCACATGGCGAGGATGGCGCCGGTGCGGGGGTCGAGCGCGACGACCGATCCGGGCCGGGTGCCCAGCGCGTCCTTTGCCGCCTGCTGCACGTCGGAGCGCATGGTGAGCGCAACGGTGCCAACGTTGGGTTCGTCGCGGAACGGCTCGAGGAAGCCGCGGACCCGGAAGTCGGTGGTGTTGCCTGACAGCTCATCGTTATAGGTGCGCTCCACACCGTCTGATCCGAAGAGCAGGGAGTACGAGCCGACGCTGTGGGCGAAGAGGTCGTCGGTGGGGTAGGTGCGCTGGTACTTGTAGCGGCCGTCGCTCTCCTCGGAGTGGGCGACGAGCTTGCCGTCGGCGGTCACCACGTCGCCGCGGGGCCGGTTGAAGTCGCGCACCACCTGGCGGCCGTTCTCGGGTTTGGCGTTGAGTTCCTCGGCGTCGATGACCTGCATGAAGTTCAGCTTGATGAACAACGCCAGGTAACAGGCGATCAGTGCGACGGCGAGCTTGCGGAGTTGTCTATTCATCGGAAGGAACAGTCATGAGAGCTTGATGACGGTCGTGGCGTCGTCGGGGCGGTTGCGGTCGGCTGCCTCGGCGGTCTCGTCGGAGAGGCGTACCAGCAGGGCCACGAGCACCCAGTTGCTGATGAGCGACGAACCGCCGTACGAGACGAATGGAAGGGTGAGGCCAGTGAGGGGCAGGAGACGGGTGACGCCGGCCATGATGATGAACGACTGCACACCGATGAGCGTGGTGAGCCCGGCGGCGAGCAGCTTGGAGAAGGGGTCGGTGGCCGCCATGGCGATGCGCAGCCCGCTGCCCACCAGGAGCAGGAACAGCACGAGGATGGCGGTGGCCCCGAGCAGGCCCAGTTCCTCGCCGATGATGGCGAAGATGAAGTCGCTCTCGGCGATGGGCACCCGGTTGGCGAGGCCTTGTCCGAGTCCCGTGCCGGCCACCCCACCCCAGGCGAACGCGTAAGTGGACTGGATGATCTGGTAGCCCTTGCCCTGGGCATCCTGCCACGGGTTGAGCCACATGGAGACGCGGTCCTGCACGTGGCTGAACAGCGTCCAGCTCAGGTAGGCGCCACCGCCGAACAGGCCCATGCCGACGGCCAGATACGAGGCCCGCTCGGTGGCGATCCACAGCACCGACATGAAGAGCATGAAGAAGAGCAGTGCCGAGCCCAGGTCCTTTTGGAACATCATCACGACGAGTGAGAAGCCCCAGGCCACCAGCACCGGGAGCAGGTGCTTGGGGTCGGGGGTCATGATGGGCCCGAACTTGAACGTGGCCGTGCCGAGCAGCTCGCGACGCTCCACCAGGTAGGCGGCGAAGAAGACCGCGAGGGCGATCTTGGCGAACTCGCCCGGCTGGAAACTGATGACGCCCAGGCGCACCCAGATGCGGGCGCCGTTGATGCGCACGCCGATGCCGGGGATGAGCGGCATGATGAGGAGTAGCACGCCGATGAGGCCCACGGTGTAGCGGACCCGCTCGAGCGTCCGCACCCGGCGCACCACCGCCAGGGTGACGAGGAATGAGAAGATGCCGACGGCCGTCCACCCGGCCTGCTGGGCGGCGAGGCGATCGTTGAGCCGGGCGATGAAGACGTAGCCGATGCCATTGAGCATCACCGCCAGGGGTACGAGCAACGGGTCGGCGCGGGGAGCAAGCTTGCGCACCCCGATGTGGGCGCACGTGAAGAGGGCGAGGATGGCGACGACGAACGAGGTGAGGTTGGCGGGGACGGCATCAGATCGTCCGAGGCTGGACAGTACGAAGGCCACCCCGATGACGATGCCGGCCAACGCCATGAGGCCGGCTTCGGTGTTGCGGCGCGCCGGGCTGGCCGTCGCCGTGAGCGCTGTCACGCGCCTGCCGGTGGGGTGGTTGCCGCAGGATCAATCGTCGTCGTTACCGGCGCCGTCGTCGTCGTGGTGGTCGTCGTTGTCGTCGTGGTCGTAGTCGTGGTCGTGGGGACGAGGTTGTTCACGAAGTCGTCCGCGTCCGTGCGCGACAGGTCGTCCACGCCGTCGGTGACCTGTTTGCGTATGGCCTCGTTAGAAATGTCCCGCACCTCGATGCCCTGGGGCTCGACCTTGGACGTGATCCACAAGATGTTGCCGGGAGGCCCCTGGTAGATCACGACCTCGCCGTCGAGGGCGCGAATGTAGAAGGTGTTGTTCGAGTACCAGGCCGCGGCGCCCAAGGCCGCGGCAAAGATCGACACGAGCGTCAGCAGGAAGACGGCGGTGCGCCACACCGACCCGTGGCGGCGCTTCGCCGGGGCGGTGGCGACCACCGGGTTGTCACCAGCCCGGGCGGCGGCGGCCGAGGCCACCTGGGCCTCGGTGACATGGGGCTGGTCGACGGTGGTCGGGTCGATGTCGGCAGCAGTCGAGCGCCGGGTGAACGCCGGTGGGGTGACCGGCGCTGCCGCGTCGCCAGCAGGGACGGTGGCTGCGTCGACCGCGGCACCCGTCACCGTGGGCGCCGGCAGGCTACCCGCCACGTCGGACACGTCGACGATGACGCACGTGATGTTGTCGCGTCCACCCCCGGCATTGGCCGCGTCAACCAGGCGACCGGCGGCCTCGACGGGGT
>Ga0105047_10013855_pt1 | contig 12837 bp, 10 predicted proteins | sample MAT04_FD_78384 | JGI IMG/M metagenome (GOLD analysis project Ga0105047, IMG submission 78384) | Freshwater microbial communities from Lake Fryxell liftoff mats and glacier meltwater in Antarctica - MAT-04 (megahit assembly) | ecosystem: Environmental > Aquatic > Freshwater > Ice > Liftoff... | reverse complement strand
CGGGTCGACCAGGCCCGGCTGGTGCTCGATGCGCTGGACCCGACACCGCTCGGCCGCCGCATCCAGCTCGGCTGCTGGATCGCCCACCACCTCGCGCTCCTCGGCCGCGGCCGGGAGGCGCTCGAGGCGCTCGACCGTGCGGAGGGCGACAACCGCCTCGATCTCGACCCGACCATGCAGGCGATGATCCTGGGCGTCCGCTTGCAGGTCGCCTCCGGGGTCGAGACCCCGCCGGCCACCGTGCGCACGAGGTTCGCCGAGCTCCGGTCGTTCGCCGACGAGGACCCCACGGCCAGGACCGAGGCGTGGTGGCGCCTGTTCGCCCTCGACCAGGCCGTGCGGGACGGCACCCTCGACGACCACGCCGCTGCCATCGAGGCGCTCGACGAGCTGGTGATCCGCTTCCCGCAGCCCGAGGTCCGCTGGACCGTGCAGGCCGCCAAGGCCGGCCACGCGCTCGCCCGCGGCGAGCTCGACCTCGCCGAGGAGCTCATCCTGGCCGCGCAGCTCACCGGTGGGGAGCTGAGCGTGGGCTCCGCGGCAGCGGTGTGGGTCACTCAGCTGTTCATGCTGCAGTACGAGCGTGGCGACCTCTCGGTGATGACCCCGTTCCTGTCGTCCCTGGCGGAGAACGCCTCGCCGTACCAGCTCACCGCGCGCGCGCTCCTGCACATCGAGTTCGGCGACGCGACGCGGGCGCGCGACATGGCCGCCCGACTCGGCGACGTTCCCACCCTGCTCGCCGGCGCCGGCGCCGGTTGGTCGGCGATCGCCTCCCATGCCGGCGACATCGCCTTCTTCGCCGATGAGCGACGTCTCGCCGAGACCATCATCGCGGAGCTCAGCGCCCATGCCGGCACCGCGCTTTCGGCTCACGGCCTGCTGCACCTCGGCGCGGCCGACCGCACCCTCGGTCTGGCGTGGGCCACCCTCGGCGAGCTCGACCGCGCCATCGACCTGCTGGACCAGGCCCACCTGGCCGACCGCCGGCGCGGCGCGCTGCGGTGGTCGGGGCGCGCCGCCCGATCCGGTGCGGCCCTGCGCCGAACCCGTCGCCGGCGGGGCGACATCGAGGCCGCCCGGATGCTCGATCGCGAGGCCGGTCGGTCGCTGATGCGGCGCGAGGAGGTGGGCGTCGGGAGGTCGCGATCAGCCCCCTCATCCCTACCGGGGGTGGGGGTGTAACGCGACTGTTCGGGCGGGTCGCGACACTGGCCCTGGCGGCATCCGGATGCAGGCTCGTCAAGGCGATGTGCGGGATCCCTTCGGGGAGAGCACGACGAGCGGGCTCGGAAGAGGAGGTTGGCGGCACGGGGGCCCGGGCGGGCTCAGGGCTCCGTGCCGCTGCCCTCCCGCGTGATGACCACCGTGGCCCGCAGGTCCCGAGACGACGCGCCGACCGTGACGGCGAAGTCGCCCTCGCCCTCGGTCCACGCGCCGCTCGCCGGATCGATGAAGGCGAATGCCTGATCGTCGAGCACCACCTCGATCCGCGCCGACGCGCCCGCCTCGAGCGGCACCCGGGCGAAGCCGGCGAGCTCGCGGGGCGGACGACGCACCGTCGCCCGGCGCTGGTCGACGTAGACCTGCACCACCGACGATCCGGTGCGCTCACCGGCGTTGCGCACCGTCACCTCGGCCACGGTCGCCCCGTCGGCCCGGGTGGTCACCACCAGGTCCTCGTAGGCGAAGGTCGTGTAGCCGAGACCGTGCCCGAACGGGAACAGCGGTTCGCGGTCCAGTTCGTCGAACCCGCGGTAGCCGACGAACACGCCCTCGCCGTACCGGACCTGGCCGCCCTCGCCCGGGTAGGAGAGCCAGCCGGGGACGTCCTCGAGGCGGTGCGGCACCGTGTGGGGCAGCCGGCCGCCGGGTTCGCGGTCGCCCAGCACCACATCGACCAGCGCGTTGCCCATCTCCTGGCCGCCGAACCACACCTGGAGCACTGCCGCCACATCGTCGATCCACGGCATGGTGAAAGGACTGCCCGCGTTCATCACGACCACCGTGTTCGGGTTCACCGCCGCGATCTCGCGCACCAGGTCGTCCTGCCCGCCCACCAGGGCCATGTCGGCGCGGTCGTACCCCTCCGACTCGCAATCGGGGGTGGCCCCCACCACCACGATGGCGATGTCCGCGGCGCGGGCTGCTTCGACCGCGGCGGTGAGCAGATCACCCGTTGGTTCGAGGAGACCGAGGCGGACGGCGGTGGCCTCGGCCCGGTGGCCGACGTCGTGGGCGTACTCGACCCGCACCTCGTGGGGCACCCCGGCGACCAGGTCGACCTCGCTGACGACCTCCTCGGTGCCCCACCCGAACATGGACCGACCCAGCACGGGCGCGGTCCAGTTGTCGGCGACCTCGAAGCCGTCGACGAGCACCCGGGTCAACCCGACTCCGGACACGCCGAAGCGGTGCAGCCCCGACGTGGCGGGGACGAAGGTGGCCTGGTAGCGGCACGAGAACCGCTGCGGGTCGAGCCCCTCGACGGTGCGCCCGAAGAACGCCCCGCCGATGTTCTTGACCCAACGGGTGTCGACCGGGTCGCCGGTCAGGTCGGTGGTGGCGAAGTACTCGAGCAGGACCGGGCGCTCCGGGCTGCCGCCCTGGACGTTCTCGGACCACGTTCTCGGCGAGGTGACGGGGACGAAGCGGTAGGCGAGGCAACCCGGCTCGTGCACGACCGCGACCCCGGCGGGCTCCAACCGCTCGCGCAGCGCCGCGAGCGGGTGCACCACGTCGTGGGGGCTGACCTGCGAGCTCCCGCCGCCCTGGAAGCGGCCGACCTCGGCGTTCGGGCCGATCACGGCGACGGTCGTGCCCGGTGCGGGGGTGAGGGGGAGGAGCGAACCCTCGTTGCGCAGCAGCACCATCCCCGCCGCCGACGCCTCCCGGGCGAGCGCCCGGTGCTCGGGTCGGTCCTCGGAGCGCTCCCCTTCGCCCTCGTCGGCCGATGTGGCCACCGACAGCCGCCCCGTGCGATCGAGCAACCGCAGGATCCGCCGCACCGAGGTGTCGAGCTCGGACTCGTCGACGTCACCCGCGGCGACCGCCGCCGCCAGGTGCGGCCCGAGGTGGGCCGCCGGGCCGGGCATCTCGAGGTCCAGCCCCGACACCGCCGTGCGCCGCGTCTCGTGCACCGCGTGCCAGTCGGACACGACCATCCCACGCCAGCCCCACTCGTCACGGAGGATCTCGGTGAGGAGCCACCGGTGCTCGCTGGCATAGGTGCCGTTGATGCGGTTGTAGGACGACATGATCGTCCACGGGTCGGCATCGGCCACCGCGATCTCGAACGGACGCAGGTAGATCTCGCGCAGGGTGCGCTCGTCGACCTCGGAGCTGATGGTCATGCGCTCGTGCTCGGAGTCGTTGGCGACGAAGTGCTTCAGCGACGCGCCGACGCCGCCGGCCTGGAGCCCGTTGATGAACGCACTCGCCAGCCGACCCGTGAGGAGGGGATCCTCCGAGTAGCACTCGAAGTTCCGGCCGGCGAGCGGGGTGCGCTGGATGTTGACCGTCGGGCCGAGCAGCACCCGGGCACCCTTCGACCGCGCCTCGTCGGCCAGGGCCGAGCCGACCCGACCGAGCAGCTCGACGTCCCAGGTTGCGCCGAGGGCCACCCCCACGGGGAAGCACGCCGCTTTCGCCCCCGAGGCGCCGTCACCGCGGGCGCCGTTGGGCCCGTCGGTGACCTTGAGCGACCCGATGCCGAGGCGCTCGACGGGCACGGTCCGCCAGGAATCGGCACCGGCGGTGAGCGCCGCCTTCTCCTCGAGGGTGAGCTGGGCGAGCAGGTCGTCGAGGTCCTGATCCGAAGCGGTCATGGGCCGATCTTGCCAGGGCCGGCGGCGTGCGGCTCACGGGGTGGAACCTCGCCGATCCCCGGGTAGTTTGCAAGGCTAAGCAACAAGTTCGCCAAGCGAAGTACCGAGGAGGCCACCCGCATGAGCTCCACCCCGCTCACCACCCCCGCTGGCGCCTCCGACCCGACGCCCGCGATCGACCCCTCCGACCACGACACCGACATGGCGGCGCGGTTGCGGCTGAGCGCCACCCGCCTGGCTCGTCGTCTGCGCCAGGAGTCCGACAGCGGGCTCACGCCCACCCAGCTCTCGGCCCTCGCCGCGGTGGAGCGCCACGGTCCGGTCACCCTCGGCGACCTCGCGAACCACGAGCGGGTGGCGCCACCGACCACCACCCGAGTGGTGGCCAAGCTCGAGGCCGATGGCCTCGTCTCGCGCCAGGCCGACCCCGTCGATCGACGCTCGTCACTCGTAACCGCCACGTCGGCGGGCACCGAGCTCATCGAGACGACCCGCACCCGCAAGGACGCGTGGCTCGCCTCGCGCATCGCCGGGCTGACCCCGGCCGAGCGCGATCGGCTCGACCAGGCCCTCGACGTGCTGGACCACCTCACCGAGCAGGCGGGCCGATGACGACCGTCGTGCCCACCCCGCCGCCGAGCCACGGTCGGTTCGCCACCGGGTTCCTCGAGACCTTCCGCTCGCTCCGCTGGCGCAACTTCCGCCTCTTCTTCAGCGGCCAGCTCATCTCGCAGGTGGGCAACTGGCTGTCGCTGATCGCGATGACGCTCCTCATCTACGAGCTCACCGACAGCGCCTTCCTGCTCGGGCTGCTCGCAGCGGCGCAGTTCGGGCCGGTGCTCGTCATCGGCCCGTGGGCCGGGCTCATCGCCGACCGGTACCCGAAGCGCACGATCCTGCTCGTCGTCCAGAGCATCGCCATGCTGCAGTCGTTCGCCCTGGCCGCGCTGGCGTTCCAACCCGAACCGTCGCTGGTGGCCATCTACGCCGTGGCGTTCATCGGCGGCCTGACCATCGCCTTCGACAACCCGGCCCGACGCTCGTTCGTCACCGAGATGGTCCCGGAATCGGACATCAACAACGCCGTCAGCCTCAACAGCGCCCTGATGACCCTGTCCCGCGTCGTCGGGCCCTTCATCGCGGCCTTCCTCATCGCCACCGTCGGGTTCGGGTGGGCGTTCCTCGTCGACGGCATCTCGTACGTCGCCGTCCTCGTGGCGCTGGCGATGATGCGCACGGCCGAGCTGCGGCCATCGGTCGCGGCCGCCCGGGCCAAGGGCCAGGTCCGCGCCGGGATGCGCTACGCCCGCAGCGTTCCCGAGCTGTGGATCCCGCTGGTGATGATGGCCATCGTCGGCACCCTGGCGTTCAACTTCAACACCGTGCTGCCGGTGTTCGTCAACCGCTCTCTGGGCGGTGATGACGTCATGTTCGCCGTCCTGCTCGGCGTGGTGAGCATCGGCTCGTTCAGCGGCGCGCTGGCCACCGCCCGCCGCCGGAGCATCAGCATCCAGCAGGTCGCCGGGTGCGCCCTGGCCTTCGGCGTGGCCATCGGCCTGCTCGGGCTCTCGCCCAACCTCGCCATCGCGCTGCCCGTCGGCATCGCCATGGGCGCGGCGAGCATCGCCTTCATGACAGCCTCGACCGCCATCGTGCAGATCCGCTCCGACCCCCAGATGCGCGGCCGGGTCCTGGCCCTGCAATCGATGGTGTTCCTCGGCAGCACCCCGATCGGCGGGCCCATCCTCGGGTGGGTGTGCGAGCAGTTCGGGGCGCGGTACGGCCTGGCCATCGGCGCCGTCGGCGCCCTCGGCGCCGGGTTCTGGGGACTCCGGCAGTCGCGAGGGAGCGAGCACTACGCCGTGGCCGACCGCGAGGCGGAGGTGGCCGTCGAGGACGCCATCGAGGAGCTCGCGGGCGACCCGGAAATGCCTGACTCCGGGCCGGTCGAACCCGCTGCGGTAACGGGCGAGCCGACCGGGGAGCGTCGGGTGCCCGCCCGCCCGTGACGAAGGGTCCCGGAACCGGGGTGGGAACGTTCCGTGGGCGGGAGACGACTGTCCCGGTACCGACAGATCCGAGGAGAACCCGAATGCCCGCTCATGTCCTGCGCCGGTGCCTGGTCACCGGCGCGGCCGGCGCCGCCGTCCTGCTGGCCCTCCCTGCGGCCGCGGGCGCCCACGTCGAGGCCGGCAGCGAGACCGTCGGCGGCACCACCACCGTCGAGTTCAGCTTCCACCACGGCTGCGACGGCGCACCCACGACCGGTCTACGCATCCAGCTCCCGGCGGGGGCGGTCGACGTCGAGCCGCAGGACCCCGACGGTTGGTCCAGCACCGTCGGCAGCGGCGAGCTGACCTGGACCGGCGGGAGCGTCCCCGATGCGCAGGAGGCCACGTTCGTCGCCACGATGACCCTCGCCGACGCGGAGGGATCCACGGTCTTCCTGCCGACCATCCAGCAGTGCGGCCCGGCCCAGGAGGACTGGATCGACCGGTCCGACGACCCGGGAGCGACCAACGCCGCGCCCCGCATCACCGCAGGTCCGGTCGTGGTCACCCCCGCTCGGGGCGACGATCCCTCGTCCACGCTGCCCGAGAAGACCACCAACGAGCCGGGCAGTTCGCCGTCGTCCACCACGGGGCCGACCACCGCACCGACGACCGCACCCGGGTCGTCGGGTGAAGCGGCGTTGGCCACCCGGAACGCGTCGAGCACCTCGAGCTCGAGCACGCCCCTCGTCATCGGCGGCATCGTCGCCGCCCTGGTGATCGCCGGAGTGGTCGCCCTCGTGCTCGCGCGGCGCGGAGCGAACCCGCCCGGCTGATCCGGCCAGGTGAACGACCGGTGGCGCGCGGCCGTCACCGAGGTGGCGGCGCGGTGAGGATCCGCGACGTCGACCGCCCCGGCGGTCGGGCACCGGTACCGTGAGCCCATGCGCGTGCTCATCACCAACGACGACGGCGTCGACAGCGTCGGCATCCAGCTCCTGGCCGCAGCCATCGCCGCGACCGGCGACCACGAGGTCCTGGTGGTGGCCCCGGCTGACGACCGCAGCGGCACCGGCGCCTCGCTCGGCAGCTTCTCGTCCGCCGATGGCGGTCTCGAGATCACCGCGGTCGAGCTCCCCGACGCTCCGGGTGTCGAGGCGTGGGCGCTCGAGGGCACCCCGGCGATGTGCGTGCTCGCGGCGGCGCTCGGCGGCTTCGGCCCCCGCCCGGAACTGATCGTGTCGGGCATCAACGCCGGGCTCAACACCGGCCGCGCGGTCCTGCACTCCGGCACGGTCGGCGCCGTGCTCACCGGCCAGAACTTCGGTCTGTCAGGCCTGGCCGTCAGCACCGCGCTCGCCGACCCGTGGGAGTGGGCCACCGCCGCGGCGGTCGCCGTCGAGGTCCTCCCGCTGGTGATCGACGCCCCGCCCCGCTCGGCGCTCAACCTCAACGTCCCCGCCCTCCCCCGGGAGCAGGTCCGGGGCATCCGGTGGGCGCGGCTGGCACCCTTCGGCGAGACGCGTGCTGCGATGGTGGCCGAGCCCGCCGATGTCGGCCCCCGCACCGATGGAGGCGGCGACCGGCGACGCCTCACCATGTCGCTCCAGCTCTCCGAGACCGACTTCGAGCCCGACACCGACAACGGTGTCGTGCGCGACGGATGGGCATCGCTCACCACCCTCGTCGGGGTGGTCGAGGCCTGGCCCGGCGATCACCTGCTCGATGCCGACGAGATCGCGACCGATGTGACCCAGGCGATGGTCCCGGGCGCGTCGCTCCACCACGCGCACCGGGTGCCCGACCCGTCCGGTCCCGGCGTGCTCCGCCGCCCCGTCGTCGCTACCTGACTCGGTCGGATCCCACGAGGTCAGAGCTTCCGGACGGCGTCGCCGGTGCGGACGATGCCCGACCGCGCCACGGTGGCGCAGATGCCGCGTAGGCGCAGCGCCTTGCCATCGGGCGAGTTCACGAACTGGGCGGCGTCGGTACCGAAGCGCCGGGCGAACTTGGCGCAGCCGGTGTGCGGACTGGCGTTGACCTCGATGATGGCGTCGCCGACCGCGAGCCGCGTGCCCGGCGCGAGGTTCTCGGGGCTCAGGTCGAGGTCGAGGTACAGCTGATCGCCAGCGAGCGGGCGACGGCTCGGGTCGACGGCGACGAGGGTGGCCGCCCGGCTGTTCATGATGTTGAGCTGCGCCAGCGGCTCGGCGGAGCCGTCCGGGGTGCGCCGGCTGCCGCGCTCGAGCCAGTTGTCGCCGATCAGACCCACCTCCTCGTCGAGCTGCGCGACCAGGAGGACCTCCCGCTCGCCCCGGCCCGGGCGGCTGACGACCAGCTCGAGGGTGCCATGATCGGCCGGGGACCGTCGCACGTCGTCGAGGCCGTCGCGCAGCTCGCTCAGGGTGCGGTGGGTCACCGTGTCGTCGCTCGTCGTGTCCGTCACCCGCCCATACTCGCGGGTGTGCGGGCCGCCGCCAACCACGTTCTCGTCACGCCGCGCCATCGACCGCCGGAACGCACGCGGCCGCACCATCTATTGACAGTGAGACTGCCAGAACTTACCCTTGCGGTGACCACTCGGGGGGAACAGCCATGCAGACCGTGATCCTGGGAAGCGGCAGCCCGCTTCCCGACCCGTTGCGCGCCGGACCGTCCACGCTGGTGCGGACCTCGGCGGGCGACCTGCTGTTCGACTGCGGGCGGGGGGTGCTGATGCGCACCGCGGCGGCCGCCACCGCGGCGGGCATGCTCGAGGCGCTGCTGCTCACCCACCTGCACAGCGACCACATCACCGACCTCAACGACGTCATCACCTCGCGCTGGGTCACCTCCTTCGCCCCCAACCCCCTCACCGTCTACGGCCCGATCGGCACCGAGTCCGTGGTGCGGGCCACCGAGGCCATGCTCGATCCCGACATCGGCTACCGCCTCGCCCACCACGAGGACCTGAACTGGCGGCCGGACTCGGTCGTGCACGAGGTCACGAACGGCACCGTGCTCACCGACGGCGAGGTCACGGTCACCACCGGACCGACCGATCACGCCCCGGTGCACCCCACCGTCGGCTACCGGGTCGACGACGGCGACCAGTCCGTCGTGCTCGCCGGCGACACCGTCCCCTGCGCGGGCCTCGACGCCCTGTGCGCCGGTGCCGACGTGCTGGTGCACACCGTGGTGCGCCGCGACCTCATCGAGGCCGTGAACCTCCCCCGCCTCCTCGACGTCCTCGACTACCACTCGTCGGTGCAGCAGGCCGCGCAGACCGCGGCGCGCGCCGGCGTGAAGACCCTGATCCTCAACCACCCCGTGCCCGCGCCGCCGCCCGAGGGCGAGGCCGAGTGGGTGGCCCAGGCCGCCGAGCACTTCGGCGGCACGATCGTCGTCGCACGCGACCTCACCACCATCGACGGTGCCGCCCCGACCGAGGTTGTCGTCCCGGGCTGATCATCAGCCGCCGATCGCGTCACGCCGATCGCCGGTTGCCGGGGTCAGGGGACGTCGCGAACGGCGCCGCGGTCGGCCGAGGTGGTGAAGGTGGCGTAGGCCCGCAGCGCGGCGGAAACCCGTCGGTCGCGGGTCGCGGGCGTCCACGGTCGCGGGCGCGCCTCCTCGTCGGCCCGGCGGCGGGCGAGCTCGTCCGCGTCCACCTCCAGCCCGATGGCTCGGGTCGCGATGTCGATGGCGATGAGGTCGCCATCGCGGACCAGGCCGATCAGACCGCCGGCGGCCGCTTCGGGCGAGACGTGCCCGATGGCCAGGCCCGACGTGCCGCCCGAGAAGCGCCCGTCGGTCACCAGGGCGCACGCCGCGCCGAGGTCCATGCTCTTCAGGTAGGTGGTCGGGTACAGCATCTCCTGCATGCCCGGCCCGCCCCGCGGTCCCTCGTGGCGGACCACCACCACGTCGCCGGCCACGACCTCGCCCCCGAGGATGGCGGCGACGGCTTCGTCCTGGCTCTCGTACACCCGGGCCGGTCCGGCGAACGTGAGCTGCGCATCGACCACCCCCGCCGTCTTCACGATGCAGCCGTCGGGGGCCAGGTTGCCGGCCAGCACCGCCAGGCCGCCGTCGCGCCGGTAGGCGTGGTCGACCGAGCGGATGCAGCCCTGCTCGCGGTCGAGGTCGAGCGTCGGCCAGCGCCGCTCCTGGCTGAACGCCTCGGTCGTGCGGACCCCACCCGGCGCGGCCCGGTAGAACGTCGCCACCTCCTCCGCGACCGGACCGCGGGCACCACCCACGTCCCAGCGGTCGAGGGCGTCGGCGAGCGTCGGGCTGTGGACCGTGGGGACCGAGGTGTCGAGGAGCCCGCCGCGGTCGAGCTCCCCGAGGATGGCCATGACCCCGCCGGCGCGGTGGACGTCCTCGATGTGGAAGCGGTCGGTCGCCGGCGCCACCTTGCAGATGTTCGGGACCCGGCGGCTCAGCGCATCGATGTCGGCCATGGTGAAGTCGATGCCGCCCTCGAACGCCGCCGCGAGCAGGTGCAGCACGGTGTTGGTGCTCCCGCCCATGGCGATGTCGAGCGTCATCGCGTTCTCGAACGCCCGCCGACTCGCGATCTGACGCGGGAGCACCGACGAGTCATCGTCGCCGTAGTGGCGCCGGCAGAGCTCGACCACGGTCCGACCGGCCTGGCGGAACAGCCGCTCCCGGTCGCGGTGGGTGGCGAGCGTCGTGCCGTTGCCCGGTAGCGCCAGGCCGAGCGCCTCGGTGAGGCAGTTCATCGAGTTGGCGGTGAACATGCCCGAGCACGAGCCGCAGGTGGGACACGCGGCCGCCTCGACCGCGGCGACGTCGGCGTCGGACACGTCGGGCCGCGCCGCGATCCCGATGGCCGAGATCAGGTCGACCCGGGTCTCCACCCCGGCGACGACGGCCTTGCCCGACTCCATGGGCCCGCCGGACACGAACACCGTCGGGATGTCGAGGCGCATGGCGGCCATCAACATGCCCGGCGTGATCTTGTCGCAGTTGGAGATGCACACCAGCGCATCGGCGCAGTGGGCCTCGACCACGTACTCGATGGAGTCGGCGATGAGGTCCCGGCTCGGCAGGCTGTAGAGCATCCCGGCGTGGCCCATGGCGATGCCGTCGTCGACGGCGATGGTGTTGAACTCGCGGGCCACGCCGCCGGCGGCGGCGATCTCGCTCGCCACCAGCCGGCCGAGGTCGCGCAGGTGGACGTGACCGGGCACGAACTGGGTGAACGAGTTGGCCACCGCGACGATCGGCTTGGCGAAGTCGTCGTCGGTCATGCCCGTCGCCCGCCAGAGGGCGCGCGCCCCGGCCATGTTGCGGCCGGCGGTCGTCGTTCGGGAGCGCAGCTCGGGCATGGTTCGTCCTCGTGATCGATGGCGGCGCGCCGGCCGGCGGTCGTGCCCCGAGCGGCCGGACGGGCGGTTGCCCGGTCGGTGGCATGACGATCGCGCCAGCGGCCGACGACGAGGAAGCCCCCGACGATGGTGCTCCCCACAGGGGTACCCTCCGGGCGATGCAGCAGCAGGAGCTGGGCCAGTTCCTCCGCTCCCGGCGCGAGCGGGTCGATCCCGCGTCGGTCGGGTTCCCCGTCACCGACCGCCGCCGCACCCCGGGGCTGCGCCGCGAGGAGCTGGCCTCGGTCGCCGGCGTGGCGGTCTCATGGCTCACCAAGCTCGAGCAGGGCCGGGCCCAGTCGGTGTCGCCCGAGGTGCTCGACGCGCTTGCGCTCGGCCTCCAACTCGACGGGGCGGAGCGGACCCACCTCTTCGCACTCGCGGGCCTTCGCGCCGGTCCGTCCGATCCCGATGGCCCCGCGCCGGGTCGGGTGACCCCGGCGATGCGCACCCTGCTCGACGACCTCGAGCCCGACCCCGCGTACGTGCTCGACGAGGTGTGGAACATCGTCGCCTGGAACCGCGCCGAACTCGCGCTGTTCCCCGGGCTCGCCGACCACACCGGCACCGAACCGCCGAACCTGCTCGAGCTGACCTTCGTGAACGCCGATCTGGCGTCGATCATGGTCGACCACGATGCCGAGCTCGTCCGTCTGGTCGCGCAGTTCCGCCTGCACCGCACCGACTGGCCGAGTCCCGCGCTCGACGATCTCGTCGCCCGGCTGCGCGTCCGGTCATCCCGCTTCGTCGAGCTGTGGGACGCCCGGGACGTCGCGCCGTTCGGGACGACCCGCCGCCGCTTCGACCACCCCGTCGCCGGTCCGTTGGCGTTCGACCACCACCGCCTCGCCGTGCTCGATCAGCCCGGCTCGCAGCTGGTCGTCTACACCTCGGCGCCAGGGACCGACAGCGCCGAGGCCCTCGCTCGGGCGAGCAGGCCATCGAGCTGAGGAGCTGACCTCGGCCTCGCGGCCGGAGGTGTGGTTGGCTGAAGTCCCATGACCACCGCCGCCGTGCCCCGACGATCCCGGGCGCTCGTCGTCACCGGCGTCGTGCTGATGATCGTCTCGGTGGTCGTCACGTTCGGCGGCATCGCCGGCGTCGTCGATTCGTCGATCAACGCCGTCGACTCCCCCCGCATCGACGTGCCCGGCGAGCGGTCCCTCCCGTTCGAGGCCGGCGGCTACGCCGTCTACGCGCCGAGGGCGGCCACGGGTCAGGCCGGCATCGACGACATCCGCATGACCGACATCACCGTCACCAGCGCGGCAGGCGCCGCGGTTCCGGTGGTGGCCATCGACAGCAAGCTCGTGGTCAGCGACGGCGAGATCCAGTGGTCGGCCGTCGGGCAGTTCCAGATCGACGACGCCGGCGACTACCGCATCGCCATCGGCCCGCCAGCCGAGACGACGGTGCTGGTGGCCCCCACCATCGCCGAGGTCGGCACCCGCAGCGTGATCTGGGTGCTCCTGTCCGGGCTCGGGTTCGTCGGGTTCATCGTCGGCGTGGTGATCATGTTCACCGGCGTCGCCCGCCGCGCCGGCGACACCGGCCCCGGCCCCGACGGCCCCTTCGGCCGCCGCCCCGCTGCCCGACGCCCCGCCTCCCCCTCCGACAACTGATCCCCGACGCCCTCAGGTGCGT
>Ga0105047_10013854_pt1 | contig 12837 bp, 7 predicted proteins | sample MAT04_FD_78384 | JGI IMG/M metagenome (GOLD analysis project Ga0105047, IMG submission 78384) | Freshwater microbial communities from Lake Fryxell liftoff mats and glacier meltwater in Antarctica - MAT-04 (megahit assembly) | ecosystem: Environmental > Aquatic > Freshwater > Ice > Liftoff... | reverse complement strand
CTACCAAACCGCCAACGCCCGCCAGACGATCGACTGCTGGTCGGTGCCGCTGGCCAGCGTGCGCACCGACCAGATCCTCATGGTCAAGCGGGTCGATGAGGTCGTCGCCTCGGTCACCTCGGGCACCGCAACCGTGCATCATCTGGCATCGGCATAGCCCGCGAGGTCCGGCGGACTACGATCTCCCCGTGACTTCCGCGCCCGACGATCTCTCAACCCCTGACGCGCCCGCTGGGCCCATCGTCATCATCGGGGCCGGCCCCGCCGGTCTGACCGCCGCCTACCAACTGGGCAAGGCCGGACGCACCGCCACGATCCTCGAGGGCGACAAGGTCGTCGGCGGCATCAGCCGCACCGTCGAGCGCGATGGTTGGCGTTTCGACATCGGTGGCCACCGCTTCTTCACCAAGGTCGAGGAGGTCGAGGCACTCTGGCACGAGATCCTCCCCGACGAGGACTTCCTCCTGCGCCCCCGCAAGAGCCGCATCTTCTACGACGGCAAGTACTTCGATTACCCCCTCAAGGCCTTCAACGCCCTCAAGAACCTCGGCCCGATCGAGGCCGTCAAATGCGTGGTCAGCTACGCGGCGGCCCGTGTCCGGCCGCCCAAGGACCAGACCAACTACGAGGGCTGGCTCGTGGCCCGCTTCGGCTGGCGCCTTTACCGCACCTTCTTCAAGACCTACACCGAGAAGGTATGGGGTGTGCCGGTCAGCTCGATGCCCGCCGACTGGGCCGCCCAGCGCATCAAGAACCTGTCGCTGTCGAGCGCCATCATCAACGCCATCCTGCCCAACCGGAACCAAAAGGAGATCGCCTCGCTCATCGAGGAGTTCCAGTACCCCAAGTTCGGGCCCGGCATGATGTGGGAGAAGTGCCAAGAACTGGTCGAAGGCCAGGGCTCCAAGGTGGTCATGCAGACCAAGGTCGTCGCCATCGCCCACGAGGGCGGTCGGGCCACTGCGGTCATCGCCGAGCACGACGGCGCCCGCACCACCTACCCCGCCGATGAGGTCATCAGCTCGATGCCGTTCAGCCAGCTGCTCATGGCGATGGACCCGCCGGTTCCCGCCAACGTGGCCAAGGCCGCCTCCGACCTGTCCTTTCGCGACTTCCTCACCATTGCGCTCGTGGTGCCCGAGACCGACAGCTTCGATGACAACTGGATCTACATCCACTCCCCCGACGTCGAGGTCGGCCGCATCCAGAACTTCCGCTCGTGGTCGCCGTTCATGGTCAAGCCCGGCCAGACCTGCCTGGGACTCGAGTACTTCGTCTTCGAAGGCGACCGCCTGTGGAACAGCGACGACGCCGACCTCATCGAGCTCGGCAAGAAGGAGCTCGGCATCCTCGGCCTCGCCGACCCGTCGCTCATCGAGACCGGCTACGTGGTGCGCATGCCCAAGGCCTACCCCCATTACGACGAGACGTACCAGGCCAACGTTGACATCCTGCGCGACTGGCTGGCCCACAACGCCCCCAACGTCTATCCGGTGGGCCGTAACGGCATGCACAAGTACAACAACCAGGACCACTCGATGTTCACCGCCATGTTGACGGTCGAGAACATCGTGGACCACGCCGGCCACGACATCTGGGAAGTGAACGTCGAGGAGGAGTATCACGAGGAGAAGGACGGCGTCCGCCCCGGCGTCGCCACTGGGACAGGCGGCACCCGCGGCACTGGCCGCGATGCGCCGATCATCCCCTCCACCGCACCCTCGACGCGCTCAGCCTGAAACGCTTTCCCGGGGACATGGTCCCAACCCGCGCCACCCTGGGCCACCAACCCGCGCTCGACGGCCTTCGCGGTCTCGCCGTGGCGGCCGTCGTGGCGTACCACCTCGGACAGGCCAACGACCTCGGGGCGCTTCGTGACGTCTCGGGCGGCGGATTCCTGGGAGTGTCGGCGTTCCTCACGCTGTCGGGTTTCCTCATCACGAGCCTGCTGATCCTCGAATACGAGAGCATCGGACACGTCTCGCTCGGCGGGTTCTGGTCACGTCGGCTTCGTCGACTCATGCCCGCTGCGTTGGTCACCTTGGCGGCCATTGCAGTCCTCACCCCACTCATCGGCACCGAGAGCCAGCTCAGTGACCTTCCCGCCGAGATCTGGTCAACGCTCGCCTACGTCGTGAACTGGCGCTTCATCGCCGCCGGGTCCGACTACGCAGCGGTGTTCACCGGCGCTCCGTCCCCCATCCGCCACTTCTGGAGCCTCGCGGTCGAGGAGCAGTGCTACTTCGTGTTGCCGTTCGCGGTGGCGGTCTCGTTGCGCTTCGGGGCCCAACGGCGCCGCGTGATCGCCGTGGTGTTCGCGGTGATCGCCACGGCGTCCACCATGGCGATGATCCTCATCGGAGGCGGGGGCTACAGCAACCGCGTGTACCTCGGGACCGACACCCGCGCCGCCGAACTCGCAATCGGCGCGCTGCTGGCGGTGGCGGTCACCGGCCGCACCCGCGTCAAGACCGACCAGGCCCTGGCGATCACGTCGGTCGCCGGCCCGGTCGCCCTCGGGCTCATCGTGGTGTCCTGGGCCACGACGTCGCTCCAATCGTCATGGCTGTACCGCGGCGGTTTGGCCCTGCACGCCGTGGGGGTTGCCGTCGTCATCTTCGCTGCGCTGCAGCCCCGAACCCCGTTGCAGCGGGTGCTGTCGTTCGCCCCGCTCACCGCCCTCGGCAAGATCTCCTACGGCGTGTACCTGATCCACTGGCCGGTGCTGTGGTGGCTGAGTGCCGACCGGCTCCACCTTCCCGCCCTCGCCGCGGTCATCGTGCAGGTGGCCGTCACCCTGGGCCTGGCCACGGCGTCTTATCGCTACCTCGAACAGCCGGTGCGCAGCGGCACCCTGGTGGTGGCCCGCCAGCGCATCTACGTTCCCTTGGGAGCGATTATCGCGCTGGCGCTGGTGGCCTTCGTGCTGCCGGCCCCCGACGACTCCAAGCTGGTGGCGCTCGGTTCTTCGGGCGAAGCCGTCATCCCCACCACCGAGGTGCCAGCCCCCGGCGATACCGCACCGCCGCCACCGGTGCGGGTGATCGTCATCGGCGACTCGTTCGCCCTGTCGGTCGGCTATGGCCTCGAGGATCGGGCGCTCGAGACCGGTGACATCGCCACCCTCAACTCCAGCATCGTGGGTTGCGGCTTCGGCCGCGGCGGGATGAACCAGGGCATCGGCCTGGAGCGGGAATGGACCGATGAGTGCAAGGACCGCGAGCAGACGCTGGAGAACCAGATCGCCGTCTTCCAACCCGATGTGGCGCTGCTGGCCGGCGGAATGTGGGACATCACCGAAAGGAAACTCGAGGGCGAAACCGTGTGGACCCATATCGGTGAGCCCGGCTACGACGCCTACCTGGTGAAGGAACTGCGTCATCTCACCGACTTCCTCACCGACCGCGGGATCGCGGTCGTGTGGACCACGTCGCCGCGCTTCGAACCCCAGTACAACCCGCTGACCTACATGGACAAGCCGCCCTACTTCGAGGCCGAGGAGGGCCGCTCGGACCGCTTCAACGAGGTGCTGGTGGAGGCGATGGCGGAGCGTCCGGCAGCCCACATCATCGACCTGGCCAAGTGGATGCGGGACTTCCCCGGTGGCGAGTTGGATCCCGCCCTTCGCATCGACGGGGTGCACTTCACCCGGGAGTCCACCGACACGTTGTCGGAGTGGCTCGGCCCGCAACTCGTCACCATCGGGCGCGAGGCGCAGCCGGTCCCGGCGACTACCTCTACCTCGGTACCTGGTTGAGCAACTCGGGGCCCAGCCATTGGCCGATGACCTGCAGGTACTCATCGAAGTAGTGCAGACCGTCCTTCAGCTTGGCCGGATCGAGTTCGCCGCCGGGCTGGGACGCCACCCATCCGGCCAGGTCGACGACGGCGGTGACGTCGGGGCGAAGCTTCTGGGCCGAGTCGAGCAGTGCGTTAAGACGGTCGACGCGGGCCGGGTCGGACTCGGGGAGACCCGTGAATCCTTTGTTGGTCCCGACATCGATGTGATGCTGGCGCACGAGCACCACCCGGGCGCCCTGGGACGACAACAGGTCGATGGAAGTCAGGAGCTCACGCAGGAAATAGGTGTCGACCTCGGCATCGCCCAGATGGCGCCAGGCCCGGTCGCCGGGAAGGATCCGGTCGACGATGTCCCAGACGCCGGTCGACAACATGACCACGTTGGGGCGGCTCTCCGAGATCCACTGGGCGAACTGGGGGGCCCAATCGCAACGATCGGGGAACTCGGCCACTTCCTGCTGGAATCGGTAGCTGCCGCCTCGGGCGACGGCGCAGTTGAACTGCCCCTTGTTCTCGATGGTGATGTCGCTGCGACCCTGGGCCCAGTTGCCCAGCCCGAAGGCGTACCCGAAAGCCACGGAATCGCCGGCGATCATGACTCGGGCTGGTTCGCCGGGCGAGGGAACGAGGCGGGGTGACGGTGGTGGAGGGACTGGGAGCGAGGCGTCGGTCGACGGGTCGGTCATGGCCGCAGCCTCTTGGGCGGCCGACGTGTCGACCGTGCGGCGGAGGCCGTCGATCTGGGTGGCGATCCAGGCCATGACGTCGGTGGCGGCCTCGGCGGACAGCGTGACGCCGTCGGGGCGACGAACCGGGTCGAACTCGCCGCCGGGCCAGGCGGCGACGGTGGCGGCGAGGTCGATCAGCGTGATGGCGGGATTGGTGGCCGCCACCGAGCGCAGCACGTCGTTGTAGCGGTCGACACGGGCGGGATCGTTCTCGGGAAGGGTCTCGGGGGGAAACGGCACCCCCGGCAGGGTGCGTCGCAGATGCGGCAGCGTGAGCCAGACCACGTTGGCGCCGTTGGCACTCAGCTCGTCGGTACGGGTGTTGATCTCGGTGGCGAGGAAGTCGTCGAAGACCTGTTCGCCGGGGCGTCGCACCGGATCCTCGGACCAGAACTGGCGATCGGTGATGTCCCAGGTACCGCTGGCGACGAGCACCACATCGGCGCCGAACTCGGTGTCCACCTGGGTCCATGCCGCCGGCACCTGGGCGCAGCCGCCAGGGTTGACGACGTCGGTGGCCTGGCCACTGACGATGCGGGTGCCGCCCACCGACACCCCGCACCCGGGGGTGGCCTCGAAGCGGGCGTCGAGCCCAGCGGGCAGTGTTGCGGTGGCGAGCGACGCCGCCAGCTCGTCCCCGACGACCAGCACCCGTTGCGGTGGCGGCGGAGGCGGAGGCGGTACCGCTGCGGCTGCGGCTGCGGCCGGTTGGGCCACCGACGGGTCGAAGCCGTCGAGGCTCACGTCGCGGGGTGGGATCGACAGCGTGACCACGATGAGCCCGACCACCAGGCCGCCGTAGACCAGGGGTGCCAGCAGAAACGGCGAACGGCCGGTGAGGCGTCGGCGGCGACGGATGGGCTCTTCCAGCAGATGGAACGAGGCCAGGGCCAGAGCGAGGGTGACCGCCATCTGCACGCCGAACAGCGGCACGGCGTCGAGCCCGGTGCGGCGGGGATTGATCCACAGGAAGACCGGCCAGTGGAACAGGTACAGCCCGTAGCTGATGCGCCCCACCCATACGAACGGTGCAAGTCCGGTGAACCGCGACACGCCGCGGGTCTGTACCGAGGCCAGGATCACGGCGGCACTGGCCGCCGCGGTGACCAACAGGCCGCCGGGATAGAGCCAGCGGGCGCTCACGGTGGCCATCGTCGTCAACCACACCAGGGTGGCGAGGCCACCGATGCCGGCGAGGGCCACCACGGCGCGAGCCCACCGGCTGGTGAGCTGGACCTTGTAGAGCGTGGCGCAGGCCAGCAGGGCGCCGACCAGCAACTCCGACAGGCGGGTGTCGAGACCGAAGTAGGCCCGATCCACGTTGCCGGCGGCGAAGCGCCAGCACAGGTACGACGAGACGGCACCGCCGACGACGAGGGTGACCACGAGCACTCGTCGGCGAGAGCGGCCCACCAGCAGGGCGGCGCTGACCACCAGGGGGAACAGCACGTAGAACTGCTCCTCGAGCGACAGGCTCCAGTAGTGGTTCAGCGGCGAGGGCGCTGTGGTGAGGCCTACGTAGGAGGTGCCCCGCACGATGAACGACAGGTTCACCACCTGCGCCAGCGCCGCGGGCACGTCGTGTTGCAACGCCCGGAGCTGGTCGCCGTCCCACACCCCGAACGCGGCGAGCACCAGCACGAAGGCCTGGGCAGCGAGCGCTGCCGGCAGAAGACGACGGAAGCGGCGCGACCAGAACCCCTTCAGCGAGATGGCGCCGTCGCGGGCGCGCTCGCGAAGGAGGAGCGAGGTGATGAGGTAGCCCGACAGGGTGAAGAAGACGCTGACCCCGATGAAGCCGCCGATCGCGAACTCGAAACGGGCGTGGTAGAGCAGCACGGCGATGACGGCGAGGCCGCGGAGCCCGTCCAGGCCCGGTGCGTGGCCGAACTCGGCGGGGGTGCGGCCGAAGTTGACCCGTACCCCCGGGATCGCGCCCGTCCCGCCAGCCGACGCGGAAGCCGCCTCGCGGTCGAGGGCTTCGTCGGTACGGGGGTCGAGGACCTCGATCTCGGGGCGAGTCGGGGCCTCGAGGGGTGAGATGTCGGTGTCGCTCATCGTCTGCACCCCTCCCCCATCGACGGTGCCGAGGTCGCCGCCCCGGTCCGGGGTCACTGTAAATTCTGGTTCGCTGCTGTCAACCACGGCGATACCAGTCTTCCCACAGCGAGGTCATCTGGGGACCGACGAACTGCTCGGCCACCGCCAAAGCTCCGGTGTCGTTGAAGTGGGCGCCGTCCTTGCGCAGCGTCACGTCATCGAGGCGCGGTTCCATCCACGTCGCCAGGTCCATGATCCGGCTCGTTTCGGGTCGTTGGGCAACAACCTCGCGGATCAGGGCATTGAGACGGTCCACCAGAATGGGATCGTGGCTGTCGCGCATCGGCTGCGGAAGGCTGTCGTCATCGAGCTGGCTGTAGTGCGGAAAGGTGATCCAGATGACCAGCGCGCCCTGCGCCGCGAGCACGTCGTTGGCGGCCAGGAACTCGTTGAGTAGATAGGCGTCATACAGAGGGTCACCGAGGGTCCGCCAGGTGCTGTCACCCTCGAGTTGGCGCGGCACGAGCTCCCATTGGGCGCTCTGGACCATGGCGAGATCGGGGCGTTGGCCGTTGATCGCCGTGGTCCAGCGATCCTGCCAGGTGTCGCAGCGTTCGGTGCGGTCGGCATCGCCGAACGCCCGTTGGCGGCCGCCGCGCCCGATCCCGCAGCCCAGCTCGGCTTCGCCGCCCACGAAGGTGGCGGCGCCCGAGTTCCGCGACCATTCGGCCACTGGGAACGCCAGGCTGAGCGCCACCGAATCGCCGAACACCGCGAACCGCGGCGGTGGGACGGTCTCGACCTCGGCGGGAGACTGCGGCGCCGTCGTCGATGCCGGTATCGACTGGTCGCTCTGGATCTCCTGCAGTTGCGCCTTGGCCGCGTCGGCATCGAAGCCGGTGTTGGCCGACGAGACACCCCCGGGAAGAAGGGTCAGGCCCACTACGACGACGATCGCGACCGGGGCCAGACGATTGACGCTCAGCCTGGCGATCCGCAGGGTTCCCCGGCGCAGCGGTTGCTCGAACCATTGATGGCTGAGGGCGGCGAGCACCAGCACCACGGCGATCTGGAGCCCGAGGCGGGGCAGACGCTCGAGGCCCATGCGCCGTTCATTGGCGAACACGAACACCGGCCAGTGGAAGAGGTAGATGCCGTAGGAGATCTTGCCGAGGTACCGCAGTGGTGCGGTGCGCAGCACCGTGGCGATCGGTCCGACGCCCACTGCGCAATTGAGCACGAGGGCCCCTGACGCCACCCCGATGGCGACGAGACCGCCGTTGCCCACAACCGTGTCGGACACCGCCACGAACCGCCACGCCGCCACTGTGGCCACCAACGCGACGGCGCCGCCGATGTGCACCGACCAGCGCGACCACAACGACAGGGTCACCCGGCGGCGGAACGGTTCGTGGGCCACGGCGACGGCCAGGAGGGCGCCGATGAGCAACTCTGCGGCCCGGGTGTCGGTGCCGTAGTAGACGCGGTCCCCGCCCGTGCCGTCGGCGGTGGCGATGAGCACGGTCGACAGCACCGACGCTGCCAGCAGGAGGCCCAGGGCGGCGGTGAGCGCCCGCAGCGAACGCTTGGAGAAGTGCAACACGATGCCCACCACTACCGGGAGCACCACATAGCACTGCTCCTCGATCGCCAGGCTCCAGAAGTGCAGCACCGGCGATGGGGCGCTGAAGAGGTCGTTGTAGGAGGAACCGGCGGTGAGAAACCGCCAGTTGGCCACGTTGGCGAGAGCCGCCCAGACGTCGATGCGGCTCGACCCGGTGAACTCGTCGAGGGAGATGGCGGCGATCGTCACTGCCGCGAGCGTGAGCCACGCCGCGGGGAGAAGCCGGCGGAATCGTCGGCCCCAGAACGCCAGCAGATCGACGCGATCGTCGCGGCGGTGCTCGGCGATGAGCAGCGAGGTGATGAGGAAGCCCGACAGCGTGAAGAACAGCGAGACGCCGAGGAATCCGCCCTTGGCCCAGTCGAAGTCGGCGTGGAACAACACCACGGCCACCACCGCCAGCCCCCGCAGCCCGTCCAACGCCGGGAGATGGGCCAGGCCCGTGCCCGATCCGAAGCGGAGGAAGGCGTCCGCGCCGGATGACGTCGTGGTGGCTGGGGTCGCCATGATGGGCTTCAGTGCGAGGACGAGGGCCCGGTCACGTCGGACAGACGTCGGGCCATCGCCGTGCTGCGGAAGCGGTTGGTGAGCTTGGGGGCCCGCAGGCAGGTGCCCCACCAGGTGACCGACAGCATCGTCTCGGCCATGATGCGCACCGACATCTTGGACTCGCCCTCGGTGCGGTCGCGAAAGATGATGGGGATCTCCTTGACCTGGGACCCGGCTGCGGTGAGGCGGTATCCGGTTTCGATCATGAACCCGTACCCATTGGAGCGGGTGGTGTCGAAACGGATGGCCTCGAGCGTGGCGGCCGAATAGGCGCGGTAGCCCGAGGTGGCATCGTGGATCTTCATCTTGAGCACCCGCCGGGCGTACTCGTTGCCGTAGCGCGACAGCATCCGGCGTCGCAGCGGCCAGTCGGGGGTGGCGCCGCCGGGGACGTAGCGCGAGCCCACGGCCACATCGTTGCCCGCTTCGATGGCGCCCTGCATGGCGGGCAGCAGTGCGGTGTCATGGGAGAAATCGACGTCCATCTGCGTGATGAGTTCGTAGCCGGCATCGAGCACATGGCGCAGCCCGTGGCGGTAGGCGGCCCCCAGGCCCTCCTTGGATTCGCGGTGGATGACGGTGATGTTGCCCAGCTCGTCGCCAACTTCGGTGGCGATCTTGCCGGTGCCGTCGGGGCTGTTGTCGTCGCAGACGAAGATGTCGGTCTCGGGGACGGCGGAGCGCACCTCTCGGAGGAAACGTTCGATGTTGCCGGCCTCCTGATAGGTCGGCACGACGAGGGCACAGCGCATTCGGCGAATCCTACTTGCGGGGCGCACTCAGTCCGGGCACCGCCGCGACAGTCGGAACTGAGGAGTTTCGACCACCGGGCAGAACTCCCGGGCGGCGATCTCGTTGGGCTCGGTGTCACCGGCCTCGACGCTGGTGTTGGGCTCGACCCACCCCGACCAGACATCGGACTGGATCAGCCAATCGGTCTGCTCGAGATCCTCGGCCAGGCCCGACCCGGGCGCGTCGGCGATGCCGGGGTCCATCTCGATGAAGCGCGTGCCGGGATCGAGTTCGGGGAACAGGTAGTAGAAGAAGGCATCGCTGTAGGGCGTCTTGGATAGGTCCGTCGGGCCGACGATGAGCGATTGTCCCGCCTCGGACTGAGCATCGAGGGCGTCCACCACGGCCTGGGCGGCCGCGGCGGCGTCCTTGCTGCCGTAATAGAAGACCCGGTCACCCCGCTCGATGGGAAAGCCGAACACGTTGCGGCCGAAGGTCTGCCCCACCAGGTCGCCGTAGGTACGCAGCGGGTAGAAGGGGATGATCACGAACAGGATCACCACGATCGGGGCCAGGGCGGCGAACGGGCGTAGGGCGACGGGCCCGATGTGGAGTTTGGGGGCCAGTCGCAGCAGCTCCATCAGTGCTATGGGCACGAGGGCGAAGCTGATGCAGGTGACCCACGACAGGTGGGCGGTGTCGGGCCGCTGGAAGGCCTGGCTGATGAGGCCCACCGAGAAGGCCGCAGCGATCGCCAGGGTCTGGGTGCGACGGTCGAGCGGGTGCCGCTTCTGGGCCCGCCACGCAATGAACGCCACGCCCAGCACCGAGATGGGCACCAGCCAGAACCACATGGCGATCTGGGGGCCGATGCCCGGCATCGGCAGCGGCCACGACGTGACCCGCAGCCCGCCGGCCTTTTGCAGGTAGCCATCGGGTTCGGCCCAGCTGGGTGGCACCGGCAGGGCGCGGCCGCCGCGGAGGTCGAAGACCGGCTGCACGAACATTCCCTCGAACGCGTTCTTCGGCCCCACGAGCGCCATGAACGGCAGGTACAGCGACAGCGGGATGGCGAGGCCGGCCATCCCCCATCGGCGCTGGCGTCGGCCTGCATCGGCCCGGCCCAACATGAACCAGGCCACGAGCACGGCCAAGCCGATGGCGACGACCATGTCGGGGCGGTACAGCAGGGCGGCGCCGAAGGAGAGGCCGGCGCCGATGACGAGCCGCCGCACGGTTCGCTCGTTCGGTTCTGCATTGCTGTCTGGTGCGTTGACCAGCGTGATGGCCCGGGTGAGCAGGGCCAGTCCGAGCACGGCCAGGCCGAGGGCGCCGTTCCAGGCCATGGCGCTCAACCCAAGGGGCGAGATGGTGATGACCAGGGCGATGAGTGCACCGCCGGTGGCGAGGCGGCGACCCCACGGCCGCAGCAACCCGAACATGGCGAACACCAGCAGGGCGTGCTGCGCGAGGCCGACCGCCCGTTCGACACCGAGGGTGGATCCGAACAGCTTGTAGATGCCCGCGAGGACGTAGAGCGAACCCGGCCCGTAGAGGTGGAGGAAGTCGACGTGGGGCAGCTCGCCGGCGAGGATCCGCTGAGGGAAGGCCAACATGAAGCCCTCCTCCATCGGCGGACCTTGGTAGGACCACAGGCCGGGAACGGGCAGCGCCAGGGCGATGGCGACGATGCCGAGCGCGATCAGCGTGCGTCGATCGAGCCGAGCGAGGCGGGCGATCATGAGGTCTCCTTGCGCCCAGCGAGGCGCATGATGGCGAAGGCGGCGAGCAGCGCGAAGCATGGGGTGGCGGGCACCTTGAAGCGGGTCTCGCCGAAGAAGAGGATCGGCACCACGGCGCTGACCGCGGTGACCGTGAGTAGGGCCATGAGCGCCGGGTTGGTGGTCCGTTCGGGCCAGGCCCGCCGTGCCACCAGCACGGTACCGACGACCGTTGCGGCCATCACGGCGTAGAAGTAGAGGTCGGAGGTCCACCGCAGCAGCGAGCGCAGCGGGCTGGCGAGGAAGCGGTCCTTCTCGTAGGACTCGACGGCGCGCAGGGCGTCGTGGTCGTGTTCGTAGGTGTACCAGAGCTTGCGCACGCTGAGAGCGGGCAGGGCGCCCAGGTTGTCGGTGGCCCACTTGATGGCGAGGTCGGTGGTCTCGGTATTGCGGCGGGCCTCGGCGTCGGGACCGTCGATGTAGAACTCGCCCGTGTCGCAGTACGGGGGTATCTCGAAGTGGCCGGTGACGCCGGGGTGGAAGCCCACGCACAGGTTGTCGCCGCCGTTGGTCGACACCGGGATGAACTCGCCGAAGACATCGGCGTTACGGATGGCCCAGGGGGTGATGACGATGACGACCGCCACGAGCGGCAGCGCCAACATGGTGGCCGAGCGGGCGAGCCCGAAACGACCGACGGCGAGGGTGACGGCAATGGCGGCGAACACCAGCAGCACCTGGGGTCGGATGAGCGTGGCCAGCCCCAGCAGGGTGCCGGCACCGAGCAGGGTGGCAAACAGGGTGGCGAGCCGGTTGCGGGTAATCGTCGCTTGGCCGGCGCTCAGCGACTGAAGAGCGATCGTGGTGACCAGCAGGAAGGCGGCGAAGAGGGCGAGGTAGAGGGTCTCGGACAGCAGCACGGTGGAGTGGACGATGAGGTTGGGCCACACTGCCACGATGACGCCAGCGATGATCCCGAGCCGGCGAGCCGGACGGGTCGAGGCCCCGGTGCCTGGTTGCAGGCGATCGCCGATGCGAATGACGGCCCAGACGGTGACGCCGCCGAGGAGGGCCTGCACCAGCGCGGCGACCAGAGGGAGCTGATCGCTGATGGAGAGCCGATCGCACACCCACTGCACCATGCCCAAGAAGAACGGGTAGCCCGGTGGGTAGTAGGCCGTCGAAGTGCCGTAGAAGGCGGTGTAGCCGTCGCCCTTGGCGATGCCCTGGGCGAAACGTTGGTACAGCAACGGATCGTGGAGCCCCACGGGGGTGCGGGCCAGCGCTATCGCTGCGATCAGCCGGATCCCGATCGCTCCGCCGACGACGGCGAGTAGTGGCCGATCGGCCAGCAGCCGATGGAACCGTGCCCGATCGTGAGGTGGCCGAACGGTGTCGGGGGCGTCGGACATCGGACGGTGACACTATCGGAGCCCTGATCTGCCCAGCGTGAGGCGAACCGCCGGCCTAGCGGCATCCTCATGGGTGACATTGCCTATCACCAACTTCTGGCCCCTCTCGATCCCCCCGATTATAATCGAACACGTGTTCGATGCAGCCCTCAATCCTCCCGACATTTCGGACGATTCGACGCCTGACACCGATGCGCCCGTCAATTCGGGCCTCACCGACGTACTGCTCG
>Ga0105047_10013853_pt1 | contig 12837 bp, 13 predicted proteins | sample MAT04_FD_78384 | JGI IMG/M metagenome (GOLD analysis project Ga0105047, IMG submission 78384) | Freshwater microbial communities from Lake Fryxell liftoff mats and glacier meltwater in Antarctica - MAT-04 (megahit assembly) | ecosystem: Environmental > Aquatic > Freshwater > Ice > Liftoff... | reverse complement strand
CGACTCGAAGTCGGCCTCGCTGATGCCGTAGTTGCCGATGTGCGGGTACGTGAAGGTGATGATCTGCCCGGCATAGCTGGGGTCGGTGATGACCTCCTGATAGCCCGTGAGCACGGTGTTGAAGACCACTTCCCCGCCCGCGACGCCACCGACGGGGTCGGCACCGATCAGCTCGCCTTCGAAGACACTGCCATCGGCCAAGACCAGTGCGGCCTCACGCATGACTGCCACCGATCTTTGTCGAACATGATTGCATATTCATGCACCATAGTGCACGATCATGCAACGGGTACGGCCGGAATTCAGCACGCCGGGATACGCCACACATAAGTTGCTCCTGCCGTACTGGCCTCACAGGACCCGTTTCACGGTCAAAACGGCATCGTAGCATCCGATTCTTCCGCTAGCGTTCCGGCGTGCTGGTCCGAGTGCTGTTGGCGTCACAACACGGTTTTGCAGCCATTGAACCGGTGCTCGCCGAGCTCGATGAGGCCCGCAGAGCGCTCGCACCCAGCGGAATCGAGGTTTGTGCCACGTTGCTGGGCGGGCCGGGCGAGGGCACGAGCCCCGAGACGATCGCTGCTCACCTCGGACTGCCGCTTGATCGCCTCACCCCCGAACGCCCCGGCCTGGTCGCGTCGCTGCTCGTGGGGTTCGCTGCTGCCCTCGACAGCCACGCCGACGTGGTGGTGTCGCTCGACGCTGACGGACAGCATGATGCACGCCAGATTCCCGACCTCGTGCGGAGCCACCTGGCACACGGCAGCGGCCTCACCATCGGGTCTCGCTGGACACGCGGCGGCACGTCCCCCGGTACGGGAGTCACGCGTACCACGATGAGCCGGGTCGGCAACGAGATGGTCAAGGCGTTCACCGGCGCACGCGGTGTCAGCGACAGCACTACTTCGTTTCGCGTGTACAGCCCAGACGTGGCGCGACTACTCCTCGAAGAACAGCTACCCGCCGAGACGTACGGCTTCTTTTGCGCAATGGTGGCCGTCATCCAGGCCCACGGCTTCGCGGTCGACGAAGTCCCCATCGTGTTTCGTCCCCGCTACTCGGGCGCTGCTCGTATCGAGCAACACGACCTACGCGAGTTCGCCGCCAGCCTCCCGGCCGTGCGCCGTCACGTGCACGGCATTCGCCGCGAGATGCGCAGCAACCAGTCGCTGTGGGCGCAGCGAAACCCGCGCCTTCGCGCGCAGGCCTCCACGGGTGAGTCGATGTTTGGCGCCACCGAGGAACTCACTCACCTGGCGGACGCCAATCACTTTCTCGATTGGATCTGCGAGTCGCTTGCACCACACCTCGGCCACAGGGTGCTGGAGGTGGGCGCTGGGGTGGGCGCCATCGCCACCAAGCTGGCTGAATTGGGCCACGAGGTCATCGCGATCGAGCCTGCCGAGAATGTCTTTCCCGAGCTGCAGCGCCGCACCGCCGGCACTACGAGGGTCGACGCCCGCAAGATCACCTCCGGTGATCTCCTGGGCACACACGAAGAGGGTTCCTTCGACTCGGTCGTCTACGTCAGCGTGCTCGAGCACATTTGCGACGACGTCGACGAGCTCAAGACCGCCTGGCAGCTCGTGCGTCCCGGCGGCACGCTCGCGTTGTTCGTGCCGGCGATGCCGGCACTGTACGGAAGCCTTGACTTCAAGTCGGGTCACTTTCGACGCTACGACCGACCTTTGCTGCAAACGGTCATTGCCGCCAGCGGTTTCGAGCTGCTCGATCTGCACTACATGGACGTTGCCGGCGTCGTGCCGTACTTCGTGATGTATCGACTGCTCGATGTGCCCACTCTCGACGCCGGGTCGTCAAAGATCTACGACTCGATGATCGTGCCGATCAGTAGATTCATCCAGAACCGCGTCGGGCCGCCAGCTCTTGGCAAGAACTTGATTGCGGTAGCACGTCGACCTCAGGCGTCGTCCCCACCCGCTTGAGCACCACCACATTGTCGTCTTCGAACACGGCATGAAAGGGACCGCCAGAGCGCACCATGTTGTCGTACAACGTTTGGTTGTTGCTCCCGATCTGTGTGAGGTCGAGCACCACGTAGTCGATTGTGGTTGGGTCGGGCAGGTGAGCACAATCATCGTTGCCCCACACGCTGGCCCAGAACGGATTGGGCCAGTCGTAGATGCGCTCGCGATGCGACAAGTGCGGCAACAACTGATAGCTGGCACTGACAGAAGCGTCTTCGGGGACATAGGTCAAGGCACGGCGTAGGGACTCGTGCCGTGGATGTGGTTGGCTCCACACCCCGAAGTCGCCTTCGTTCAGCTGCGATGGCGACCATGCGACGTTGGTGGTGTAACTGCACAACAGCAACCACACGGGAAGCACCGACCTCGCAACTCGGAAACGCCAGAGGGTGTACCCGCCATGAATGGACGCGATGAGCATCGGGGCGATCATCACCGCGGTGTACTGGTATCGAATCATCCGTGCATACGGGCTGAGTCCGATCACGCTTGCCAACAATTGGGGCGCTGCCATTACCAGTGCGAGCGGATTGGCGAGATACAACCAGCCCATCGGCCAGGACATCTGCTTGTAGAACACGAGCCGGTCGTGCTGCACCGCGTCGTTCACCACACGGTCCGGGTGGCGCAGGATGGTCGTCAAAATCTCGGGGGTGGTCGTGCCGTAGTTGCCGTAGAAGTAGGTGATGTAGAACGGCTCCTTGCCGTCGTTGAACGCCGGCAAGATCAACTTCGTACAGGCCAGGTACCACACCGCTCCGAGTGCCATTACGGCTACGCATCGCTGCACCACCAGTCGGTAACCCGGTGCGTTGCGCAGGTACACGAGCAGAACCGGCCCCATCATGATGACTGCCAGGGCGGCGTCCTCTCGAGTGCTCAGCGCCAGCAGCACCATTGCGAAGAACCATCCCCAGCGCTGCTTGGTGGCGAACCACCACGCAAACAGCAGAGGTGTGATGACCAGCGCCTCGGGGTGGAACATCGCCCAGCTGATCCACTGCACCGGCGCGTACATCAGGTACACGAACGCGAACAGCAGCCCCATCCATGGAGTCCTGAACTTGTCGCGCGCAATCAGATACGCGGGCACAGCACCGAGTGCCAGGCCGCACGCCTGCACGACGTACAAGAACGCCGGCCCAGCGCCGAGCCAATAGAACGGCACGAAGAACAGCAGGATTGGATTGAAGTGGTGCCCCCACACGTTCATGCCGCGGACCGACATGAACGAGTGGCCGCGCGAGGTCAACCAGATTGCCTGGTCGTAGATGCCCATGTCATACGACCAGGTACCGAAGTTGCGCTGGTTCTGTACGCCGAGCGACCCGAAGTTGTATGCGAAGGCGATGACGCCGAGCAGCACTAGCCAGGCGGCAGGGTGCATGGTGCCGACCTGACGGAGGAAACGCTCGCGCCAATCGACCAACCGCTCACCTGCTCGCGCCGCCAACGTCATGTCGATGCACGCACCATCAGGGCCGTAGCACCGGAACCAGGGCTGACAGCACCCCGTTGACGAAGCGGCCCGAGTCATCCGTGCTGAAGCGTTTGGCCAACTCGACCGCCTCATCGAGGACAACGGCCACCGGCACGTCGAGCCGCGACATCAGCTCGAAGGAGGCGATGCGCAGCACATTGCGATCGAGCGTGGGCATGCGCTGCAGCGTCCAACCCTTCGCATGCGCGGCTATCACTTCGTCGAGCTGGTCCCCGTTCGACTCGACACCCTCGACCAACAAGGTGGTGAGCTCATCGACGGGTGAGATTTGCGCAGCGAGGACTTGGCTGGGAGCGATGCCTTTCGACTCGGCCTCGTACAGCAAGATGAGCGCCCGCTCGCGGGCGTCTGTGCGAATGTCGTCGGGGCCAGTGGGGCCCTGTGACCGAGGCGCGCGGTTGCGCTGGCGGGCCATCCGATCAGACTCGGGTCATGTACTCGCCGGAGCGGGTGTCGACCTTCACCCGGTCGCCCGGGTTGATGAACAGGGGAACCTGGATGATCTTTCCGGTCTCGAGTGTGGCCGGCTTGCGGGCACCACTGACGCGGTCGCCCTGGATTCCAGGCTCAGTATCGGTGATGCTCAGCTCGACGGACGGTGCGATTTCGACGGTGATGATTTCGCCGTTGTAGAACGCAATCTGCGCCACCGAGTTCTCGACCATGTAATCGGCCGCGTCGCCGAGCGCCGTCGGGGCGACGTTCTCCTGGTCGTAGGTCTCTTGGTCCATGAACACGTACATGTCGCCGTCGCGGTACAGGAACTGCATGTCCTTCTTGTCCAGCAGCGCCTGCTCGACGCGCACGCCCGCGTTGAAGGTCCTGTCGATCACGGCGCCGTTGCGCAGGTTGCGCAGCTTGGAGCGAACGAACGCACCGCCCTTGCCCGGCTTGACGTGCTGGAACTCGACGACTTGGTACAGGACCTTGTCGATTTCCAGCGTGATGCCGTTCTTCAGATCGTTGGTGGAGATGGCGGGCACGGCGAATCCTTCGGAGATGAAGTGAGTACGCGGCATCCTGCACTGGTGACGACCACCAGGTCTTCTACTCGAATGCCGCCGAAACCTTCACGATAGACGCCCGGCTCCACGGTCACTACGTCGCCGACCTGCAAAGTGGCCTCGCCCGCCCGATTGACGAACGGGTCCTCATGGATCAGCAGGCCGACTCCGTGGCCCGTTCCGTGCGTGAACCAGTCGCCGTAGCCGGCGTCGGTGATGGTGTCGCGGCACACTGCGTCGAGCTCCTTCGTGGTCAGCCCGGGGCCGACGGCGGCGACCCCGGCCATCTGCGCAGCGAGGACCAGCTGGTACAGCTCTTGCTGCAGGGCGGTGGGTGTACCGATGATGAAACTGCGAGTCATGTCGCTGTGGTAGCCGTTGACCAGTGCGCCCACGTCGATGATGACCGTGTGGCCCGGTTCGATGAGCGTGTCGGTGGGGCGATGATGCGGCAAAGCAGCATTCGTCGGGCCGGTGGCGACAATCGTCTCGTAGCTCGGCCCGTCGGCACCAAGCTCGCGCATGCGGATCTCCAGCTGGTTGCGAACCCGTGCTTCTGTGAGGCCGCCGCCGAGCATCGGAGCGACAGCGCCGAGCGCTTCGTCAGCGATACGGCAAGCGGTTGCCATTGCTTCGATCTCCGCGTCGTCCTTGGTGCGCCGTTCGAGCTCGACCAGGCCTGACGTCGGGGTCAGAGTCGTTCCGAACGCCGTTGACCAGCTGGCGTAGTGCTGGAAGCTGACGTGGGCGGCCTCGAAGCCGGTGGTTCGGTACTGCTGGGTCGTGATCGCAAGGTGGGCCTGCGTGGCCGCTCCGGTGGCACCGACGAGCACCTCACCGGCGACGCCGGCAGCAGCCAATTGGCGTGCTGCCTGTTCGCCATAGCGACCGTCCGTGACCAGTGTCAGTTGGTCGGGGCCGAGCACGACCCAACCGTTCGAACCGGTGAACCCGGTGAGCCATCGGATGTTGGTGAGGTCGCTGATCAGCAACGCCTCCACGTCCGTCCCCACGAGGCGACTTCGAACACGATCGACGCGATTCATCCCGCCAACTTGGCAGCGACCGCCTGCACGGCCAGCACATAGCCCAAGATGCCCAGCCCCATGATCGAGCCAGTCGCCACCGGTGCGACCACGCTGGTGTGGCGCCACGGCTCGCGGGCGTTGGGGTTGGAGATGTGCACCTCGATGATCGGGCCGTCGAAGGCTGCCAAAGCATCGTGAAGTGACCAGGCGTAGTGAGTGAAGGCGCCGGGGTTGATGATGATGGCTGCGGCCTGATTGCGAGCAGCGTGGATGGCGTCGACGAGCGCACCCTCGTGATTCATCTGCAGCGCCTCGACCGTGTGGCCGTGGGTGGCGGCGGCGGCGGTCACGACGGCGACGTAGTCGTCGAGCGTGGCGCTTCCGTAGATGTGCGGCTCGCGCTGGCCGAGCAGGTTCAGATTTGGTCCGTGAAGAAGGGCAATGATGGCCACCGCCCTATCGTGCCACGCCCGCCTGCCATGTGGCTCGATCAATGCAGTAGAGCACGTGTCGTTGGCCGTGCCAGCCCGGCGTCATCGGGTGGTCGAACTCTCTCGCCGGGTCGAGGCGGAGCCCGATCTTTTGCATCACGCGCTGCGACTTGAGGTTCTTCGCCGTGGTGAAGCTGACTATCTCGTCGCAGGGCAGTTCGACGTGCTCGAAACCGAAATTCAGCGCGGCCGTGGCCGCTTCGGGCGCGAACCCGTGACCCCAGTGCTGCTTGGCCAGCCGCCAGCCGACTTCCACGCAGGGCGTGACGCCCGCTACCTCGAAGCCGGGCGCCGAGAGCCCGACGAACCCGATGAACTGGCCCGTATCGCTGCGCTCGACGGCCCACAGGCCGAAGCCCCGCAGCTCCCAGCCCGCTGCCATGCGATCCACCATCTCGTCGCTCTGCAGCGGCGTCAGAACGGAAGGGAAGTGCTCCATCACGTCCGTATCTGCGTTGAGCAGGCCGTACGGAACCTTGTCATTCTCGCGCCACTCGCGGAGCAGCAGTCGCGCTGTTCGAATCTGCGGCGACATGTCGCTCGCCCTACCGCATATCGGCGAGGGCAGCAAGGGCAGCGTCGGCTCGCACACCAGCGACGACTTCGACGCCGCTCGGACCGTCGAGAACGAAGGTCAACCCTCCGTCGAGCACCTTCTTGTCCCGCGACATCAACCCCACCATCCGCTCCGGCGACAGCCCGTCGGGCAGCGCCGTGTCGAGTTCGTATGCACCGCCCACGACGTCGTAGTGCTGCTGCACCCGCTCGGCCGAGATGCGGCCCAAATGGTGCGCCAAGTGAGCTGCGTAGATCAACCCGATGCCGACCGCCTCGCCGTGGGCGATTGCGTAACCACTCTCGATCTCCAGCGCATGGGCCAGTGTGTGACCGTAGTTGAGGAGGGCCCTCCGGCCGCCTTCGCGCTCATCGCTTGCCACCACCTCGGCCTTGATCTGCACGCAACGAGCGATGCGTTCCGCCTCGCCCATCGACAGCAGATCGTCACCGGTCAAGAAGTGGTACTTCGCCATCTCACCCCGGCCGCAGCGCAGTTCGCGCGGTGGCAGCGTGCTGAGCGCATCGAGATCGCAGATGACCCCGCTGGGCTGCCAGTAGGCGCCCACCAGGTTCTTTCCCTCTGTCAGGTTGACACCGGTCTTGCCCCCAATAGCGGCGTCGATCATGCCGACCAGCGTGGTACTGACATGCACGACCGCAACGCCTCGGTGCCATGATGCCGCCGCAAAACCGGCGACGTCGGTGACCATTCCCCCACCCACGCCGACGACCACGTCGTTGCGCGTCAGGCCCATGCGCGCAAAACCTCGGCAGAGCAACTCGATCGTGGCCAACGACTTGTGCTGCTCACCTTCGCCGATCTCGAACCGCTCGAACGGCAAGCCCGGGTCGACCTCGAGTGGCACGCCGGCTTGGGTGACCACAGCGGCTCGACGAGCAGTGCGCGGCAGCAGCGCTGCCAGTTCGCTGCGCGCGCCATTACCGACGAGTACCTCGTAGCTGCGATCCCCCAACGGGACGCGCATGGTGATCATCGCAAGACCGCCTCGACCACGTCGCCGACGGAACGGTTGTCGACCAGCACGATTGCATCCGCCACTTCGCGGTAGAAGGCTTCGCGCTCGTCGAACATGCGCTGCAAGGTACCGGCCGCGTCGGCATCCAGCAGCGGGCGGTGCCCACCACCCTTCACGCGATCGAGCAGGGTTGCAGGATCGGCACAGAGCCACACCACTTTCGCGCCCGAAGCTCTCAGCGCCTGACGGTTGGTTTCGCTGAGCACCACCCCCCCGGCCCCGGCTATCACGAGCGGCTCGGAGGAGGCAAGCCCTTCCAGCAGCACCTCGGTCTCCAGTGCGCGAAAAGCGGCCTCGCCGTCGTGGGCGAAGATCTCGCGAACGGTGCGGCCCTGCCGGCTCTCGATGATGGCATCGCTGTCGAACACTCGACGGCCCAGCCGATCAGCGACCACTCGCGCGACGGTGGTCTTCCCGACGCCCATCAATCCGACGAACACCAGGTGCTCGTCAGCCCTGATCACGGCCGGTCTCTCACGGCAATGTCGCCTTGAACGACTGAGCATTGCGCACGAACTCGCTGATGCTGTCGCCACCGAACTTACGGCCGGCCTCGGTGGCCAGCACGAGCGCAACCATCGTCTCGGCAACCACAGCGCATGCAGGGACGGCCGTGACGTCGGTGCGCTCCTTGAAGCTGACCGTCGCCTCCTTGGTCACCACATCGACCGTCTTCAAGGTGGGTCGGTTGAGCGTGGCCAACGGCTTCATCGCTGCCCGCACGACCAGTAACTCGCCAGTGGTGATACCGCCCTCGGTGCCGCCTGCCAGCGAGCTCTCGCGGCGGTAGTCGCCCGTGCCCCCATTGAGGGAGGGATCCCACAGGATGGCGTCATGAGCGTTGCTGCCCCGACGGCCCGCTACCTCGAAGCCGTCACCGATCTCGACGCCCTTGACGGCCTGAATGCTCATCACTGCCTGGGCCAACGCTGCATCTATCCTGCGATCCCAGTGCACGTGGCTGCCCAGACCGACCGGCACGCCGTAGCCCAGGACCTCGACGACACCGCCGAGCGAGTCGCCATCCTTGGCCGCGGCCTTGACTTCCTCGATCATTGCCAGCGAGGCGTCGGCATCGAAGCACCGGACCTCATCGGCGTCGACTGCTGCCAGGTCCGCAGGAAGCGGGCGCAGACCTGCAGTGGCACGTGCGGCACCCATCTGAATGACATGCGAAATGATCGACACACCCAACTCAGCCAGCAACTTCTTGGCAACCGCACCGGCGGCCACGCGGGCTGCGGTCTCGCGCGCCGACGCCCGCTCCAGCACATCGCGAGCATCGGTGAAGCCATACTTCTGCATGCCGACGAGGTCGGCGTGGCCGGGGCGAACCGACGTCAGCGGATCCTTCGTGGCACCGGGCGCTGGGGACATCTCCTCGTGCCACTTGTCGCTACGAAACCACTCGCTGTTCTTGATCTCGATGGCGAGTGGCGAGCCGAGCGTGCGACCATGCCGTACGCCGCCAACGAGTGTCAGCTCGTCCATTTCGAACCGCTGACGCGGCCCGCGGCCGTAACCCAACCGACGTCGAGCAAGCTCGGGCTGAATGTCCTCCACCGTCAGCGACAACCCGGCAGGAAGGCCCTCGATGATGACAACAAGCGCTTGCCCGTGCGATTCGCCGGCGGTCAGGTAACGAAGCATTCTTGGCAGGCTACTGGCGGGTCACTGACGGCGCGCGGCCAGTTCCTGCGCTGCTGCGGCGGCCATCACCGCAACGTCGGGAAGAAGCCCGTGCCAGAGCTGCTGTTGCAGAGCGGCCTGGTGCACCAGCATCCCCAGGCCCTCCACCGATGTCGCCCCCACGGACCTGGCAGCGCGCAGCAACGCCGTCTCGCGAGGGTGGTACACAATGTCGGCCACCACTTGGCCCGCATGCAACGCCGACGGGTCGCACGGCATCTCGTCGCCGCCCATGCCCACCGACGTCGCGTTCACCACGATGTGGGCGTCACCCACGTCGGCGAACATGCCGACAACGCCGGCGGCACCCGCCAGCATCGCTGCCTCCTCCGCGGCCGCGGCGGTGCGGTTGATGACTGCCACACGTACGGCGCCGGCACGCCCCAGCGCATCGATGATCGAGCGCGCCGCAGCGCCGGCACCCAACACGCACACCGTGCGGTCGACAACCTCGACACCGGCTGCCGCGAGCGACGCAACGAAGCCGGCGCCGTCGGTGCTGTATCCCTTCAACGACCCATCGGCCTGGGGCACCACCGTGTTGACGCTGCGCAATGCTGCGGCGGCCGGGTCGAGCGAATCAACGGCGCTCGCCACCGCTTCCTTGTGCGGCATGGTGACGGACAAGCCACTGAGGCGGAGCGTCCGCATTGCATCGAGGGCCGCCTGTGCCTCCCCGTGCGAGACATCGAACGCTGTGTACACCCAGTCGAGACCCAGCTGCGCGAACGCCGCGTTGTGGAGCGCTGGCGAAAGGCTGTGGCGTACTGGGCTGCCGATGACCGCTGCGACGCGTGTGGCGCCAGTGATCACAGCAGACCCTTCTCGCGAGCGACCTCGATGTTGGCCTCGTGCTGCTCCAACGTGGCCGAGAACGCATGCCGTCCGTCCTCGTCGGCCAGCACGTAGTACAGGTACAGGCATGGAGCACCCTTGGGCAGCCCGACGCAGATCGGGTCGCCCAGCGAGGGGTTGGTCACTGGATTGAGGGCCGCCTCGATGCTGGCGCGGCCAGGGTTGGCAATCGGAGTGGGCGGTAGACCCGTGTGCAGATAGGTGTTGTACGGCGTGTCGAGTGCCTTCACCTCGCTGAACGAGAGCGACGGGTCTTGGCCGTAGAACAGCGCAGCGTCGATACCGAGCGGCATACCCAAGAAGAGGCGGTTATAGATCACGCGAGCGATCTTCGCCCGATCTTCTGGGACTCGCGCCTCGCGCTCGATCAGGCTGGCGACGATGAGTATCTGGTAGGGGTTCATAGCCACCAGCTGGGAGCGTTTCTCGATGTTCTCTTGGCGTCCGACGCGTTCCATCAGCCGAACCATGCGCTCGATCATTTGGCCGGCGCTCTCACCGTTGGACACCTGGTATGTGTCGGGGAACAGCAGACCTTCCAGGCTGTTGATGCCGTCCGGCGACCACACCGAGCGAATGGTGCCATTGGTTGCTGCGACGTTGAAGTCGATTGCCGACAGGCGGGGCACCTTCTCCTCCAGCCGGCGCCCCATTTTCTCGAACGTGTAGCCCTCCGGGAAGGTGACCTTCGTGAACGTCTCCGACGGCGGCGTGCGCAGGATCCGCATGATGTTGCCCATGTGGTCGTCGGGTCGAATTCGGAAGTAGCCGGGAATCAGCTCTAACCCTTCGTGCCGCTCGACGTACCAGCGGAACACCGACGCGCTCTCCACCAGCCCTTCGTCGTGCAACCGTTCGCTGACCGTCGCCAAGGTGTCGTCGGCGCCGACGGTGAAGGTGATGGGTGCGCCAGGATCGCCCTTCGGATTCACCTGCTGGCTGTACCAAAGCCCGGCAACTCCGACAGCAACGATGCCTGCCAGGCCGAGATAGCACAGCAGCCACATGACCCACTTGAACGGGCGACGCTGGCGCCGGGGGCGTTCCACGACGAGCGCATCGGTGACGTCAGCGTCATCCCACGGATCTCGGTGCCAGGACCTATCGTCCACGTAGGTCATCGATCAGAACCCGTCACTGCTGCGCCGCCCGCGAATCCAGCCATGTCTGCAGGATCACCGCCGCCGCCACCTTGTCGACCAGCTTGCGGCGAGCCTGCGCGCTGATGCCTGCCTCAATCAGCGCCCTGTCCGCGGTGACCGTGGTACGGCGCTCGTCGAAGGTGATGACCGGCACGCCCACAACCGTAGCCAAGGCGCGCGCTTCAGCGATGGCAGCCTTCGCCTGCGGCCCCGAGCTGCCATTCATGTTGAGCGGCAGCCCCACCACGAGCAACTCGACCTCTTCCTCCATGGCGAGTTTTCGAATGGCTTCGTGGTCGCGCCGCGAGGAACCCGAGCGCTGAATCATGGTGAGCGGCGATGCGATAGTGCCGGACCGGTCGCTGATCGCGATACCGATGCGCTTGGACCCGAGGTCGATGCCCAGCGCGCGCATACTCAGGCCGTCGCCGCCGCCTCCGCGGCGGCCATCCGCAATGCGTCGTCGAGGGCAGCGGCGTTCTTTCCGCCCGCGGTCGCGATGTCTCCTTTACCGCCACTGCCACCACCGACAGCCTGAGCGGCGTCCTTGATGAGGTCGGCGGCGACGCGGCCACTGGCCGGCGTGACCGCAGCGACCAGCGACACCCCGCCAGAGTCGGTGACGCCACCGAGTACAGCGATCTCGATGCCCGGCTGCTGGCGCACGGCGATGGCCAGATCGCGTAGATCTGTGGGCGACAAGCCGTCGACGCGAAAGATGATGCGACCATTGGTGGCGCACGCGGCGATGTCGGCGGCCTGGCCGACGGCAAGCGTGGCGCGAAGTGTCTTCACCTCGTCGTGCAGGCTCTTTATCTCGTCGAGGCGACGCTGCACACCAGCTACCAATTCGTCGCCAGGGCCACCGACCAAACGGGCGGCCTCAGCCACGATCGCACTATCGCGCTGCAACAGCTTGACGGTGTTCTCGCCCGTCGTGGCTTCGATGCGGCGCAGGTTGCTGCCGATGCTGCTCTCGTTGATCACCTTGATGGCGCCGATGTCGCCAGCGGCGCGGACATGAGTGCCACCGCAGAGTTCGATGGAGCTGCCGACTTCGAGCACCCGCACGACATCGCCGTACTTGTCGCCGAAGAACGCAATGGCGCCAAGTGCGGTGGCTTCGTCCTTGGTGGTTTCGTAAGCGCGAGCCGGCGCGTTCGCCAGTGTCTCGCTGTTGGCAATGTCTTCGATCTGGCGAATCTCGTCGGCCGTCACTGCCTCATAGTGGCTGAAGTCGAACCGCAGTCGCTCGGGCCCGACCAGCGAGCCTGCCTGCTTGACATGCTCACCCAGAACCTTGCGCAGGGCATGGTGCAGTATGTGAGTGCCGGTGTGGTTGCGACGGATCGCGTTGCGGCGAGCAACGTCGATAGCCGCCGTGGCACTGTCGCCGACAAGGATTTCGCCAGTATCGATCCGCGCAATGTGGCGACGCAGGCCAGGCAGCGCATACGTGGTGTCGAGCACGCTGGCGATGCCCCCATCGGTGCGAATGGTGCCGGTGTCGCCGACCTGGCCACCGGCTTCGGCATAGAACGGGG
>Ga0105047_10013852_pt1 | contig 12837 bp, 10 predicted proteins | sample MAT04_FD_78384 | JGI IMG/M metagenome (GOLD analysis project Ga0105047, IMG submission 78384) | Freshwater microbial communities from Lake Fryxell liftoff mats and glacier meltwater in Antarctica - MAT-04 (megahit assembly) | ecosystem: Environmental > Aquatic > Freshwater > Ice > Liftoff... | reverse complement strand
TCCGCGAATGAAGAGAAGAAATTTGGAACGGATTGAGATATTACGAATTCATTGCTCTAAAATTCGCGAAATTCGCGTCGATTCGCGGTTGAATTTTCAGATTTTGGAATTGAGAATTAAGGAGTGAGGGGATTGGTTCTGGCTGGTGGAAAGGGGACGCGGATGGGGCGCGAGAAAGGAGGGATGCTGCATCCGGATGGCAGGACGATGCTGAGGCGGGCGGTGGATCTGCTGATGGAGGCGGGATGCGAGGGGGTGGTGGTTTCTTTGCGGGAAGGTCAGGATTTTTCTGAGGAAATTGGCGGGGTGGCGATTGTGAGGGATGCCGGTGATGGACCGCTGGGTGGGATGATCGCGGGGATGGGGACGGCGGATGATGACTGGCTGGTGGTGGCTTGTGACCTGCCGAGGATGGAGGTGCCTGTTCTGGTGGGGCTGCTGGGTTTTTCGGAAAAGTTCGTGGTCTATGGGGATGGGGAGAGCTTGGAGCCCTTGTGCGGATTCTACGGGAGAGGGGCGGTGGGGATTTTGAGGACGTCGATGGAAGCGGGTGAGTGGGGACTTCAGAAGATACTGAGGGCGAACGGGGTGAGGGTTTTGCGACTGGATGATGCGGAGTCTCTAGGGAATGCGAACACGAGGGAAGAGTGGGAAAATTTCAAATTCCAAAGTTCAAATTTCAAGGAAGAGGAAGACTTGAACGACGGATGGAGGCGGGCGACAACTCGCCGTATGGATTTGAATGACGCGGGGCTTGAGGTGGAGGGGATTTGGATTTCCACGGGGCATGATTTCCGGGGGAGGCATGGGTTGGGGAGGTTGGAGAACGGGATCGAGGCGGTGGACGAGGTGGAGTGCGTGGCGGGTCGGGGGCTTGTGGGGGATCGCTATTTTGATTTCAAAGAGGATTTCAAAGGGCAGGTGACGTTTTTCTCCGCGGAGGTTCTGGAGGAGTTGCGGGAGAAATTCGGGGAGGTGGATGGGGCGGTGGTGAGGCGGAATATCATGGTGCGGGGTGGTGATCTGGAGGGGCTGATAGGGAGGAAGTTCATGGTGCAGGGCGTGATGTTCGAGGGCAGCGAGGAGTGCAGTCCATGCTATTGGATGAATGAGGCGGTTGGGGAGGGAGCGGAGGATTTTCTGAAAGGGAAATGCCGTGGGGGGCTGCGGGCCAGGATTGTGCTAGGCGGGAAAATTCGAAATTCAAAACTCAAACTCTAAGGAAGAGGAGAGGCGGCCGGGCGAATGGCGGTTGCAAAGGGAGGCGGGGCTTGGCATTTTTCCGTGACGAGATGACAGGAGAGATGGTTACGAATCTTGCGGCATACCGCTTTGTGGAACTTTCGGGGCTGAAAGAGCTTCGTGAGGAGTTGCTTGGGCTTTGCAAGGAGGCGGGCTTGCGGGGGACGATTCTGCTGAGTGTGGAGGGCGTGAATCTTTTCGTGGCAGGATCGGCGGAGGGGATTTCCAAACTGATGGCAAGGCTGCGGGAGATTCCGGGGATGGAGGATTTCGAGGGGAAGATCAGTGAAAGTGAGGACCAGCCTTTCCGGCGTATGCTGGTTAGGATTAAGAAGGAGATCATTTCCTTCGGGGTGGAGGGTGTGGAGCCGGGGAAGAGGACTTCGCCGAAGCTTTCCGCGAAGGAGCTGAAGCAGTGGCTGGACGAGGGTCGGAAGATCACGCTTCTGGACACGCGAAATGACTACGAGGTGAAGCTCGGGACTTTCGAGGGAGCGGTGGTGCCGGATATCCGGACCTTCCGGGAGTTTCCGAATGCGGTGCGGGAACTGCCGGAGGAGATGAAGGAGGAGACTGTGGTGATGTTCTGCACGGGGGGGATCCGTTGCGAAAAGGCGGGGCCGTTCATGGAGATGGAGGGGTTCAAGAATATCTATCAGCTCGACGGGGGGATTCTGAAATACTTTGAGGAATGCGGGGGGGATCACTATGTGGGGGAGTGTTTTGTTTTTGACCAGAGGGTAGGGGTGGATCCGGCGCTTCAGGAGACGGATACGGCGGTGTGCTATGCCTGCCAGGCTCCGCTGGACGCGCAGGACCAGGAGGATGTGCGCTATGTGTCTGGAGTGACTTGTCCTCATTGTTTCGTGCCCGAGCCGGAGAAGATGGCGTCGCGGATCGCGATGGCGCAGGCGAAGCTGGACGCGGTTTGCGAGGTGCTGCCGGGATCGGTGCCGCAGGAAAACCGCAGGCCGGTGAATGTTTCCGCGAAGTATGACAAGTGGACGCTGGGAGATTTGCTATGCGATCAGTTTCCGCCGATCCCTCGGGAGGAATGGGAGAGGCGTTGTGAGGAAGGCCGCTTCGTGAGCTACGGGGGGAAGCTGAGGGGGATGGATCATCTGGTGCGGGCGGGAGAGAGGATTTTGCAGATTTTCCCGCCGGATGTGGAGCCGGAGGTGGCGAGGGGGATCCGGATCGTGTGGGATGACGAGGCGGTGGTGGTGGTGGAAAAGCCTGCTCCGCTGCCGATGCACGCTTGCGGGAGGTATCACCGGAACACGTTGCAGCATCTGATGAACCAGGTTTACGAGCCTAAATATCTGCGGCCTGTGCATCGGCTGGATGCGAATACTAGGGGTCTAGTAGTTTTCGCACGGACGCGGCATTTCTGTCGGTCGATGCAGAGGCAGTTTCTGGATGGGAAGGTCGAGAAAATCTACCGGGTGAGGGTGCAGGGCTGGCCTGGGTGGGATGAGAAAATCTGTGAGGCGGCGATTTCCGTGGAGCCAAGCGGGCCGGGCGGGCGGACGGTTGATGATGAGGACGGCCTCGCGGCGCGGACCGATTTTTCCGTGAAGGAGAGATGTGAGGACGGGACGGCGTTGCTGGAGGCGAGGCTGGGAAGCGGTCGGACGAACCAGATCCGTGTGCATCTGTGGGAACTGGGTTTTCCAGTGGTCGGCGATCCGTGTTATCTGGCGGGAGGAAAAATGGGCGACACGCAGACGCTCGGAGTCGGTGATAGGTGGATGGAGCTTGAGGCTTGGAAGCTGGGGTTCACGCATCCGGTTTCCGGCAAGTGGATGGAGTTTGTGAACGGGCACCCCATTTCCAATAGGTGAAAAATGGATATGGAAACGGACATCCCTTGGTTCTCGGAGACTTCGAGGCGGAAACGTTGGCTCATCGGCGTATCCGGAGGGATGGATTCCATGTCATTGCTGCGGATGGCGAGTGAAGCCGGTTTTTCAAACATGGTTGTCTGCCACTTGAACCACGGGCTGAGAGGCAAAGGATCCGATGGCGACGCGCGGTTTGTCCGGGGGGTCGCTGCGAAATTGTGCTATCCCGTGGAAATCGGGCGGGTGGATCTCGGATCTGTCGCTGCGGAGACCGGCCACTCCCTGGAGACAGCGGGAAGAAATGCGCGGCATGAATTCTTCGCGGAATGCTCACGCAAGCATCATTGCAACCGCCTTCTGCTTGCCCATCATGCGGATGACCAGGCGGAGACGGTCCTGTGGAACCTGATGCGGGGATCCGCCATGTGCCGGGGGATGGAGGTAGCCAAAGAACTCAGGATGGGAAAACGGCTGATCCGTGTGGAACGACCCTTGCTGGGTGTGAGGAAATCGGATCTGGCAGGATGGATGCGCGATAGGAAATACAAATGGCGTGAGGACGCTAGCAATTCCGTGAACGATGTGGTCAGAAACCGTCTTCGGAACGAGGCGCTTCCTCTTCTTTGTGAAATCGCGAGGAGGGATGTGGCTCCGATGCTTTCCCGTGCCGCGATGGCGACCGACGGGTGGATGGAGATGATGGCCTGGGCACTTGAAAAGGCGGCGGTTCGCGATCCACAGGGAAGGCTGCATCTCGGGGTACTGCGTGACTTGCCAGAGTTTTTGAGGCAGTGGGCCGTGGTGGATCTTCTCCGATCCCACAAAATCGGAAACCTTAGCGCGGCGTTATTGGAACGTTGCTCGGAAATCCTCGAAACATCGGGACCTCCGTGCGTGAATTTGCCGGGAGCGGGAAGGTTGCGGAGACGGGGCGGCAGGATTTTTGTGGAGGAAGTTTGAGCCGGGACTTGCCTTGGGTAAGAAATCCGGGTCATTTTCCTGGCGTGTCAGAAATAGTTCCCAATCCGGAGAGTGCCAGACGCTGGAGCGCTTATGTCTGTCCGGATTGCCGATTCGTTTTCCGGGTGCCGCGGGATCATGATGGGGATGGGATCATTTGTCCTTCCTGCCGGAGGATGCTCCGTATCCCTCGGGAGGGGGACGAGACAGCTCCATTGATGGCCACGCTTCAGAAAATCGGTTTCGCGGATGGCGAGATTGATCCGCGTGGCGAAAAGCGGACGCGGAGCAAGCGCAAGAAAAAGGAGAAGGAAGTCGAACTGCCGGACTGGGATGTGAGCAAAGGAAGGTGGCGCTCCCAGAGCAACAGGTCGAAGCGGGTCGTTCGTGGACTGGGGATCTGGATCGGTTCGTTGGGAGCCATCGCTGCTTTGATCATTTTTTTCGTGAAAGCCAGCGAGCCAGATGAAAAGGAGGAGGTTCCTGACTTCGTGGGGGCCCAGGACCAGTTCGACGATCTGGTGAAGATTCCTCTGATTCTCCCTGTTGAAGAGGTGAATGACACGGTGGAGATACCCAAAGTAATGAAAAAAAGCGAGGCGGAGTTTCTGAAAAACGCCGAACCGCTGGCTAGGGAATTTCTCAGCGCGGACAATGTGGCTCAGATCATTCCATTGGTTCACGATTCGGGGGATGTGGGGAAAAAACTCAGGGCCCACTATCCCGATGGGAAGATCGTACCAACGGGTATGACGAAATTCAACGCGTCCGGTAGGGTGAGTTACAAGGACAGCTTTGCGGCGGTCACTGTGCAGACACCCGATTTCGAGACCAAGCAACTTGCGTTCATCGACGGCGAGGGCGGCCTGAAAATCGACTGGGAAAGCTGGGTCGGATGGAGCGAGGTGCCGTGGGAGGAGTTGGTGAAAAACAAGCCCGAAGAGCCGAAACTCGTGCGGGTGATGCTCAAATGGGTGGACTATTACAATTTCGGATTCTCCGATGAGAACAAGTGGCGTTCCTATCGTCTGATCTCCCCCGATGGCGAAACGATGCTTTACGGCTATGCGGCGCGGAATTCCCTCCTCGACCAACGCCTGCGCCCCGGCGAACCGGGTGCCACCGTCGCGGTAACCTTGAAAATCCATTTCCGCCCGGACGAGCAATCGCCCCAGCAGGTGGTTATCGACGAATACCTCACGGATGGTTGGGTGGATGCCGGGGCCAGGAAATGAGTTAGGGACCCTGCCGCCATTCCCACACAGTTAGAAATCCCCCGGATTTTTTGAAAGGGTTCAGGTTTTCTACGCCGTAAGGTGCGGAGCACTCAACCGGCGTCCCGCTCACCGACGCCTGAAATTTTTCAATCACAACCAAGTATCACATGTACAAAGTAGTCCGCATAATGGGAATCGCCATATCCGCCGCCATGGTCGCTGCCATGATGTTCATCGCTCCAGTCCTCGCGCAAGACGATGGAAACACCGCTCCTCCCGCCGGAGCGGAAGTGGAGCTTCCGAAAGCCGAAAGTGGCGACGCGGCACCCGCCGATGAAGCGTTGGTCGATCCGCGGAACAGCAAGCTCGTCGAGGTCGATTGGATCGAGGAGATGATGGAAGGTGGCCTCACCATGGTGTGCCTCGCCCTGCTTTCAGTCGCCCTCGTCGCCTTTCTGCTCGAGCGTTTCATGACCCTGCGCCGGAAGAATTTCCTTCCCCCCGGACTACTCACCGCCGTCCGCCCCATGTTCGCGGAAAAACGCTACGACGAGATTCTTGAAATGTGCGGGAAACGCAAATCCCCCATGGCCGAGATCATCGCCCACTGCGTCAATTTCCGCGCCACCAACTTCGACATCGTCGCCGCCGGAGCCGCGGACATCGGCAGCCGCGTCGTCATCGACCAGGAGGAGAAATGCGCCCCGCTGACCGTCATCGCCGGTGTCGCCCCACTGCTCGGCCTCCTCGGCACAATGATTGGCATGATCGAGGCCTTCAAGCTCGTGGAGGTCTTCGGCGACGAAGGCGGCGCCTCCCTCCTGGCGGGCTCCATTTCCAAGGCCCTCATCACCACGGCCGTCGGCCTCATCCTCGCCATCCCCGCCATCCTTGGTTACCATTGGGCGCGCCGCCGCGTCCACCAGGTTTCCAACACCATCGAGACAGAAACGGAAAACCTCCTGAAGATCTGGTTCCTCGGCGGTAGGGAAATCCCGAAAATATAGCCGTTTCACCCCTTCGCCATGAAACGCCGCCAAAGAAGACGTAGCTCCGGCAACAGCGAGGTCATCCTCTCGCCGCTGATCGACTGCGTCTTCCTACTCCTCATCTTTTTCCTCGTCACCAGCATGATCAAGCGCTTCGAACGCCAGATCCCGGTGAACCTCTCGGATGGCACCTCCGCCATCAACGTCGAGGCCGCTGACGACTCCTACGCCATTGGTGTCAGTCGCGATGGCACCATGTTCGGCCCGGGTCCGAAAAACCATTACGGCGTCATGGCCTTTATACCCCTCGCCGATCCCGATGGATTCCTCCGCGCCGTCCTCGCCGAGCGCGGCCCCGACGCCCCCGTGACCGTCAATGTGGAAAAAGGGACCCCTTTCCAATCCGTCATCAAGGCGCAGGACAGGTTGGAAATCCTCGGCTTCAAGAAAGTTCGTTTCCGAATCCGCGATGCCGCCCTCGGCTCCGGCGACTCCTCCCTCCGCAACGACTGAACCCATGAGAATCCGCTCCAGAAAACAGCCCGAGCCAGAGGTCTCCATGGGTCCGCTGATCGACTGCGTCTTCCTTCTCCTCATTTTCTTTCTCGTCTCCACCATGTTCAAAAAGGAGGACCGGGACATCAACATCGTCCCGCCCGAGTCAGACTCCGCCGTGAAACTCCCGCCCGATGACAAGCAGGTCGTCGTCGGCATCACCCCGGATGGCGAAGTCTTCTGGCAGGGAGTCCCCGTCAGCCGCACCGATCTCCACGCCCGCCTCCGCACCCAGGCAATGGACGATCCGGAAAAGCGCATCCGCCTCGACGCCGATGCCGAAGCACCCTTCGAGCTTGTCGTCGAAGTGCTCGACCTCTGCCAGTTCCGCGGCCTCCGGAATGTCGGCATCCGCACCTACGACGACCGCTACAACAGCAAATAACCGGGATCCCCGCCGCCATGAACATGAAGAAACTCGTCATCATCTCCATCCTCATCCACGTCATCCTCATCGCGGTCCTCGCGCCCGTCATCAAGACGCGCATGGTGTTCGACGAGAAAAAGGAAGCCGAGCGCACCGCCGAGGTGAAGCAGCGCGAAATGGAACGCAAGGAACAGGAACGCCTCCGCCGCGAGAAGCAGAAGCTCGATGAAAAGACCGCGAAAATGCTAAAGCGCGAGGCCGAGCTTCGCAAAAAGGAAGAGATCAGACAGCAGGTCAAGGAACTCCGCAAAAAACGCGACGAGATGATGGAACGCCGCGAGAAGGAACTCGGGCGTTTCCGCCAGCGGCAGGAAAAGGATGTCATCGCCCGCGAGAAAACCGCCATCAACAAGATCGCCGAGCGGATCAAGGAGCACATTACCAAGGCCAACGACGCCGCCATGCGTACCGATACCGTCGTCCTCCGCTACCCGAATGAAAACAAAGGAACCCTGCTCGGCACCCTGGATGATCTGAAAGTGTCCAACCGCATCTGGACCGATGACGAGATCTCCGGCGAAGCCACTTCCCCGGTCGCCTCGGACTACCTATGGGACTTCGAGAACGGACCAAAGGAATCCCTCAACGGCCGCGAGGTGGACCTCGACCAGAATGCCGAGATCGTCCCTCGCGATGACAGCGCAGGCAAGGCGCTCCATGCCGGGGGCAGCTTCTCTCTTGCGAAACTCGGCCCTGTCGATTACGGCCAGGCTTTCACCATCGGCGTTTCCGTTAACCTCCGAAACAGTGGCGATGAGGAGCAAGTCATCCTCACCAACGGCCACTCCGGAAATTACAACCGCTCGATACGTTTCGTCGTCAAAGGCGGAGAAAACGAAGGCCGCATCGTCTTCCGCACCACCGGCGCGAAAGCCCAGGCGAACGACAGCTCCACCAAGCCCGGCACCTTCTCCTTCGGAAAATGGACACGCGTCGTCGTCACCACGGACATCGCCGCCGACAAGGTCCGCATCTTCATCGACGGGGTGGAGATGGAACTCCCCGAGGCCGAGCTCGCCAAAGACACCACGACGGACGCCAGCGACCTCCGCGACCTCAAGGCCATCGCTCACGAGACCATGGACAAACTCATGGAGGAAGATCTGGATCCGGCCAAGATACCCGAAATGCTCGAAGACCTCGACATGGTGAAGGCGGCCATCGACAAGCTGATGGACCAGGAAAAGGAGAACAATCACCTCCGCAACGAGATGGCGGAGGCCAACAAGGATATCGACGCCGCCAAGGAAGCCCTCACCGCCCTCGATTCCAAAACGGACATGGAGAAGATGAACGACACCTCCACCGCCGAGGCCGATTCCGTCCGCCCCCCCTCGCCTGCTAACAACGCCAACGCTTCCGAAATGTACAAGGAAGCCCAGGGCCTCGAGAAACAGATCGCCACCGCCAAGGCAGATATCGACGCCGCCGGAGAGGCCGTTTCCGGAAACACCTCCTATGCCGAAGCTCGGAAAAGCACCTCCGCCACCACCCCGAGCCGCCCGGATCTCGCCTCCGCCCTTTCCGGACAAGCCCCGGAAACCGTCGGCGAACTCAACGAATTCCGCGAAAACCTCAACCGCGCGGAAAACGAGATGCAGGACATGAACGCCCGTGCCGATTCCGCCCTCGGGCGCAGCGCCCAGCAGTCCCTTTCCGCATCCTCCTTCGCCACAGGTGCCGCCATGGCCTCCGCCGCCAAGCAATCGGAAGGCTTCGGCCAAGTCGTCGATATGACTGCCTTTGGAAACGGCAGCCTCGGAGACTCCATGGAGATGCGCCGGGATTACTCTGAGGAAGGAGCGCAGATGAAATACTCCAACATGCCCAAAGCCCTCAGCATCGATCAAGGAAAAATCATCCGCTCCGCCATGCCGGGACGCCGCTTCACCGCCGAGAGTCTCCGCAAAGGCTGGCTCTATCTCGATACCTGGTATGTTATCGGTCCCTGGGAAAACAACTCGACCGTCGATTACACCGTCAAGCACCCCCCTGAGTTCGCCATCGACTTCGACGCGAGATACTTCGATGGCAAATTCGCCGACAAGCCCGGCCACCCCTACGAGACCCTGGAATGGGAATTTTACCAGTCCGACCAGGTGCGCTGCCAACCGCCTGCGGTTTACGGGGCATCCACCTACTACGCCTACACCGACGTCTGGTTCGAGGAAGCCCGCGACATGCTCATCGCGGTCGCTTCCGACGACGCTTCCAGCGTCTGGCTCAACGGCCAGATCGTCTGGCAGGACACCGGCCAATCCTCCTGGCAGCTCGGCGAGGGCTACCGCAAAGTCCATTTCAACCAGGGCTTCAACGACGTCCTGGTCCGCATCGAGAACGGCCCCACCCACTGCGTATGGAGCGTCGTCCTCTGCCCCCCGGAAATGCTGGGGAAGTGACCGTGGCGAGGAATTCCACCCTCATTCCATCCGATAGTTCAGCACTGCCTCGTTCGATAGCGGCTGCCCCCGCTCGCCGGATTCTGGAAGAGCCGACTATGATGAAGGCATTCACAACGGACCCCGCTCATTCACCGATCCCGTTCAAGCGTTTTTTAAGGCAAGGATCGGCGACTTCCTCGGAATGCAGAATGCAAACACCAGCCAAAATCAACCATGCAGATCGCCAGCGCGAAGTCGTCAAGACGATTCATCTTCCCATACCTATGGGGCATTGGAAAGGAACGCGATCTGCGAAAGTGAGATCAAACAAACATTTCCCATGCACCCTTTGGATCGAGCTCAACCCACCTCACCCCAGAACGAATCACCGATGGCACCGCCCTATGTCGATGAGAACCCGAATCTGGAAATGACCGAACTGGGGCTCCGGATCGCGGAGAATGAAAAAAGAGACGCTGTGCGGGACGGCTACGAGGAAGATGCCCTATCATCCGATGAAACGGAAGAAAGCCTGGATGACATCTCCTATCCGGATGGCGACGGGTCGGACATCGCGTCTGAGATTTCCGCGACGAAGGAAAATCCCTTTCCACGCCTTTCGCGGGAATAGCCGGGCATTTCATCAGAGGTGAAAACAAGGCCAGTTGACTCTCCCTGTGATGTCCGGATCAGCATGCCCATGGCCTCAGATCCGTACGAGTTCCCGATACATGCCCAGGTAGCTGTCTATCATTTTCGCCGGAGCAAACGCGCTGTGCGCCTCGTCCATGACGCGGGTGCGGTTCGCGGACTTCACTTCCGCCGGAAGCCGGTGGAAATCCATCGCCCTGTCCATCGCCCAACGCAGGCCTTCGCCGTTGTGGGCTTCAAAGAGGAAGCCGTTCCCGCTGCCCGCCCCGGCATCCAGTTGTGAGATCGTGTCGCGCAGCCCGCCAGTGCGATGCGCGACCGGCAGGCTCCCGTGGCGGAGACCGATCATCTGCGCGAGTCCGCATGGCTCGAAGGACGAGGGCATCATCACGAAATCCGACGCGGCGTATCCCAGACAGGAAAACGGCTCGTGGAATTTCCGGATCGCCACCCGCCGCTGCAGGCCGCCGATTTCGATGATATTCTCGAAATGCTTCGCGAAAGGTCCGTCCGCGATGAAGACGACCTGCAGCCCTTCGTCCCAGTAGTCGGAAACAACCTGCTGGAGGATTTCCGCCAGAAGTTGGCAGCCCTTCTGCATTGGATCCAGCCGCGAGGGCCAGAAGAACATCGGCGCGTCCGGATTCTCATCAAGGCCAAGTATGTGCTGGAACTCGGCCTTGTTCTCCATCTTTCCCTCTCCATGGCTGGCCGCGTCATACTGGCGGTAGATGAAACGGTCGTGACTTGGAGAACGCCGGTCGGGCAGGGAATTGAGGATGCCGGAAGCGTGGCCCGCGCAGATTTTCCCCCGCACCGCGTCCGCCACCTGCCAGGGGGAGTTGTGACCACCCACGCTCAACTCATCCAGGAAGCTTGAGCTGACCGTGTTCACCCTGTCCGCGGCGAGTATCCCGGAGCCGAGCATGCTGACCGGATTGTGATCGCGCGTTTCCTCATAGGAATGCGGATAGCGACTGTAGTAGAGATGGCTCCAGAATATCGCCGAGTCGATCCCCCGGTCCTCGATCTCTGCGAGGGTGGTCGTTTCATCATGGAGATTGTGCATGGTGAAAATGGAGGGAATTCCCATGCTCCGAGCGGCCGCAGGAACCAGCCCCGTCATCCAGTCGTGGCAATGCACGATGTCCGGACGGATGCGCGGCATGACGTAGTGGATCACGTCACGCTGGAAGGCCAGCGCCGCCCGGAGATTGGATTGCGCGCAGCCGTCGTACACCGACTTCCTATAGTAGAATTCCCTGTCCTTGCAGAGATGGAGGCGTCGCGAGTACCCGTTGGGACCGGGCTGGAACAGCGAGCGGAAATGAGGCAGCGCCACATGCACGTCAGCTCCCGCGTCCGTCAGGGAATCCAGCAGCAGCGCGCTCACATCCGCCAGCCCCCCGGCCTTCACGCAGGGCGCCTGCTTGCCGTTGGTCGCCAGAAAACTGCTTTCGGAAATTTCCGGAGTCACAAGCAGCACCCGCATCCTTCGCCTGCGGGCAGGTGGCTTCTTCACTGGTGGCGACATTGGCTCGGCGGAAATACGGCTGGCAGAAGGAAATTGTGGCGAGTGCATCGGGCTTTCGGCAGGGTTCGGTCCCTGTGAATCCCTTTCAGCAAAACGTATGCCCGTCCCTGCGCTCATCCCACCTTCCGTGTTATATCAAACCTCTCCGGAGTTCAAACAATTTCATTTGGCAAAATGCAGGACGCACCCCGGCATTTCGCCGGAGGCTCCCGCAATCCGGGAGTATGGCCGTTTTTGAACCATTTCTCTTGCCACGGGAAGAGCCAGCCGCCACAACAAGCGCCGCCCGTTCCCACCGGCGCATCAATGGACTGTTGCGCTTGGCGCAGCGGGCGCAATACCAATCCAGCGCCCACCATGCACAGCATTTCATCACGTATCGAAAAGGTTTCACCCTCGCTCACCCTCGCCGTCACGGCCCAGACCAAGGCGATGATCGCCCGGGGCGAGGAAGTCTACGCGCTTGCCGGCGGCGAGCCGGAAGTTGACACCCCCACATTCATCAAGGAAGCGGCGGTCAAGGCTCTCATGGAAGGCCGCACCAAATACACCCCGGCCAGCGGCATTCCCGAGCTCCGCCAGGCGCTTTCCGAGAAATTCAAGACCGACAACGGCCTCGACTACTCCGCCAACCAGATCTGCGTCACCTCCGGCGCGAAAATGGCCTGCTTCAACGCCATTCTCGCCGTCATCGAGGAAGGCGACGAGGTCATCATCCCGACCCCTTACTGGGTTTCCTACCCGGAAATGGTGCGCATGGTCGGCGGTATCCCCGTGCTGGTGGAGACCAAGGAATCCACCGGATGGAAAATGACTCCCGAGCAGTTCGAGAGCGCCATGACCCCGGCCACGAAAATGGTCATCATCAACACCCCTTCCAACCCGACCGGCGCGGTTTATACGAAAGAGGAACTCCTCGCCCTCGGGGAAATCGCCCTTGAGGAAGATATCATGATCCTTTCCGATGAGATCTACGAGAAACTCGTCTATGGCGAGGCGAAGCACGTATCCATCGCCTCCCTCAGCGAGGATCTCTA
>Ga0105047_10013851_pt1 | contig 12839 bp, 7 predicted proteins | sample MAT04_FD_78384 | JGI IMG/M metagenome (GOLD analysis project Ga0105047, IMG submission 78384) | Freshwater microbial communities from Lake Fryxell liftoff mats and glacier meltwater in Antarctica - MAT-04 (megahit assembly) | ecosystem: Environmental > Aquatic > Freshwater > Ice > Liftoff... | reverse complement strand
TGACCGTCCTTCGAGGATCGGTTCGCCGGTGTGAATGATTGGTTGCAAGGTTGCGGATAAAAAGGCTTTTGGTTTTGGCAATTAATGCGTGGGGGTGATACCATTTGACTTGCGGTGGAGTTACGTTCATCCTATCGGCATAAATCGGTGGAAACTTCTCGTCGAGTCGCCGCTACCGATTTCACGGAACGACTATCGCCGATGTGCTTATACCAACACGCTCACGAATGAGTTTAAATGACCGATAACGATATGTGCAGTGGTGCGACGAATGTCGGGCGAATACGTGAAAATAACCAAGACCAGTTTCTCGTCGCGCAGCTTCGCAAGTCGATGCTGGTCGGATCATCCAGCTTACCGATTAATGATTCTCGCTCGTTCCTTGGCAACAGCGAAGGCCAGTTGATGGTGGTCGCCGATGGTATGGGTGGACACGCAGCCGGTGAGAAAGCCAGTTCCATGGCGATCCAGTTCCTGACCGACCAACTGCTGAACCGCGTTCGTTGGTTCTTTACGCTCAATGAGTTCGCCGAGGACGAATTCGTCGAAAGCTTGAAATCGATGCTGAGAGAAACTCATGATCGAATCCAGGAAGAAGGTCGCCGGACAGCCAGCATGGCGGGGATGGGCACGACGCTGACGATGGCCTATCTGGTTTGGCCGAAGTTGTATGTTCTACACGCGGGCGATAGTCGTTGCTACCTGATTCGGAACCAAGTCGTGCAGCGGTTGACGACCGACCATACACTAGCCCGGCGCATGATCGAATCCGGCGGCATGAAGGCAGAGGACGAAGCGCGCAGTCGCTGGAGCAATGTGCTTTGGAACGTGCTAGGTGGTCGAAGCGAAGCGGATTTGGTCGCGGAGGTTCGCAGTGCGACGCTCCAAGAAGGTGATGAGATCCTCTTATGCAGCGATGGCCTGCACCGACATATCGACGATAAAAAGATCATCGAAGTCTTGCGAGACAGTGCGACAACGAGCATTGCCTGTGAAGCGTTCATCAAGATTGCCAACGACGCTGGTGGCGATGACAATGTGACCGTAATCGTCGCGCGTCCGGAGCCATTAGCGGGACTGGCAAGTACATGGACGAGCGATGACGACGTGCAGATTGACAACGTGATGAACTACGAAACCTACAACCCGCACGACACATTGCCGGCTGAGGACTAGCTGCGATCGGCTTCCGTGGAGTTAATCCGCGTCGATCAGTCTGATCGCCTGCTTTTCGCGGCGGTTGAGGCGGGTTAGAAAGCAGATTCGCCATCTTTGAGTCGAAGCCGAAAATCAATTGCCATCCAGACTGCTCGGGAAGAATCTCACTTTCCGCACATCTCAGTCAGCATTTCCGCGAATTTAATTACCGGGCGGTTCGTCAGTTATTCGCCGCGCATGGCTGATTCGCCTCGCACCGCTGCTCGCGGTTGAAGTCAGTGGCTACCTCTTATGAATTGTGCCGCTATGATTTTGGCGGTGATGTGCGGAAAGTGAGGCGTATTGGCGTGCGAAGTTTGCGTAACGACGCCAGCGGTACTCAATCACATTCCAGAACAATAACCGCAGTTGATCTACAGCGAAATGCAAACGGGGCGTCGCCACAATATGCAGACGATGGATCAAACTTTGCTTGATTTCTATCAGCAAGGAACGATTTCATACGACATCGCAATAATCAATGCTTACGATCAAGAATTCATCCGCCATTCTGTGGAAAAAAATGCTGATGGGACAATCGATCCGCCATGTACCACAAGGAAGTTTGTGGTCAAGAAGTAACTGTCTCACATAGGGAAAGAAATTCTGGGCCGATCTTAATTTGGCGAGATCGGCTCGGACACAGCGGTGGGCTAAACATCAATCAGAACGACACGAGGCCCACGACTGGCAGGGTCAAATTTGTCCCAGTCGTTTGACCTAGAGGAGGAGCCGTATGAGTTAATCGTTCAAGTAGGCATCTGAGCTGGGGGCGGTCAGCAATCGCCGTTGCTAACGCGATCCTAAAGAACCACCAGCGAACGCTTCCGCTGGATGAACAAGAAATCTGTCGCGTATTGACTCGATTAGCCTTCTTACCTACCTGTAGGCCGTTGTTGGGGAAACTTAGGCTAGTGCTTTGTCCATGATCAACTTTTGGGTTAAGCTGTAAAGCAATTGTCCCAATTGCTCGGAGAACAATTGGGACAATGGTTCTACACTGAATCTCCTATCCTAATTTTCAAGGTAGACAAAGCACTTGACTATTTTGAAATATCGACAACGCGAGCACCGAGTACGCTCATTTTGGGTTCAATGCCTAGGCCTAGCATTGTACTTGCGGCCATGAAACCATTGTCGCGATGAGGAGCACCGTCGGCGGTACTCACTGTGACATAGCTATTGAAATCGGTACTTGTGAATCGGAAGGGTTCGGGCGTGCTGTGTGCCAAGTGCGCGATGGCAGCCGTTGTGATGTCACCGCCCCAACTGTCTTCCAAGGTCATGGCGATGCCCATACTGACGCAAAGATCGCGAACCTGCTTCGTCTTGGTCAGGCCACCAAGTTTGCTGATTTTTAGATTGACAACATCCATCGCGAGATCCGCCTTGGCTCGCAGCAGCATGTCAATACCGTCGACGTTCTCGTCCAGCACAAACGGATGGTCGGTATGGCGACGAACGGCAAGGCATTCCTCATAACTAAGACAAGGCTGCTCGATATAAACGTCGACATCTCGAACAGCACGAACCACGCGCATCGCCTCGTGCTGGGTCCAGCCCGTGTTTGCATCGGCAACCAGTCGGTCTGTCGGAAGCAGCATGGCGCGAACGGCGTGAATTCGCTCGATGTCCACATCGGGATTGCCACCGACTTTCAATTGAAAGCAGGTGTAACCCGCAGCACGATAGCCCGCGACCTTCTTGGCCATCTCGTCAGGTTGCTCTTGGGATATTGCGCGATACAACCGGATGCGATCGCCAAACCTGCCACCCATCAACACGCAAACTGGCAAGCCAGTCGCTTTGCCAAGGATATCCCAGCAAGCAATATCGATCCCCGACTTTACATACGGGTGCCCCTTCAGCACTGCGTCCATTTGATAGTTCAGCTTCGAAAGCTCGCGCGGATCGCTGCCGATGAGATGCGGCCCCAGTTCGCGTAAGCCAGTGCGGACGCCTTCCGCGTAAGCTGGCAGATAAAACGGGCCTAGTGGACATACTTCTCCGAAGCCTATCAAACCCGTATCAGTTTCGACCGCAATGATTGTGCTGTCAAACACAGACACGGATTTGCCGCCGGACCATTTGTAGGTTCCTTCGACGAGCGGCAATTCGACACGATAGGCAGTAATCCGGTTGATCTTCATAGTTTAGCTATCGTAGCCATCTTTCTGTTCACGAATTTGATCGGGCGTCGGGAATTCGACATTTTCGTAAAGTTCTGCCAAAGCAGGCTTAGATTCGATTTCCGGCAATGGAATGACGGAAATCACTTCAATGATTACGATCGGTGCGTCATGAAACGTCTCATTGGGCGGATTTGGTTGGCAAATGACCATCGTATCGGGATAGTAGAAACGAGTCCCTCGCGAAAGTCGAACTCGGAGTTTCGCATCCGAGTTAAAAACCTGGCACCGTTGACCACGAAGTTTGTAATAAAGCGAGCCGGTTGCGTTTTTGGCAATGCGATTGTGTGCATTGGTGGCACCGGCCATCAAGTACACGGCACCTTCGACATTTTCGTGCTGATGTTTGACTTGACCCTCGCCAACCAAGTAATCGCGAACCGAAATCAGTTGAAACAGTGGTGCAGTACTCATACATTTCGTCTACATTCCCGTCTGGTAGTCGCCAACGCACCAACCGACGGAACAATTGCTGGCCAACCAATTTAAGCATCGTGCGGCAAAGAAGTGTCGCCTTTCGCTCCGCGAAAATAGCGTTCTTCCATGCTTTCGCGGAGCGAAAGACGACTATAAAAGACCGCACGATGCTAACCGCTCAAGCCAGCAGCAAACGCAATATCAGCGGATCGTCGAGCCGACTTGCGATGCGGAACACGTTCGGGAACGAATGGTCGTGAGTGCATTCGTTGGGCACGGAGACAACAACTGCCCCAGCAGCGACGCCCGCAGCCGACCCGTTGCCGCTGTCTTCCAGGACCAGGAGGTTAGCGGGCGAGATATCGATCGCGGCTGCGGCCCGTTCATAAATTTCGGGGTGGGGCTTGCCGCGCCGAACGTCGTCGCCCGTCAGAATGAACGACAGCTCTTGGTACCAGGGCATCGGCCCGAGAATTCGCGTGGCAAACTTCCGTTGGCTGCTGGTCGCGACTCCAAACGGCAGGCCGCTTTTCCGCAAGGCATCGATCAGCCGGTCCAGCCCGGGCATCGGCGGCACTTTGTCATCCAGCAACGATTCGAAGATCAAATCGGACTCTGCCAGCAGATTTACCGCTGATTCGGTCAAGCCGTGGTGGTCAACCATCTCCTGCAACGCCGCCGCGCCAACACGTCCCATCATTCTTTGTTGCAAGATGCGGGTAAACTGATGGCCTCGTCGCTGCAGTACCGTTTGGCCGACTTGCCAATACAGCGACTCGGTGTCGAATAGCAGTCCATCCATATCAAGAGCCACGCCGGCAATCGTTGGCAACGTTTCGAATTCATGATCCATGTTATTTCGCATTTGCAACTATTGGCTTCAACGGGCACTCGTTCACGGGCTATCGCTACCTAGGCAATTCATTAATTGACTTCGAAATCACTGATCGGTGCTGGTTTGCAACTCACAAGGCTTGCCAGTACAGCCGAGTTCATCTCCGACGATCCGCCGCACTGGGCGATCGAATCGTACATCCCGTTGCCAAACGCGGAACTGGTCGAAGCATTGCTTTCACGAGCGGAATGCGCCGCCGACAGTCACGCACGGCTGAGGGAAGTTTTTACTGCGATGGCAGACCTATTGCACCATCGCGGGCGAGCTTTGCATACCGGGTTTGCGACTCGCTATACCAAAATCGACCCAGATCGCGACACAAGAACCGCCGTTCCCGCAACGGAACCTGGGAAGTGCCTAGCCGATGCAAGCCGCATCGCTGAAATGAGCCGCCAGGTTTTGGCAGATGCGGGATACAGTGAAGTCGATCGCGCCGAGTTGGAGCGGTCGGTCGAATCGGCCAGCGAATGGGGTGTTCCGCTGGAAGTCGACTTCAACGTCTTCGATTTGCTGCTTGTTTATGCACGAGGTGACATTGTTGGGTCTCGAACGAAACGTCGCTGGCGGCAAATGTTCAAGCTGATCAACGTCGACGTGCCGATCTACCAGCGAGTCGTCGTGCTGTTCAAACTTCGAGAAGGCTCAAAGACCGACGATCAGCTTGAGCCAGCGATGTTGCACCTGCGGATGTTTAAGAATGTGCCGAAACTGGACATCGACATGCTGTTGCCAGGAACGCAAATTCGTATCTCGTGGCTCGATCGAACACGCACAATCGTGCCGTCGCTCGGCGGCATCGGAGTCAAAGTCTATAAGCTCATCAAGCTCGCGCTGTTTGTCGCTGTGATTACGTACAGCATCGCGGCGATAATTATTGGTTTGACGCTGGCAATCGTCGGCTATGTCGTTCGCACCGTGATGAACCACTTTCAAACTCGCAATCGATACATGCTTAGTTTGACGCGGAGTTTGTATTATCAAAAGCTGGACACCAATGCTGGGGTTGCTTATCGATTGTTGTATGAGGCCGAAGCGCAGCGACATCGTGAAGTCGTGTTGGCGTACTTCGCGTTACTGACCGTTGACAAGGGGATCAGCATGAGAAAGCTACGACGGAGAGTTCAACGGATGATTCGTGAGATATGCAGCGCCGAGGTCGACTACCGCGCGTCCGACGCGATCAAGACGCTGGAGTCATGGAGCTTGATTGAAAGGGGAGCGAGCGGTGCGATACATACGTGTACACCGGAGGAGGCGATGCAACGGATCGACCGGTGTTGGGACAGGAAAATTGATCCATGACCACACGAGCCACGCGGCGTTTAGTATCGCTTCAAAATTGATTGGTCACCATCGACACCAGGTTTTTGGCGAACCCACTCACGGACCAATCTTCGCTCCTTGCTGTTTTGCAAGATCCAAGTCTCAATGTGCTAGTCGAATGGAAGATCAACGAAGGTAAAATCCCCTTCAGGAAAGACTGACTTTTCATAGGACTCAAATTTCTCTTTTTCAACAACCGGGATTTCGTTGCTTATCAGTTGCGGTATTTTATCTAGTCGCTTGATTCGTTTACCAGCACTGGCAGCGTCTGTTCTTTTCCGACGCGCGTCGTCATCGTGGCTGTGGCAGATCATTCCTTGCAGTAGCTTACCGTCGCTGATTCCATACCCAAGAAATGGTTTTCCGCTCGTAGCCGTTCGACCGTTGCCACCTTACTCGACGATCAAAATCAGGCTGAATGCATTTCTCATCGAGTGCTACCCATGCAAAAGAACAACATATGGTTCCGATGGATCATGATTCTTATAAAGGCAAGCGAAAGCGGCTAAAGCCTGGACACCAACTAGCGGTACCGCAGTTGATGCAGCAAGAGCAGGGGATGCGGCTAAAGCCTGGACACCAACGCATCGCGCATCGGTCAGCATATGTATTAGCGAGGTTCAGGACGATCGCTAAAGCATCTGGCAAACATCGCGGGATAGTCATTGTATGCCGAGCTTTCGGGAAAGGCGAAGGTTTCTCGATAGTAGTCACAAGCCCGTTCGACGACTTGCCGATTGTTGCAATACGTGGCAACCCAAACGAGCGGCCCGATCCAATGAGGATTCGAAACAGCTTCCTCGTCGAGCGCTCGCAAGGCGCCCTTGAACGCACGCTTTTCACTGAGGCTCGTGGCGGCGAAAAAGTTAACATTGCCACCGGAGTTCTCTGCCATGCGAATCGCGGTGATGCCAAATATCTTCTCTCGCATCGCAACATCCACGTTCGCGATCGCCGCCTGCAAGTAAGACGACGAATCACCGGCATTGCCGCCCCAGCGGGGCAACAACCAGAACCCCAGGCTGGAGTGCGGCGTGCTGCATTCGGGATAGAGTTGAACACAGCGTCGAACCTCAGGTTCAACCGACAAATGGGAAGCGTTCGTTCCTTTGGCGGCATCGAACAGTCGGTCAAATGCATTCATGGGAGGTCGCGGTCGCTCGAGGAGCTTGCGACAAATCTTTTCGCATTCGATCGAGTAATCGCGAAAATCTTTTGCGCCTTTGTCGGTCACTTGATATCCCATTCCGCTGCCTCGAGATTGCCAAGCCATCGACATCGCATTTGCAGCGTAAGTAAGCTCGGCGGTCACGCTGCCCGTGTCACGCCATCGCTGGAATTTACCCAACGCTTCGTCATACTTCGCAACAGTAGCTTCATGTTGCTTCATCGATTCTTGGTAACGCGGTTCGTCCCACGAGGCGATATCATGATAGTCATCTCCAATCGCGCTAAGCAGATCGGGCTTCGCCGCGTCTCCTTGTTCTCGCGCTTGCTTAAGATTTTCTAGGAGTTGTTGGATACGATTGCGTTCGCGATGCCAGGTTACCAACAAGTCCGCAGCGTAACCAAAGATAAACTTACCATAGAGTTCCTCGGGCGGACGGCCCCAGTAGAGATCCAGCGGCAGCGCGCGAATTGCCGCCGCTGCTCGGTCAATGTCGCGGCGGTCTTCGTCGGTTCCGACGACTCGAAGTCTTATCCAGTCCTGGACTTGGCTGCTGTCAGTTCGTTCCCAAGGGTTGCGATAGCACACCCGAAGCACTGGCGATGTCGCTGCAGGATCAAGATACGCGTAACGCGATGCATCCATTGAAACGGCAATCGTGGGTCGCTTCCGTTCGGTCAGTGATGACTTCTCCAGCACGGCATCGTCGCATAGATTGATCGCACAAGAGTTGCCGCCACGCTCGGAGTTCTGATCCCATAAGCTCCACATGCTTCGTCCATCGCGAAGCCGACGCAGCCCCAAAACGGTCATGCCTGTATTGGTGCTGTATCGGCCCGAACGTTGAGGCCACACGCACACGGGACGCCAAATCATCTCTTTTCTAATCTTGAACAGACTGACCTCTTCGCCCACGGCGCATTCAGCTTGGTCGACATACAATTGGTACTTGTTACACCAGATCCGTCCGTTGTCCGCCCAGACCAAAGCAGCGACCTGCGGCTCCAGCTTCAGCTCCGAATCGACGGCTAGTGTTTTCACTCCCGCAGACATCCACACCGTCTGCGGCGCATTGCCAGCCATGGCCACAAAGGCATCGCCGTTGCGGCTGGGCGAGACGCTCTGGTGGCCATCGATCTGCGAGGCCGGTCGCACTTTCGTACCGACGCTCACCCACCGCCCCACAACACCATCGTTCCAATAAACGTCGCCATCCGGATTGGTCGCAATCACAACGTCTGCATCCGATGCCGCAACCACATAATCAAGCCCGCCGGGTGGCGTTGGAAAGCTCGCCAAGACTTTGCCTGTATCAAGATCCAATCGACTGGTCGTGGTTGAATCGACGACGATCAATTCGGATCGGCTGACCGACTTAGGCTCCTCTTTTTTGTCATCGTTCTCCTTCGTTTTTGTGGCGTCACTACGAACGCCGAAATCGAACTCGTTGATGACGCCATTTCCGCAAGCTGTGATCGCTAAGCGAATCGGTTTGCCGGTCGAACCACTGGGGATTTTCCACCGCCACAATTCCTGTTGCTGCCGATCGACCGACGGTCCCAGCAGCGGTACGTCGTCTTTCCATCGATCGGGCAAATCGATCGCTGTTATCGATGCACCATCGGATAGATACAAACGCTCACCGTCGCCTGAGAAAACGAAACAAACGTCGCCCTTAGGTACCGCGATCGAAGCAACATCTAATTGAATCGGCTTTAACTGAAACGGGTGGATTGGATTGGTACCGATGGCACGCAAGAACGTCGCCCAAGCATCGCCGGCGAGCATCTCCTCTGGTTCAACTTCGGCGCGATCGAGCGCGTCGAGCGGTTGGTCACCTATCCCGATCAGTGACGAATAGATCGGCGGACGACTGACCGCGAAACCGCTACGCGAGATCGGCCAGTCGTAGAGTCCTTGTGAGGCATCCGCCAACTCGAACGATTCGAGTTGATTGGGCGTCAGCAGAAAATCGTTAGGTGCTCGATCGCAGCCCAGCGCAATAGCCAGCCAGACAACGCCACAATACGCCATGGATCGCATCACTTTTGCTCCTGAATTGCTTCATTGCTCGCCGCTTCAACGACATCGAAGACTTCAAACGCTGCGGGACTCAGTCGATCGAATTGTTCTTCGGACATCGCTTCGAACGATTGACTGTTGCTCATTCCGCTGTTGCTCATCATTCGCATTCCCATCATCATCGCCGACATTCGCGATTGGGCTGCGATTCCGCCGTTCGCCTGAGGCTGCTTCATGATGGCGATCTTCATCCCTTCGGGACCGCGACAATACGGCACGTCTTCGCTTTGAAACTCAAGAATCACTCGATCGGCTGCAATCAAATCGACCTCCAATACGACCGGAATATCTGTTCGCACCGCCTCTAATTTCAAATTGGGAAAGTGTTTCATCAAGGCATCCAAAGCCGGACCATCGACAGTCGAATCGATTAAGGTTAGCCGCGTAATTCCGCTCCACCCGCTTGAAGAAATGGCGGCGTATACAGACTTATCGAGGTGTATATGGTCAATGCTCAGGTGTGTCAGCGTCGGCATCAGCGCTACTTTGCCTATCTGTTCTGGTGTCCAGCCGGTGGCATTAAAACTCAAGGCCGTCAACGCACGCATTCCAAGGATACGATCTCGCAAGTCGGCCGACAGCATAATGCCGCTAACGTTTAGTTCCGCAAGCATCGTCGATTTCAAGACATGTCGAACAGCGACTTCCGTCACATCGGTATCGATCAGCGACACCGACACAAGCTGCGTTGGATCGAACGTCAGTATTGCCGCGTCATCAATTCTCGCCTGTCTAAGATCGATTCGCGTCAACGATCGACCGTCGAGTAACTTTCGATATCCTGCGGCCGAGATCGAGGTGCCATACAAGCCGATCGACTTTAATCCTACATAGCTGGACCAGTCCGCGATTGTCCCATCGTTGACCGCGCTACCACCGATGGCGATCGAATGAAGTCCACTCAATCCCGACAGGACCGTGTTATCGCAAATTGGACCATTGATGATCAGTTTCGGTAGGTTCGGCAAGTTTTGGATGGTGATGTGGCGAAAGCTGTCTGCGTCCAATCGAATGGGGTCAACCCAACGGGACAAGTTGACCAATCGGATTGCCGAACAGTGTGCTAAGTGGCAACGATCAGGGCCGGATTCCTCCGGCAAGGAATCGACGACGCCTTGGATATGTTGGTGATCTTCGATTTTCAAGCGATCGAGCGAGTAGAGATCGCCGTGCCATCGCTCTAGTTTTGGCAGTTGGGAAATCAATTGGCCGATTTGAATATTTTCTAACTCATTGCCCTGCGTGCTAATCACGCGCAGCGTCTGGGAGCCCAACAGTTTTTTGACGTCGTCAACTTTAAGCCCACAACTGTGAAGGTAAAGTTCACTCAGACGTGGATTGGTCAGCAATGGTGCAAGGTCAGCTCGTCCCAGCGGCACGGCCGAATAGTCAATCACTTCGGGTCCATCGGACTGGGCCAAGCCCTGGACGAGTGCCTTGGTGGCATCGTCAGGAACCTTCTCGTCATACGTGCTCGAAACCGAAAACCCGTCAGCGGCGACTTGGTAAACGCCAGGACCGAGGCGCCGAAAGCTGGGCGTCTTGGTGAATCGCATTTCTTTTAAGTCGGACGCGTAGAACTTCAATGCCTCGAACTGCGGCAAATCATCAACCACAATCGACTCGATCCAGTTTCCTCCCGGTGTGGACTGGTTCGCGGCCAGCCGTAGCGTGGTCAAGAAAAAACTGGGACTGATCGTCTTGAGTTTTGGCAGTCTTGTCAGCTTCAGTGAAGATTTCTGCAGATCTCCAATGGACAAGCTCACAAGTTCAGGACAATCTGCGATCGTGACCTTCATTACCGAAGCGTTCTTGCCGCGATCCTGCGAACCGAAACTTAATTCACTCAGCTTCGGCAGCGGTGGAAGTGTGAAATCCGCTTCGTTGCCGGGGATCGGGCGTGGCAGATAAAGACTCTCTAGTGATACCATTGAAGCCAAGGCTTTGGAATCAGACAGCCCCTCTAAATCGACACCGCTGTCGACCAAGTTGAATGCCTTCAATCTCGCGGCCGCAACAGGACGATCGGCGAACAATCGTTCGACCGCTGTATGCGACATGTTCGTCCGGTGAAAGCTGAGGCTTCGCAGATTGTCCATCAAACGGATACGCGACAACGTCGTATCGTTCAACTCGCGCCCCGTCAAATGCAATACCGTCAGGGCATCACGATTTGGCAATGAAGCCAGTAACTCTAAATCGTATTCGCCTCCGCCGATGATCAAGCCACGGAGGTGAGGCAGCGACATTGCCACGCGAACTTGAGCATCATTGGGATCATTCAAGCGCACGACAGTCGCGCGCTGCATCGCACCCCTAAGGCTCACAGGAATCAGCCAAAATGGTGTCCACTCACCTAGGAAGCCCGGCATGATAGTTTCGCGCACGCAATCGGCATCGGGTCCAAGAGCACTGACCTGCTGCAAATCAATATCGTACAACCGCCTCTGCCATTGGTAGTATCCTAACGGCAGGGCACAGATCAACGTTAATAGAATGATGTCTGAAATACTGTAGCGAACTTTGGCGTCTAGCAATCGCCGCCAGCGTCCCTTGTTGGGCGTAGAATCAGCGACATCAACCGTGGCCATCTCATCCGGCAACTCATTCGGAGCTTTCTTTGCCAGTTTCAATTGGAAGACAACGAAGGCAAACGCGAAGCAGACTACAAAACCGACCCCGACATTTCTTAACAGCGTGGAAGTCGACCAAAACACGAAGGGTTCGACGGACGGGACGTCGTCATAGCAGCGGTAAAACGTCTCGGGCCAACCCGCTGCGACCGGCAACGGCCTAGCGTCATCGCGAATGCCATATTCACCTTGACCGACTTTGATGCCCGCCGATGCCCCGTCGCGAACCAACTGCAGCGGAAGATTGACAAGGAAAATGAAAACGCCACCGATTAAACAGGAGACGCCAAAATATTTTGCAAATGTGCTCATCGATTTGCCCTAGGCAGCCAGTCTGGCTTCGGTCGCTACATTTACTTGGGGAGGCGATCAGCCCGCTGTCAGACAAGAATGATGTTAGCACAGCAACGGCAATCGAACAACAATCCGCAACCGAACACTCGCTCCAGTGCAAGGTCGAAAGGCACGACGGACAAAGATGTCCGTCGATTCGTCCGGTGTTGCGGCAAGCTCCCAGTCTTCATGATCTCAAGCTCTCCGTCTTTTTCCAGCGCTGGTGTATAGCCTTTAGGCGACCCGTTTTTGTGATTAAAGGGGGACGATGGAGGACCCAGGAAGTTTAGGGACCGGCTACCACAACGGGACTGTTCACGATCGAGCTGGCCGACCTGACGCTTGATGTTGGATTGAAAGACGAGCTGGTGAATCGGATTTGTTTGGGTACGTCGGCGTAAGCCGGAGAGAGGTAGCGAACGAAAGAGTCGTACGAGGTAAGACCTAGCCAGTCGCAGTGGCTTGGAGTGATGCGTGGTTTCGGGCAAGCGTCATTGCGAAGCGTTCACAGCGGTCGCCAGAGATAGCGTCTATGGCTTCGATCGGGGATGAATTCCGGCGAGGAAAAACACGAAAGCGCTGATGGCTTTCACGACACTTTT
>Ga0105047_10013850_pt1 | contig 12839 bp, 10 predicted proteins | sample MAT04_FD_78384 | JGI IMG/M metagenome (GOLD analysis project Ga0105047, IMG submission 78384) | Freshwater microbial communities from Lake Fryxell liftoff mats and glacier meltwater in Antarctica - MAT-04 (megahit assembly) | ecosystem: Environmental > Aquatic > Freshwater > Ice > Liftoff... | reverse complement strand
AGCCCGCATCCTCCTCCCCATCCTCAAAGCCAAAGGCGTCCGCCGCCTCCTCCTCGTCACTTCCACCTTCCACACCGCCCGCGCCGCCCGCATCTTCCGCCGCACCGGCCCCGAATTCGAAATCACCGTCATCGCCGCCCAAGATAACTCCTTCACGCCCGATGCCTGGTGGCACACCCGCCAAGGCCAAAAGATCGTTTTCTTCGAAGCCACCAAAACCCTCGCCGACTTCATAGGACTCTAGAAAGATGCGCGAAGCTTGGCACACGTCGCTCCCTTACTTCCTCCGCCACCGTCGCGGACTCATCCTCGGCTTCGCCGCCCTCATCGCCAAATGCCTCGCCGGCGTCGCCTGGCCCCTTCTCCTCAAACAAGGCATCGACCGTATCACCACAGGCTTCTCTCTCGAAGCCGTCTGGTACCTCGCTGGCGCCATCGTCACCTTCAGCGCCATCAAGGGCCTCTTCCAATACTGGATGCGCATCCTCTTAATCGGTGTCTCCCGCGACATCGAATACGACCTCCGCAACGACCTCTTCGCCAAACTCCTCTCCCTCTCCTCCGACTTCCACGGCCGCCTCCGCACCGGCGACATCATGGCCCGCCTCACCTCCGACCTCAACGCCGTCCGTATGATGCAAGGCCCCGGCGTCATGTACTGGTGCGAAACCGTCTTCACCTTCGCCCTCGCCGTCGCCGTCATGGCTTCCACCGATTGGCGTCTCACCCTCGCCGCCCTCCTCCCCGCCCCCCTCATCTCCTACGCCGTCGTCCACTTCGGCCAGAAAATTCATAAACGCTTCGAAGCCATCCAAAGCATGTTCTCTTCCATCTCCAGCCGCGTCCAGGAGAACATCACCGGCGTCCGCGTCATCCGCGCCTACGTCCAGGAAGACGCCGAACTCCGCCGCTTCGAAACCCTCAATCGCGACTACATCGACCGCAATCTCAAGCTCGTCCGCGATACCGGCATCTTCTACCCCTTACTCGGCGCGCTCGTCAGCCTCACCTTCCTCATCGTCTTAGGCGTCGGTGCCACCCGCGTCCTCTCCAGCCAATTGACGCTGGGCGAATTCGTCATGTTCCAGGGCTACATGAATATGCTCGTCTGGCCCTTAATCGCCTTCGGTTGGGTCACTAACCTCACCCAACGAGGTACCGCTTCCCTCAAACGCCTCAAAGAAATCCTCGACGAAGTCCCCACCATAGCCCCCGGCGGACTTCCCCTCCCCACCCCCTTCCGCGGCGAAATCGAATTCCGCGACATCCGCGTTGAACACTCGGGCCCTTCCGGAAATGGCCGCCCAGCCATCGACGGACTCACCCTCAAAATCCAAGCCGGCACCACCGTCGCCATCGTCGGCCCCACCGGCTGCGGCAAAACGACCTTAGTCAGCCTTATCCCCCGCCTCCGCGACCCCAACTCCGGCACCGTCCTCATCGACGGCATCGACGCCCGTCAGTTGGACCCCGCCCACCTCCGCCAAGCCATCGGCTACGTCCCCCAGGAGACCTTCCTCTTCAGCACCACCCTCGCCGACAACATCTCCTTCGGTGACCGCCAAGCCACCCAATCCCGCATCGAAGCCGCCGCCAACGCCGCCGGCCTAGCTACTGACATCGCCGGCTTCCCCCTCGGCTACCGAACCCTCGTCGGCGAACGCGGCATCGCCCTCTCCGGAGGCCAAAAACAACGCACCGCCATCGCCCGCGCCCTCCTCCGCCAACCCCAAATCCTCATCCTCGACGACGCTCTCTCGAGCGTCGACACCGTCACCGAAGACCGCATCTTACACGCCCTAGCCCAGCAAACCGCCGGCCGCACCGCCATCCTGATCTCCCACCGCGTCTCCACCGTCAAGGACGCCGACCAAATCATCGTCCTCGATTCCGGCAAAATCGCCGAACAAGGCACCCACCTCCAGCTCCTGGCCCTCAAAGGCGCCTACGCCCACCTCTACCAAAAGCAACTCCTCGAAGAAGCCATCGAAACCGCCTAAACCTCAAAAACGAAAATCCGCCCTAAACCCAACAAAACAAATCTCTTCCCCCCTATCGGGGCCATCCACGCGCATCCCCGGGTTTCCCCCGAAACCGTTGAAACACAAAGACTTAACCCATAAATCTACTTCCGCCCCTAAATTGCAGCTTGCCATTCTCAATGGTATTCTGCCATCATGACCTCCACTCTCGTCCTCGACAGCGCAGGTCGCGTTGTCCTCCCCAAGAAGCTACGCGAAGAGCTCCGCATCGGCCCCGGCGACTCCCTCGATCTGGAATCCGACGGTGATCGCGTCATTCTGCGCCCCTCCCGCGCCGAAAGCCGTCTCCGTCAAAAAGATGGAATCTGGGTCTACCGTGGTAGCAGCGGACGGATTCCCGCCGATGTCACCGACCGCATCCTCGACGAAATACGAGCTCGAGGCCAATCCGTTTGAGAGCCCTCCTCGATACCTCCATCCTCGTCGCGGTCTTCTATGAGGAACATCAACATCACGAGGCCAGTTTCGCCCTATTAAGCCGCCTGGCGAGCGAGGAAGTCTTCTTTGCCGCCCACAGCCTGGCGGAAGTCTACGCCACTCTCACCGCCATGCCCGGCCGCGATCGCATCAGTGGCTCCGATGCCGTCATGTTCCTTAAATCAATTCGCCAACGGCTCACCCTTGTTTACTTGGATGGGGAAGAATATCTAGCCGCCATGGAGGCAGCGGCAGACGGCGGGTTCGTCAGCGGCGGAGTCTACGATGTCTTGATTGGCCAGTGCGCCCTCAAAGCGCAAGTAGACGTGCTTTACACCTGGAATATTAAACACTTCCGGCGATTGCCTCCCCCCATCGCCAATCGCGCCAAAACTCCCCTGGAATCCGACGTCCCCTGACCTCCCCCCCATCTGCGTCAGTCACAACAAAATCATCTGCAAAATTCAGGCCCACCCCAAACAAAACAAACAAACCGCCTCCCCCCAAACGCGACCTCACCCCAAATCGCCATGCCACCCTGGACTCATGCCAAGACCCCTCTCCGCCGCTCAAAAAGCCACCTGTCAACAGAATGCGCAAAGGTCCACCGGCCCGCGCACCGCCGCCGGTAAAGCCAAAGCCCGCCTCAACGCCGTCACCCACGGCCTCACCGCCAAACTCCCCGTCCTCCCCTTCGAATCCGCCGCCGACTTCGCCGCCCTCAAAGACGGCTTCCTCCACGATTTCGCCCCCCAAAACACCTACCAGACCTTCCTCGTCACCCAACTCGCCACCCACGCCTGGCGCATCCTCCGCTCCCAACAAGTCGAAATCGGCCTCCAGGAGGTCCTCCTCAAGAAACTCATCCACGACCTCCAGGGTCAGGGCCTCGACACCCAAAATGCCCTCGCCGAAAGCCCCTACGCCGGCCTTGCCCTCACCCTCCAGCCCGATCCCACTGACCCCCACAACCACCTCCTCCGCAACTTCTTTCGCTACACCCGCCAAATCCAGTCCGACTTCCACCGCACCCACCGCGCCCTAAAGTCCGCCGAATCAACCACTCCCGGCTTCGTTTCGTCAGCCCTGCCCACCAACGAAAATACGGCCTCTCCCCCTGCGCGACAATCAAATCAGCAGTGCCCCCCAACCCCGAAACTCCAGTCCTCCAATTCTCCGGCGTCCACCGCAAGTACCAAAACGTCAGTGCCCTCGACGGCGTCTCTCTCTCCATCCCCCCCGGCCAACTCCTCGCCCTCGTCGGCCGCAGCGGCTGCGGAAAATCCACCCTCCTCAACTTAGCTGGCGCCATGGACTTCCCTACTTCCGGCACCGTCCACATCGACGGCCAATCCACTACCGGCCTCGACGATCGCGCCCTCACGCGCCTCCGCCGCGACAAAATCGGCTTCATCTTCCAGTCCTTCCAACTACTTCCGAACCTCACCGCCGCCGAAAATGTCGAGCTTCCCCTCCTCCTCGCCGGCCAACCCCAAGCCCGCGAACGCGCCCTCGAACGCCTCGACCGCGTTGAACTCGACGGCCTCGGCCACCGCTACCCCCACCAACTCTCCGGCGGACAAATGCAGCGCGTCGCCATCGCCCGTGCCCTCGTCCACCGCCCCCGCCTCCTCCTCGCCGACGAACCCATCGGCAACCTCGACTCCACCACCGGCGCCACCATCCTCACCCTCCTCCGCAAAATCGTCTCCGAAGAACAAGCCACCATCGTCATGGCCACCCACTCCCCCGAGTCCACCGCCTTTGCCGACCGCATCATCGAAATGCGCGACGGCCGGATCACCAACCCCTCATGATCCGCCTCTTCGCCCGCCTCATCCTCCGGCCCCTCCGCGCCGAACCCGTCCGCACGCTCCTCACCGTGCTCTCCGTCGCCCTCGGCATCGCCGTCGTCCTCGCCATCGAACTCGCCAGCGAAGCCGCCGCCGGCTCCTTCCGTTCTTCTCTCGAAACCGTCGCCGGCGAAGCCGATTACGAAGTCACCTCCGTCGGTGGCCTCGACGAATCCCTCTACGCCAAACTCTCCCAGTTACCCATCCCCATCAAAGTCCGCCCCCGCATCGAAAACCACGCCGTCTTACTCGAATCCAAACAAACCCTTCCCTTAATCGGCCTCGACTTAGTCGCTCACGCCCTCGACACTAACTCCACTAACGCTCCCAACCCCTCGAACCCGCCCGCCTCCCCTTCCGTTACTCCCGCACCAAACCTAGCCCCCGGCGTAAGCCAGGGGGTCATCCTCGCCACCGCCTCTAACCGCAAACCCGGAGACACAATCACTCTCCGCATCAACGACCGCGACCACTTACTCACCGTAACTAAAGTAATTAACTCCGACACCGCCTTCGCCATCGTCGACCTCGGCCTAGCCCAGGACTTACTAAATCGCCCCGGTAAAATCGACCGCCTCCTCATCGAAGCCACCGACAACCTGGAACCCCAAATCAAACAAGCCCTCCCCGCCGGAGCCACCCTCGCCCCCTTCGGAGCCCGCACCGAAGAAAACCGCAAAATGCTCGCTGGCTTCCGCTCCAACTTAGTCATCCTCAGTTACATCGCCTTAGTCGTCGGCGCATTCCTGATTTACAACACCATCTCTGTCTCCGTCGTCCGCCGCCGCTCCGAAATCGGCATCCTCCGCGCCCTCGGCATGACGCGCACCACCGTCCTCACCATGTTCCTCACCGAAGCCGCCCTCTTTGGCCTTGCCGGCATCGCCATCGGCGTTCCCCTCGGTCGCCTCATGGCAGAAGCCGCCGTCGGTGCCATCGGTGCCACCGTCCAAAACCTCTATGTTTCGAGCCAACCCGGGCTCATCGCACTAACTTTCCTCTCCTCCCTCAAAGCCGTCCTCGCCGGACTTACTGTCACTCTCGCCGCCGCCTGGGCCCCGGCCCGCGAAGCTGCCGCCATCGCTCCCGTCGAAGCCATGGCCCGTGGCCGCAAGGACTACGACACCAGCCAAACCCAATTCCGCAACCTCGCCCTCTCCGCCTTCTGCGCCGCCGCCGCGTACTTCGCCTCCTTCGCCCCACCCATCGGCCGCCGCCCCCTCTTCGGTTACTTAGCCGCCGCCCTGTTAGTCCTCAGCGCCTCCCTCGCCACGCCCGCCTTCGTTCATTACCTAACTCGTTCCACTCGCCACTTACTCAAGTCCTTACTCGGTGTCGAAGGCCTCCTCGCCAGCCAAAGCCTCGATGCTTCCTTGCGCCGAACTTCGGTCTTAATCGCCGCCCTCATCACCGCCGTCGCCATGTTAGTCAGCGTCGGAATCATGGTTGGCAGTTTCCGGGAAACCGTCATCCAATGGATCGACTCCCAACTTACCGCCGATATCTTCCTCCAGCCCGCCGTCCCCGCCAGCGCCGATCGCTTCCCCACCCTCAGCCCTGGCATCGCCGAACGCGTCGCCGCCCTCCCCATGGTCACCATGGTCGACCAATTTCGTGCCTACCCCATCTTCTTCCGCGGACTCCCTGTAACTCTCGGCTCCGGCGACGCCAACGTCGTCCGCCAACGCGGCAAGTTCCACTTACTCGAAGGCGACCCCGAATCCGCCTATGCCCAAATGCTCAACTCCGATTCCGCCATCGTGAGCGAACCCTTCGTCAATAAACACAATGTCCACTTGGGCGACACCATCAACCTGCCCCTCGGCGAAAAGATCCACCCCATCAAAATTGTCGGCGTCTATACCGACTACTCGAACGAACGCGGCTATATCATCCTCCACCGCTCGCGCTTACTGCGCTATTTACCGGACCCTGCACCCTCCAACCTCGCCGTCTATCTCCGCCCCGGCACCAACCTCACGCAAGCCCAGCGCGCCATCGAAAACGCCCTCGCCGATTCCCGCGTCCTCATCCTCCCCAACCAAGCCCTCCGCCGCGAAGCCATCCTCATCTTCGACCGTACCTTCGCCATCACCTACGCCCTGGAATTAGTAGCCGTCTTCGTCGCCGTCGTTGGTGTCGCCGGAGCCTTACTCGCCTTAGTCATCGACCGCCGCCGCGAACTTAGTCTCCTCCGCTTCCTCGGCGCCGCCCGTTCCCAAATCCGCAAACTCATCCTCTGCGAAGCCGGCCTCATCGGCTTACTCTCGGTCCTAGGAGGTATCATCCTAGGCGGCGTTCTTTCTTTAGTGCTCGTCTACGTCATCAACAAACAATCCTTCGGCTGGTCCATCCAATTCCACATCCCCATCGCCATCTTACTCGGAGCACTTACCATCATCTTCACTGCCACCTTACTAGCCGGCCTCTACCCCGCCCGCGTCGCCCTCGCCCTAAATCCCATCGAAGTCATTCACGAGGAATAATGGCCAACTCACTCCACGACCAACTACCCCTACTCGTCTCACCACTCTCGCCAACCTCGCACTTCTGGCCGCTCTGGCCCCTCTTGCCCCTCTGGCCCCTCCGCCTAGCCCCCGGCGTAAGCCGGGGGGTGCAAAGCGCCCTGACATTCTCCGCACGATTCCGCCTAGCCCGCGGCGCAAGCCGGGGGGCACTAACCGCAACTATACTCGCACTCACCCTTCACGCCCAATACCGCCCCGCCCTACCCAACTACAAGTACGACTTCCCCAAAGACCATTACAGCCACCCCGACTTCCAAACCGAATGGTGGTACTACACCGGCAACCTAAAAGATACCCAAGGCCGCGACCTCGGCTTTGAACTTACTTTCTTTCGCCAAGCTACCGACCGCACCGCGAAACCCTCCACCTGGGCGGTAAGAGACATCTATCTCGCCCACTTAGCCCTAACCGACATCACCGGACAACGCTTCTTCCACAGCGAACGCCTCAACCGCCAAGGCCCCGGACTCGCAGGCATCGAAGAAACGACCAAGCGCGTCTGGAACGGCAACTGGCAAGTAACCTGGCAATCGGAAAACCAAATCCAATTACAAGCCATCGACCCCCGCTTCACCCTCCAACTCACCCTCACCAACCAAAAGCCGCCCGCGATCCACGGCGAAAACGGGGTCAGTCAAAAGGCCAAAGGCGAAGGCCGCGCCTCCCATTACGTCTCACTCACTCGCCTGAAAGTCAGTGGGGAAGTAACGATCGGAGAAGACAAAAGGCAAGTCACCGGCCAAGCCTGGATGGACCACGAGTTCTTCACCCACCAACTCGACGCCGAACAAACCGGCTGGGACTGGATGAGCCTCCAACTGAACGACGGCCGCGAACTGATGATCTTCCAACTCCGCCGCCGCGACGGCACGATTGACCCGTTCTCCAGCGGCACCCTCATCGAACGCGATGGCCGCACCCGCCACTTGAGCCAAATCAAAATGACCCCCGGCCGCCGCTGGAAAAACTATCCCGTCGAATGGACCGTCGAAGCCGCCGGCCTCAAGTTACAAGTCAAAACCCGCCTCGACAACCAGGAGTTAGTCAGCAAACAACCGCAATCGCCCACTTACTGGGAAGGCTCCGTCGCCATCACCGGCGACGCCACCGGCCTCGGCTACTTAGAAATGACCGGCTATGAAAAGCCCTTTAGCTTCGGCAACCCTTAACCCCACCAAGTCTCGCCCGGTGCCAAGTGCTTCTTGGCTACATCGGGGTTCAGTTCAATACCCAAACCCGGTTTGTCCCGTCTCGAGTGAGCCGCCTGACTTCGAGAAGTTAGAACGAGAGACGCAAGGCGAACTGGATCTGCCGAGCCGGGATCGCCGGGTAAGCATAACCGGTGATGGTGCCGTAGTTGGCGTTCGAGATATTGGCATTGGGCGCGCCCCAGTTGGTGGTATTGAAGAGGTTAAAGAACTCCGAACGGAATTCGAGCTTCATACTCTCAACCGGCAGCGAGAAAGCCTTATGCAATCCGCCATCGAACTGGAAGATCGCTTCGCTGCGTCCCACATTCCGGCCCAGCGTCCCAAAGGGCTGCGACGGATCGTTGGGCGTTTGAATGTTGGGCGCCGCCACCGCTGCGGGATTCAAGAACCGTTGGTTGTTCCGTGCGGCGGAGTAAATATTACCGCCCAGATAGTTCGGCCGGTAAGTGGGAGCGCCAGAGACCTGGAACTGGGCGGGCGGGCTGTAGCTCAGGTTTACCGGCTGGCCGCTCTGGGCGATGTTGATACCGCTGAGGCGCCAGCCGCCTAGGAGGGCATCTAGGAAGCCGTTGGCACTACTGCCGAAGCGGCGGCCTTTGCCGAAAGGTACTTCGTAGACGAAAGAGGTCGTGTTATTCAAAGGCTGATTGTAGCTACCTTGCGCCTTCTCACTGGCTAGGTTACGGAAGTTAATGCGGGAGTTATCGCCGTTGAAGGTTTCAAGATGTCCACCGGCGTTATCGATCGCCTTTGACCAAGTAAAGCTATTCAAGAGGTAGAAACCGTTCGCGTACCGCTTCTCGATCTTCGCTTGGAGAGAATTGTAATTAGCGAAGCCTCCGCCGTAGGAAATTTGAATATAATCGAAACCAGTGATCGGGCGGCGAGAGATAAGCGACGAGTTTTCCCCGATGGCGTTCGGACGAGCCTGATTGAAGTCTCCGAGGATCATCAATCCCGACGACTTGTTGCCAACGTAGGCGACGTCGAGCACTAGGTTTCGAGCGAGCTCCCGTTGCACGGTGAAGTGATAGCTTTGCACGTAACTCGAGCGATAATTCGCTGGCGTGTAATTCGTGCGGGTGAGGGCGGTAGAGAAACTGGCCGGTTCTACCAGGCCAGCCGGGTAGCCCTGTTGCGTGGTGCGGAAGCAGTTGCGGAACTGCTCGGCGGCGCACACCGGCAGAGTGGGCAATTGATTGATCGTGAGGTTCACGATGCTAGGCCCGTTGTAACCCAGCAAGTTCTCGCCGCCCAGGCGATTGAAGTGGATGTAAGCCAGACCGTAGCCGCCGCGCAGAACGGTCTTGTTAGTGAGTTGATAAGCGGCTCCCAGACGAGGTGCCCAGTTATTGCGATCGGGATTCACCAGGGAGCGATTGTAAAGGCTGCCCGGCTTGGCCTGGATGAGAGTGTTCGCGGCCGGATCGAAATTGGCAATCCGGTTTTGGGCTTCGTACTGAGGCGTGGCAAACTCATAGCGGACACCCAGGTTCAACGTAAGCTTGGCATTCACCTTATAGTCGTCCTGTAAGTAAGCGAAGTGCATACGCTGGCGGTAGTTGAGCACTACGGCATTGTTCAGGCTATACGCGGAGCGCGCACCAACCAAGAAGTCGGCGAGGTTATAGAGGTTAGTCGCCGGCGAAGTGGTAGGGCGAGAAAACTGCCCAGCGTAGGAATCGGAACCGTATTGCGGGTTAAAGTCGAGGATATCCGTATCGATCGCCTGATATTCGTAACCCGCCTTCAAGGAGTGCCGCCGCAGGACCTTGGAGTAGTTCACCTTGGGGTTAATCGTGTAGGGGTTTTGAAATTGCGGATTAGAGCCCTGCCGGCCCATCGTAGTAAAGCCGTTCACCCCTTGAGTGGTCAGGCCGCCGCCGATTTCGGGCTTATCCGGCAGGCCGGGGATGCCGTACTCGGCGAGCATATTCTTGCGATCGGCGCCCACGGCGCTCTTGCCGCCCTCGAAGTTCGAAAACGCGATGCGAAAGTCGATTAGCGAAGTAGGCGAGACATTGTAGTTGAAGCCGGTGGCCATCTGCTGATTCAGAACGCGGACAAAGCCGTTCGAGTCACCACCGGAAAGGCCCGGGATTACATGGCCTTCAAAGCGGTTCAGCAGGCGATGGCTGTACCGCGCAAAGGCATTGAGCTTCGAGGAAATGTAATGGTCGTAGCGGATATCGCCCTTATCGTCCTGCCAGGAAGTGGGGGTAAGGTACTCCCAGTTATTCGAAGGCAACGCGCCAAGCGCGGTGGGGCGGAGTGGTGTGGGCAGATCACCGAGAACACGACGGGCAAAGGGCGTGATCGCGCTTTGCGGAATTACCCCATCGGTGTAGACGTCGCCATTCAATGGGTTGCGAACCGGGATACCGAAACGGCCGGCGCGCTGGTCAACGCTAGGCAGATTGGCGAATTGTAAGGTGCGGTCGACCCGGCGGAAACCTTCGTAGTCACCGAAGATAAACATCTTATTTTTTTGAATCGGCCCACCGAAGGCCCCGCCAAATTGGTTCTGGACCAGAGTCGGCTTACCGGTGGCGGGCCTGAAGAAACCGACCGCATTCAGTTTGGTATTGCGGAGGTACTCCCACGCCGAACCATGAAACTGGTTGGTGCCGCTGCGCACGGAGGCATTGATGACGGCGCCACCGGCGCGGCCGTATTCGGCCGAGAAGTTATTGGTTTGAACTTTAAACTCCTGCACCGCGTCGGGAGTAATCTGCACGATCTGGTTCGAAAAGCCCTGGTTCGAAGTGCCGTAGGCGTTGTTATCGACGCCATCGACCATGAAGTTATTCAGTGAACTGCGCAGACCGTTGACGTTGAAGGAAGCATCGCGGTTGGCGATGTTACTCTTACGCACCCCGGGTGAAAGCAAGGCCAGGTCAGCATAGGCCCGACCGTTCAAGGGCAGATTGATGATCGCCTCCCGAGTGATCACTTGTCCGCGGTCGCTCGACTCGCTTTCGAGCTGGCTGGCGGCGCCAGTAACGGTGACGCTCTCGGCGACATTGCCGACTTCGAGCGTGAGGTCCACCCGTTGGCGGGCGTTGACCACAAGCTTAAAAACTTCGGAAGTAACTTTCTTGAAGCCCTGGAGCTCAGCACTCACCTGAAAGGTTCCAATGCGGAGATTGAGGAATAAGTAGTTACCGGAAGAGTCGGTGGTGGCGTTCTGCTTCACGCCGGTCTGGGTATTTTCGAGCGTGACTTTAGCACTGACGACTTGCGAACCTGAAGGGTCCTTAACGGTGCCGAGAATGGTGGAAGTATCGTATTGAGCCAGACAACATAATGGAATGGCCAACGAGACTAGAAGCGCATTTTTCATATTCGTCCTATAGTACCGGAGCAACATTTCATTCAGATTAACGCTTGCATCGCACGGTGCCAAACCTGATAGAATCCCGGGACTCATGACAAAAACCCTCTTCTTCTGGCTGGCCGGGGCCACATTCCTTATCGGCCAAGCGACCTACATTGACGGCGCGAAGATGGATGCGGCCTACCCGAAGCATGCCGTGGTGATGAACCAGGCCAGTATCGCGTAATGGCGATCGGGCGCGACAAGGACGGGTAGGCCGAACTGCACACGAAGGATATGGGATATCGTGTAATTCGTCGAAGGCGCGGCCACGCAGGTTACGGGCGGCATTTTGAAAGAGGGTAAAGTGACGGCACGGGGTGAGGCGCGGGGAGCGCGCCTCGGAGGCGAGAAGCACGAACTGAAGGCCGGTGACGTGGTGATGATTCCGAATGGGGTATGGCATCAGTTCATGAACATCAAGGCCCCGTGCCGGTAATTTCTACTGAAGGTTCAGACACAGGAACGTGGCCGGCCGCCGATGGTGACTTCGCTTGCGAAAGGTGGCGCCTTGGGTGGTGGCGATGGTTACAAGGTGTCGGCGAGCCATCGGGACAAAGACGGGATTGCCGAGTGGCACGAGCGCGACAGCGACGTGATGTACTTCGTGCGAGGCACCGCCACGCTAGTGACGGGCGGCAAGGTGAAAGACGGCAAGCGCACGGCACCGGAAGAGGTGAGAGGGCCGGGCGCGGAAGGCGGCGTGCAGCAGGCGCTGAAACCGGGCGATGTGGTGGTGGTGCCGAACACAACTCCACACTTGTTTGTGGACGTGAAGGGGCCGCTTGACTACTTCGTGGTGAAAGTTCGCTCGGCGAAGTAAGGGTGTAAAATTGAGGCACCATGCGTGCGTGCCTTCTTATCCTAGTCAGTTGTGGCGTGGCGTTCACTGCGCCGGTCACCAATCCCAGTAAGATCAGCTTTCAGCGGCAAATCCGGCCTTTGCTGTCGGAGAATTGCTTCCAGTGCCACGGGCCAGACTCAGGCACGCGGATGGCGGGGCTGCGTTTGGACACCAGAGAGGGTGCGTTTGCGGAGCGAAAGCCCGGCGCAGCGCTGGTGGCTGGCCAGCCGGAACAAAGCCGGCTCTGGCTGCGGGTGAACGAGACGCGGGAAGCGCGGTTGATGCCTCCGCCGACGTCCCATCGCAAGCTGACGGCGGCGCAGAAGCAGTTACTGAAAGACTGGATTGCGCAGGGTGCGCCTTGGGAAGAGCATTGGTCTTTTGTGGCGCCGAAGTTGGTAACACCGCCGGCAACGATGGATAAGTGGGTACGGAATCCGATTGATCAATTTGTGCTGGCTAAGTTGAAGGCGGCGGGTTTGAAGCCGGGTCCGGAAGCGGATCGGCGGACGTTGATCCGGCGTGTGTCGCTAGATCTGACCGGGCTGCCGCCGACGCCGGCCGAGGT
>Ga0105047_10013849_pt1 | contig 12839 bp, 7 predicted proteins | sample MAT04_FD_78384 | JGI IMG/M metagenome (GOLD analysis project Ga0105047, IMG submission 78384) | Freshwater microbial communities from Lake Fryxell liftoff mats and glacier meltwater in Antarctica - MAT-04 (megahit assembly) | ecosystem: Environmental > Aquatic > Freshwater > Ice > Liftoff... | reverse complement strand
GTTGGCCGGCACCGCCGCCGCACAGACTCCGCGCTTTCAGCTGGAGCTCGAGGCCGGGCCCGCCTGGATCAGCCGCAACGTCGTGCAGATTCCCAATAACGCCACGGCCACGCGATTTTCGCTGAATGAGGTGACCGGGTCCGGGCCGTGGCCCGCCGGTCGTGTGTACTTCACGTGGAACGTGAACGAGCGGCACGGACTGCGCGCGCTCGCCGCACCACTGTCGATCACGGAAACCGGCCGGCTACGCGATCCGGTGAGTTTCGCCGGTGGCAGCTACACGGTGGGTGCTCCCGTCGAAGCGACTTACGCGTTCAACTCCTATCGCCTGACGTACCGCTACCAGTGGCGCAATGCCGAACGCACGCGCCTGTGGGTCGGATTCACCGGTAAGATTCGCGACGCCACCGTGCAACTCGCGCAAGGCAGTGTCTCCACGCGCAAGGACGATCTCGGATTCGTGCCGCTGCTGCACGTCGCGGGTGAATGGCGCACGTCATCGAATTGGCAGCTCGGCACCGATATCGACGCGCTCGCCGGAGGACCCGGCCGTGCGATCGACGCCGCCGTGAAACTCGGCTACGATCCTCGTGGCCGCTTTGCCGTGAACGTCGGCTATCGCACGGTGGAAGGCGGCGCCGATGTGGACGAAGTATACAGCTTCTCGTGGATCCACTTCGCCGTGGCTTCGCTGGTGTGGCGTTGGTAGGCCGAGGTGGCGCTCCGCGCGTGTGACAGCTGGCGTCGTGCATCACTCGCTGCATTTTAGCGAGGGCCCGCAGGGTAATCCGAGCGCAACCGTGTTGTCCGGTTGGCAACCCGCCGCGATGTCCTCAAAGTGCCGCTCGATCAGCGCGGCGAACTTTTCTGGCCGTACTGAGTCGATGTGCCGTCGTCGCGATGGGTGAGCCGTTCGTATTCCGTTTTGCGTACCGTATCCATCGCGTGGCGCAATTACCGCAGACCCACCGAATTTTGCACGTGCGCTCAACGACGAGGTGGTCGTAGCACATCGCCATGCTCGCCGCCGAACCGTCCACACCGCCAAACCAGATTGGCCGTCTCCACGCGTGGAGTGAGCGACTCAGGGCTACCCGTGCACATGATCACGCCTGCCAACGCGCGCGTAAGCCAATGCGCAGCGTTGCCGTCGTCAGGCACTCGGGCCAGGCGCACTGACACGATCTGGCGAAAAGTATATGATGCCCAGTAGTGTCCTCACGTTTTTTAGAGGAGAAGGAGTGGAATGGGCTCGAAATCAGCGTTTGAATGAGTGCGTGGTAACGTCAGTAGTTGATGGAGCGGGACTAGCGCGAACAGGGCCACACTCGGGATCTGTCGCAAGTCGTACACGCGTTGTCGGTCGAGCTGGAGACCTTGCTTCGCGATGCAGAGGGACGTCTTCACCTGAACACGTAGGGACACCACTCACGGTGTGGCTGTTCTTCGCGGGCCTTCGCGATCTTCGCGGACTTCGCGCGAACGGCGGTGATGGCGGCTGCCACGGAGCGATCGGAGAGTCAGCTGGTTGGCGTGAAGCTCGCGGAGCACGCGAAGAAACGCGAAGAACAGCAGAATGATGGGAATAAGAATCGTGCCGATAAACGGGGGCGCGGCGAACCACCGCCTAGTCGTTCAAGTCGAAACCAGAAAAAACGGATCCGTTCCCCAGGCAAATCAACCACTTACGCCGCTCCGATCCCGAAACGTTGGGACGCTACTGATGATGACCATATACTTGAATGGGGGCTGATTTCAAGGCACTGACTGCCCGGCTCGATGGGTTCGACTGGGATCAGGGCGACAACCAGAAGACCCGGGCGAGGCACGGTGTGACGCAGGCGGACGCGGAGAAAGTGTTCTTGAATCGGCCGGTACTCATCGCGGACGATGCAAAGCATTCTGAACGTGAGAAACGCTGTGCGCTCCTCGGTCGCACGAATGCGGGAGTTCTGGGCGACCGCGGATACCACCGAATATTTCGATGGGTCGAAGGCAAAGCGTGACCACCACGGCTGTCAGACGGTGGTGCTACGCTTCGTGAGCGGAGACGACGGCCTTGCTGCCGAACGCACGCATCACTTCACCACCGGAGGGTCCATCGCAGAACCATTGACCGCAGCGCAGCTCCTGAGTCGCGTGGAGCAGTATCAATTCCCAGCAGCGCAGGGATGGACGGTGCATCAGGAAACGCCGCCGCAGGCCGACGGACCAACGCCAATGCGCTGTTCCGCCGATTGGTCCAAACCCTGGCGTGTTCTGCCTGTGCTATCAGCGGCGCAGCTTGTCGCCGCCCTCGAAGAGGCATCCACGGCGGGGCAGGTGAACGACCACGGTGATGCCGCCGGCGTGGCCTTCGCCGTGGAGGACGCAACGGACATGCGCACCGCAGCGGAGGGGCAACTGCTCGCGATGCTCCAGCACGGCATGAGCGTGCTGTTCGTATCGGACCACGCGGTTGAACGGTTCCCCGATGATGATGACGACCTGAGCCTCGACTTGGGGCTGCTCAGCGATGAAGAGCTCGAAGCGTTGGCGTTCGAGCCGGGGGCGATCGACGACATCGCGAAGGAAATCTAGACGCCGACGTTGGCTCGACTCGGCGATGCATCGCTACGGAGTGAATCCTCCATCGCGCTACATGTCCAGCGCCCCACGCAGCGCGGTAATCCGCGCACGCATCGCCTCACGTACCGACGCCGGCGCGAGCACCTCGGCGTCGCCGCCGTACTGGAACACGTGGCGCACGGCCCACTCGGGGTCCGCTAGCGGATGCGACAAGGTGAGTGAGCCATCTTCCGCCAACGATACGCCTTCGCGCTCCGCGATCCACCGGGCGATGCGCGGCGAATAGCGCACGACCAGCAGATCGTGTAAGCCACTCATGAACGCGCGGCCGCGCTCGAGTACCGCGTCGATCGAAAACCCCGCGGGAATCACGTACCGCTCGCCAGTGCCGGTCGCCGCGATGACGCGATCGAGTCGGAACAGTCGTAGCTCCTGCGCGCGCCGGCAGTGCGCGACGAGGTAGAGACGCGCGCCGCTCGCGAGGATCGCATAGGGCTCGACGTCGCGCGTATCGGCGACATCGGCACCGGTCTTGTGGTAACGAAGCGCGAGCACCTCACGGTGCTGGAGCGCCGCACGCACGGTGGCGAGGGTGGCCAGGTCACCTCCGTCACCCATCGAGACGGCGAACCGCTCCACCAGCGGATCGCTCCCCACCTCGACGATGACGCGCTCCAGGCGCGCCCGCGCTCGCTCCAGTACCGCGTGCTCGTCGGGGGTGCGCAGATGTTTCAACACCGAGAGCCCGAGCGTGATCGCGCAGATCTCCGTGGCGACCAGTCGCATTGGCCGTCTGAAGGCCGTCGTGACGGCGGAGATGGTGTCGCGGTCGATGAACAGCCGGATGCCCTCCACGAATCCCCCCGGCGTGTCGTAGCGCGCGACGAGCGCGTAGACGTCGTTGCGCAGCGTGTCCGCATCGGTGCCCGTGCGCTGTACCAGATCCTCGATCGGATGCGAGTCACCGCTGGCCAGCAGTGGCATCGTCTGCAGCAGTCGACGTAACTGCGCGGCGGCCGTGTCGGTCACCCGTCCCGCGCGCGTGGTCGGTTGCGCCAGCGGTTGTGCGAGTTCGGGCGACTGCGCCCCCAGCGCTGCTGCCTGCGCCTCGCCGGTTTCCACCGACGTCGCCAAGCGTTCGAGTGCACTGCGTACCCCTTGCACGAGCGTGGCGGGCGACTCGGGAATCGCGTCACCGGCGAGCGCCAGCAACCAGCGCACAAACGCATCTTCACGTCGCACGCGAAAGCGACGACGGTCGGCACCATCGGGTGCTGGTGGGAGTGGCTCTCCGAGCTGAATTGCGGCGCGCGCCGCGTCATCGTGGGCGCGAAACCGCACCACGACGTCGAGTGCCGGGTCGTCGCCGAGCTCCCACGCCTGTCTCGACGCGGCATGCTCACGCAGGCGGAAGTCAGCCGGCACCTCGAAGTCGGCGGTATGCGCCTGCTTCGTGTTGATGCGCGGCGCGCGGATGCGATTCAGGCGGAAGTTCCGCAGCGCAGCCGCGTCGACATCGTGCGCAGCCAAGTACCAGTGGCCGCTCACGAAGAAGAGCCCCCACGGTTCGATGGTGCGTTCGCGAACGTCATTGCGACCGAAGGTGTGGTACGTCAAGCTCACGCGCTTGCGTCGCTGCATCGCGTCGGCCAGCGCTGCGAACACGGCGGCGTCGTGCTGCCCCGCATCACGCTGTACGCGAGGCACTCCATCGTCAGCGTGCGCGGTGTCGCGCGGCGCATCGTCGTCCGTCGGTCCCACTGGTAGATCGAACGCAAGCTTGCGTAACGCGCGAGTCGCCTCGACGGCGAGCATCGGATCACCGAGCTCGCGCGCGCAGGCCGCGGCATCGACGATGGCTTGCAGTTCGTCGGGTTCGAAGGCCAGTGTCGCCAGCGCGGCGTAACCATAGCCGGCAATCTCGCGCGCGCGCTCGGCCGCGGAGCCCGGCGGCGGCTGCGTGAGCGGATGGTGGGCACGACCGGGCGCCACCAGCACGAGGTACGGCAGATAGAAATCGGTGCGACGCAAACGATATGCGCCTTCCTCGTTGTCTCCATGGTCGGCCACGGTCTCGATGGGTATGCCGAGCGCACGCAGTTCGTCCTTGTCGCGTTCGAACATGCGCTTCGTACTGTCGCGCCGTCGCTTGATCTCGGCCGCCTGCGCCTTGTCGGCCGTGTCGGCGACATCGGGCCATTCGTAGGCGGGCACGTCGGGCGCGAGCTGCTCGAAGGTGACCTCTTTTCGGCGCGCGAGCAGTGCTGCGACGAGATCGATCCACCGCTGCAGCTTTGCGTTCCCTGCGTGTGCAGGCGGCGCGTCGAAATCATCGGCACTTTCACGCTCGTGATCGCGCTCGTGAGCCGTACCGGGAACTGAAAATTCGTGTGACATGACAGTGGCCTGATGGCAATGGACTGCGTGGAGCGCGGCAACGGGAGCGCGAGAATCTGTGCTGGGCCAGGGAACGCGGCCGAGCCCGGAGAGATCCCGAAGGTAGCACGGGGCGGCGACAGTGCCAGCCTGACTGTCAGACCCTCCCCGGAGATTGAGGTCACACCAATGACCCTTTCACGGGAGCCATCCAGATGCAGACCACGTTACTGATCGATCACCAGGCACATACGTCGGAAGACGGAACCGTGGTGCGAGCCCTCCTCACCATCCGCGGCGAGGCGCCGGTCGACGCCGCCCGCCCGCAGCTTGGCCTATCGCTCGTGCTGGACCGGAGCGGTTCGATGGACGGCGAGCCGCTCGAGGCGGTCCGCGAAGCGGCGGCACGCGCGGTGGAGCGGTTGCATCCCTCAGACGTCGTCGGCGCGGTTGCCTTCGACGACGAGGTGGAAGAGGTCGGGGCGATCGCGCCCGTCGCCTCGCAGCCACAGCTTGCCGCGACGCTGCGCGCGCTCGAGACGCGAGGCTGCACGAACCTCAGCGGCGGCTGGCTGCGTGGCCGCCAGCAGATGGCTGACGCCGTGAGTCTGTTGTCCGGCAACGGTAGCACGCGTCGCGTGGTCCTGCTCACCGACGGCTTGGCCAATGTGGGTATCACCGACGTCGACCGTCTCGTGGGCCTCGCGCGTGAGGCGCGATCGAAGGGGATCACCACCACCACCGTGGGCGTGGGCGACGGCTATGACGATCAACTGCTGCGCGCCATGGCGGACGCCGGCGGTGGCAACGCGTGGTACATCGAACGTCCCGATCAGGCGCAGGATGTGTTCGCCGAGGAGTTGGGAAATCTGCTCTCCGTGGCGGCGCAGGGGGTACGGGTGTCACTCACGCTGCACGACCCTGTCGGCATGCTGCTCGTGCACTCCGACTGGCCCGTCACGCCCGGCAGTGAAACGTGGCGATTCGATCTGGGTGATCTCTACGCGAGTGAGCCCAAGCCGCTGCTCTTCGAGCTATTCGTTCCACGCCGCACCTTGGCAGCGACGGACCTCTCGGCGATGGTGATGCTGGCGACGCTCACCATTCAGGCCGACGTGCTCACGGCAGACGGTGGCGTTGAGCACCGTGAGCTGACGATGCCGATCGCGGCGACGGCGACGATGCAGGACCTGGTCGTGCCCGAGCTCGAGAAGGCGATACTGTTGGCCCGCACGGCGAAGTTCCGCGAGGACGCGGCGCGCGCGCAGCGCGAGGGCGACGGAGAGCGCGCCCGCGATCTCATGGCGCAGGCGTCGTCGGCGATCATCGCCTCACCGCTCACCGTGGACGACGAGATACTCCTCCAGCAGGTGTCCGACCTGTCGGCGCTTGGACAGCAGTATGCGAGGGGCGAGCTGAACGAGATGGACGCCAAGTACCAGATGCAGCGGGCGTACAACATGAAGCGCGGCAAGCACCGCTACGACGGGCAGATCCGACGCGAGAACGGGTAAGTCGGCAGCTGGGACCCCCACGCTTCAGCTTGGCGTGATGCAGAAAGACACCCCACGCTCCTCGGAGCATGGGGTGTCTTTCGCACTACATAGAGCCGACCAACGTTACGGCAGCAGCACCGTATCGATCACGTGAATCACGCCATTCTTGGCAATCACGTTCGGCGTAATGACGGTCGCGAAGTTCGTCGGCGTCGTCAAGCGCACGTTACCGCCGATGAGACCCACGGTCAGACTACGGCCGGTGAGGAGTGTCGGCAACAGCTGCCCGTTCGTCAGCTGCGTCGACAATGCACGCGAGCCCACCACGTGCAGCTGCAGCACCTGCGTCAGCACCGCCACATTGCTCGGCGCGCCGCCCGGAATGGCCGCGAACGCGGCATTCGTGGGAGCGAACACCGTGAGACTTCCAGCGCGCAGCGGTGCCACCAGATTCGCGGCCGTCACGGCGCTCACCAGTGAACTGAAGCCGCGGATGATGGCGTTGTCCACGATGTCGAGGCTGCCCAGCAGCACGCCGTCGATGAGATGCACGACACCATTCGAGGCCGCGATGTCGGGGGTCGTCACGCGAGCGCCACCCACGGTAACCACACCATTGGCGATCGAGACCGGCAACTGCGTCCCTTCAACCGTGGTCAGGGTCTGCCCGTTCTGCAACTGGCTGGCCGTGATGCGGCCCGGCACTACGTGGAATGTCAGCAGCTTCGTGAGAATGGCGCGGTTGCCGGTTTCCAGCAAGCTGTTCAGCAGCGCCGGCGGGAGCGCGGAGAATGCGGTGTTTACCGGAGCGAATACCGTGAACGGTCCCGCGCCGTTCAACGTCGCCGCAAGATCCGCCGCCGTCAGCGCCGTCACGAGCGTGGAAAGCTGAGGAGTAGCCGCCGCCGTTTGCGTGATCGTCGCTGGGGCGGGTCCGACCGGCCCGTCGTTGTCGTCGCTGCACGCGACCATGGTGGAAGCGATCGTAGCCAGCGTCATCGCCATCACGACGCGACGGAAGGGCGTGCTCATCAGAAGAGACATGGGTGTTCCAGAGAAAGTGTGTTGAATGTGTGCCGGATACTCCGTGCACGCTCACTCCCTCAACACGCCACACCGCCGTTATGACTAGTTGGTCGTGAAAGAATCGGCTCGTCGCGGTTTCGTGTGTGTGAATCTCGGCACAAACACCGGTAGAGTGTCCGCGTGAATCCGCGATAAGGACGTTGACGTTTCGGTCCGTTTCCGCGGGCCGCATGGTCCGCTCAACTATTGGCCATTCCCGATTCCCCTCTGCGTTCTCTGTGCCTCTGCGTGATCCGTTCTCGAGAGACCCGTTCTCGAGAGACCCGAGCATCGCTACCGTTGAGTCACCGCTGAGCAGATCACACTGATCACGCAGAGCACGCAAAGGCGCACTGAACACAGACGACCATTCCAAAACAAACGGCCCGTCGCAGTGAAGCCGTTCTCAGACGAGTCGGCCGAGATTCACCCACACGAAAGCCCGAAGAGCCAAAGAACCTACGGACGGAGCTGCACAGTAAGCGCCGCTTGCCGCCCGGGAAGGAATCGCGGCACCATCGTATATGCGTCGCCAGTGGCCTCACGACGCAGGCTGTAGTCGAGCACGTTGGCGCGATTGAGGACGTTGGTCACACTTCCGCCGAATTCCACCTCGGTGCGCCCGACAGCACGACGGTACGTGATCCCCGCGTCCACGTCCACCAGCGCCGGTCGCCGCGTCGCCCCCGGCATCCCGATGGGTAAGCCGCGGTTCATCGGCGCCGCCCCGAAGAGATCGTAGTACGCCTGACGCAGCGCCCACGGACGCCCCCACACCCCACGCGTGCGCGCCGCCAGCACCAAGCCCGCGGCGGGGCGCACCTCGGTGGCAAGCAACACACGATGCGGCTCCAGCCACGGTGGCGGTTGCATCGCCCCGCCGAACCGCGATGGGAATCGGCGGTTCGCGCTCCCGCCATCGTACGCGAGTTCGCTGCGTACACCAATGCCAGCGAGCGTCGCATCGCGGATCACGCGTACGCCGCCGCCGAACGCCTGTCCCGATGAACGAGCCAGCATCGTCGTCGCATCGCGCACGGGCGCGCCGATGCCAGTGCTGTCGAACAACACGCCGTAGTCGAACATCGGGATCGACGGTTGCCACCGCACGTAGCTCTCGCCACGGATCTCCCAACCGCGCCCCGGTTGCACCACACCTTCCGCCGTGACGTGCCACGCCTGCGCAACAGGTGTATTGCCGTCACTCGGCAGCCAGAATCGCGCACTTGGCACCAGCGCCACCGGCATCGTACTGGCCACATCGAACTGATTCACGAATTGATGGTAGCCGCCGCCCGCCACCCGCCACGCCCATTGACGCGCGCCCTCCGTACGTTCGCCACGCAACGCCAATCGCGGCTCGGCGTACGTGCGACCACTCTGCAGCTGCGTCACGCGCAGGCCCATATCGAGATACCGCGCGCTGCCCACAGCGATGGTGGCATCGCTGAACACGGTGCCACGCGTCACGGCCGCCTTGTACGCGATCGGTCGGAGAACACGGTTGGCGAGATCGAGGTGCGCCGTCGTGCGCGCGATGTCGGTGCCCAGGGTGAGGTCGATGCGCTGCGTCGCGGTCACCCGCCAGTCGGCCGCGAGTGCCGCCTCCGCGATACCGTTGTCTTCGCGTGCGTCCAGCGCTGCCAACGGCATCGTGACCATATGCATGCGTCCCGCGTGGTCGAGCGCGTGTGACGACGCGCGCAGTTGCACACGTTGCCGCACGCGCGGGCTGAGCAACCAGCGGTGCGCGATCTGCCCGCCCGTGGTGCGCCACCGGTAGGCGTCGGACGTTTCCAGACTGACCACCCCTGCGCCGGAATCGGGTGCGGTGCCGCCGTACGACACGCCGTTGGAGGTCGTGAACGCGGACACGTCGAGTTGCTGGGACACCCCCCACGATAACCGGGTCGCCGCGTGCACATCCTGTAACGAAACCCGCTCGTCGCCGATACTGGTGGCGTACGATGTCCGGTCCAACTCCCCCGCACCGGGAAACGCAGTAAACCCGCTCAAGCGCGCCAGCAGCACGGGATCGGGTACACTCCAGTCCCGCAGGGCGCGCACCAACGACGACGGCGCGGTCCACTGCCACAGCCCCGTGCGTCCGGCCACCATCACGTGTCCCCGCGCACCACCAACACGCAGCGGCGATGACAGCCGCGCCGAGGCCGCGATCGGATCTGCCGAAAATTCGGCAATGGCGGCATTGCGACCATCACCGGGTGCGACGGCATGCTCCAGGTCGATCACGCCGGTCGTGAAGCTGCCTTCGCCGGCACGGAAGCCACTGCGGCGCACGGTGAGACGTTCCACCACGGCCGGTGCGACGATGCCGAGCAGTCCTGAGAGCGCGCCCACGTCGTACAGCGGAACGCCGTCCAGTCGCCACGGATGTTCGCCAAGAGCGCCGCCCTGCAAATGTAAATCTCCCGTGCCATCACGTCGCGAGACACCGAGCGGGACCGGCGTACCGGGCAGAAACAGCGCGGGCCCGGTGAGTACGCGCCGCACCGCGCGCTCCTCGAGTGCCGCATCGCCCAATACGCGGCTCGCGGCGCCGGGACGAACACCATTGACGATGATCGGCCGCGCAAACACTTCGGCGCGCTCGAGCGGCAACCGGAGTTTCTGCACATCGCGCGGCTGCACATCGAATGACGTGAGATACGGAACGTACCCGACAGCAGGCACCGACAGCGCGTAACGCCCCGGGCGAAGGCGCGGGAAACTGAAGCCGCCATCGTCCTGCGACAGCACCGTAGTGGGGAGCTCCGCCAGCTGAATACGTGCCGACGGCAGCGGCGCCCCCGTGGCGGCGTCGAGCACCACACCGGTCAGTCCCGCGAACACCGGCGCCGATTCCACCTGCGCGATCACCACGTAGGTGCCCGACGAGAGCCGCACGTAGTCGAGTCCCGCCGCGCGCGTGATGCAGCGCAGCACCTCCTCGGGCGGAGCGTCCGTGTGACGACACGACACGCGGAAGACGGCGCGCTCGCCCAGCGCGGTTGCTTGCCACACGAGATTCATGCGCGCGGCTTGCGACAACGTCTCCAGTGCGTCCACCAGCGGCACGTCCAACAGCGCGATGGTGATGCGTTCGCGCTGGGATCCGACGAAGGCGCGGCCCGGCGGCTGTTCGGTAACGGGTCGCGATTGCGCCAACGCGGGGGCGCTCGCAGTTAACAGAAAAACCGCGCCAGCACACCACCGCGTGAACGAGCGCCCGTTCACGGCTCGTGCACCGCTCCTTTCACGCGGTAGCCTCGACTGGTCCGTTCGAAGGTGAGCCCCTGGGCCGTGCACACATCGCCCAGCACGATCTCGACCCCAGGCGCGGCAGGGTAGAAGAGCGACACGGTGGCCAACAGATCCACCGTCACATCGGCGGTGATCTCGACCGCGAATCGCCGCGAGAGTTCGTCGAGCACCGCGCCGATCGGCTCATCGAGCGCCGCCAGTCCACCCGCTCGCCAGGTTGCCACGCCCTGCCGCGCTATCGGCTGCCGCGTGAGTCCGTTGGCCGAAACCATCGCTCCTTGCCCAGCAATCAATTCCGTACGCGCGCTCCCCGCGGTCACCACCACTCGCCCCTCTTCCACCTGCACGCGTGAGCCGAACGGCCCAGTGCCCGAGCGAACTTCGAAGTGCGTGCCCAGCACCTCCACGCTCGCATCGCCGGTGCGAACACGGAACGGACGCCCATCGCGGGCCACGTCGAAGAAAGCGGTGCCCTGCAGCTCCACATCGCGGCGAGTGGCTCGCAGCGGCGCCGGCCAGGCGAGCCGCCGGTCGTACGAGAGCGCGCCTCCTGCGGCCACCCACACGCGGCTACCGTCGGGCAAGCGTATCGGCGCCGCTGCGGCGCCTCGCGCCACCGTGCGCTCCACCGGCGTGGCGCCCCACACCCCGACTCCGCCCACCGTAAGTAGCAGCGCCGCCGCTATCGACCAGCCGAGCCGCTGCGCAGAGCGAGTCACCGGACGGGTCGCTGAGGGACTCGAGACGCGGCTCACCTCGAGCGTTGGCGGGGCCGGCACGTCGTCGGTGAACGGCACACGTGCCGGATCGTGCAGGCGGGCCTGCAATCGCGCCCACGCAGCCTCGCGCCCCACGATGTCCTGTTCGGTGGACGTTCGCCGGTACGCGGTCAGTACGGCGTCCAGCTGGTCCGCATGATTGAGCTCGTTCTCCGGATCCATGGTCATGGCACCCACCACAACAAGGCCCCTGCCATCATACCCACGTCGCCCAGCTTACGACGCAGCGTAATGAGCGCTGCCACGAGGTGATTATTCACCGTCCGCGGTGCGCATCCCATCACCTCGGAGACTTCCGCATGCGACAGACCTTCCACACGGGTCAGCAGCAGCGCTTCGCGCTGTCGCGGTGGGAGCTCGTCCACCAGCGCGGATACCTGAGCCGCGAGATCGTCACCCGCAACGCCAGCATCAGGCGACGGGGCCGGGCGCGGCGCCGCCGCGCTGGCGAGGGCCATCGGGTCGGTCAGCAACTGCTGCCGGCTGGTCGCGTCGCGACGGAGATTCAAGGCGAGGTTGCGCACGGTTCGAAAAAGCCAGGCCCGAAGGGGAGTTTCCGCCTCGAGACGCGTACGCCAATCCCACAGACGCACAAACGCCTCCTGCACCAGGTCCTCGGCCACGGCCGCATCGCGGACCAACGCCACAGCGGAACGACGCAGCGGCCCGTACAGCGCGTCGAACAGCTGCCGGAAGGCCGCCTCGTCGCCGCTACGCACGCGGACCGCCAAGTCGGCGAGGTCGTCTGGGGAGGTCAGGGACATTACTGAAAGATGGACACGTGATGGTTGGGCGATGACTAGTCTACGCGCAAACGGTTAATGTCGGACATCTATCAGGCGTTCCGACGCCGACGGCAATCCCCCAGGAGCCCCCACGTGCCCGTTCTCACGCTCGATATGATTCAGACTGTGGCCCTCGCCTCGGTCGTGCTCTTCCTGGGCTATGGCATCCGCAAGCGCGTGGAGTTTCTCGACCGGTTCAACATCCCGGCCCCGGTCATCGGCGGCTTTCTCTTCGCCTCCGTCGCACTCGCCCTGCGCCTCTCGAACGTGCTCGCCTTCGAGTTCACGAATACGCTGCAGTCTCCGCTCATGGTCGTGTTCTTCACCACCATCGGTCTTGGCGCGAGCCTCGGCCTGCTGCGATTGGGCGGACCGCAGGTGCTGCTGTTTGCCGGCCTCGCGACGCTGCTCGCCGTGCTCCAGAACGGCGTCGGTGTCCTTCTGGCCAAGCTGCTCAATGTCAATCCATTGCTCGGACTCATCACCGGTTCCGTCACCATGACCGG
>Ga0105047_10013848_pt1 | contig 12840 bp, 10 predicted proteins | sample MAT04_FD_78384 | JGI IMG/M metagenome (GOLD analysis project Ga0105047, IMG submission 78384) | Freshwater microbial communities from Lake Fryxell liftoff mats and glacier meltwater in Antarctica - MAT-04 (megahit assembly) | ecosystem: Environmental > Aquatic > Freshwater > Ice > Liftoff... | reverse complement strand
GATCGTCGATCCCTTGGACGACGGTGTGGCTCAGCGGTTGTACACCCTCGATGAGACCGCTTTCGCCCATCACTACGGACACGTGCCTACCGATTTGGCGACGTGGACGGTTGAGCTACGCAACGAGGCAGGCTTCGATCCGAGCCTGGCGCGCATTGCCCGCGTCGATGGTGTTGATGCGGCGTTGCTGATCGGCAGCGACCGGATTGCGAACGACGACCTGGGCTACATCGACAGCTTGGGTGTGCTCGAAGAGTTCCGCGGGCGTGGTTTGGGCCGGGCCCTGCTGCAACACGCTTTCGCCGAATATGCCCAAAGGGGACGCACCGGCGTGCGTCTCAACGTGGATTCAGACAATGCGACGGGTGCCACGCGCTTGTATGAATCGGTGGGCATGAGTTCGGTTGAAGTGGTCGACACGTGGGAACTCGAAGTCTGGTTGGACGGGGCGTAATTCAACAAAGTGCCTACATTGGCAGGTATGGGTATTTCGGCTACGGGACGGCAGTTGGGTAGGGGTCGTGAACCAGGCGACTCGGGCCTGTCGGACATCCGGCTGCCACAGCCGCGCGTAACCCCGGCCCGGCAGGTGGGCACCCGCGTCCTGGCCAGCGTCGGCGTCATGATGATCGTCGCCGTGCTCGTGTGGTTGGACCGCTCCGGCTACCGCGATGGTGGCGATGAGAAGGGCCCGTTCACGTTCTTGGATGCGGTGTATTACTCCACGGTCTCCCTCTCGACGACGGGCTACGGCGACATCACCCCGACCTCGAATGGCGCGCGGCTGTTCAACATCCTGGTGCTCACCCCGTTGCGCATTCTGTTTCTTGCCTTGCTGGTCGGAACGACACTAGAAGTGCTGACCCAGCGAACGCGTGCGGTCTGGCGCGAAAACCGATGGAGGGATTCGATGCTCGGACACACGATCGTGGTGGGGTACGGCGTTAAGGGTCGGGCTGCGGTGCGGTCTCTGCTCGAGAGCGGAACTCGCCGCGACCAGATCGTCGTCGTGGATCCGTCGAACGAGGTGGTGAAGGCGGCCAACGACGACGGCTACACCGGAGTGCTTGGCGATGGAACCCGACGCGATGTGCTGGAGAACGCCCAGGTCAAACGTGCGGCCCGCATCATCGTCGCCACCAACAATGACGCTCAAGCGGTTCTCGTAACGTTGACGGCGCGTCAGCTGAACCCGACGGCGACGATCGTGGCCAGCGTGCGTGAAGCTGAGAATGCGAAACTGATCGAGCAGAGCGGTGCCACCACCGTCATCACCGGCGCCGAGACCGCTGGTCGCTTGTTGGGATTGGCGGCCTTTCGACCGCAGCTCGGTGCGGTCGTCGAAGACCTTCTCGAGAGTCGATCAGGGCTCGAACTGGTGGAACGGCCCGTCGTTGCCGCTGAGGTGGGGTCGGCTCCCGGCGACGTGCGTGAACCCGTCATCAGTGTGGTGCGCCAAGGAGCCGTCTACCGATTCGATGAGCCGGCCGTTGCCTCGTTGCGGATGGGTGACACCTTGGTGGTGGCGCGTTCGGTCAAGCCGATCACGGCATCGTGAGCACCATCTTGCCGATGTGTTCGCTTGCTTCCATGCGGTCGTGAGCCTGGGAAATCTCGGTGATGGGCATCCGTCGATCGATGACGGGCGCGATCGTGCCGTCGGCAATCAGCGGCCACACGTGTTCGCGCACTGACGCGATGATCGCGGCCTTCTCGGCTTCAGGGCGACCACGCAGAGACGTCGCGAGCACGGCGGCTCGCTTGTTGAGCAATAGTCCGAGATCGAGTTCGGCCTTGGTTCCGCCCTGCAATCCGATGACGACGAGCCGGCCATTCACTGCAAGCGAGCGGACGTTGCGATCGAGGTACTTGGCTCCCATGACGTCGAGAATGACGTCGACACCCATGCCGTCGGTCAGACGCGACACTTCATCGACGAAATCCTGCTCGCGATAGTTGATCGCCTCGTGGGCGCCGAGTTCGAGCGCGGCCTCTACCTTGGCGGCACTGCCGCAGGTGACCAGCACCCGCGCACCAAGGCTACGAGCAATTTGAATCGCCATGGTGCCGATCCCTGAGGTGCCGCCATGGATCAGCAGAGTTTCATCAGCGCGCAGATGTGCCAGCATCGCCACGTTTGACCACACCGTCGTGACAACTTCTGGCAGCGCGGCCGCATCGATCACGCTGACGCCGTCCGGTATCGGGAGCAACTGCCCGACCGGCACGGCGACGCGTTGCGCGTAGCCGCCGCCGGTCAAGAGCGCGCAGACCTGATCCCCCACGGCCCAACCGGTGACGTTGGCTCCTAGCGCGGCGATGGTGCCCGAACATTCGAGCCCGGGGTAGGGGCTAGACCCGGCCGGTGGTGCGTAGAAACCCTTACGCTGCAGGATGTCGGCGCGGTTGAGTCCGGCGGCGGCAACGTCAATCAAGACTTCGTTCGCGCTGATGATCGGATCGGCTACTTCGGTCCACTGCAGAACGTCGGAACCGCCTGGCGCTGTGATGGTGATCGCATGCATATCGATCACCCTAGGACCGGTGGTCCTCTACCCGACTGGTGCGCCTTGCGGCGGTGGGAATGCCACGACTGATTCGTTCGTGGCCACTGGCGCCACCAATGAATTTGGCGACGGTGGCGGGAAAGGTGCGCCAGCAGCCGCTAGTTGATCAAGTGACACCGTGCCGGCGGCAACGGCGGCCAGCGTGACGGCGCCGCTGTTGACAGCTCCGATGGGCGCACCGCCTGGCGGGGGGAAGGGATCGCCAGGGCCAAGGATCGCCGGAGACGGCGGCGCTGACGCGGCCGATGCTGCGACGGCCGCCGCAGCCGCCTCCTCGCCTCGAAGCTCGGACTGTCGAGCGCCCTCGATCAGCTCCCAGCGTTCGGCCAAGCGTCGACGGCGCTTTCTCCGCACGGCGGTGGCCCACCAGATCAGGATTATGAGGAACAGCGCAAGCAGACTGAACACGATCAACGAGGCGGTGGTGCTTCCTGGATTGGGTGGTGGCGGTGGCACCTCACCATCGGCCAGCACAACGGCCCCTACGCCTGGCAGGGGCCACTCGCCCACGGTGTCGCCACCCTCGGTCGCGACCGTCACCTTCAACACGGTCGGCGTTGTGCCAAGCGGGCTTTGGATGGCGCGGCTTTCGCCCGGGAAGAGTTCACCGATCGGAGCATCGAGCACACTGATCGGAGCACCTTTGGTGTCTAACCCTTGGAGCGAGATCTTCGGCTGCAGCAAGGTGTTTCCGGTATTGGTCAAGCGGAAAAACAGCAACTGCTCCTGTACGTCAAGCGTGGAAAGCTCAACGCTCGGCTTGATGTCACCGGTGACTCGAATGCTGAAGCGAAGGGTGAGCGTGCGGTCTTGTGTTTGAGCGCCGTTGGGCAGGGCGACGGGCGCACCGAACGTCACCAACTGGCCCGCGTAGTCGCCGGCCTTTGCGTTCGTTGGAATTCGGAAACGCACCGTCAAGATCTGGGACTTGCGGGCGGCAGTCGTCACTTCGGTATTGGAGACGATGGCCCACTTGGTGGCGTCGTTGCTGTCGATGGCGCCTTTGGTCGTCGCGTCGTTGGCCACGGGTGACAACGCATTCGCCGACTTGATGGTTAACGCGTTGTTGGTCAGGTTCGTCACGACGACCGGAGTGCTCGTCACTGAGCCAGGAGCCAGTTCGAGTTTGACGACGTCGGGCACCTTGCCGTCGGGTTCTGGTGGCGGTGTCAGCGACCAGAACCCATTGTTGGTGGCGTAGGCCGGCGTGAGCGGGACGATCACTCCGAGGCCGGTCATGAGCGCGGCGACGATCAGCCCGATCCCCAGCGCCACCGGCAGGCCTGGGCCTGACCGGGCGGCCCAGGGGGAGGTTCGCGTGCTCACGGCCGAACGATACCTACCGATTTTGCTGCCCGCTTCCCCCGTTAAGCCGATCCGCCTCACTCCAGGTTGATCCAGGTGGTCTTCAGATCGGTGTACTTCTCAAGCGCGTGCTTGCTCTTGTCGCGTCCGTGACCCGACATCTTCACGCCACCGAAGGGCACCGTCATGTCGCCCTCCTCGTAGCAGTTGACCCAGACCGTGCCGGCCGGGATCGCGGCCGAGACACGGTGAGCCGTCTTCAAATCGGCGGTCCAGATCGCCGCTGCCAACCCGTAGTCGGTGTCGCGTGCCGCGGCGATGGCGTCATCGGCATCGCGAAAGGTGAGCACTCCGAGTACCGGTCCAAAGATCTCGTGTTGGGCCAGCGCACTCGTGCGGTCGACGTGGTCGAGCACCGTGGCCTGCAGGTAGGCACCGTCATCGAATGGCGTGGCGGTTCCTGCTTCATGAACCACGCCACCACCGATCCTGAGGCGCGCGCCGTCGGCGACGCCGCGATCGATGTGGGCCATGACGGATGAGCGGTGATCGACGTCGACCAGCGGGCCCATGGTCGTGGCTGTGTCGAGAGGGTCACCAGGAATCCAGGTCGCGGCCTTGGCGACGACGAGATCGGTGAACTCGTCGGCGATCGCTTCGTGGACCAGGAGTCGAGAGCCTGCCGTGCACATCTGTCCGCCGTTGAAAAAGATCGCCCACGCGGCAGCGGTTGCGGCCGCATCCAGATCGGGAGCGTCAGGGAACACGATGTTGGGCGACTTTCCGCCCAACTCCAACCACACGCGTTTGAGATTCGAATCGGCCGAGTAGCGCATGAAGTGGCGACCCACCTCTGTCGAACCGGTGAACGCGAGAACGTCGACGCCCGGATGCAGGCCAAGAGCGCGCCCCGCCACTGCGCCGTCGCCGTTGATGACGTTGAGCACGCCTTCGGGAAGTCCTGCTTCGGCTGCCAGCGCGGCCAGGTGCAGCGCCGAGAGCGGTGACTGCTCGGCGGGTTTGAGCACAGCGGTGCATCCCACTGCCAGCGCCGGCGCGAGCTTCCAGGCCGCAAGGGTGATGGGGAAGTTCCACGGCACGACCGCGCCCACCACGCCGGCGGGCTGCCGAGTCACCAGGGCCAAGGCGTCGAGGCCGACGTCGGGGATCTCGCCGGTTTCCTTGTCGGCGAGTTCGGCGTACCAACGGATCGTGCGCGCGACACCAGGTGCGTCCACCCCGTAGGAGTCGCGGATCGGCTTGCCCATTTCAAGGCTCACCAGAAGTGCGAGGGTGGCGCGGTCGCGTTCGATCAGATCGGCCCACCGCTGCAGGATGCGTGCGCGCTCGCGGGGCTTCATGCGCGGCCATGGCCCGGTGTCGAATGCGACGCGGGCTGCCATTACTGCACGGTCGACGTCGGCTTCGCCGGCCGCCGACACAGTGGTCAGGACGGTCCCGTCGCGAGGCGACACTCGATCGAAACTGTCCGAGCCCTCGCTGAACTCGCCGCCGATGAACAGGCGGTTCTCGATCACGAGCTCCGCAGCGCGCTTAACCCACGGACCCGAGGCAACGGTGCTGCTGCTCACGACGTGGTCTCCTCGAGGCTGGCGATCGGTTGGCCGATGGTGGAACGGTACGCAGCCACCTGCTTGGTCATCCCGATGGCCGTCACGCCCACGAGGACATCGTGGCGCAGGTACCCCATCACAAGTTCACCGTCGAGCGAGCCTTCCAGCAGCGTGGCGGTGTCGGCGATGGAGGGGATGCCGAACGCCTGAAGCCGAAGGTCGTACTGGTCGGACCAGAAGGCCGGCATCGGGGTGAAGGGAACGGAGGCTGCAGCTTCGAACGCGTCGTGATCGGTGCCGAGCGCCGCGGCCATCAGCGGAGCCGCACGCCGGCCGGTGTCGGTGGGGATGCTCCAGTGCTCGATCCGACGCGGAACCTCGTCGAACAACGGGTTAGGGAATCGTGCAATGTCGCCGACGGCATACACGCGCTCAAACGCCTCGCCTGACGTGGTGAGCAATCGCAAGGCATTGTCGGTGAGCACGCCGTTGGTCAGGTCGAGGTCGTTGCCCTCCAGCCATTCGGTGTTACAGACCGAACCGATCGCTTCGACCACGACGTCGGCCTCGAGCTCCTCGCCTGTCCCTAGTCGCACGCCCGTGATGCGATCGGTGCCGAGGAAGGACTCAATCCCGGTACTGAGGCGGAACCGCGTGCCGTGGGCCTCATGGCGGCGCTTCACTTCGGCGGCGAGTTCGGTGCCAAGGGCCGCGACCATTGGCAGTGGGTCGATGGCCACGCACGTCGCATAGCAGCCCAACGCGCTTACGGTGGCGGCAACCTCGCAGCCGATGAATCCGGCCCCGAGGATCACGACGCGGCTGCCTGGCTCAAGCTGAGCGCGCAGGCGCTGGGCGTCTTCGAGCGTGCGGAGCGTGTGGCGACCAGCAACCGCATCAGCCGCAGGACCAGGCAGGTCGAGGCGCCGGGGGCGTAGGCCGGTGGCGGCGATGAGTCCGTCGAAGGTGATGACGTCACCGTTCGCGAGGGTGACGGTGCGCGAGCCAAGGTCACTCGATACGGCCGGATGTCCGAGCCACCACTGAACGTCAGACGCATTCGCTCGCACCCGGAAGGCCACTGCCTCGTGTGAGAGGTCGCCCTTGAGTGCGTCCTTCGAGAGAGGTGGCCGGTTGTAGGGCATGTGCGGTTCGTCGCCGATCACGACGATCTCGCCAGTAAAGCCCGACGAGCGCAACGACTCGGCTGATCGCAGGCCGCCTAGGGAGGCGCCGATGATCACCACGCGTTGCACGATGGTTCAGCCCTCGAGGGAGATGGCCTGCACCGGGCACACATCGGCCGCATCTTCGACCGCCTCGCGTTCGCTTTCGCCGGGCTCGGCCACGAACTCCAGATGGCCCTCGGCGTTGAGCGAGAAGACCTTGGGCGCGGCGAAGACGCACTGCCCATGGTCCTGGCACTTGTCCAAGTCGACGATGACCTTCATGCGGTGCTTCCTCCGGTGGGGTTACTGGCGATGGGTGAGGTGGTGAGGCCTGATCGCGCGGTCAGCGTTGCGGCCCGCGGATACCGCGGAATTCCCAGTCGCCTCCGAGTGCGGTGGAAAGGACTTCTTCGGACTCCGTCGGCTGGGCGCCGACATCGGTCCGGATGGGCTCAGGACCGGTGACGATGTGGTTGCTCAGCGTGCCAAGGCCCTCGACTTCGACCTCCACCACGTCGCCGGGATACACGGTCCGTGAGTTCGCGGGCGTGCCAGACAGCAGCACGTCGCCGGGGACGAGGGTGATCGTGCGCGCGATGTCGGCGACGAGGTAGTGCATGTCCCACGTCATCTCATCGGTGCTGCCCTCCTGTTTCACCTCGCCATTGACCAGCGTGCGAAGGGTCTTGCCGCGGAAATCCCAGTCGGTCACCAAACCCGGACCGAGCGGGCACAGGGTGTCCGATCCCTTCACGCGCAACATCGAGCCGGCATCGGTGTCACGGAAGTCGTGGAGGCCATAGTCGTTGGCCACGGTGTATCCGGCGATGTAGTCACCGGCCTGCGACGGCGAGATGTTGCGCGCCGTGCGCCCGATGACGATGGCTACCTCGCCTTCGTAGTTCAGCCATTTGCAACCGTCAGGACGTATGACCGCGCCTCGGTGCGAGTTGAGCGATGAGATCGGTTTGTGGAAGTAGGTGGGGGTGTCGGGTAGCCCGATCTGAAACTCTTTGACGCGGCTGACGTGATTGAGATGGACGGCCACGATTTTCGTGGGTTCCACCGGCCAGAGGTGGTGCGCATCCTCGATCGCAACTTCGCGACCATCGGCAGCGCGCAACGCGTCACCGTCGCGCACCACCTGCACCACTGCGCCGTCGAGCAGAATCCGTCGATACTCGGTCATGCGGTCCAGCCCTTCTCGGGTCGGTCAAACCAGACGTGCACCTGGCCCGTGCCGACGGAGTTCTCGTATTCGCTGTAGCGGCGACCGGGAGCGATCACGTCTTCCTCGCCGAGCGCACCGATCATCATCAAGTAGTGCGCGAAGCGTGCCTCGGGTCGAAACCTGAGGAACTCCGGCATCGTCTCGAGCATCGAGCGATGATCGCCCTTCTCGAGCCAGGCCAGGCGCTCAAGATCAGCAGCCGCGGCCTCGGGCGTGAAGATGTTTTCGATGTCGGCCGCATTGTGGTCGCGGATCTGTCGCAGCGGCCAGAACGTGTGTGAGAGCGCACCCGAGGCGAGCACGAGCACCTTGCGGTCGAGCCCCTCGACAGCCGCCTTGATCGCACGACCCAGGCGCAGATTGTCTTCGACGTCTGCGGTCTGACACACGCTGATCGAGATCCATCGCTTCTGCGGAAGCCCCTCACCCAGGTACTTCCACAGGTTGAGCGTGGCGTAGAAGACGGGCAGGTACTGGTCGTCGATCGGGGTGATCCAGGTGCCCTGCTCAGTCCCGTGGCCGGCGATGGCTTGCGCGAGTTCGGGATCGCCCAGGTAGTCGTACGGTAGGCGCACCATCCCGCGCGGCAGCTCCTCTGACGTGAAGAGTCCCGCCCGGCGATCCTGCGCAGAGACGACGAACTCGACGGTCGTCGCCCAGTGCGAATCGAGCACGATGACGGTGTCGTAGTCGAGCGTCTCGAACACTTCTTCGCGCAGTCGACGCAGACCTGGAACTAACGAGATCTCGCGGCCGTTGTTTTCTTCGAGCCGTGCTTCGTACGGCATCATGATGGTTGGTACGTGCGCGAGCAGTCCCGCGCCGACGATGTCACCCATGGTCGTTCCACCCCTTCGGTGAGAACACGCTGTTTTTGACGTCGCAATAGAAGTCGAACGACCACGTTCCGCCCTCGCGGCCTATTCCCGAGCGGCCGTTGCCGCCGAATGGCGCCGAGAGATCGCGGACGAAGAAGCAGTTGATCCATACGGTGCCCGCCGAGAGTTGGGCACTCACTCGCTCGGCGCGCTCTGGGCTCCCGGTCACCAGGGTGGCGGCCAACCCGAAGTCGGTGTTGTTGGCCATCGCGACCGCTTCTTCCTCGGTGCTGAAGCTCTGCAGTGTCAGTACCGGGCCGAACACCTCGGAGCAGGCGATCTCAGCGTCGGGTTCCATTCCTTCGAAAACTGTGGGTCGGTAGTAGAGACCGCCGAGTTCGGTGTTGGGTCCGCCACCGATGAGCGCAGTGGCGCCGGCGGCCTTGGCCCGCTCGACGAAACCGTTCACGCGGTCGTAGTGGGTTTGCGAGATCAACGGTCCGATGTCGGTGTCTTCGTCACGAGGATCGCCCTGCTTGATGGCCGATGCTCGCTCGATGAACGCCGTACGGAAGCGATCGATCATCGTGTCCTGCACGAGCATGCGCACAGCTGCCAGGCAGACCTGTCCGGAGTTGTCGAACTGCTCGACGGCCAGATCGACAGCGAGGTCGAAGTCTGCATCGTCGAATATCACGAGAGGCGACTTGCCGCCGAGCTCGAACGACACCGGCGTGATGTTCTCTGCGGCCGAGGCACCGATCGAGCGTGCGGTGGGAACCGATCCGGTGAAGCAGATTCGACGAACGACGGGGTTAGCCACCAGTGGCGCACCTGCATCAACACCGGTTCCCTGCAGCACGTTGAACACCCCGTCGGGGAGCCCGGCTTCGTGGGCAATGTCAGCGAGCAGCGACGCGGTGAGGGGGGCCCACTCCGGAGGCTTGGCCACCACCGTGTTGCCTGCGGCCAGCGCCGGACCGATCCGCCACGTCGCCAGCATCAGTGGTGCATTCCAGGGCGTCACAATGGCGGTCACACCAGCGGGATCCCAAGTGATGTGGTTGCGATGCCCACGGGTTTCGAAGTCAGGGTGAGCGAGTTCCAGCAGGTGGTCGGCGAAGAAGCGGAAGTTCATCGCTACGCGTGGCATCACGCCTCGCCGGTGCGAGCGGATGAGCGAGCCGTTGTCGCAGGTTTCTACCTGCGACAGGTCTTCTAACCGTGCTTCAACGCCGTCGGCGATGCGGTGCAGGATCGCGGCGCGTTCGGCTGGTGGGGTTGCGGCCCATGCGGGGAAGGCTGCTTTGGCTGCGGCGACCGCGTCTGCAGCTTCTTTGCTGGTGCCTGCCGAAACGTTCGCGATGACTTCGCCGTCAATGGGCGAGAGGTCAGCGAATGTCCGGTCGGAGGCCACCCTGCGACCGCCGATCCAGTGCCTCGTATCGACCGAAACCCCAGCTACGACGGCGATGTGCGAACTCATGCGGGCAACTTCCGGGCAGGGAACAAGAAACGTTTGCTTCCGAACGTTAATGATGTCGAGGATAGACGGTCAAGGCGAGCGCAACCAGGTCACGTCTTGGTAACCGTGTGCCGTGGTCGGTGGACGTGGGCGCAAATTCAGCGAATCATTTGTTCCCGAACGATGTTCGTCAGGGACATCGCACGCTCTCAGGAGGATCCATGGCCAACGCCGATCTTGCACCGGCGCCCGAGGACGAGCTGGACGGTCAGCTGAGAAAGGGCCGACTGGGTGTCATCGGCATTGTGTTCTTTGTTGTAGCAGCGGCCGCACCCTTGGTCGGCATGACGGGCGCGGTTCCGGTGGCGATCGTCGCTGGTAACGGCGCTGGCGTGCCGGGTGCCTACCTGTTGGTGGGCATCACTCTCATCATCTTCAGCGTCGGCTATGCCGCCATGAGCAGCAAGGTGACGAACACCGGTGCGTTCTTCGCGTACGTGGGACGAGGGCTCGGCATCGCCCCTGGTGTGGGCAGCGCCTTCGTTTCACTGGTGGCCTACCTCGCCATTCAACTCGCCATCTTCGGCTTCTTCGGTGCCGTCGCGGGCGCCAAACTGGATGAGCAGTTCGGTCTCTCCTGGAACTGGTACGTCTGGTCCCTCATCGCTTGGGCGTTGGTCCTTGGTCTGTCGCTGTTCAGCGTTGACGTCGGCGCGAAGGTGCTCGGCGTCCTGATGATCCTTGAGGTCGCCTCGCTGGTGGTCCTCTCGATCGCGATCTTTGCTAAGGACACCCCCGAGGGCATCGATTGGGGCGCTTCGTTTGCGCCGAACAACATCTTGGTCGGTGGCTTCGCTGGTAGCGCGGGCATCGCGCTGGCCTTCGCCTTTGCCTCATTCATCGGCTTCGAGGCCACCGCCATCTACGGCGAGGAGTCGAAGGATCCCAAGCGGACGGTGCCGCGTGCTACGTACGTGGCCGTCTCGTTGATCACCGTGCTGTTCGCGGTGGCCTCGCTCGCAATCGTCACCGGGCTGGGAGCCTCCACGGTCATCGACAGGGTGGTCGAGATCTCGACCGTGGGCGATGTGCCCCTGACCGATCCGGCCGCTGTCGTGTTCACGCTCGCCGACGATTACGTCGGCAATTGGCTCGGAGACGTGATGAGCTGGTTGGTCATCAGCAGCCTGTTTGCCGGCCTGCTCGCCTTCCAGAACTCCGCGTCGCGCTACTTCTTCGCGATGGGCCGTGGTGGTGTGCTGCCGCGCATGCTGGATCGTACGAACAAGCTGGGCGCGCCGTTCGTTGCCTCCATCGTCACGTCGGTCATCTCGGCGGCCGTCATCATCTTCTTCGCGGTCACCGATAAGGATCCGGTGCTCAACCTCTTCTTCTGGTTCAGCGGTCTGGCCGTCGTAGCGATCGTGCTGGTGGAGGCACTGGTCTGTTTGGCCATCATCGCCTTCTTCCGTCGCGATCACGGTGACAAGCGCGTGTGGAACACGCTCATTGCACCGGTTCTGGCGTTCGTCGGTCTTGTCATCGGGCTCTACTTGTTGATGTCGCGATTCGGTGTGCTGGCGGGGACGGCAAAGGAGGGCGAAGACCCGACCCTTGTGGCCTGGAGCCTCAACACCACCGGCTGGGTGCTCGTGCTGCTGCCGTTCGTGCTGTTCATCATTGGAACAGTCATTGGCGCCTTGCGCGCATCTACGGAGAACCGCGACTCCATCGAAGACCTCGTGACCTGACCCCCTCCTTCTGCGTCTGCCGCGAGCGCCCACATCTTGTGCTCGCGGCAGCCGCGGCGGAGAGTGGAAGGGCACGACGGTTCCGAAACGACATCCAAGCCCTTCAGGGGCGGGGCAGCGAGGCGAAGGGTGAGCCATGATTGAGACCAGCACCACTGACGCCGGCCGGCTTGATGGGCTCAAGGCGCAGGGCTACGACATCGTTCGGGTCTCCTACAGCGACCTCATGGGCACCGACCGCGGCCGCGACGTGCTGATCGAAGCGATGCCGGGAGCGATGTCGCACGGACTTGCGTTTTGCCGCGCGGCGTTTCATACCTCGCCGATGGGCGATGTGGTTCCTGTTACGGGCGGCCTCGATTCTGGTCTGCCTGACATCACTGCGCGCCCCGACCTCAGCACCCTGACGCCTGTGCCGTGGGATGACGGCGTTGTGTGGTGCCTCGCCGACGTCATGAACGCCGACGGAACGCTGGCCATGGAGTCTCCCCGCAATGTGCTGCGCTCAGTTGAGAAGCAACTGCTTGACATCGGCTACGCCCCCATCGTGGGCCCCGAACTCGAGTTCTACCTCTGCGACGTTGACGAGGGCAGCAGCAACGGATTCAGCCGCTATGCCAACGACGTAGGGAATGTTTACGTCGTTGGCCGCAAGGGCGATCCCGAGGGCGTGTTGCCACACATGATGCGGCAACTTCGCGATGCCGGGTTGGGCGTGACGGCCGGTAACCACGAGTTCAGCCCGGGCCAGTTTGAGATCAACCTCGATCACTCCTTGATGCTGGGTGCCGCTGACCGTGCATTCCGCATGAAGTCAGGGGTTCAGGAGATCGCTCGTAGCCTCGGCAAGTTGGCCACCTTCATGGCCAAGCCGTTCAACGACGAGGGCGGCTCTGGTTTCCACTTCCACGTCTCGCTCGACAACGGCTCGGGCCGCAATGCGTTTGATGATCCGGATGG
>Ga0105047_10013845_pt1 | contig 12842 bp, 10 predicted proteins | sample MAT04_FD_78384 | JGI IMG/M metagenome (GOLD analysis project Ga0105047, IMG submission 78384) | Freshwater microbial communities from Lake Fryxell liftoff mats and glacier meltwater in Antarctica - MAT-04 (megahit assembly) | ecosystem: Environmental > Aquatic > Freshwater > Ice > Liftoff... | reverse complement strand
TGATTCTGGTGTTTGCCGTGTTGCTGAAATGGCTGCCCAGCTTTGGCCGCGGTGATGTGGTGGCGCTGGGCCCGTTCACCACCGGCCTGCTGACCACCGACGGCCTGCGCCACCTGCTGCTGCCGGCGATCACGCTGTCGCTGTTTCCGATGGCGCTGGTCTTGCGCCTGGTGCGCAGCGAGATGCTGGAGGTGCTGCGCACCGACTACATCAAGTTTGCCCGGGCGCGGGGCCTGCCGGACCGCATGGTGTACTTTGGCCATGCCTTGAAAAACACGCTGGTGCCGGTGATCACCATCGCCGGCCTGCAGCTCGGCGGCATCATCGCCTTTGCGATCGTCACCGAGACGGTGTTCCAGTGGCCCGGCATGGGCTTGCTGTTCATCCAGGCGGTGCAGTTTGCCGACATCCCGGTGATGGCGGCCTACCTGTGCCTGATCGCGCTGATCTTCGTCACCATCAACCTGGTGGTCGACCTGCTCTATTTTGCGGTGGACCCGCGGCTGCGCATCGAGCGCACGGCCACGGGCCATTGACGGCCTTGCCGCCCATCCCAGTTGCCGGCCCGCTTGCCTGCAGTTGCCAGCCCACCTTGGCCCGACCTTGGCCCAACCTTGGCCCCCCATCGCCGTGACCCCAGCCCCCACCAATCCCCCGCCCGCCCTGACCGTGCCCCTGCCGCCCGACGCCGGGGTGCTGGCGCGCTTTTTCGACGGCAACGTCTGGCACAGCTTCAAGCAGTCGCCGATGGCCATCGTGGCTGCGGTGATTGCGCTGGTTTGCGTGGTCAGCGCCCTGGGCGCCAACTGGCTGGCGCCGCACAACCCGATGGACCTGGCCACGCTGGAGTTGTCCGACGCCCGCCTGCCACCGGCCTGGATGGACGAGGGCAAGTCCAAGTACCTGCTGGGCACCGACGACCAGGGCCGCGACATCCTCTCGGCGCTGATGTACGGCTCGCGCATCTCGCTGTTTGTCGGCCTGGCGTCGGTGGCGGTATCGGTGGTGGTGGGGGTGGGGCTGGGGCTGCTGGCGGGTTTTGCCGGTGGCCGCATCGACGGTTTCATCATGCGGGTCTGCGACGTGATGTTGTCCTTCCCGTCGATCCTGATCGCGCTGCTGATCGACGGCGTGGGCCGGGCGATGTTCCCGAACGCCCACGAGTCGCTGGCCTTTTTTGTGCTGATCCTGGCGATCTCGCTGACCGGCTGGGTGCAGTACGCCCGCACGGTGCGCGGGTCCACATTGGTCGAGCGGCAAAAAGAGTATGTGCAGGCGGCCCGCGTGATCGGCGTCTCGCCGTTTCGCATCATGCGCCGCCATGTGCTGCCCAATGTGCTGGGCCCGGTGCTGGTGCTGGCGACGATCCAGATCGCCGCGGCCATCATCACCGAGGCCACTTTGTCGTTTTTGGGCGTGGGCGTGCCGCCCACCTCACCGTCACTCGGCACGCTGATCCGGGTGGGTCAGGACTTCTTGTTCTCGGGCGAGTGGTGGATCACGATCTTCCCGGGCGTGGTGCTGGTGATGATCTCGCTGAGCGTGAACCTGCTGGGCGACTGGTTGCGCGACGCGCTCAACCCGCGCCTGAACTGAGGCGCCACGCGACATGGCCATCAAACCGTTACTTGAAGTGCGCCACCTGCGGGTGGAGTTTCCGACCCGGCGCGGCACCTTGCTGGCGCTGGACGACGTGTCGTTCGACATCGCGCCGGGCGAGATCCTGGGTGTGGTGGGTGAGTCCGGCGCCGGCAAATCGCTGACCGGCGCGGCCATCATCGGCCTGCTGGAGCCGCCGGGCCGGGTGGCTGGCGGTGAAATCCTGCTGGACGGCCAGCGCATCGACAACCTGCCGGCTGAGGCGATGCGCAAGATCCGTGGCCGGCGCATCGGCGCGATCTTCCAGGACCCGCTGACCTCGCTGAATCCGCTCTACACCGTGGGCCGGCAGATCATCGAGACGATCCAGGTGCACCTCAAGGTCAGTGCTGCCGAAGCCCGCCAGCGCGCCATCGCGCTGTTGCAGGAAACCGGTATCCCGGCGGCCGAGCAGCGCATCGACCAGTACCCGCACCAGTTCTCGGGCGGCATGCGCCAGCGGGTGGTGATCGCGCTGGCGCTGGCGGCCCAGCCCGAACTGATCGTGGCCGACGAGCCGACCACCGCGTTGGACGTGTCGATCCAGGCCCAGATCATCGCGCTGCTCAAGAAGCTGACCAAGGAGCACGGCGCGGCCGTGATGCTGGTCACGCACGACATGGGCGTGATCGCCGAGGCCTGTGACCGGGTGGCGGTGATGTATGCCGGCCGTATCGTCGAAATAGGCCCGGTGGCCGAGGTGATTCACCATCCGGCGCACCCTTACACCGCCGGGCTGATGGGTTCGATCCCGTCGATGGATATCGAGCGAGAGCGGCTGATGCAGATCGACGGCGCGATGCCGCGGCTGAACGCCATCCCGAGCGGCTGCGCCTTCAATCCGCGTTGCCCGCAAGCGTTTGAGCGTTGCCGCAGTGAACGGCCCGACCTGATGCCGGCCGGCGCCACGCGCGCCGCCTGCTGGCTGCATGCTGAACCTTTGCAGGTGCCGGCATGACCGCGCTGGTAGAAGTCACCGACCTGGCCAAGACCTTCGATGTCTCGGCGCCCTGGTTGAACCGCGTGATCGAGCGTCAGCCGCGCAGGTTCGTGCATGCGGTGGACGGTGTCAGTTTTGCGATCCAGCGCGGCCAGACGCTGGCGCTGGTGGGCGAGTCGGGCTGTGGCAAGAGCACGGTGGCCCGGCTGCTGGTCGGCTTGTACGGCCCGACCCGCGGTGATGTGGTGTTTGATGGCCGCAACACCGCCCAGACCCTGGCATCCCCCGATGCGCGCGCGCTGCGCAAGCGCATGCAGATGATTTTTCAAGACCCGTACGCCAGCCTGAACCCCCGCTGGAAGGTGCGCGACATTGTTGGCGAGCCGCTGCGTGAGCATGGTTTGGCCATGACTGAGGCCGAGCTGGAGGCCAAGGTGGCCGAGCTGCTGCGCTCGGTCGGCATGGGCGCGGCCGACATGGAGAAGTTTCCGCACCAGTTCTCGGGCGGGCAACGCCAGCGCATCTCGATCGCCCGGGCGCTGGCCACCGAGCCCGAGTTCCTGATCTGCGACGAGCCGACCTCGGCGCTGGACGTCTCGGTGCAGGCCCAGGTGCTCAACATCATGAAGGACCTGCAGCGCCAGCGCGGGCTGACTTACCTCTTCATCTCGCACAACCTGGCGGTGGTGCGCCATGTGGCCGACCAGGTGGGCGTGATGTACCTGGGCCGGCTGGTGGAGTTGGCAGACCGCAAGGCGTTGTTCGCCACGCCACGCCATCCGTACACCCGGATGCTGCTGGATGCGATCCCGGACATCGCGATGACCGGCCGTCAGCGCACGCCCGTGCAGGGCGAGGTGCCCAACCCGCTGCAACCGCCCACCGGCTGTGCCTTTCACCCGCGCTGCCCGCACGCCAATGCGCGCTGCAGCAGCGAGCGGCCGGAGATGACGCTGTTCCAGGGCATCCGGATCGCTTGCCACGGGGTGACCGAGGGCCGGATTTAAGGTCGCGCCGCCCCAGCGGCGTGGGTCAGTCCGGCAGCAACTCGTCGCGGAACAGGTCCTGCACCGTTTCGCGGCGCCGAATCAGCATCACCTGGCCCGCATCCACCATCACCTCGGCGGCGCGCGGCCGGGTGTTGTAGTTGCTGGCCATCGTCATGCCGTAGGCGCCGGCCGACAGCACCGCCAGCAGGTCGCCCGGCTGCAGCGCTAAAACCCGGTCGCGGCCCAGCCAGTCGCCCGATTCGCAGATCGGGCCGACGATGTCCCAGCTCAGCAGCGGTGTGGCCCGCGGGTCACGCTGGTGGCAGGGCGCGATGGCCATCCAGGCCTGGTACATCGCCGGCCGCACCAGGTCGTTCATCGCCGCGTCGACGATGCAGAAGTTCTTGTCCGGCCCGGGCTTGAGCACCAGCGTTTCGGTCAGCAGCACGCCGGCATTGCCCACCAGCGACCGGCCGGGCTCCAGCAGCACCTCGCGCTGGCCGTGGCCACGGGCGTCGATGCGGGCCAGCAACTGGCCGACCAGCTCGTCGGCGGCCGGCGGCTGCTCATCGGTGTAGGTGATGCCCAGCCCGCCGCCCAGGTCGATATGGGCGATGGGGATGCCGTCGGCCTCGATCAGCTCGATCAGGTCGAGCAGCCGGTCGAGTGCGTCCAGGTAGGGCGCGATCTCGGTGATCTGCGAGCCGATATGGCAATCGATGCCCACCACACGCAGGCCCGGCAGGCTGGCCGCGCGGGCATAGGCCGAGCGGGCCCGCTGGTGCGCAATGCCGAACTTGTTGCCCTTGAGCCCGGTGGAGATGTACGGGTGGGTCTTGGCGTCGACATCGGGGTTGATGCGCAGGCTGACCGCCGCCGTGCGGCCCAGCGCGCAGGCCACCTCGGACAAGCTCTGCAACTCGGACTCGCTCTCGACGTTGAAGCACTTCACGCCGGCCTGCAGTGCCGCCCGCATCTCGGCACGGGTCTTGCCCACGCCGGAGAACACCACCTTGGCCGGGTCGCCACCGGCGGCGATGACCCGCGCCAGCTCACCGCCCGAGACGATGTCGAAGCCCAGACCCTGGTCGGCAAAGGTCTTGATCACCGCCAGGCTGGAGTTGGCCTTGAGCGCATAACACAGCAGGTGCGGCCGCCCGGCAAGCGCCCGCTGGTAGGCCGCAGCGGCCGTGCGCATCGCACCGCGCGAATAAACGTACAACGGGGTGCCGAACTCGGCGGCCAGGTCAGCCAGTCGAACGCCGTCCAGCCAGAGGTCGTCGCCCTGGCGCACCAGGAAAGGGGCGCCGGGCAAGGTTGAAGTGATCATTTGGCGGGGTTTGCAGAAGCGGCGCTGGCGGATACGGGGGGTGCGGCGAGTGCGGCGGATGGGATGGCGGGTGGAGCGATGGGTGGACCGGCTCCCGGCGCGGTTGACGGCGTTGTGGCAGCCTTGGGCGGTGCGGGCAGGACCAACGGCCCTTTTTGTCCGCAGGCCGAGATACCCGCAACCATCAGCCACAGCGCAAGCACTACGCCAGGCCGGCCGGCCGCACGCACCACCGGGCGGCTCGCTACACTCGAACAAGGCTCCATCTGCAGGATTCTATCGACCATGACACTTCCCACTGCCGCGGCCACGCCGCTGTCCGACGGCGACTTCAACCGCCTGACCCACGCTGTGCTGGCGGCCATCGAGGCCGCTGTCGACCACTGGCTGGAGGACGATGTGATCGATATCGACAGCCAGCGCACCGGCGGCTTGCTGGAGTTGAGCCTGCCCGGTGGCAGCAAGCTGATCGTCAACACCCAGCCGCCGCTGCACGAACTGTGGCTGGCAGCGCGCGCCGGCGGCCACCACTACCGCCATGTGGCCGGGCAGTGGCTCGATACGCGCGATGGCAGCGAGTTTTTTGCGGCGCTGTCACAGCACGCCAGTGCGCAGTGCGGCCAGCGCCTGGTGTTTGCGGCGCCCTGAACTGGCCTGGCGCCAAAGCCCGCCGGCTTTAGCGGAACAGATCCAGGATGCTCTTGCGCTCTTCCGCGTTGGGCGCCTGTGGCAGCTTGTCCTCCAGGCCCACGCTGCTGATGCCGGCGCCGCGCGCGAACTCCTCGAACATCCAGTCGCCGCCCTGCTGCACCAGGCCCTCGGGCACCGGCATCTGGGTCTCGGGCAATTTTTTAAGCGCCTGCGTCATGTACTCGATCCACACCGGCAGGGCCAGTCCACCGCCGGTCTCGCGGTCGCCCAGTTTGCGCGGCGTGTCGTAGCCGATCCACACCACCGCCGCCAAGTTGGGCTGGTAGCCCGCAAACCAGGCGTCCAGCGAGTCGTTGGTGGTGCCGGTCTTGCCGTACAGGTCCAGACGCTTGAAGGTGGCATAGACCTTGGCGGCGGTGCCTGACCGGGCCACCTCGCCCAGCAACTGGGTCATCACGAAGGCGTTGCGGGCTTCGATCACCCGCATCGACTCGTCGATCACGGGTAGCCGGGTCTCTTGCAAGACCCGGCCCTTGTTGTCGGTGATGCGGGTGATCAGCAGCGGGTTGACGCGGTAGCCGCCGTTGGCAAAGACGCTGTAGCCCGAGGCCATCTGCAGCGGCGTGACCGACCCGGCGCCCAGCGCCATCGTCAGGTAGGCCGGGTGTTTTTCGGCCTCGAAACCGAAGTGCGTGATCCAGTTTTGCGCAAACTTCACGCCGGTCGATTGCAGCACCCGGATCGACACCATGTTCTTGGACTTGGCCAACGCCGTTTTCAGCGGCATCGGGCCCTCGAACTTGCCGTCGTAGTTTTTCGGCTCCCAGGGCTGGCTGCCGGTGGTGCCGGCGTCGAAAAACAACGGTGCGTCGTTGACAACCGTCTGCGGTGTGAAGCCTTTTTCGAGTGCGGCCGAGTAGATGAAGGGCTTGAAGCTGGATCCCGGCTGGCGCCAGGCCTGCGTCACATGGTTGAACTTGCTCTTGCCGAAGTCGAAACCCCCGACCAGCGCCCGGATGCCGCCGGTGCGGGTGTCCATCGCGACAAATGCGCCCTCGACCTCGGGCAACTGGGTCAGGGTCCAATCGCCCTTGGGCCCGCGCACCACCCGCACCACGGCGCCGCGTCGGATCTGTTTCTGCGGCTCGGCCTTGTCGGCCAGGCCGGACGTGACCGGCTTCAAGCCGTCGCCGGTGATGGTGATGGCCTCGCCCGACTGCAGCACCGCCACGACCTTGCTCTTGCTGGCCTCCAGCACCACGGCGGCCTTCAACTCGTCGTTGTCGGGGTGGTCGGCCAGGGCTTCGGCGATGCGGGTGTCCAGTGAGCCCGGGTCGTTCGGCAGATCGATGTGGTCCTCGGGGCCGCGGTAGACCTGGCGCCGCTCGTAGTCCAGCAAGCCGCGGCGCAGCGCCCGGTAGGCCACGGCCTGGTCGCTGGCGTCCACCGTAACCTGCACGTTCAGGCCGCGGGTGGTGGTCTCGCTGCCGTACTGGCTGAAGATCAGCTGCCGCACCGCCTCGGCCACGTACTCGGCATGCACCACTGCCTCGGTGGGTTGACGCAGGCGCAGCACCTCGGCGCGGGCGGCCTCGGCCTTTTCTTCGGTGATGAAGCCGTTGGCCTCCATCCGGTCGATGATGTACTGCTGGCGGCGCTTGGCGCGCTTCGGGTTGGCCACCGGGTTGTAGGCCGAAGGCGCTTGCGGCAGGCCGGCCAGCATCGCCGCCTCGGCCACCGTGACCTCGGTCAGGGGCTTGCCGAAGTAAATCTCGCTGGCGGCTGCAAAACCGTAGGCCCGCTGACCCAGGAAAATCTGGTTCATGTAGACCTCCAGGATCTGCGGCTTGCTCAGCAGGGTCTCGATCTTGAGTGCCAGCAAGATCTCGTAGATCTTGCGGGTGAAGGTCTTTTCGGTCGAGAGGTAGAAATTGCGTGCCACCTGCATCGTGATGGTGGATGCGCCTTGGCTCTTGGCCTTGTTGAATTGCGCCAGGCCGGCCCGGATCACGCCCAGGTAGTCCACGCCGTGGTGCTGGTAGAAGCGTGCGTCCTCGATCGCCAGCACGGCTTCTTGCATCACCTTGGGGATCTGCGCGATCGGCAAGAAAATGCGGCGCTCCTCGCCGAATTCACCCAGCAGCACGCCGTCGGCCGAGATCACCCGCAGCGGCAGCTTGGGCCGGTAGTCGGTCAGGCCGCTGATCTCGGGCAGGTTGGGGTAGGCCACGGCCAGCGCCAGCCCCAGCAGCAGCGCGCCGGTCAGCAACGCGGCACCCGCGGCCGCCAGCAACCAGGCGAGCGCCACCCACAAGGCACGCGCGGGGCGCCGCGCTGAGCGGGAGGCGGCCGCCGACGCGGCCTTGGGTGGCGCCGTCGGGGCGCGCTCGGTGTCGCTCATAGAGTTTCCGAGTGTATAGAAGCAGCCCAGCCAGGCTGCCAGCCCCAGCCGCCGCCCGGCTGCCTTGCCCGCGCTTGCGCCTTGTTGCAAAAAGCCCGCCAGTCGTCGGTCAATCGCAACGTCAGGCAGGCTTCAAGCGGGTAGTTTCCTTTGGGCTACAAAGGCTTTACTGCTAGCATTGAAGTAACTTCTTAAGTGTTGCAACCCCCTGTTTGACGTTGGGAGACGCCATCCGTGAGCCTTTTGGACCTGCTGCTGGGCCGTAAGCATGCGCCGATGATCGGGCTGGACATCAGCTCGTCCAGCGCCAAGCTGGTCGAGTTGAGCCGGTCTGCCTCTGGCGATTACGTTCTGGAGCGTCTGGCGTCCGAGCCTTTCGAGAAGGGCTGGATCACCGACGGCCAGATCGAGAAGTTCGAGGAGGTGGTGGCCGCGGTGCGCAAGCTGCTCGACAAGAGCGGCACCAAGACCCGCCAAGTGGTGATGGCCATGCCGCAGTCGGCCGTCATCACCAAGCGCATCAACCTGCCGGCCGGGCTGAGCGATGAAGAGCTCGAGTTGCAGGTCGAGTCCGAGGCCAACCAGTACATCCCTTTTTCGCTCGATGAGGTGAGCCTGGACTTTTGCGTCATCGGGCCCAGCCAAACCTCCAGCGGCGACATCGAGGTGCTGATCGCCGCGTCCCGCAAAGAGCGGGTGCAGGACCGCCAAGGCCTGGCCGAGGCGGCGGGCCTGAAGCCGGTGATCCTGGACATCGAAAGCCACGCCTCGTTGCTGGCCATGAGCCGGGTGGTGGCGGCCCTGCCCAATGCCGGCCAGGACGCGCTGATCGCCTTGTTCGAGATCGGCGCCGACACCACCAGCCTGAAAGTGCTTCGCGAGGGCGAGATGCTCTACGACCGCGACCAGGCGTTTGGCGGCTCGCAGCTCACCACGCTCATTTCGCGCCAGTACGGCTTCTCGTTTGAAGAGGCCGAGCAAAAAAAGCTGGCCGGCGAGTTGCCCGAGGACTTTGAGAGCACCATCCTGACCGGCTTTGTCGACACCTTGTCGCAAGAAATCGGCCGTGCGCTGCAGTACTTCTTCACCAGCACGCCGCACCACAAGGTGCACTACGTGATGCTGGCCGGCGGCACCGCCACACTGCCCGGCCTGAAAGACCGCGTCACCGACCTCACCGGTTTTGCCTCGATGGTGGTCAACCCCTTCGACGGCATGAAGGTCGGCTCGGGGGTGCGCGAGGCCAAGGTGCGCAAAGAGTCGCCGTCCTACCTCACCGCCTGCGGCCTGGCGATGCGGAGGTTTCTGCCGTGATCCTGATCAACCTGCTGCCGCACCGCGAGGAGCGGCGGCGCCAGCGCAAACGGCTGTTTTTTGTCGGCCTGGGCGTGGCCGCTGCGGGCGGCGTGGTGGTGGCGTTGATGTGGTTCGGTGCAGTGCAGCAACTCACCCAGATCCAGCAGGCGCGCAACACTTTTCTGCGCACCGAGATCGGCCGGCTGGAGGGCCAGATCAAGGACATCGCCAGCCTGCGCACCGAGATCGAGGGCCTCAAGGCCCGCCAGCGTGCGGTCGAAGACCTGCAGCTCAACCGCAACGTGCCGGTGCACCTGCTGGATGAGCTGGTGCGCATGACCCCGGAAGGCGTCTACCTCACCAGCATCAAGCAGACCGACGGCGTGGTGCTGGTCAGCGGTGTGGCCCAGACCAACGAGCGGGTGTCCGAGTTTCTGCGCATCGCGCAGACCGACTCGCCCTGGCTGGACCGGATGGAGCTGGTCGAGATCAAGGCCATCACCCAGCCGGTGACCCCGGGCGCGCGTGAGCAACGCCGCCTGTATGAGTTTTCGCTTCGCGTGTCGATCAAGCTGCCCGGCGTGGCGGCATCGGCGCCGGGTGCCGCGGGTGTGGCGGGTGTGGCGGCAGGCGCGGCGTCCGGCCCAGGCCGCGCCGCCAGCGCGCCCGTCAACCGCCAGCCTGCCTGAGGACACGGCCATGGTCAACAACACCACGCGCCCGATGACTATCGATGTGGCCACCGCGTTCGACCGCGCGTCGCTGCAGTTCAAGGGCCTCAACCCGCAAGAGCCCGGCCAGTGGCCGCTGTTGCCCAAGGTCTGCGCCTGGATCGCCGCCGCCGCAGCGGCCCTGGGCCTGGTGTGGTTCTTGTTGGTGTCGGGTGCGTCCGACCAGCTGGAGGTCGAACGCAAGTTGGAGCCTGGCCTTAAAGAAGACTACCGCGGCAAGCTGTCCCAGGCCGTCAACCTGTCAGAGCTGCGCAAGCAGAAACAGCAGGTGCAGGAATACGTCACCCAGCTGGAGCGCCAGCTGCCCGGCAAGGCCGAGATGGACGCACTGCTGTCGGACATCAACCAGGCCGGCATCGGCCGCGGCCTGCAGTTCGAGCTGTTCCGCCCCGGCCAGGTCGAGTTGAAGGACTACTACGCGGTGCTGCCGATCGCTTTGCGCGTGACCGGCAAGTTCCACGACATCGGCGCCTTCACCGCCGACGTGGCCAACCTGTCGCGCATCGTCACGCTGCACAACCTCAGCATCGCGCCGGTGGCCAAGGATGCCAGTGGCAACCTGGCGATGGACGCGGTGGCGCGCACCTACCGCTACCTCGACACGACCGAGCTGGCGGACGTGCGCAAGGCGCGCCTGGAGGCCGAAGCCAAGGTCAAGGGGCCGCGCAAGTGAGCCGCCAAGCCCTGACGTTCTACCTGACGCTGTGCATGACACTGGGTGTTGCCGGCCTGCTGGCCGGCTGCGAGGCCGAGAACCAGGAGCTGCAGGCCTGGATGGAGCAGCAGCGCCGCGAGGTGCGGCCCCAGGTGCAGCCGCTGGCTGCGCCCAAGAAGTTCGACCCGGTGCCCTATGCCAATGCGCTGAAGGCCGACCCGTTTTCGACCCAGAAGCTCAGCGTGGCGATCAAGCAAGAGACCAAGCAGCCCAACTCGCTGCTGGCCGCCGAGCTGAACCGCCGCAAAGAGCCGCTGGAGTCGTTTCCGCTCGACACCATGACGATGGTGGGCAGCGTGAGCAAGGCCGGGCGGCCGTTTGCGCTGCTCAAGGTCGATGCACTGCTCTACCAGGTCAAGCCGGGTGACTACCTGGGCCAGAATTACGGCCGCATCACGCGCATCACCGAGACCGAAGTGGCCCTGCGCGAAATCGTGCAGGACGCCGTCGGCGAATGGACCGAGCGACCCGCCTCGCTGCAGTTGCAAGAGCGGGCACAGGAGAAGGCGCGATGAACAATCCGCAGGAGACAACAACCATGTTGAAGTGGCGCGTCCGGCTTGCCGCCCTGGTGCTGGCCTGGGCCGTGCCCGCGATCGCCCTGGCCGAGATTTCGATCCTGGGTGTCACCAGCACCCAGCAGGCGGGCGCCGACGTGGTGCGCATCGAGCTGTCCGAGCCGCTGGCGGCGGTGCCCACCGGGTTCTCGGTGCAGACGCCGCCGCGTGTGGCGATCGACCTGCCGGGTGTGGCCAACGGCGTGGGCAGATCGGTGATCGACATCAACCAGGGCAATTTGCGCTCGGTGGCCATCGCCCAGTCCGGTGAACGCACCCGCCTGGTGCTCAACCTGCGCCAGCCGGCCAATTACAGGACCGAGCTGCAAGGCAAGGCCCTGGTGGTGGTGCTGGACAACGCCAGCGCGCCGTCGGTGGCCGCCACCACCGGTGAGGCGCTGCACTTTGCCACGCCGCAAAACACCGACCGCCTGCCGCTGCGCGACATCGACTTCCGCCGCGGCACGGACGGCGCCGGCCGGGTGATCGTCTCGCTGGCCAGCACGCAAGTGGGTGTGGACATCCGCCAGCAAGGCCAGAGCCTGGTGATCGAGTTCTTGCGCTCCAGCCTGCCCGAGACCCTGCGCCGGCGTCTGGACGTGGCCGACTTCGGCACCCCGATCCAGAGCGTGTCCACCTTCCAGAGTGGTGAGCGGGTGCGCATGGTGATCGAGCCCAAGGGCAACTGGGAGCACAGCGCCTACCAGAGCGACAACCAGTTTGTGCTGGAGGTGCGACCGCTGAAAGTCGACCCGAACAAGCTGACCCAGGGCGCCGGCTTCTCGGGCGAGAAGCTGTCGCTGAACTTCCAGAACATCGAAGTGCGTGCCCTGCTGCAGGTGATCGCCGACTTCACCAACTTCAACGTCGTCACCAGCGACACCGTGACCGGCAGCGTCACGCTGCGCCTGAAGGACGTGCCCTGGGACCAGGCGCTGGACATCATCATGCAGAGCAAGGGACTGGGCGTGCGCAAAAACGGCAACGTGCTGTGGATCGCGCCCAAGGACGAGCTGGCGGCCAAAGAGCAGCTGGAGCTTGAATCGAAGAAAAAGATCGCCGAGCTCGAGCCGGTGCGCACCCAGTCGTTTCAGCTCAACTACGCCCGGGCCGACGACGTGGCGCGGGGCTTGTCCGGCCAGACCGGCGGCGGCGGGCAAGGGGCAGCGGGCGGCAGTGCTGGCAGCAGCGCGGGCGGCAGTTCGTCAGGCAGCAGCGCGGGCGGTGCGGGCGGCGGGTCAACCCAGGCCCAGCGCATCCTGTCACCGCGCGGCAGCGTGATTTTCGAGGCGCGCACCAACCAGCTGTTTGTCACCGACATCCCGAGCAAGCTTGAAGAAGTGCAGGTGCTGATCGGCAAGATCGACATCCCGGTGCGGCAGGTGCTGATCGAGGCCCGCATCGTCGAGGCCGACGACAAGTTTGGCCGCACCCTGGGCATCAAGCTGGGCGCGTCCGACCTGCGCGGCATCCAGGGTGGCATCCCGGGTTATTCGCTCAGCAACGGCAACTACGTGACCGTCGGCGGCAATGCCGCCGGCGTGGCCAACCAGACGCTGCAGACCGGCCTGACCGGCACCGCCGCACAGGCCGC
>Ga0105047_10013844_pt1 | contig 12842 bp, 12 predicted proteins | sample MAT04_FD_78384 | JGI IMG/M metagenome (GOLD analysis project Ga0105047, IMG submission 78384) | Freshwater microbial communities from Lake Fryxell liftoff mats and glacier meltwater in Antarctica - MAT-04 (megahit assembly) | ecosystem: Environmental > Aquatic > Freshwater > Ice > Liftoff... | reverse complement strand
GCCGGCGAACGCAGAATACGGGGCCCTGATGGCACCGTATGTGCGCGCGCCGGCGCGCTCAATTGACTTCGACCACGAATGCGACTTGCTGCGGGCCTTGATACCTGAAGTCGAACCAGATTTTGTACCTGCCCGGTTTTGGGAAAGTCGCCGTAAACTTCAGGTTGGTCGGCTCGATAATTGTCGCCACCAGGAAGGTCGTCAAGGTCTCGTCGATGATATACAAACTCAAGCGAGCGCCGGACATCATCTCGATTTCCGGCGTATGAACCAAGCCTTCGGCGTCGATCGCTTCAATCGTCAGCGGAGTAGCCTGGCCTGCTTTCAGGGGCCCGCCGGTATTCAAGGTAATCCGTAAGTCGTCAAGCGATTGCGTGAGTGACTGATCCGGCGTCAGCGTGCCCGTGGGTGTTTTGGCTGTTCCGACTTCAATGGGGATCGTTAGACTCACTGGATCGCCCCCACGCGGCTGGAAATTCACGAATGCGACGTATTGTCCGTCGGTGGGAAAGACGATGGTCGGCGGTATGGCGCGATTCTCAAACAATACCTGCCGAGTAGTCGTGAGTGGGGATGACGGCTGGGTCTCGGCATTGGCAGCGGCGGCTTGACCACCCATGCCGCCCCCCATGCCGCCAGCGCCTGCTGCGCCGTTACGCACGCCTGACAGTTGCTCTGATACACTATTGGGGTCCATGAACAACGGTGTGGCTTCCAGAGTCGTCAAATCGCGGGGCACCACAGCCATGTACGCATAGTAGATAAACCTGCCATAACCGCCAAGCTCATAGTCAGTAAAGGGTGTGTCTGCCTGATCGACAATCTTGACGTCGAGTTGCGTGGGCACGCCAGCCACAAGCGGTTTGGCAGTGCCGATCAGGGCACGCAATGACAACGTCATGGGGCCGCCGGCTGTCATATCCGCCCCCGATCCGTCGGTGTTGTTCATCGGTCCGCTTGCCGTCATCGGCGCATTGGCGCCGCCCAGGTTGATCCACCCGACGGAGATCGCCATCAGAAACGCCAAGGTAACCGCCGCTGCCACCAGGCGTGGCGCAAGTTCGACCAGTTGACGCGGCAGCGACTTCGGTGCGCCGAGCGACTGAACGTTGTAGCCACGCAAGCGCAAGCTGTTGGTCACCACAAAGATCGAACTGAAGGCCATCGCGCCTGCCGCAATCATGGGCATCAACAGGCCGAAAGCAGCAATCGGGATCAGGCAGATATTGTAGAAGAAGGCCCAGAACAGGTTCTGCATGATCGTTTGCATGGTGCCACGTGACAGCGAGATGGCGCGGGCTATCCCGCGCAGATCGCCGCTGATCAGCGTAATGCCCGCCGCCGCCATCGCCACATCGGTGCCGGTGCCCAACGCAATGCCGACATCGGCCTGTGCCAGGGCAGGTGCGTCGTTGATGCCGTCGCCCACCATGGCCACGAGCCGGTGATGCCCGTTGTTCTCTGCATCTGTGCCCTGCAGACGTTTGACTTCGGCAGCCTTGTCGCCCGGCAACACCTCGGCGAGCACGCGGTCGATGCCGACCTGGCGTGCGATCGCTTCGGCGGTTTTCTGGTTGTCGCCTGTGATCATCACGAGTTCGAGGCCGAGCGTACGCAGGTCCGCCATTGCCTCGCGCGAACCGGGCTTGAGCGTATCGGCCACCGCCACCAACCCGATTGGTTGGGCTGGCTCCTGGCTTTTTGCGCCGCGCCGGGCGACAATCATGGCCGTCTTGCCTTCGGTTTGCAGGCGGACGATGTCGTCCTGAAGCGCATCGATGGCAATGCCTTCATTTCGCATAAAACGCGGGTTGCCGATGATCACGGCTTGATCTTCCACCGTCGCACGAATGCCAAAGCCGCTGACGGCTTTGAACTCAAGCGGGTCGACAACCGCTAGCCCCTGGTTTTTTCCTGCCTCGGCAATGGCTCGGCCGAGCGGATGTTCCGACCCGCGTTCGGCGCTGGCGGCCAGGCGCAGCACCTCGTCTTGCGTATGGCTGGGGGCGGCGATGACGTCGGTCACAGCCGGCTCGCCGCGCGTGAGCGTGCCGGTCTTATCGAGCACCACCACGCGCACGCGACCGGCGCGTTCCAACGTCTCGCTGTTCTTGAAGAGAATGCCGTTCTCGGCGCCTTTGGTGGTGCCCACCATGATCGCGGTCGGCGTAGCCAGGCCGAGTGCGCACGGGCAGGCGATGACGAGCACGGCCACGGCGCTGATCATTGCGCTCGTCGAGTCGCCGCCGGTAAACACCATCCAGGCGGCAAAGGTCAACAGCGCAATCAGGACGACAGCAGGCACAAAATACGCGCTGATCTGGTCTGCCAGTTTTTGTACGGGTGCTTTGCTGCCTTGCGCCTCTTGCACCATGCGTACGATCTGAGCCAGGGTCGTGTTTTTACCGACCTTGGTGGCCTCGAATCGGATCAGCCCTTCCGTGTTGATGGTGGCGCCGATAATCTCGTTACCTGGACCCTTGCTGACCGGCATCGACTCGCCCGTGAGCATCGATTCATCAAAGGCGGATCGGCCATCAAGGATGATGCCGTCGACGGGCACCTTTTCGCCGGGCCGCACGATCACGGTATCACCGACGCCAACCTGATCGACATCGATTTCGATCTCGGCGCCGTCGCGCAGAATATGTGCGGTTTTGGGACGCAGGCCCATCAGCGCCTTGAGCGCCGCCGACGTTTGGCCTTTGGCGCGCGCCTCAAGGTACTTGCCCAACATGATGAACGTGATGATCGCGGCGCCCGTCTCGAAATAGACACCCGCTCCCGGGATCAGCCCGAACACCACCGCCACGCTAAAAAAGTAGGCGACCGAGGAACCGAGGGCAATCAGAACATCCATGTTGGCGCCGCCGGCCCGCAGGCTCTTTTGGGCGCCAACATAATACTGCCAACCCACTCCAAACTGCACAATCGTCGCTGCAATCATCATGACATACTCGTCGCCCTCGAAAGAGACGAGCCCAAAGTCACGCGCCATGCTGTAGACGATCAACGGCACCGTGAAAATCAACCCGATGATCAGCAAGCGCTTTTGCCGATTGACATCGGCGGCGCGCGCTTTGGCTTCGGCGTCGTCAATCGATTCGGCTTCGCCGGCCTGTACAAGATCGAAGCCAGCCTTGCGAATGGTCGTCGCCAATTCGGCAATCGTGGTCTGGCCGGGGATGTATTGCACTGCTGCGCGCTCGGTGCCGTAGCTGACGTTGGCTGTGAGTACGCCTTCCTGTTTGGCGAGCAACTTCTCGAGGACGACGGCATCGGAGTTATCGCGCAGCCCGGTGATGGGCAATTCGATGTTGCCCGTGGGTACGCCGTAGCCAATGCGTTCGACGCGCGCAATAATGCCGTGTTCGTCGAGCTGCGCCGGATCATAGCTGACGGTGAGTTTTTCGCTGGCGAGATTGACGACGACGACGTCGACGCCCGGCATTTTGCGAACATTGCGCTCGATCGTCGCCGCGCAATTGGCGCACGTCATTCCCGTGATTGGCAACGTAGTGTTCTTGACTTCAGTCATCGCTTACCTCTGGCTGCTGGGTGGGGGTGTCTGTCAGCGATTAAGGGCAACAAGGAACAGACATCTTGTTGCGCAAGTACTCCTGGGCCTGGGTGAGCGTCATGATCTCTCCGCCAAAACCGCGTTGGAAGCGCTCGGCATCTTCATGACTGGCAAAGGCCAGGATTCCTGGTCGACAGCACGTGGAGACGCCGCTGCCCGCCAGATAGGCCGCGTCGTTTGCACTCACCATTTGGCCGAAAAGAAAGTCGGTGACCAACACCTGGTCGGCTGCGGTGCTCTGCTCGAGCAATGCAAGCCCGCAATGCGGGCAACAGGCGCTCAACAGGCCGCGCTGTTGGCTTTGCACGATGACGGCGGTGCGCTCGGGAACCGTGCGGTTACACATCGCACACGCCATCGGCGCACTGGCCTGAGGGGTCACCCGTGCGGGTAAGGCGACGCCACCGCGCGTCTTGACCACCTGGCTTGTGTCCGCCAGCCGGTTCAGATCGCGATGAACCGTCATCGTCGAAACACCAAGCTCTGTGATTAGTTCTTGGATGGTGAGGGCGCGGCGAACTTGGAGAAGATCAAGGATCCGGCGTTGGCGTGATACAGGTGAATCAGGCATAGGGAACGGCTAGAATAATCAACACAGTCCCTGCTTTATAGCATGGCGACAAATCACCTGTCAAGTTGGTCGTGTATCTGCACTTGGCTGTGAATTTATCCTCGATTGTTCGGATACAAACGTTGCGTGATGGGAGTTCGGTGCCGGGGCTGTGGTGCATTCAAGGCACTGACTTCGTGAGTGAGCATCAATGGTGGGCTGCCTGGCGCAGTCGATTGCTTGCGATCCACTGTGTACCCCAATTGTCGCAATAAGTTCTTGCGGCGTCGCCAGCATTCCCAGACCACGACTCGGAGTTCCAGGTAGACGTTGGTGCCCACCAACGCCTCAATCTCGAGCCGTGCGATCTGGCCAATGCGTTTGATCATGCTGCCTTCCTTGCCAAGCACGATGCCTTTCTGGCTTTCGCGTTCGATGTAAATCGCAGCGGCGATATAGGTCAGGTTTGGCCTCCGCTCAATGAACTCATCAACTTCCACTGCTACGCAGTGCGGCACTTCGTCTTGAAGCAGTAGCAACGTTTTTTCGCGGATTAACTCGCCGGCAATATAGCGCATGTGGCGATCGGTGATCTGGTCCTCCGGGTAAACCCGTGGCCCTTGCGGCAAGAGGCCGCGCAACAACTCTTGCAGATCAACCAACCCCACGCTGGTCGTCGCACTAAACACTGTCGTACTGAGCAAAGGCATGCCATTGGTTCGCGCGTCGACTGCCAGCCATTCGACCAGCCGCTTATACTCGTTGATGCGGATATCCGTAGCGGACTTGGCGTCGCTCCAATGGTCCGCCTTGTTGAATCCCAACACGAGCGGTGGCAGCTTGTGGGTGCGCTGCAAGTCTTGCAGTAGTTCGGCCAGGCAGCGTTCCTCCTTGCTCGGCCGCGTGTTGAGATCTACCACCCATAGGACGACGTCGGCATCTTCGATCGACTTTGTTGCCACTGCCATCATGTACTCGCCCAAGCAATCCAGTGGCTTGTGCATGCCGGGGGTGTCGAGGAACAGGAACTGCGCATCCGCCGTGGTCAGAATGCCCAACAACCGGTCGCGCGTCGTCTGCGGCTTCGGGCTGGTGATGGCGATATTCTTGCCCAGCAGGCAGTTGAGCAGCGTCGACTTGCCGACATTGGGACGGCCAATCACAGCGATATAGCCGCTGCGGTGGTCGGCGGGCAGCGTTTTGGTGACGTTGGGCAGTGACATCATCATCTCCAGGGTGGTCTCATTGCCTGGCTGGGGTCGACCCTAAAACTCAAAATGTAACTTCACCATCTCGCGTCCCAGGCGCTCGATGATAGTGACGACGGTGCCGTGGCGCATAGTTTTACTCGTCGATGGTAATTATTCGATTGGAATTTGATAAATAAACCAACTATATATCAAGTTTATAACACGAAAATGAGCAACCTGTCAATACAGTCATTTGTACGTCGTGTCTGGTCAGTGACCTGCAAAATCGCGTTGAAGCGTTACCGCAGATGCCGGCGGGGCGTTCGGTTTCGTCCCTATTTTATGCAACCGTCCTGACGGTGATCAGCCTGCTAGCCGAGATACGGCCAGCCCAGACTGATGGATCGTACAGTTTGCAACTGGGGTATTGAAAATGGCCTTCACTATCTGCGCGATAAGTCTCTTCATGAAGATGCCACTCGCATCTCAAATCCTACCCTGGCTCAGAACATGGCAACGCTCAATAATCTGGTCGTCGCTCTTGTCCGCCGACGGGGGGGGCGCTACTTACTTGATGCCCGTGGCTTCTACAGCGGCTCACCTCAAGCCGCTCTCGATCTTGTCTTTCGCTCCCATACCTGACTACTAAGAAACACGCGTTTCTTGCTGCTTGAACCGCCTTCCCGCGGTGGCCCTATTTTGTAAAAGCCCTGCCCTGGGTGGGGGGTGCGTGTTGTAATTTTGCATTGGGTGAGGCGACAAAGCGAGCGCTTCCGAATGCGACAGTTGCCAGTGCATTACCTGCCCCTTTGAGATGTGCTTCGACCACGAGTTTGTTGGCGCTCTCGATGATATCGCTACCGAATTTAGCATTGGCAACCTACGATCGTCGCAGGTAGGGATCGAGTGTATCGCGCAAGCTGTCGCCGAGCAGATTGAAGCCCAGGACGACGAAGGCAATGGCCAGCCCCGGATAGAGCATTAGTTGGGGCGCGGTCTGCAGAAAGGGGCGTCCGGCATTCAGCATGCTCCCCAATTCCGGCGTGGGCGGTTGCGCACCCAAGCCCAGGAAGTTGAGCGCCGCCAGGGCAAGTATCAACTGTCCCAATTCGAGGGTGACGAGGACGATCACAGGGGCAATCACGTTGGGCAAGATGTGAAGGCGCAGGATGCGCCGATGGCTTGCACCGATCGTGTGTGCGGCCAGGATATATGGTTGGGCACGCGTGGACAAGACCATGCCGCGCACAATCCGCGCGTAGCCAACCCACCACACGCAGACCAGCCCGAGAACGGCGTTGGCAATCCCGGCGCCCAGTGTACCCACGATGGCCAGCGCTACGATCATGCTGGGAAAAGCCAACAAGATGTCGACCACGCGCATCAGGATGCCGTCCAGCCAACCGCCATAGTAGCCGCTGATAGCGCCCACAAAGACGCCAATTACGCTGATCACAATCGCAGCGACAGCAGCAGTGCCAAAGGATAGGCGGGCTCCGTACAATAGTCGACTCAAGGTGCAACGGCCCAGGTTATCCGTGCCCAGCGGGTATTCGAGGCTGGGTGCAGCCAGACTGTGTGCGGGATTGATGGCCGCCGGGTCGTGGGGGGCAAGCAGCGGGCAGAAGATGCCGATTGCTGTGAAGAAGATTACGATGCCTAGCCCAAACCAACCGCTTAACCCTAGCGTACGCAGGTTAGTTAGCGCCATCGGCTGCACCTCTCTTCACGTAACTGATACGGGGGTCCAGAACGATATAGAGAAGATCGACGCCAAGGCTGATCAGAATAAAAAAGGTGCCCATGAAGAGCACGTAGCTTTGGATCAACGGGTAATCCCGGTTGCCGATGCCGTCCACCAGCAACTTACCGATCCCCGGCCAGGCAAAAATCGTCTCGACGATGATCGAACCGCCTAAGAGGTGACCCAACGTGATGCCCATGACCGTGACAATTGGAATCAACGCGTTTTTGAGCGCATGCCCATACAAAACGTGCAACGATCCCAACCCTTTGGCATGCGCAGTGCGGATGAAATCCTGGCCTAATATTTCCAGCAGACTGGAGCGCGTCAGGCGCATCAATGACCCGGCGACACCAAGACCCAGCACCAATACGGGCAACACCATGTGCCGCCAAGTGCTGCTGCCCGAAACCGGCAGCAGCCTCAAGTTCACGGCAAACAGCAAGATCAACAGATAGGCCAGCCAGAAGCCGGGCAGGGACGTACCGATCAAGGCGATGACGCGTGACAGATGGTCGACGAACGAGCCGCGACGCACGGCCGCCAGGATTCCAAGGGGTAGGGCCAGACACACACCCACCAACAACCCGGCGACGGCTAATTTCAGCGTCGCCGGAAAGCGGTGGAGAAAGGCATTCAGAATTTCTTCGCCGGACTTATAGGAGACGCCCAGATCGCCGCGCAACACCTGGCCGACCCACCGGCCATACTGCACAAACCAGGGATCATTCAGCCCGTACTCGCTGCGAATCTGCTCCACCAGTGCCGTTGGGGGTGGGCCGTCGCTTTGCTGCGCGGCGATCAGATAGGCTGGGTCGCCTGGTGCCAGGCGACCCAGCCCAAATGCCAACAATGTGATGCCAAGCCAGACGGGCAGCAATGCGAGCACGCGCTGGACAATATAGTTTGTCATGCGCTATGGTTCAATCCGAACGTCTTCCCAACGTTGGCTGACCGAAGAAGGGTGCGCTTCAAAGCCCTGCACCTTGTCGGCCAGGCCGTAGAGGCGGAAGATGCCTGCGATTGGGATTACGATGTCTTCCTCATCGATCACCACGCGCATGGACTCCGCCGCATTCTTCTGAACATCCTCCACGTTGACGGCAGTTTGGCAGGCTTCAAGCAGAGCGTCGAACTTGGCGCCGGCGGGAAAGAGACGCGGGTAGGCGCCCCATTGGCTCTTGGAATAGAAGAGACCGCCCGGTAAGAAACAGGGATTGGCGTCATTCTGATTGCCGATTTCGGCCCACAGGTCGCCCGTGCCTTCTTCTAACCTTGCTTCATACGTGGCGGTATCGGGCGTGACCTCGATTGCGAGATCGATGCCCACGTCACGCAATTGTGCCTGTACGAGCTCCGGCATCGGTTGATGGATCTCGGGAATCGGGTAGCCGACCACCATCGATAGCCGCAGCGGCTGGCCGTCGCGGTCACGAATGCCGTCGCCGTCGCTGTCGACCCAACCCGCTTCGTTCAAGAGTTGCTTGGCAAGCGCCGGATCATACGGCTTGCCCTGCACGACACCGGCTGCATCGCCTAGGATCCGAACGGGAATCATTGATGTGTTTACCTCGGCATTGCCGTGCCAGACATTGTTGATCAGCACGTCCTTGTCGATGGCATGGGCGAGCGCGGCACGAAGCGCCGGGTCTTGTCCCAGCACGTAGCCGCCTTCGCCGCTGACGTTGACGTAGATAGCCTGGTAGGCACCCACCGACGACTTGACAACCTTTAAGCCATCGGTGCCTTCGATTTCCTCGGCCAGTTCACGGGGAGCATTGAAGGCTACGTCGATCTCACCAGCTTTTAGCGATAGCATGCGCGTATTGTCGTCCGGGATAAAACGGAAGGTGATCTTTTCCAGGGTGGGGACGACACCCCAGTAGTCCTGGTTGCGTTCGACAACAAGCTGGTCTCCATTGGTGTATTCGACGAACTTGAAGGATCCAGTGCCCACAGGCTTGGTGGCCGGATCGCTACCCGGCGCGATGATGCTGTAGCTGGGATGTACCAATTGCTGGAACAAGCGCCGGTTTGGGTCTAGCGGCGTAATCTCTACCGTGTAGTCGTCTACGATCTTTGTCGAGTCCGGTCCCAGTCCGGCCGAATTGCCCCCGATCGCAGCGAGGCGATCCATCGTGGCTTTCACGGCAGCGGCGGTAAACGGCTGGCCGTCGTGAAAGGTCACATCCTTGCGCAGGGTGAAGCGCCAGGTGTTGGGCTCGACAAATTCCCAACTGGTCGCCAGCATGGGAATCACCTGGTAGTCAGGCGTCATGCGCACCAGGGTGTCATAGATACCCGTGTAATACATGCCAAGATTAGCGCGTTCGTCGGTGCGAAAGTTGTCGGACGGCATGCCGACGACCAATTCTTGGGCGACCGCAGCAGGTTGAGTGGCGGTGCTGGTCTGCGCAATCGGCGCCACGCAGGCCGTAAGCAGCAGTAGTGATAGTAGCAACAGTAGTGATGTTGCCATCGTTCGGTGGTAAGTCACGTTCGTTTCTCCTATGGAATAGCGGGCGACGTCGCCCAGACATCAATTCGATCTACGCGGAAGGCTGAAAAGAAGTCCAGACGAGGAGCCGTGGTGGGCGTGTGGGAACAGGAGAATCTATGGATTTGAAATTGTTGGTAGGTAGGTGTTCCATCAAGACGGCAGGTAGCAGATCGATGATTGTCAGCCTGCCCAGCGTCGGGGATAATAGGATCGTCGATATGATCGTGGAAGGTATGGATCGGCCCGTAGGGACGGCCTTGGCGTCGAGCTTGTTTGTCGTATAATGCGAAACCGCGGAACCGATTGGGGAGCCACACCCATGCCGCGTACGGCTCTCGCTCAAAACCTGTTGGGCTGTGTGCGTTGGCACGGAGGGTGGGCCAAAAACAAAATGCGCATGTGTGTGTAGATGGCCTGGCGTCGCCTGTGCCCCCCAACAGATGAAAGGAAGAATCAAAGCAAAGTAACCCACATAAAAGATATGCAGGAAGTGCAGCATTTTCTGCTCTGACAGACTAGGGCCGGAAGTGCGAGTGCCAGCCACGTGCAGATCATCCACGGTCAACCGCCTTACTTGGTCGCGACTGGTGCGCTTGACCCTGTCTCATCAAGAAACGGACGCTTTTGGACATAAATGATCAGTGTTAACTTTTTGCGTGCGTATTGAATATACCTCTGGTGGCAGTTTCCAAGGTTCGCGTGCCACCGGCGTCCGTCTTGTACCTGGCACCTACTCTGGCCCAGCGTGTAAAAGGCGGACCACCTGGTGGAAGACAGCCCGTACGTCCTTGGGGCGGCCCTTTTCTATGACGGCCCAGGCGCCGGCGGCGAACGCGCGAGCACGCAACTGCGGGCGATTATGAATTGTCAGAATGACCACCACGCATGTTAGCCACTCGTCGATTAACTGTTTGGTCGCCGTGATGCCGTCAAGGCCGGGCATCGCGACGTCCACGATGACTAAGTCAGGTTTGGTCACCGCTGCCAGTGTCAGCGCTTCGTCAGCGCGACCCGCTTCACCGACGACAGTTGCACCTGCCTAAAGTTGAAATAGCATGCACAGCCCACAGCGCACTGCCGGCTGATCGTCGACAAGCAGAATGGTGATGTTCTTACCGACGGCAGTACTTGGCTGTGATGTCAAAATGTTAGCACCCTCTATCGTTGGGCTGGCCAATCACCGTGGTCTCTGGTTGCCTAGCTGCGATCAACCCTAAACTCAAAGCGTAACTTCACGGCCTCGCGCCCCGGCCGCTCGATAATCGTGATGATGCGCCAGGGACCCGGCATCGAGAAATGCACGCTCCCCACGTAATGGCCATTTCCTGTGGGTTCAGCGGTCACCAGGGTTTGGCCGTGGCTCATGTTGGTCATGTCGATGTCAAAGGTGACCTTGGCATCCGTCACTGGCTGGCCGCTGCTATCGACCACGTACTCGTCGATTTCCGCCGTACCTCTCACGGGCTGCGCCGGTGTGCTGGCAAGCCACACCTGCAAATCGCCGTTTTGCTGCCCGCCGAGGGTCGGACCTGGCGGGGGCACGGGCGCTTGTGCTGGCTCAGGGGTTTGTGACGTTGCGGGGTCAGCGGCCGTGCCCACTGGCACTTCGATGGTGAGGGCATCGGCGTTGTCGAACTGAAGCGTCAAGGTGAAGATGTCACCCGTTGCCAGCGGCTTGGCCAGATCGATGAGCATAATGTGCTTTCCGCCTGGCTTTAGGTCAAGCGTCGCGCCGGCCGGGATGTCGAAGCCATCGGGTCGCGGCTCCATGCGCATGACCCCCTGGTCATTGACGGTTTCGTGTATCTCAACCGCCTTGGCAACCTCACCGGCAACGCTGGTCAGCCGCAAGGGTTTGTTGAGGCCGTTGAGCACGGTCAGATAGACGGCGCCGGTGCCGCCTTGCAGGGGTGAAGGGCGGGCCTGCACGTTGGTGACAGCCAGGACCCCCGGTTCCGGCGTCGCGATGGCTGCAATTGGCGTCGGTGGTACATCCGGTGCCAAACTGGACATCTGACATGCAGTAACGACCAACAGGGCAAGCACAACGACGAGGAGCAGGTTCAGACAAGATAGCCTACGCATAGTAATCTCCCATTTTTGCCGTTTCCCAGATTTCACGAAGGCACTTGCGCGACTTCGGGCGTTTTGCCCTGACGCAACGACTGTACCAGATAGCGCTCGGGGTCTTTGTCGAACGATCGCTTGCAACCGGCGGCGCAGAAATATACGGTCGCGCCGTGATAATCGCTGGTCAGCTTGGCCGTAGCGACATCCACCAGCATGTCGCAGACAGGATCCTTGGCATACTGTTTGAAACTGCTGGTCTGCACCAGCCGGATCAACCCAATATACATGACCAGGCAGATCACAGTGGTGAACACGGCTGTGACCCAGACGGCCAGCGGGGAGATGTTGATCATCACGCCCAACATGCCGCCCATCATGCCACCCATAAAGCCGCCCATGCTGCCATCCATGGCGCCCATCAGCCCGCCCCACCGGCCAAAAAACGCCCCGAACGCCACCCCAACCGTAACGCCGACCAGGTTGCTGATAAACATGTCGGTGGCTGCACCGATGAAGAAACCAACGGCAATGCCCGCCATCATGCCGAAGGTCATGCCGATCATCATGCCGAGCATCTCGGTAACGAACGACCGGAAGCGCATGAGATAAATGCCCACGCCGGCGCTAATGACGATAAACACAATCGATAAAACGACCGCAGTAGCGAGGTTCATTGTTGGCCTCCCCAGGGGGCTTGATAAATGAATCAACCAGGTATCATACTTATAACATGGCAATCAGCAACCTGTCAATACGGGCCAGCAATTCTCATTCTGAAATTGGTCATAATGGGTCAGGAGGAGGGAGGGTCAATTCCAGGCCGTCAAGCATGAATTTGAAGAGCGCCTCCCAACTTTCAAAGACGATATAGTGGGTGAGGGCTTTGAGGTCATTGAAAAATGTGCGTCGTACGGCCAGTGTTTCGCGCAGCAAGCCTCTTCCTCCTGGTATGATTTCCCCCTACCTTAGCACACTCCAGCACTTCTGTCACCGCTTTTTTTAGCTGTTTTCAGAATAAGAACTGCTGATTAAGGGTGCACGCGGCAGGGAGTGGGTGGAACCTGCTGAGGATTTTGCAGCATGGGAAAACGAAGGGCTCGAATATCTTTTATGCTTTGCCCACAAGTATGAAGGCTTTACGAGTATTCAGAACCGACAGTACTATTTTCAACGCGGGATTGCATTTTCTACGATTGGTGCCGATTTCT
>Ga0105047_10013843_pt1 | contig 12843 bp, 10 predicted proteins | sample MAT04_FD_78384 | JGI IMG/M metagenome (GOLD analysis project Ga0105047, IMG submission 78384) | Freshwater microbial communities from Lake Fryxell liftoff mats and glacier meltwater in Antarctica - MAT-04 (megahit assembly) | ecosystem: Environmental > Aquatic > Freshwater > Ice > Liftoff... | reverse complement strand
TTCCCCGCCCTGATCGCAGCGGGAATCCTCGATGCCGACTTCGCCCTACCCCACGATGTCGCGTTCTGGTTGGCCGTCCCGCTGCTCGATCTGATCCTGGTGGGCTGCTGCTGGCTCGTGGGCCGGCTCTTCGAACGGCAGGCCGGATCGATGACGCTCGTGTGCCTTTTCGGCAACACCGCGTACCTCGGGATCCCGTTCGTCGTCAGTGTGCTGGGCGAGCGCTCCCGCGGCCCGGCGGCGCTGCTGGTGGCGATCCAGGTGGTCATCGCGGTGGCGATCGGCCCGTGGTTGCTGGTGCGCTGGAGTGGTCACCGCGCCGCGCCGGTGTCGCTCGGATCCATCCTTCGTCAGCCGCTGCTCTGGGCGCCGGCCCTCGGTCTTGGGGCCCGACTCCTGCCCGCGGGAGGTCGCGACGCCGTCTCGGAGGCGATCGGTCCGTTGGCGGCGTCGGCGGCCCCAGTGGCCATGTTCCTGTTGGGCCTGTACCTGTTCTTAAAGCGCGAGCTGCTGGCTCGCGCCGAGCGGGGGGTCTGGGCCCATGTGGCTCTGCGACTGCTCGTGGCCCCGGCGGTGAGCACGGCGCTGGCCATGATGCTGCTTCGGCTCGACGCCATCGACCAGGGAACGGCAGGCATCGTCGTCATCATGGGCGGTGTGCCCGCAGCCATCACCACCTTCGCCATGGCCCAGCAGGCCGGGGTGGCCGTCGACCGGGTCGCCAGCGTCGTGGTGCGTTCGAGCATCGTCTCGCTGTTCACGCTGCCGGTGATCGCCTCGATCGCCGAGGCCGTCGCCAGGTCGTGATGGCTCGGCTCCTCAGTCAGGTGAGGTCGAGCGCGACCGCCTCGTAGGGCTGCAGTGTGCCGTCGAACTCGGTGCGGGCGGTGGAGCTGATCAACAGCGACCCGTTGGGTGCGGCGACCACTCCAGGCTCCGCAGACATGTTGATCACCACGCGGATGAGCGTTGCCCCGAGGCGGCGATCGAAGACGAGCACGTCCCCGGTGTCGGTGTGCAGTTCGAGCTCACCGCGCTGCAGCGTCGGGGTGGACGACCGCAGCGTGAGGAGGCGGCGGTAGAGATTCAGGATCGAGGCGTCGTCGGCAGCCAGTACGGCAGCGTTGCGCGACGATGCCTCGGGAGGCCACGGCAACCACGGGTCCGGACCGGCCCAACCGTGGTGATCGTCCGCCGTCCAGGGGATCGGTGCCCGGCACCCGTCGCGCCCGGCCGGGTCGTGGCGCTGCTTCTCGCTCACGACGGCGTCCTCGAGACCGAGCTCCTCGCCGGCATAGAGAAAGGGCGTGCCCCTCACGGTGAGCAGCAGCACCGCGGCGGCGCGGGCGACGCGCCCGTCGCCCCCGTACCGGCTGCGGTGCCGAGGGTTGTCATGGTTGGACAGCACCCAGGTGGGCCAGGCGCCGACGGGGTCGAGCGCCCGGGCGGTCGTGGCGATCTGGCGTCGCCAGGCCTCGGCCTCGAACGGGGCGTACAGCGGTGGGAAGTTGAAGCACAGGTGGAGCTCGTCGCCGGCACCGTAGTGGGCGGCGACCATGTGGGTGTCGAGGAGGTACACCTCGCCGACCGCCATCCGGTCACCGTCATAGGAGTCGAGGAGCACGCGGAGGTCCCGCAGGAGGGCGTGGGTCTCGGGCCGGTGGTTGAGCACGGTGTGCGGCAGCCCGGCGAAGTCGGGTGGTTCGTCGGGCAGTTCGGGGTCCTTGCCGATGAGGTGCACGACATCCATGCGGAAGCCGTCGACGCCGCGGTCGAGCCAGAACCGCAGTGTGTCGTGCATGGCCGCCACCACCTCGGGGTTGGCCCAGTTGAGGTCGGGCTGCTCGGAAAGAAAGCAGTGCAGGTAGTACTGGCCGGTGGTCTCGTCGAGCGTCCAGGCCGGGCCAAAGGTGAGCGATTCGATCCAGTTGTTCGGTGGCCCACCGTCGGGGGCGGGGTCGCGCCACACGTACCAGTCGCGCTTGGGGTCGTCGCGGGAACCGCGAGATTCCTCGAACCAGGGGTGGCGCTGGGAGCTGTGGTTCGGCACCCAGTCGATGATGACGCGCAGGCCCCGGCTGTGGGCGGCCTCGAGCAGCCGGTCGAACCCCGCGAGGTCGCCGAACAACGGATCGACGTCACAGAAGTCGGCGACGTCGTAGCCGTAGTCCGCCATCGGGGACGGAAAGAACGGCGAGATCCAGAGCGCGTCGACCCCGAGCTGCGAGACGTGGTCGAGGTGGACCTCGATACCGGCGAGATCGCCGATGCCGTTGCCGGTCGTATCGCAGAACGACCGGGGGTAGATCTGGTAGCCGACGGAGGTCTTCCACCACGGCGCCGGCGCTGACCCGCCGGTGTTCATCTCGGAATGTGCCATCCCGGAAGTATCCTTGCTTGCTGGGCCGTTTGTCGGCCCGACCGCGATCGAGTGAGGCGAGCATTTGAGTATCCGGGACTTCACAGCAGACGAGGCCGTCATGGCCGACCGGCTGGCCAAGATGAAAGACGATGCCGGGAGCCATTCCCCGAGCCTGTTGACGTTGCGTGAACAGCTTCCCGAACTCGAGATCTCAGTCGATGCCTGCTTCATCTCGAACCCCTACGCGACGCAGCTGTTCCTCGACTATTTCAAGGAGGAACTCCTCGATACCGGCGCCATTCGCGACGTGTTGGAGTTCTACCCCTCGCAGAACCAGGTGATCGCGGCGTTGCTCGCCGGCCACCTCGGCATCGCCGAGGATCGTGTCTTCGTGGGAAACGGGGCCATCGAGATCATCCAGGCGGTCATCCACAACTTCGCCAAGCGCCGCATCCTCGTGACGCTGCCCACCTTCTCCTCGTACTACGAGTTCGCCGAGGGTCGGGTCGACGTGGTCTTCCATACCTTGCGCAAGGGGGACGACTTCAAGCTCGATCCCCACGAGTACCTCGCCAAGGTCGCCGAGACCGACCCCGATGTGGTCACGCTCATCAACCCCAACAATCCCGACGGTTCGTACTTCTCCTACGAGGACCTGCAGACGATCCTGCGGGGCCTACCCCCCGACGTGACAGCGATCGTCGACGAGAGCTTCATCCACTTCGCGTTCGAGGATCTCAACCTCGACATCCGCTCGATCATCGCCGAGTGCGAAGAGTTCCCCAATCTGGTCGTCGTGAAGTCGATGTCGAAGGATTTTGGTATCGCCGGCATCCGTGCCGGCTACGCCGTGATGCACCCCGAGCGCATCGCCGCGCTGCTGCGCAACGGCTTTCTGTGGAACTCCAATGGCCTCGCCGAGTACTTCTTCCGGCTGTATTGCCGTTCGGACTTCCTCGAGCGCTACGACATCGTCCGCAAGCAGTACATCCTCGAGACCCAGCTGTTCTATCGCCAGCTTGCGAAGGTGGCGGGGGTCAAGGTGTATCCGTCCATGGCCAACTTCGCTCTCGTCGAGATCCTCGGCGACGTGACCGCGGATGAAGTGATGCAGCACCTGTTGGTTCGTCATGGGGTGTACGTGCGAACCTGCAGCGACAAGGTGGGTCTCGACGGCGAGTTCCTGCGGATCGCCTCGCGCGGGTTGCGCGAGAACCAGCGCATCATCGATGCGTTGGCCGACGTCCTGGGTCCGCTGCCCCAGTGAGCCCGGGCGCCCCGCTCAAGGCCCCGCTCCGGCGAGTTGTCGATGCCGGTGCGTCGCTCCTCGGGCGACTCCAGGTACAGATGGTGTGCCGGGCCGCCGGTTCGGCACCGCTCGTCGTGCTCGACATCGACAACACCATCGCCGACTCCTGGCCCTCGTTCCTGATCCCGTTTCCGAATCACCGCCGGCGACTTGCCGGCCTCGACGGGCTGCCGAACATCAAGGCCATTGCCCACGACGAGGCCATCGCGAAGGGGGCGTCGGTGCTGTTCTTGTCGCATCGCAATCTGTGGGAATGGCCGGTGACCTACCGGTGGTTGCGCCGCCATGGGTTCGCAGCCACGTGGCGAAACGTCGTGTTGGTCGGTCGACCGCAGGACAAGGTGCAGCACCTGGCTCGTTGCGCCCGGGGGCGCAAGGTGACCGTCTGGGACGATCTGACGTTCGGCCACGAGACCGGCACCGTGACCGAGTACGTCGACGTGATCGCGTCGGTGCGAGCCCTGGATGTGGCCTACCGAGGCTGGGACGACATCGTTGCCATCACCGGCAGGACCGCCGATCGGCAGGGAGCGGCTGAGCCGACGTGAATTCCACCGCCATCACCAGCCGGAAGGCCGAACGATCCCCGTCGCTACGCGAGCAGTGGTGGTCCAACCCGCGCGCCGATCTCCTGGCCGGGCTCGTCGTCGCTCTGGCGCTGATCCCCGAGGCGATCTCGTTCTCGATCATCGTCGGTGTCGATCCCAAGGTCGGCCTGTACGCCTCGTTCACCATGGCCGTCGTGACGGCGGTGGTCGGAGGGCGTCCGGCGCTCATCTCGGCTGCCACCGGTTCGATGGCGCTGGTCATGGCCACACTCGTGAAAGATCACGGCATCCAGTACCTGTACGCAACGGCCATCGCCACGGGCTTCGTGCAGCTCGGCCTCGGGGTCCTGGGTGTGGGTCGCCTCATGCGCTTCATCCCACGTTCGGTCATGACCGGGTTCGTCAATGCCCTGGCGATCCTCATCTTCATCGCCCAGATCCGCAACGTCTGGGGCGACGGAGCCCTCGCCTATGTCCTGGTGGTGGCCGCAATCGCCTTCATCTATCTCTTTCCCCGCCTCACCGATGTCGTCCCGGCTCCACTGATTGCGATCGTGTTGATGACCGTCGCCGCAGCGACGTTCCACTGGTCGGTGCCGACGGTGGGCGACCGCGGCGAGCTGCCGTCGTCGTTCCCGTCGCTCCTCATCCCCGACATCCCCTGGACCTTCGAGACCCTCCAGATCATCGCCCCCTATGCGGTCACCCTGGCACTGGTCGGGCTCTTGGAATCGCTGCTGACGGCCCAGCTCCTCGACGACCTCACCGACACCAACTCCGACAAGGACCGAGAGTCGCGAGGCCAGGGCATCGCCAATGTCGTCACCGGGCTCTTCGGTGGAATGGCCGGCTGCGCCCTGGTCGGGCAGTCGATGATGAACATCCGCTACGGCGCCCGGACCCGGCTGTCGACCCTCGCCAGTGGGGTGTTCCTGCTGGCGCTGCTGTTGGTCGGCGGACCGGTGGTGGCAAAGATCCCCATGTCGGCGCTCGTGGCCGTGATGATCGTTGTGTGCGTTGCCACGTTCGACTGGTCGAGCATCACGCCCCGACTGCTCAAACGCACACCGCGCAGTGAGACCGCCGTCATGGTGGTGACCGTCGCCATCGTCGTCGCCACCGACAACCTGGCGATCGGCGTGGTGGCGGGGGTCCTGCTCGCCGCGGTGTTCTTCGCCCGTCGGGTGGCCCATCTCGTGGAGATCAGCGAGGTCAGCCAGCCCGATCCAGAAACCCGCCGCTACGCACTGTCGGGTGAGCTCTTCTTCGCGTCGACCAACGAACTGGTCCACGCCTTCGACTACGTGGATTCACCCGCCCACGTCATCATCGACCTCTCTGAAGCCCACGTGTGGGACGGCTCGGCGGTGGCGGCGCTCGACTCGGTGGTGGCCAAGTTCGAACGCCATGGCGTCACTGCCGAGATCGTCGGGCTCAACGTCGAGAGCTCGGCGCTGCACAGCAGGCTCTCGGGCCATTTCGGGTCCCAGGCGTGACCGCCCGGTAGCGCGGGTAGCGTCAACAGCCATGTCGGTGACCTCGAAGATCAAGAAGCGCACGGCGTTGCTCGCCGAGGTGGCCCGGCGGTTCCCGCTGCGCGGGCTCATTGCGCACCGCCAGCCCACGAGCACCACGGTGCTGTGGCTGCACCACCGCTATCCCGACTCGTGGCTGGGCTTCATCGGGTCGGGGGACTCGGTGCTCAAGGACGTGGCACTCATCAACGCGCTCGCCGAAGCCGACATCGACTTTCGTGTGGTGTCCGGCAACGCCATCGGGTCTATCACGAACTCGACGATCGTGTACTCGATCGATGCCTACAACCCCAACCGACTGCTCAACTACTCGGCCTCGCTCATGACCACCCTCCGACAGCTCGAGGCTCAGGGCAACACCCTCTACCCGTCCGCTGACGAGGCCGAGCTGTGGGAGAACAAGGGGTTCATGCATCGCCGTTTCGACGAGCTGGGCATCAACTCGCCCGAGACGCTGATCATCGACCGCCACACCGATCTCGGCGCGACGCTCGACGGTGCGGGTTTCGAGTTCCCGCTGCTGGTCAAGGAGCCCCACAGCAACAACTCCCAAGGCGTCCATAAGATCGCGTCGATTGCCGAACTGCAGACGCTGCGGCGCCGTCTCGAACACGACGGGGCGAACGAACTTCTGGTCCAGCGCCTGCTCGACATGCGGCGCGACCTGCGGGTCACCATGATCGGCGGCGAGATCGTGCACCACTACTGGCGCATCAACACCTCCGACGAGTGGATGCCGACCACGACCCGCAAGGGCAGCCAGGTCGACTTCGTTTCGTTTCCCGAGCAGTGGCGTTCGACCATCGTCGGGGCCATGGACAAGCTCGGGCTGCGCAACGGCGCGTTCGACGTGTGCTGGGACGCCGACGACCTCGACACCGAGCCGTACTTCCTCGAGGTCAGCCCCGCGTACACGCCCAATCCCGCCCCGACCGCCCCGTTCGCCGAGCGGCCGTACAGCGATTTCAAGGCGCAGAGCTTCGGACGCGACTCGTACACGGCGGCCTTCGCCGAGTTGGTCTTCGATCTTCACCGCCGCATGGTCGCCGCCTGGGGAATTGCGTCACACCGCACCTGAGGGCTGCGGGGTCTGGCCCGCTGACCGGTAGCATTCCCGACTCGTGATCACCGTCTCCGGTTTGTCCAAGGCCCATGGGCCACGCACGCTCTTTCGCGATGTGACCTTCCGGCTCCTGCCCGGGCGCCGCATCGCGCTCGTCGGTGGAAACGGCGTGGGCAAGACGACGCTGCTCGAGATCGTGGTGGGCGACCAGTTCGCCGACACCGGCGAGGTGCACCGCACCAAGGACCTCCGCGTGGGCTACCTGCCCCAAGAGCTGTTGGTCTCACGAACGGGCACCGTGCTCGACGAGGTCATGTCGGGCGCAGATCACATCCGCGACATCGGCACCCGCCTCGACGAGCTCATGGCCGCCATCGCCACCACGACGGGCGAGGAGAACGCCCGTGTGCTCGACGAGTACGGCGACGCCCAGTCGCGGTTCGAGCAGCTGGGCGGCTACTCCCTCGAGTCCGACGCCCGCCGCATTCTGTCGGGCCTCGGGTTCAGCGACCTCGACGCCGACCGGCCCTTCATCGAGCTGTCCGGCGGTTGGCAGATGCGCGCCGCGCTGGCCCGCCTGATGCTGGCCCGCCCCGATGTCATGGTCCTCGACGAGCCCACCAACCACCTCGACACCGACACCATCGGCTGGCTCGAGGCGCAGCTGTCCGCCTACGAGGGTGCCATTCTGTTCGTCAGCCACGACCGCGACTTCATCGACGCGGTGGCCGAGCGGGTGGTCGAGGTCGCCGGTGGCACCGCCACCGAATACGTCGGCGGCTTCCTCGAGTTCGTCGTGCAGCGCGAGGAACGCTTGGCAGCGGTCATCGCGGCCGCAGCCCAGCAGCAGCGCGAGCTCGACAAGACCGAGAAGTTCATCGAGCGCTTCCGCTACAAGGCCTCGAAGGCCAAGCAGGTGCAGAGCCGCATCAAGACCCTCGAAAAGATCGAGAAGATTCAGGCTCCCGACCACAAGGCGATCGTGGCCCGCTTCGGGTTTCCCGAACCCCGCCGCAGCGCCCGCACCGTGGTGGAGATCAACGACGTGTCGGTCGGCTACGACGGCATCGCCGTGCTCGAGCACGTGAACCTGGTGGTCGAGCGCGGCGAGAAACTGTCGCTCGTGGGGCCCAACGGCGCCGGCAAGTCGACGCTGCTCAAGATGCTGTTGGGCGACCTCGATCCCATCGCCGGCAGCTACACCATCGGCAACAACGTCGATGTCGCCTACTTCGCCCAGCACCAGGTCGAGTCGCTCGACCTCACCCAAACCGTGGCGATGGAGTTCGCCGCCCGGGTCGGAGCCGACCAGCCCAAGACCCGCAACTTGCGCACCGTGCTGGGCTCGTTCGGCTTCTCCGGCGAAGCCGCCGACCGGCGAATCGGTGACCTCTCGGGCGGCGAGCGCACCCGCCTCGCGCTCGCGGTCTGCATGGCCAACCCCGTCAACCTGCTGGTACTCGACGAGCCCACCAACCACCTCGACCTTCCCAGCTGTGATGTGCTGGAGGACGCCCTCAGTGCCTATCCCGGCACCGTGCTTTTAGTCTCCCATGATCGTCACCTGATCCGTTCGGTGGCCCATGACCTGCTCGAAGTGCGTGACGGTGTGGTTCGTCGCCACTCCGGCGTCGATGAGAGCGTGCTGTCACCGGCCTTCCAGGGAGGCGCGGCAGGGTCGGGGCCGTCCACCGGTGCCGCCAAGCCATCGAGCGCGAAGGGCGGCTCGAAGTCGGGCCAGCAGAAGTCGGGGGCCAAGGGCTCCAAGCCGACGCGCACCCCCAATCCGCGCTCGGGCAATGTGAACCTCTCGGGCTCGCCCGCCACCAAGGAGCTGCGCAAAAAGGTCAGCCTCATCGAGAAGGCACTCGCCGCTGCCGAGGAGGAGGTCGCAGACCTCAACCGCCTCCTCTCCGAGCCCGAGAACTTCGGTGATCCGGCGAAGGCCACCGAGCTCGCGCACCGTTTCGGTGAAGCGAAGGACCGGTCGCTGCAGTTGATGGAAGACTGGACCGAAGCCTCCACCGAGTTGGAGCGCGTCACCGGTTGAGAGCGAGCGGACTCAACCGATGCAGGCGATTGATGCAATAGGTGAATACGTCCAAAGTTTCCCTTGCACTGTGAACGGCTCTTCGTTCACCGTGCGGGGCGGCAGTGGAGTGCTGCAATGAGGAGCGGGAAGTTCTATGAAGGTTGTGATCCTGGCGGGTGGAGTCGGTAGTCGACTCAGTGAAGAGACCGATGTGCGGCCCAAGCCGATGGTCGAGATCGGCCATCGGCCCATCGTCTGGCACATCATGAAGCACTATGCGCAGTTCGGGTTCAACGACTTCGTGCTCTGCCTCGGCTACAAGGGCGACTACATCAAGCGGTACTTCTCGGAGTCCCTCGCGCTCTCGGCCGACATGACCATCGATTTCACGCGGGGCACCGTCGAATCTCACGAAGTGGTGCGCGACGACTGGCGCGTCACCCTCGTCGATACCGGCCAGCACACCGAGACGGCCGGACGGATCGCCCAGATCCGCAAGTACGTCGACGGTGAACCATTCATGCTCACCTACGGCGACGGCGTCGCCGACGTGAACGTCGAAGAACTCGTCAAGTTCCACGAGAACCACGGCCGCCTGGCCACCGTCACCGCCGTGCACCCCACCGCCCGCTTCGGCGAGCTCCAGATGGAGGGCGACGCAGTCACCCGCTTCGACGAGAAGCCCCAGATGCACGAAGGTTGGATCAACGGCGGGTTCTTCGTCCTCCAGCCCGAGATCTTCGACTACATCCCCGGCGATGTCGACTGGGCTCGCGAGCCTCTCGAGGGTCTGGCGGCCGACGGTCAGCTCTCGGCGTTCCGCCATGAGGGTTTCTGGCAATGCATGGATACGCTGCGGGACAAGATCTACCTGCAGGGGCTCTGGGATCAGGGCGCCGCCCCGTGGAAGACATGGGCCTGAGGCCCATCGCCCAACCGTTCACCATTCGACCGCGCTGCCCTGGCGGGCCGGTCGTCCACCACCCCGAATTTGTTTTGTGATGAAAGGCATGTCCACATGAAGGTTCTCCTGACCGGAGCCGAGGGTTACATCGGCGTTCGCATGGGCCACTACCTACTCGAGCGGGGTCACGACGTGACCGGGCTGGATTCGGGTTTCCACCGCGTCGGCTGGCTCTACAACACCGACGAGCAGCGCCCGAAGATGTTCACCAAGGACACCCGACACATCACCATCGAGGATCTGCAGGGCTACGACGCCCTGGTGCACCTCGCCGAGGTTTCCAACGATCCGGTCGGCGAACTCAACCAGGACGTCACCTACAAGATCAACCACGAAGGCAGCCTGCGCCTGGCCAAGCTGGCCAAGGAAGCCGGCATCGAGCGCTTCGTGCACATGAGCTCGTGCAGCGTCTACGGCGCCGCCGGCGAGGCCCCCTCCAAAGAGGGCGACCCCACCGTGCCGCTCACCTCGTACGCCAAGTGCAAGGTGCTCATCGAGCAGGACGTGTCGCCGCTCGCGGATGACAACTTCTCGCCCACCTTCATGCGCAACGCCACCGCCTTCGGTGCTTCGCCGCGGCAGCGTTTCGACCTGGTCGTCAACGACCTGGCCGCCAGCGCTTATCTCACCAACGAGATCCGCATGGCATCGGACGGCACGCCCTGGCGTCCGTTCGTGCACATCCTCGACATCTCCCACGCCGTGGCCTGCGTGCTCGACGCCCCGCGCGACGTCATCCACAATGAGATCTTCAACGTCGGCTCCAACACCGCCAACTATCAGGTGCGCGAGATCGCCGAGATCATCGGCGGCCTCATCCCCGGCTGCAAGCTCGTGTTCGGCGATTCCAGCGCCGACAAGCGTAACTACCGCGCCGACTTCACCAAGATCCACGAGCAGCTGCCCGGCTTCGAAGCCCACTGGGACGTCGAGCGCGGCGCCAAGGAGCTCATCGAGATCTTCGCCCGCATCGGTTTCGACGAAGAGCTCTATGCGCACCGCGGCCATACCCGCATCAAGCAGATCAAGCACCTGTTGGGGACCCAGCAGATCGACGACGACTTCTTCTGGCTCTGAGCCGGAACTGAACGGACCACGAGATGAAGTTCACCGAGCTGGCGGTCGCCGGCGCCTACAAGGTCGAGCTCGAACCCAACACCGACGACCGCGGCATCTTCGCCCGCGCCTGGTGTGCGACCGAGCTGGCCGAACACGGCCTCGAGGGTCACATCGAACAGATGAACATCTCGACCAACGTGCACCGTGGCACCATCCGCGGCCTGCACGTTCAGGATCCGCCCCACGGTGAAGCCAAGTTCTTCCGCTGCATCGCCGGCCGGAGCTTTCACGTCGTGGTCGACGTGCGTCCCGATTCGCCCACCTATGGCACCTGGGCCGGGGTCGAGCTGGCGGCGGAGCGCTTCGACGCCCTGTACGTGCCGGCGTTCTGCGCCAAGGGCTATCAGGCCCAAGAGGACGCGACCGCGGTCATGTACGCCGTGTCATCGCCGTACACGCCAGGCGCCGAGCGCGGCCTGCGCTGGGACGACCCGGCATTCAACATCGAGTGGCCGATCACCGACGCCGTGATCGTGTCCGACAAAGACAAGAGCTGGCCGGACTTCGAACTCCGGCCCAATGGGAGCGCATCATGATCATCGTCGACAAGGCACTGCAGGACCGTCGCGACGCCGACAACCCCGTGCGGGTCGGGCTCGTGGGCTCGGGCTTTGCCGGGCAGGGCTTCGTGGACCAGGTGACCGGCCACACGCCGGGCATGGAGATCACCGTGGTGGCCAACCGCACCCTCGACGGCGCGGCACAGGCCTTTCGCCAGATCGGTATCGACGACTTCGACGTCGTGTCGACCGCGGCCGAACTCAACGCCTCCATGGACCGCCGCCGTCCCGCCATCACCGATGACCCCACGCTGGTCACCGGTGCCGATCGGGTCGAGTGCGTCGTCGAGGCCACCGGCGAGATCGAGTACGGCAGTCACACTGCCGTGGCCGCCATCGACAACGGCAAGCACCTGGTGCTGCTCAACGCCGAACTCGATTGCACCCTCGGACCCATTCTCAAGCGTCGCGCCGACGCCGCCGGCGTGGTCTTCACCGATGCCGACGGCGACCAGCCCGGCGTTCTCATGAACCTGGCCCGAGAGGCCGAGATGATGGGCTTCACGCCGGTCGTCTACGGCAACATCAAGTCACTGCTGGACGCGCGCCGCACTCCCGAGACCCAGGCCGGCTTCGCCGCCGGGGTCTTCCAGCGACCAAAGCACATCACCAGCTTCGCCGACGGCACCAAGATCGCCGCTGAGATGGCCTGCGTGGCCAATGCCACCGGTTTCGGCGTCAGCGAGCGGGGCATGGAAGGCCCCGAGTGCCAGCGGGTCGAAGAGGCGGCCGGCCTGTTCGACGCCGAGAAGCTGTTCCAGGACGGCACCGGCATCGTCGACTACATCTTGGGCGCCGAGCCGAGCTTCGGAGTTTTCCTGCTGGCCCACTCCGATTCGTGGCTGCACTCGCGCTACATGAAGATCTACAAGATGGGCGAGGGCCCCATCTACACGTTCTACCGCCCGTACCACCTGAGCCCGCTCGAGACGCCGCTCACCGTGGCCCGCGCTGTGCTGTTCAACGATGCCACCATCGCCCCCAAGGGGGCGCCGGTGACCGACGTGTCGGCCATCGCCAAGTTCGACCTGGTGGCGGGCGACACGCTCGACGGGGTCGGCGGCTTCAAGGCCTACGGCGTCATGGAGAACAGCCCCGTCGCCCGAGCCCAGGACTTGTTGCCGATGGGCCTCGCCGACGGCTGCGTGCTCAAGCGCGACCTCGCCCAGGACACGCCCATCACCTTCGCCGACGTCGAGCTGCCGGTCGGTCGCCTGTCCGATCAGCTCTGGCGGGAGCAGCTCGCCGCCTTCTAAATTGCGGTCAGCAACAATGTGTCGACCCGGCGGGCTCGGCGACGACACGCTCCCGAGGTCGAACCGATGGATGCCGCAGCGATCCGTAGCCTGAG
>Ga0105047_10013842_pt1 | contig 12845 bp, 14 predicted proteins | sample MAT04_FD_78384 | JGI IMG/M metagenome (GOLD analysis project Ga0105047, IMG submission 78384) | Freshwater microbial communities from Lake Fryxell liftoff mats and glacier meltwater in Antarctica - MAT-04 (megahit assembly) | ecosystem: Environmental > Aquatic > Freshwater > Ice > Liftoff... | reverse complement strand
GGTTGAGCTTGTCGAAACCCGTAACTGTCAGGTTGAGCTTGTCGAAACCCGTAACTGTCAGGTTGAGCTTGTCGAAACCCGTAACTGTCAGGTTGAGCTTGTCGAAACCCGTAACTGTCAGGTGGAACTTGTCGAAACCTTATCTTAAATCCACAACATCTACCTTAGGATATTTCTTAGAATTGAAGACAAAGGTATTATCGGGCAATGGAGGATTTGGGGTGTAATTACTAACCGTATACGAATAGACATTCCCATTCTTTTCATACATTTTTCCACCGGAAACAACACTGTTTTTTTTGTCTACCATTAATTCCACTTTGCTGTATTGCTTGGTTTTGTTGGTTGGTGTCAATGTAATGACATCTACTTTCTTACCACCGACAGTTTTCTCGCCGGAATATTTATAGCTATACTCCTTGTCGTAGAAGTTGGTGAATAATTTTGAAGGAGAAAAAGAATTTTCATTTGGATCGAAATTGGTAACCTGTACTTCATTACTTTCTTTCATATACGTCCAAATCGTTTTTGTATCACAATAAATTTCCTGACCTGAAATCGTGACAAAATATTTGTTTCCCTTCATCGCTACGGTTCCTTTCTTGGATTGAGATTTAGCTCCTTTAGCTCCTGCGATCGTGATGGCGAAATTTGCTTTCAATGATTTAAGCGATTTTACTTTGGCACTTACGGCATCCAGAACGGCTTTCGCTTTAGCGTCATTTTGGGCGCTGGATTGAAGTGCAGTTGATAGCAAGAAGACTATTAGAAGTAGATTTTTCATGACTCTTAGTGTTATTTTGTGAGCGGCAAATATCAAATAGTATTTGTGAATAGCATGTCAACCTAGACCCTTGTTTCTGTGAAGTTTGTTAAAGTTTCTGAATAGTATAATAGGCACAGGTGGTGAGGAAATTGCGGACAAAAGGCACAGCACCAAACAACCAGTTTTGCTTTCGTGGTTTTAAGCCAAATTTGAAACGATAGATAGGATTGAATAAGAACCATTGTTTGCTCACGATCACATATCCCGACTTCAAGCAGATCCGTTCGAAACGCTCTATGGAGATACCGGTTTCCTTCACATCAACCAGAGAATCAATCGCATGTTGGCTTTCGCCGGCAGTCTTTAAAATCCATTTATATATCCCCATCGGTAATAGATGATAATAAGGAACTTTTGACGTCCATTTCTTGTGGGCAATCTGCTGATGCCCACCAAACGGCATATACCAAGGCGGAAACCCAAAAAAGATTTGTCCGCCTGTTTTCAATAGCCCCTTCATAAAAGGAATAAACACTTCCTGCCCGTGTATATGTTCAATGACATCTTTCAGGATGATGAGGTCAAAATAATTTCTGTATGTTGATTGGAAATCGTCATCAAAAACGTTCTTATACAGAATCTTTGTATTTCCTTTTGCAATATCCTCTGCGAGAAACCCCACCGCGAGATCGATCCGTAATTGATCGAGATCAACACCCACACACTCACAACCACGATTGACAAATGGTTTTAAGACTCCGCCTTCGCCACAGCCAATTTCAAGAATCCGAAGACCGGGTCTGATGGTCAATGTTTTCCCGATAAATGGTAACACATAATTTTCAGCATTGTCGACCTGCTGATCGAAACGCATTTTATGATTACTGTGATGTTCTAACGCCATAGATGGGAGCGAAAATACAGTATTCAGTACAAACTTAAAAAAATAGTATAGAAGTTATGTGGCGCGGCTTTTCAGATAATTTTTAGCCTTCTCAAAGTCCTGTTCAGTATCGATAGATATACCCACATCATCAATCACTGCCATATATATTGGAATGCCATTCTCCAACATACGAAGGTTCTCGAGCTTTTCTTTTTGCTCCAGATCGGAAATCGGCAGTCTAGTAATCTTCATTAATGCTTCTTTTCTGAATGCGTAGACTCCTATATGTTGCCATGCTGTTTTAGGAAGACTTTCATCTCGGAAATATGGAATAGGTGCCCGTGAAAAATACATCGCCCTGAATTGTTTATCGACAACGACTTTCACGCAATTTGAATCATTTATTTTTTCAGGATCAGAAATGCCGAGGATCAATGAGCCGATCTGAACCTCATCATTCTTAAATAATGCAATCACTTTTTCAAGCGCGTCTTTCGAAATAAAAGGTTCATCGCCCTGAATGTTCACAATAATATCTGCCTCTGTATCAAGCGCTGCTTCGGCAATTCTGTCTGTTCCGCTTTCATGTTCTTTCTGACTAAAAAAAGTGTTTCCCCTGCAGGTTTCTATTTCCTTCACAATTCGAACATCATCACAAACCACGATCACTTCATCAAATAATTTTGTATCACGAACAGCCTCAAAGGTCCTTCTGATGATGGTTTTGCCTTCGAGTTCTATAAGGAGTTTGCCCGGAAAACGAGTAGCAGCAAACCGGGCGGGTATCATTGCGATCACTCTAGACATGTTTTGCAGTATTTTTTGGTTTTACATAATGAATACCAAGCCAGAAAATAAGCATGGTCACTACTGTGCCAATAATACTTCCTGCATAGACATCCGAAAAGAAATGTTGCCCCAGGTAAAGTCGGGAATAAGCACATGCAAGGGCAAGAAGAAAGAAGAGGAAGGAGAATGGTTTCAACGATTTTGGTAAGTATAAGGACAATAAAAGAAAAAAACCAAAGGCGCCAACTGTATGACCTGAAGGGAAACTTGTTTCAAACAAATTATCCAGCCATGGCACTGTATGCACTTTCTCGAGACCATAATATTTGAGAGGGCGGGGTGTATTAAAGAACATCTTAGAAAGAAAAATAATACTTGGTACCATGAGCCCGAATATAAGTGTAGTGAGTACATAATTCCTATTGCGATAAGCCGGGATAAGCAGTAAGGAAACAAGGACAAATGGAATAACATCACCACGTCCATAAGCGCTTAACACAGTATTTAATTTATCTAAAAAAGGATTATAGGATTGGTTGACAGAAAAAAAAAGGTCATTCGTTGAATAGTTCAATAATAATATCCCTCCAATTATAACCCATACCAGGAAGGGAATAAAAAAAAATAAATTGTCTTTAAGTATATTCTTGAATGTCGTATATATCATGTAGTAACTCAGGAGAGCGCACAAAAGTAAACTTCTTTAAGATTTATTCAACGCCATGCTTTTAATAAATAAAGATGGCCTTGATTATCGGCAGTAGTAGTTCAAAGATCCGCTAAAGGTCTTTCGCTGCATCATCTGATAACGAATCATGATAAAAAGGTTCATTCCGGACACCATATTTCTCGTCCATCTCCGTTATGTCGTAGATGTCCTCAAAGTAGATATACTGATCTTCTGGTTTATAATTAAGGATATACTCCACAGGAGACTGGTTCCCGATTCCTAATGCGGGTCTGATGGCTGTTTTTACCCTTATAGCGGATGCTTTCCCTCTGGAAATTGGTATTTTTCCAATGTTTTTGTTAGTGCGTTTCATTGACTACTATTTTTAAAAAACTATTTTTGTCGTCCGCCTTTGCCTTCTTCTCTCAAAGAACTATTTCTTTTTTATCTTAAATATCTATAAAAGTAACCACCTTGCCTCAGTGAAAGTTGCATAAGTTTTGGTTTAGGTTATATGATTCCCATAAAACATGGTTTAAAATGCAAATACGCTGAACTAAATGTCGGAGATTTAAAATGTCTTCCTTCAAAATGACTAAACTCATTATTTTCAGGAACTAGTTAAGGTAGCGAATCCACCCGCCGTGGTTCAAATTTTTTTGTTTAGCGTGTAAAATAAAGTTGTTGATTTTTTGTCTGCCCATCATTCACGAACGAATCACCATGTTTACAGAAGATAAATCATTCTTCGTCGTTTCTTTACGTTTACATGAGCTGTTCAATCCAAATGTGCTGAGAACCGTCACGTTTTCAAATTTGTATTCCTGCATGTTGGGTTATCACTAAGTGGGAGAATAGGTGGGTGCTAAGGTGAGTGACATTTATTTTCTAAAGGATAGAGGCTGATGTGTTGGTGATAACGATCGTCATTTCGCAGTGATCCATCAAGCATTGTACAACCCTACGCTGATAGGTGTCGGGGTTTGGTAAAACAGTTTGGAATACAATGAAACACGGTTTTTGGATCTGATCAAGAAAACGGAGGATATGATCTACATGCAGATCACCAAACAATCCAAACTCAGGCTGAACTACCATCAACCTGATCTTATTATCAGCATTGATCTTTTGGGTAAGTTCAGAGTGTTCTTCATCAGTTCCGGGTAAGGTGTATTTCTCTTCTTCAGGATAAACATGTTCTGAACCTTGACGTTCCAGTGCACATAATCAAAGTTCCCAGATCAGCAGTATAAGTAGCAACACAGCCTTCACACGGAGGGAGCGATGAGATGAACAGCACCTCCGGTAGTTTGTCGTCGACCATCGAAAGTTCCTGTTGTTGATTATTCTCAGTAATGCTTTGGTTTGGGGGCTTAATGCAAATTGCAATGTTTCGCTAGACTTAATTGTGACTTTATTTTAAGTAGAGTGGATGTTCTTCGTCCACAGTTTCAGAAAAAAAATATACAAGACTGGTTTCAGAGCTTGTAGGGATATGTCAATTAAACGGCGTAATGTGTCATAAGAAAATGAGTTTGCAGGTTATTAATATCAATATGATGATAAGAATATATCACATTTGAAAGGACAATGTTGAAAATTTTCTAGTGTCGAAACCCTACATAACTTCCTTAGAAGATTATATCACTCACGTCCATTAAAAAAGTTATTTGGGTACGCTTAATTGATTTTCTCCTTTCAAGAAAATGTTTCAGATTTAAATAAAATATATGTAAAAAAATATAATGTTATGTTTTTTAATGTTAAGTAAGTAAAAATTTTACTTTTTTGACAAAAAGTGTAACATTTGCAAAAAAAATAATATAATGAAAAATTTACGCTTCGAAGCGATTAACAGCCTCACCTCACGTTCTCAGGATGTACGTAATTACGGAGACAATAAGATTACCACTCTTTTTGCAAGTAATGTATTTACGGCGAAGGCACAACGCGAGTACCTGAGTGACGAAGCCTTTAAAAGCTTAACAACCAGTATCAAAACAGGAAGTAAGATCGACCGTAAAATGGCAGAGCAAATCGCGAATGGTATGAAAGCGTGGGCGATGGAACGTGGTGTAACTCACTTTTCACATTGGTTTCAGCCCCTTACAGGTGGCACTGCCGAAAAGCATGATTCATTTTTTACATTAAAAGGAGATGGAACTCCATTAGAAATCTTCGATGGCGATGCACTTACTCAACAAGAGCCAGATGCATCAAGTTTCCCGAACGGAGGTATCAGAGCCACATTCGAGGCCCGTGGATATACAGCATGGGACCCAACTTCACCGGCCTTTATATTAGAAACCGCAAGCGGGAAAACCATCTGTATTCCAACAATTTTTATATCCTACAGCGGAGAGTCTTTGGACACAAAAACGCCATTGTTAAAAGCAATTGATCTTCTGAATAAAGCTGCTGTTGAAGTTTGTCATTACTTCGATAAGAATGTGACACGCGTTGCACCAACTCTCGGTTGGGAACAGGAATATTTTGTGATTGAAGAATCGATGGCAAATGCCAGACCGGATCTTTTAGCTACTGGTCGTACTTTATATGGTCATACGCCAGCGAAAGGGCAACAACTTGATGATCATTATTTTGGCGCAATTCCTGAAAGAGTCTTTGCGTACATGCAGGATTTTGAACAGGAATCCTATAAACTGGGAATTCCGTTACGAACAAGACATAACGAAGTAGCACCATCTCAGTTTGAATGTGCCCCTATTTTTGAAGAAGTGAATATCGCTGTCGATCATAATTCATTATTGATGGATGTGATGAGCAGGGTCGCCAAACGTCATCAGTTGAAAGTCCTTATTCATGAAAAACCCTTTGCAGGTGTGAATGGAAGTGGAAAACACAATAACTGGAGTATGGCAACCGATACAGGTATTAATTTGCTGGCGCCGGGTAAAACTCCTCGAACCAACCTGATGTTCCTGACATTTTTTGTGAATGTATTAAAAGCTGTCCATGAACACGCCGATTTGTTGCGTGCCTCAATTGCCTCTTCAAACAATGATCACCGTCTGGGAGCGAATGAAGCACCCCCGGCAATAATTTCTGTATTTGTTGGTAAATACCTGACTGATGTATTGAATGAGGTGGAAGAACGTGTAACCGGAAAATTTACTGAGCAGGATGAAGTGATCCTTAAGATGGATATTCATAAAAATATTCCTGAGGTTCTATTAGATAATACAGATAGGAACCGTACCAGCCCTTTCGCGTTTACAGGCAATAAATTTGAATTCCGGGCAGTGGGTTCAAGTGCGAACTGCGCCTGGCCAATGACCATTCTGAATACCATCATGGCCGATACCTTGATCAATTTCAAAAAAGAAGTAGATGCATTAATCGAGAATGGTGAGAAGAAGGAAATTGCAGTGATGCATATTATCAGGAAATCTATAGCAGAAAGCAAAAATATCTGTTTTGAAGGTGATAATTACAGCGAAGCCTGGGCTGCAGAGGCAGCGAAACGTGGATTGAATAATTTTAAAGATACGCCAAGAGCATTAGATGTGTTCAGCACCAAAAAGACCAAAGATCTGTTTAAGAATCACGGTATTTTTTCTCATATAGAAACAGAAGCAAGACACGAGATCATGTTGGAGGAGTATGTGAAAAAAGTGCAGATCGAAGCAAGGCTAATGGGCTATCTGGCGAGTAATTCCATCCTGCCTCCTTCTGTTCAGTACCAGAATACATTAATAGAGAATGTGAAAGGGTTGAAAGAAATCGGTCTGAAGCCAGCATCCTACCAGGCTCAGTTGGAGATCATAGAGGAAATATCTACCCATATTAATGGTGTCAGTGAGAATGTAGAGAAAATGATCGAAGCACGTAAGAAGGCCAATAATCTGGAAGATATGCATGCACGTTCTGTCGCTTACTGTGATGAGGTGAAACCGTATTTCGATACCATTCGCTACCATGCAGATAAATTGGAACTGATCGTGGACGACCGTTTGTGGTCACTTCCGAAATACAGGGAGATGCTGTTTTTACGATAAGGAGAAGCAGGTTAATTGTTGAGCAAGCGGGAAATGGAGGTTTATGGCTTTTCATTTCTAATTTGATTTCCTAGTTAACATGTCAAAAAAATCGTTTTTTAAAAAAAATATACTACTTTCGCACCCCTGTTAAAACGTGAAGGATGAAACATAATCGGGAATTTGAAATTCCATTTATTGGTCTCAAACCCGGTGAACATGTCTTCAATTACGTGATCACAGACAGTTTCTTTGAACAGTTTGAAAAGCCTGAATTTTCAAATGCCAATATTGAAGTCAAGCTGGAAATGGATAAAAAGCAAGGGTGTTTTCTCCTGAAATTTTTCATTAACGGCAAAGTGACCATCATGTGCGACCGTTGTGCGGATGATTACGAGATGACACTTTGGGATGAATTTGAACTTCTGGTAAAACAAATCGAAGATTCGGAAGTATCCAAAAAAACAGAAGATGATGCCGAGGTTGCCTATATAGCGCGTTCCGAAAGCATTCTTGATGTATCGAACTGGATTTACGAATTCATCATTTTGAGTGTGCCTATACAGCATATTCATCCTGATGATGAGCATGGAAAGAGCACCTGTAACCCGGATGTTCTTGAAATACTCAAGAAACAACATAACAGAGAGCCCCGACAAGAAGGGGCCAATTAAACTAAAAAAAATAAATTAAACAATATGCCAAACCCAAAACGTAGACACTCGCAACAACGAAGCGCCAAGCGTCGAACGCACTACAAGGCTACTATTGATACATTAAGCACAGATAAGACCACAGGTGAAATGCATTTGCGTCATCGTGCGCACTGGGTAGAAAACAAATTGTACTACAGAGGTCGTGTGGTTATGGAAAAAGCCCTTAAAGAAGCAGCACCAGAAGCCGATACCGAATCTTAAATCGTACTCACATGCGAATAGGATTGGATATGATGGGTGGTGATTATGCGCCCAAAGAAGCTTGTCTCGGAGTTCTCAACTTCCTTAGAAGTTATTCAGATTGTCACCTGGTGTTACTGGGTGACAAATCTTCTATTGTAGAATGTTTGGGAGATATTTCGTCCATGCCAATTACCATTATTCAAACAGAGAATGAGATTGGTATGAACGAACATCCGATCAAAGCCATGAAAGAAAAGCCCGATTCAGCAATGGTCAAGGGTTTTGGACTTTTAGCAAAAGGAGAAATTGATGCCTTCTCAAGCGCGGGGAATACTGGCGTTATGCTTGTAGGCGCATCGCATGTGATCAAAACAATAGAAGGTCTTCTGAGACCATCCATACCTACACCGGTTCCACAACTTGACGGAACCTATAGCCTGATGCTCGATATTGGTATCAATGCAGATTGCAAACCGGAATACCTGAATCAGTTCGCTATGTTGGGTACCTTCTATGCAGTTGAAATACTGGGTTATGAAAATCCAACGGTCGCTTTGTTGAATATTGGTGAAGAAGAAGGAAAAGGGAATATCCTTGCACAGGCAACGTATCCATTACTCAAGGAAAATACAACCATTAATTTTAAAGGAAATATCGAAGGGCGCGACTTACTCGATAATAAAGCGGATATTATCATTACAGATGGTTTCACAGGTAATATCGTCCTTAAATTTGCCGAGTCATTATATGATGTGGTGCGTGTGAAAGCAAAAATTGAAAATGAATTTCTTGATAAATTCAATCATCGTCTCTATGCAGGCGTTCCCGTATTAGGCATCAAAAAACCGGTTGTGGTTGGACATGGCGTATCGAATGCTACATCGTTCAGTGGAATGCTGGAACTTGGGCGCAAAATGATCATGTCTAACATGTGTAATAAAATGGCAACACTTTTTTCTGAAGCAAGTTAATGCACTTGTTTTTACTCATCGTCATTCAGTCTTTCATAAAAAAAGCACTCATTCTTTTGTCGCTGCTGATTATTGAACCATCGCGGATAATTCGCTCTATGTTTGAATCAACAATTTTGAATTGAAATGAAATGCAGTCGTCATAGAATTTTTATCAATTGCTATTTTGGTTACAACTGATCTGCGAAATCTGATTAATCTGTTGTCAACTTTAGCAAATATTAGCCGCCATGGCGATCCCAGATTGGTCTTCAATGTAAAAAAAACATTATTGTATCGCAGATGGTAATTGGCCCCATGAGTTTCGGTCATAAACTCCCGGAATCGCATGATCGCCTTCTTCAAAATCGAAGGCTACATGCTGAATGTCATTCAATTCAGTAAAGGTATACGTGGTAGAAACCAGAAATTGAAGAGCACCCGTAGTACCCATTTGTTGCGTTAAAACAGTGCTATTCGGGATGGAAATATAGATGGTATCATGGGATGTGCGGTTATATCTGATCTGCACGTTCGGCCAGTTTTTATTGATGATCTTTTCGATGTGTTGTGGTGAGAGATCCACCTTCGAAACACTTCGTTGCTGAACCGGCTTAAAATCATTAAGCGTGGAATCAAAAACATATTTCCAGATAGCTTTGGTCTCTTCCTGTAAACTCGTATTTACAGTATCTTTATTTGTTGCCGAAGTTACAGTAGTTTCTTTTTCAGTTTCCGGGTTGCTACAAGCAAAAACAGAAATCATTAAAAAGAGTACTGAAAAAAAATTTCTCATATTTCTCATATCGCAAAAATAGTCCTTTCATTATACATATCGCGCCATCAGTCTTTTCTATTAAATGGCAAGCTTAAAAGAAACCGTTTGCCACAAATCGAAATCACTAATTATCTTTGCCTCCTGATATGAATTCATCTTTCTTTTCCACGAAAAAAAAACTCGGTATACTTGGTGGCGGACAACTTGGCAAAATGTTGTTACAATGCACCCGTACCTGGGATATTTATACGAAAGTATTGGATCCGGATGATGAAGCACCGGCACAGCTTTCAGCCAACGAATTCGTGGTGGGAAGTTTACGCGATTTTGAAACGGTTTACAATTTCGGAAAGGATTGTGATGTGCTGACAATCGAAATAGAACATGTGAATGTAGAGGCATTAAAGAAACTGAAAGATGAAGGTGTGATTGTTCATCCTGATCCTGCTGCATTGGAAATTATTAAAGATAAAGGTCTTCAGAAAAATTTCTTTCAAATCCATGAACTGCCAACTTCTGCCTTTGCTTTGTATGAAGATAAAAAGGCTGTGTTGGATGCGATCGATCAGAAAAAACTGGAGATTCCCTTTGTTCAGAAAAGCAGAAAAGATGGGTATGATGGTAGGGGAGTACATGTGGTGAATAAACCATCTGACCTGGAAAGATTATTAGATATGCCATGTCTTATAGAAAATAAGGTGGATCTGGCCTGCGAGATCGCGGTGATCGCTTCGCGTAATGAAAAAGGACAAATCGAATGTTTTGATGCAGTGGAAATGGATTTTGTAGAAGGCGCCAATATGCTGGACTTACTTTTATATCCTTCCGGGCTGAATGTAGCTATTTTAGAAGAAGCAAAACAACTCGCTACTATTCTCATCGAAAAATTAAATATCTGTGGATTGTTAGCCGTCGAATTTTTTATTGATCAAAACGGAAAATTATTTATTAATGAAGTGGCACCACGACCGCATAACAGTGGCCATCAGACGATAGAAAGCACGGAGACCTCACAATATGAACAACATATCAGGGGGGTATTGAATTTGCCATTGGGTAGTACAACAATTAAAATTCCTTCAGTGATGGTCAATCTCCTGGGAGCGGAAGGGTATACAGGAGAGGTTTATTATGAAAATATAGAAGAATGTATGGCCAAGCCCGGTGTACATGTTCATATCTATGGAAAAAAACAAACAAAACCTTTCCGCAAAATGGGTCATGTAACCGTGACTGATATTTCATTGGAACAAGCAAAAAAAACAGCATTATGGGTAAAGCAACAACTGCAGGTAAAAAGCCTTTAGTAGGGATTATTATGGGAAGTGATAGTGACTGGAACGTGATGAGAGAAGCATCCGAATTTCTGTTGGCTCAAGATGTCGAGCATGAGTGTACCATAGTGTCTGCTCACCGCACACCAAAACGCATGATGGAGTATGCAACCAAAGCATCCGGAAGAGGTATTCGTGTAATTATTGCCGGAGCCGGTGGAGCTGCTCATTTGCCGGGAATGGTTGCAAGTATAACTTCACTGCCTGTGATCGGGGTTCCCGTTAAGTCAAGCAATTCCATCGATGGATGGGATTCTATTCTGTCTATTTTGCAAATGCCGAATGGAGTACCTGTTGCAACGGTCGCATTGAATGCCGCAAAGAATGCTGGGATATTGGCATTGCAGATACTGGGAACGTCAGATATCGTATTGCAACAAAAAGTAACTATATATAAAAAATCACTTGAAGCAGAAGTCATGAAAAAGGTCAGAAATTTTCCACCAGGAAAATAAAGATCTAGTCTTTGTAGATGGCCACCATGTTCTCGCCTCCACTTGTCTTTACTCCACGATACATTCCTTCACTATTGAAACAAAGATCGTAATTGCCTTTGGCATCTACAGCAATAAGTCCACCTTCACCACCGAGTTTTACCAGTTTTTCCTTAACTACTACATGACACGCTTCTTTCAGGCTGAGTCCTTTATATTCCATTAAGCACGACACATCATATGCAACTACTGCTCTCAGGAAAAATTCGCCATGACCGGTACAACTGATCGCACACGTGGCATCATTAGCATAGGTTCCAGAACCTGGAACGGGACTATCACCAATACGCCCATAACGTTTGTTGGTCATTCCCCCAGTTGAAGTTCCGGCTGCAATATGGCCGTGCATATCCAATGCAACAGCGCCGACTGTTCCAAATTTTTTCTCTACGTTAGCCATCCCTTTCAGATTATCCTCCATATGATCAAGCTGGTAATAATCGCTGTCACGGATCTCGATCCATTGGTCATACCTATATTTTGTAAAGAAGTATTCATCCGGTGCCTGTTCAATTCCCCTGTTCAATGCAAATTCCTTTGCCCCGTTACCACTCAGCATCACATGTCCTGAATGTTCCATGATCTCCTTCGATAACAAGATAGGATTCTTGATATTACGAACCCCGGCAACAGCACCTGCATTCAGGTTGCTTCCATCCATGATAGCCGCATCCATTTCATTAATTCCTTTCTTTGTAAATACAGACCCTTTGCCGGCATTGAACAATTCATTGTCTTCAAGTGATCTGATGGCCGCAACAACGGCATCAAGCGAACTTCCATTCTTTTCGAGGATGGCATAACCGGCATTCAATGCCTCCTGTAATCCGCTATTATATCTTGTTTCAAGTTCCGGTGTAAGCATTGATTTTAGAATCGTACCTGCTCCGCCGTGTATGGCTAATGTGATGTTTCCCATGTTAAAATATTGGTCGCAAATGTAACCCAAGATTTAATTCTGAACGTTAAAAGTAGAAACCACATTTTTCAATTCCTATGAATTACATTTGCAATCTTTCAAAAAATAAAACCGAAAACTGATGTCTAAAATCGTTGTAACCAACCCTGTAGTAGAAATTGACGGTGATGAAATGACCCGTATCATCTGGAAATTTATAAAGGACAAACTGATACTTCCTTATCTTGACGTGCCGATACAATATTACGATCTCGGTATTGAAAGCAGGGATGCAACCAACGATCAGATCACGATTGATTGCGCAAATGCAATTAAGGAATGTGGTGTTGGAATCAAATGTGCAACGATCACTCCCGACGAAG
>Ga0105047_10013841_pt1 | contig 12845 bp, 16 predicted proteins | sample MAT04_FD_78384 | JGI IMG/M metagenome (GOLD analysis project Ga0105047, IMG submission 78384) | Freshwater microbial communities from Lake Fryxell liftoff mats and glacier meltwater in Antarctica - MAT-04 (megahit assembly) | ecosystem: Environmental > Aquatic > Freshwater > Ice > Liftoff... | reverse complement strand
CTGACGGCAAAGTACTGCTTGCGCTGATCCAGTACCCAGACGGCAAACGATTATGGAACGGCATAGGTGGAATCGTTGACGCAGATGAAACACCGCAACAAGCAGTTAGTCGTGAGATCTCCGAGGAAACCAACCTAGGCGTATCCGAAGAACATGTCAAAGACGTGAAGACTGTAAAGGTTGGCGACTTAGAGCTTCACATTTTTATTGCTACTACATGGTCGGGTGAGGAGTCAATTGTTGATCCAACTCTCAAAGAGTTAAGGTGGTTCGATATTTGTGAAGTCCCCTACGACCAAATGCACACCGATAACGACAAGTGGTTACCGGAGATATTCAACCGTTATACTTAACTCATGCTAGTCTTGCCTCAAATTATTTTAGTTCAAAAAGCGTTCACGGTGGACCTCCAATAGCCTTACGTTTAAAGCAGAGCTTAAAAGCCTCTTCTTTGTTACAATATTCTCAATGAATAGATTAATTCCAAGTAAAACGGCGGCAATTATCGCCACCGTAATGCTCCTTGGATACGCTGTTTTCCAGTTTTGCCTTATTCTTGGGCTCCCATGGGGTCATTACGCTTGGGGTGGGCAAAACGAAATCCTGCCAATAGCCTTACGAATAGGCAGCGCTATGTCTATTTTGATTTACTTGTTAGCTATTTCTTTGATACTTAGCAGAGCCAGAATTATTAAGGCCGTCAAGAACAAGAAAATAACGTATTACGGCACCTGGGTATTCACGATATACTTTTTTGTTGGAATACTGATGAACGCTGTTTCAAGGAGTCCTGCAGAAAGATACAACGTCCCATTTATTCTTGTGCTAACGTTCATGTTTTTGATTGTTGCTAAGTCTGAGGGAGCTAAATTATAGTTGCGATAGCAACTATAATAACCCTCCAACATTGAAATACATTTATTCATATAGTAAAATACTCGAATCATTTCTTGGAGTAGTTTAATGGCCTCATTCCCGAATGGTTTTGCAGAACGTACACAGACAATTGATAATGACATTGGTCAGCGCGGGGATGCAGCATTAGCACGAATACGAGAAAAAGGTTACAACGTTGCGACAGGTCTAACAGAATATTTTGCCGGGTCTGTAGCGATCATGGGGTATCAATCTCATATCCGTGAATACTGCCCGAAAGATACTACGGAGTCACGTTTTGTGACATTACACTCAACAGAGAAATGGCTACAGAAAAACGGTGGCAGAGCCATGTTTTTGCTCTTACAAGGTGAAGATGATGACGCACAATTAGAGGGTTACGGGTGGGCAGGTCTAGGGCAGTGCGATGAGCTCCCTGCTCATCCAATAACTTCAGCATATAGACTCGGTGAGCGCGTACTAGGACTAGGTCTCGCTAAAGACTTTGTGCAAGTTGTAGTGTCAGGAACAAATACTCTATACGCAGATGGTGAAGGTATCGGGCTGGAGACATGGAGGAGTAACCATGCTGCAGGCCTGTTTCGTAAAGTTGGTTTTACGCCTATAACAGAAGCTCCCGAAGATGAACTACGTCCTACCCTTAATCCCGATTCTTTCAGGGACGGAGTGGTGGATCGCAGGCTGTATATGAGTTATCCTGACAATTTACTAATTTGATTAAAAAATCGCTAACGATTGTTTGCATAAATTCAACATCTCACTTATCTAAAATAAAAAGGCCCGCCGTAACGGACCCTTCAGGTTTTCGGTTTTAAGCCGACAGGATTTTAACTCACGCCAGTTAGTCACACATAGACAGGGGTTGTCCGTAGCCATTGTCGAAGTCAAAATAAGATTGCTTTGTGGTGCGACACTTTACTTCTGTTAATGCTGACATGATTCCCTCCTTGTTATCTTTCATACCACTAGCATAACGACATGTATTGTTTCCAACTATGAACTTTTTAACACATTTTGTGTTAATTATCTCGCTGTTGGGATATGCTCAAACTCCTACAATGTTGAATTAACAGACTTGGAGGTCATATGAGCGAATGCAAGACTAACAAGACAGTAATTCTCCCTCAAATACCTTATGAACGCGGACTAAGCGATGCAAAAATGAAAGAAATTCACCATCTTGGTGACCCACCCTACGAACAAGAAGAGTCCGACACGATGTAACCAAGGCTATTTTTTCTTGTAGGTCGCATAGGTAAATATAAAGCCGTTTTGCTCATTGAGATCGCTTTTCTCTACAAGCTGGAACGTATCTTCGAAGGTTGGAAAAAATTGATTGCAGCCAAAGTCTGCTTCAATATGTGTGATGTATAGCTCGTCTGCGTATCCGGCGTCAATTACTTGTGAGAATACGTTTGCTCCGCCAATTACCCATAAATCTTTATCTTGATAATCTTTTAGAAATTTCTCTAAATCATTGATAATTGACGCGCCCTCTATAGGATCTTTGTCTCTGGTTAATACAAAATTTTGGCGATCTACAAGAGGTCCATGCAACGTTTTATAGGTTATATGGCCTGTCAGGACATCTCCACCATATTCTTTGGTGTGCTTAGCGAACTGGGCTTCATCATCAGGAATATACCACGGCTGAAAGCCTTGTTTGGCGATTCCTCGCTTTCGATCAATTGCCGCTATAAGTCTAATCATGTCCTTTTAAGCATAAGCCTGGTGATGAGCTTACGCAAGGCAAGTGCTACCCTCCTCTCCCCTTCTCTGATAAGATAGTACCTACTTGGATGCGCATCCGTAGCTCAGCGGATTAGAGTACTTGGCTTCGAACCAAGGGGTCGCAGGTTCGAATCCTGCCGGGTGCACCAAATATAGAAGGTCAGCTTGTCTGGCCTTTTTTATTTGGTCTTTCCGCAAGAGTCGGTTCTGCGACTTGACAGCAAAGCTGACAATAGTCGCAGGTTCGGCGTAGCAGAAACTCTCGCAGGAATGTATTCTGAGAAAGTTTCTGTGAAGGAGGGCTAAGCCCGCTATCCTGCCGGGTACACCAAGAATCTACTAGCTAATATTCAATGGCCGGCTCGGAAACCCATTCTTCACACCGTCGATAATTGCCGCCTGCAATTGAGGCGTTCGAAATTGTAAGTGCGAGAACGAACTGGTTATCGCCCACAGCGGTTCGTGAAGATTGATACTTATTTTGTTAAGTAAGGCTTCCTCGCTGGCATCTTGAATCGCAATAGCCTCATGCGGCGCTACCTCACAAAGATAGATGTATTGTTCGTTGTATGGCTTGGGATGTGACTCGATAAAAACAAGTTGTGATTTGGTGACGATCAACCCCGTTTCTTCCATGACTTCGCGAGCAAGCGTATCCTCCATGTTAGTACCGTCTTTATCGTCGTGGCGACCACCGACCAACGTGAAGTATTCATTACCCCCATTATTACGATGCATGACAAGGATCTTGTCGCCTTCTATAATAATTGCTCGAGCTGCTTTTCTCATTACCATCAGTATACAGTGAGAAAACAGATGTATGGTTATGCGCCAATGCTGTACCATACCAAGTATGCAAGTAGTAGTATTTGGAGCAAACGGCAAAGTTGGATCTAAAATCGTTCAGAAGTTACTGAATGATGGTCATTTTGTGCGAGCGTTTGTACATTCTGAGTCTCACCTCACAAAGAACCCAAAGCTACAAATTATCCAAGGAGATATCCACGACGCAAAAAAAGTTGCTGATGCCCTAGATGGTGGCAACGCCGTTATAAGTGCTCTTGGGAGCTGGGGAACATCCTCTAAAGATATCGTGTCTTCTGGTATGATCAGCATTATTCCAGGTATGAAGACTCACGGTATTACACGGATCGTATCACTCACCGGTTCTGGTGCACGCGATAGTCTTGATCACCCCGGACTACTTGAGCGGATTAATCGCTGGATTATACGCATTGTTGCCCGAAAAGTTTTTGACGATGGAGAGAAGCACATAGCGCTACTGCGTAAAAGCAAGCTCGACTGGACCGTCGTCCGTTCTCCCGCTATGCGCGAATCTACTCGTAATAATGGGTTCCAGCTCAGCAAGAAATCGCCTTCTCCATGGGCAAGTATTGTTAGAGACGAAGTGGCTAACGCTGTGGTCGATTTGGTGGCCAACAAAGAGTGGCGCCAGGCCGCACCTTACATACGACAACGCTAACCTTCTGTTATACTCAGCCCAATGTTGAAAAAAATACTTATCGGTATAGCCGTTCTGATCGCATTAGTATTTGTGATTGAGATTATTGCCCTGCTCCGCCTGAAAGCTAGTTTAAGTAGCTACGCCACCTATTGGAAGCAACCACAGACAGGATCGTTTACGTATGTAACCCTCGGCGATTCAGCTGCCCAAGGTATTGGTGCAAGCAAGCCAGAGAATGGATATGTTGGGCTAATCGCAAAACAACTAAAACAAGAGACGGGTAAAAAAGTTCGTGTGGTTAACCTGAGCGTGTCAGGCGCAAAAATCGATGACGTTATCAACAAGCAATTACCTCAACTCAAGGATTACAAACCCGATGTCGTTACGATAGAAATTGGCGGTAATGACGTGGCCGGAAAATATAACTCTGCAGATTTCAATAAAAGATTTACAAAACTTGCCTCATTACTACCCAAAGATACCTACGTTGGTAACATACCGTACTTTGGTGGTCGCATCAAACACAATCCGCAAGCCATCGACGCAAACAAGCATATTGCCATTGCCACCAAAAACAATGATCTCAACTTAGTAGATCTACAAAAAATTACAAAAGAACGTGATTCATTGCGGAATTATGCCAGCGACTTTTTCCACCCAAGCAACCGCGGTTATCAAAACTGGTCAGATGCGTACTGGGAAGCTATCAGGCCTAGCTTACAGTAGAGCTAGCTCTCACCCCTGATATTTGTTATACTTAACAGATAAAATGAGTAAAGATCGCGTATACAGACCGGACAAAAAACAAATGGTTGATCCAGATGTACGATTCCTATTAGCTAACGAAAGAACTTTGTTGGCTTGGATTCGAACAGGTTTGGCCGTAGTTGCTGGTGGTGTCGCTTTAACTCAAATTGGGCACAGCTCTGACACCAAAGGTGTGATTGGTATTGCTGCCATGCTTTTAGGTGGTTTTATGGCAGTCGTTGGCTACATTCGGTATCAGGCAGCTGACAAGGCTATACGACGCGGAGAACTGCCGACAATTGGGCATGAACCAATAATTCAAGCTGGTAGCGTTGCTGTAATTGCTTTTGCCCTCGTTGTTACACATTTTCTTGGTATCTGGTAATTAGACTGTATTAATTTTCACTGTGTTACGGTGCGTTGCCTCGTACAGTGAGATTTATGACGACTGAAACAGGCTCACCCAAAAATGAAAAATTCGCGGTACCGCATTTCGACGAGTTAACTGCTGATCAGCGCCGACTGCTGCCCGCGCCAGCGCAGGTCTGCTTAATATTAACTCCTGAAACATCTGAAGAAGAAGAAATATCCCACGAACCAGTAGCTGCAATATCTAAAAAAATCATGGACTTGACCGATATGGATCATAAGGAAATGGGCACAGCAATTCACGAAACAATTGCCGAAGGAAATTACCATCCCCCTTACCTAATACGAGAATTCGATACAACAAAGCCTCAGTTTGTAAGAACAATAGCGGGCGAACACTACGTCAAACAAGAAGTTGAGTTGGTACTAAACAACATCAAGGGTGCAGAACCCGAAAAGTAACTTACTTCTTAGTTTTTTTGGTGGTTTTTGCTGTTGGTGCTGTGTGAAGCGCCATTTTGTGTAAATTTTGGAGCATTTGCTCGGTTGTCATAATCATGCCTTTTTTTATTTGAATTACAGACAATGAGCAAAGCATGAGCTTCATGAGCGGACTTGACTGTAATATTTCTTACAGGAACTACTTGGTAGTTGGGGGCAGAAACTTTGTACCGTTGGTGTACCGAGCCTTCAAAATCGCTTGCTGTAATGTGCGTAAAACTTCTTCGGCTTGATCAACGCTCATGCCAATGCGCGAAACCGGAGTATTGTCGGCTTTGCCACCTTCTTGTGTAAAGTTAAGCGTAATGCCTGCCTTGTTAACTATTGCTTCTACGCCATCACTATAAATTGCTCGTGTATCCATGGCGAGCACCATGACAACAGACTTGTTGATAACCTGATCTATGTCTTGTTTGGCGTGATCGGGTAGTTCATCGCCGTAGTCGGCTAATTCCCATAGCTGGACGGCCTGCTGTTCTTGCATGCCAAAGTGGCTGATCAATAATAATAAAATATCTTCGGTAGGTCGTTCTTCGCCAGCCTCAATTTTCTCTAGGCGTTGCTCTTCGATTTCGACAGCACCAGAAACTTCGGCTAAACTTTCGTCTAGCTGCTGACGTACGTACTTGAGGTGTCTCCCCAACGTCGTAAAAGGCGCGTTTGACTCACTCATCTATTCCATATTAACCCTTAACGCAGGAACGATGCAAGAGCTGTATAATGACAACAATGAAGATCCTCGAAAATGTCAGCTTAGCCGATCACTCCACTATGAGATTAGGCGGTACCGCGCGCTATCTAACAACTGTTGAGACCAACATGGAGTTGATTGAGGCGCTGTCGTGGGCCGAGAAGCAAAAAGTACCTGTAATCATGATTGGTACAGGCAGCAACATCGTCTGGAAGGACGAAGGCTTCCCTGGCTTGATTATCATTAATCATATTCAGCGCTACGAAACCTACAACGAAGATGATGAAAATTTCTATATTACAGCAGGCGCTGGCGAAAACTGGGATACGGTTGTCGAGCGCACGGCTCAGGCAGGATTAACAGGTGTCGAGGCCCTCAGTTTGATCCCAGGCACGGTTGGCGCAACTCCTATACAAAATGTCGGCGCTTACGGTCAGGAAATATCACAGACTCTTACTACAATAGAAGCCTTTGATATAAAAGAGCGTGATTTTGTAACAATTCGTTCTGATGACTGCGGATTCGGTTATCGAACAAGCCGGTTCAAAACTACCGACCGTGGCCAATTCTTTATCACTGCCGTAACACTTCATCTGCGCAAAGCTAACCCTACTCCACCCTTCTATGCCAGTGCCCAAAAGTATTTTTACGACAATGGCATCACCGAGGTAACTCCTCAAATCCTACGAAATGCGGTTATAGCTATCAGGCAGAGTCGCTTACCCGACCCTGCAGTCATCAACAACAACGGCTCATACTTCGCAAACCCAATTATTGATAGTGATGATCTTGTACGTATCCGCGCTGGCTACCCGACAATACCCTCTTGGACCCTCGAGGACGGTCGAGCAAAGATTGCTGCGGCGTGGTTAATTGAGCAAGCTGGTTTCAAGGATGCACATGACGAAGCTACCGGTATGGGAACGTGGCCTGCTCAAGCGCTTGTTCTTGTAAACGAAAAAGCCAAATCTACGGCTGACTTGCTAGCATTTAAAAAGAAAATCGTAGACAGTGTGCAGCAGAAGTTTGGTATCACACTTGTACAAGAACCAGAACTACTGCCAACGGATTAGCTATCACTTGGAAGAGGGTACTGTAAAGCGAACCGTTTAACCTCGTTACTTAACATGCTAAGCTTTTCTTCGTCGTCTCTGTTATCTATAGCCTGTTTCATCCATTCGGCAATTGTTACCATGTCTTTTTCTACTAAACCACGAGTGGTTATTGCGGGTGTGCCAAGGCGAATGCCGCTTGGCCGAAATGGTGGTAGCGGATCGTCAGCAATGGCGTTCTTATTCATTGTTAGGCCTATTTTGTCTAGTGCCTTTTCAGCTACGTCTCCATCAATACCAAAACTTGCATACACATCAGCAAGTATTAAATGATTTTTGGTACCACCGGTGACAAGCTTGAAACCACGATCCTGCAACTCACCTGCTAAAGCGGCCGCATTCTTTACAATTTGCTTTGCATACGTCTTAAATTCTGGTTGTAGCGCCTCTTTAAAAGCCACTGCCTTGGCCGCAATAGTATGCATGTGAGGCCCGCCCTGCATTCCAGGGAATACCGCACGGTCGATCAGAGTTGGGATATTTTCGATTGTTTTTTCTGGCGCTCTTAGTGGTGTAGACACGGTTCCCTTGCTGAGGATTAGTCCACCCCGGGGACCACGCAGGGTCTTATGGGTAGTAGTAGTGATGACGTGGAAGCCGTGGTCGAAAGGATTCTCAGAAACGCCGCCAACGATTAGTCCGGCTACGTGCGCCATGTCTGCCAAAAGTAATGAGCCAACTTCGTTACCAATATCTGCAAACTTTTTATAGTCAAGTTCTTGTGGATACGCGCTAAAACCAGCCAGAATTATTTTGGGCTTATGTTCAAGTGCAAACTCGCGCAGTTCCTCATAATCAATCTCGCCTGTTTCCACATCTTTCATTTTATAACGAATGAAGTTATATAGCTTTGCCGAGCGAGTCACCGGAGCACCATGTGTTAAGTGCCCCCCATGGCTCAAGTCCATAGCCAAAACCGTATCTCCTGGCTCTAGCCATGCGCTGTAGACTGCTTCGTTGGCTGGAGCACCGGAATGTGGCTGCACATTAGCATGATCGGCTTTAAACAGCTCTTTGGCGCGATCGATGGCTAACTGTTCGATCTTATCGGTATTCTCTTGCCCGCCGTAATAACGTTTGCCCGGATAGCCTTCGGAATACTTGTTCGTAAAGATACTACCCATGGCATCAAGTACGGCACGGCTCACATAGTTTTCAGACGGTATAAGCTCTAGGCCCTCGCGTTGTCGTTGTTCTTCGTCAGCAATTAGTTGTGCTACGGTTTTGTCATGCATGTTCTCTCCAGTGTTAATTAGTAGTATACGGTAGTCGTGGAGAGGTAGCTATATCATAGAGCTATTATACCAGCCGAAATTTGTTATCATGGTTCGGTGCATGACTTTCTAGCAACATCATTACTTCTCGGCGGACTTGTTTCGGTCCTAGCTACGATACCCCAAGCAGCTAAGCTTATAAAAGCGAAACGCTCAGATGAGCTAAGCCTTGCTAGCTGGATTATTTGGTTTGCATATCAGCTCATTTCGATCGCATATTCCGTTAGTATTCAGGCTTGGACCTACGTACTCATCAACGCATGCTGGGCTGTTTTTTACGCACTTATGGTTGGACTCATTATTAAGTACCGTTTCAATACTTCATCAAACCAACAATTCGAACCTAGTTACGCCGAAAATTAGGCATAATCTCATTGCGGACAAAATATCACATATGGTATGATCGAGCGGTAAATGGCGACTACTAATCAGAAGATCGGGCATCTTATTGCTCAGATAAGGCAAGAAAAAGGCCTAACTCAAGCTGAGTTCGCTCGCCGTCTTGGTACTTCTCAGTCTGCCGTCAACCGAATAGAACATGGCCGCCAGAACCTCAGCCTCGAAACCATGGGTCGTATTAGCGACGTCCTAAATAAACAGCTGATCAGCTTGAACAGTTTGAATGGTAGTTCTGCCGTAAATCTGCATATCGAAGGTGGTCATGAGCTACATGGAGAAATTACCCTTAAACGTAGCAAGAATGCTGCGGTTGCACTCTTATGCGCGAGTTTGCTGAACTCTGGCGTGACTCGTTTTAAAGCTTTTCCTCGCATTGAAGAAGTTAATCGGATCATTGAAGTCCTAGAAAGTATTGGCGTAAAAGTTAAGTGGCTTGAAAACAACGACATCGAGATTCGACGACCCGAAAAGCTAGACCTCAAAAACATTAAAGCTTCATCAGCACGTAAAACACGCAGCGTACTTATGTTATTAGGTCCGCTCATGCATGATTACGATACCTTCAAGATTCCCTACGCCGGTGGCTGCAAGCTCGGTGAACGCACAGTAGAACCTCACGTATACGCATTAGAGCAATTTGGGGTCAACGTCGTCGCAAAAACCGGGCACTACGATGTATCGGTCGATAAACATGCTGCAGACTATATAGTGCTGTATGAAGCCGGCAACACCGTTACTAACAACGCTCTCATGGCTGCCGCCCGAACAGTGGAAGAGACGATTATTCAAGGTGCCAGTGCTGACTATATGGTACAAGACCTCTGTGCATTCCTACAGCAACTGGGCGTTAAAATTGAAGGTGTAGGTTCGTCTGTGCTGAAGGTTAGAGGTGTGCCCAAAATAAAGAAAAACATTACCTTTGCCCCAACCGAGGATCCTATTGAAGCAATGTTCTTTATTTCTGCTGCAATCACTACAAACTCACAAATCACTATCAATCGCGTACCTATCCACTGGATCGGACTTGAGCTTTTCAAATTAAAAGTGATGGGATTGTCTTATGAAACACGCGATATGCGCAAATCAGACAACGGCATAACCGAGCTAGCAGACCTTACTATTCATAAGCATAATGGTAAGCTGAAAGCTCCGACCGACAAGCTACACCCCAACCTGTGGCCAGGAATCAATCCAGATAGTTTGCCATACTTTGTGCCAATCTGCGCTGTTGCAAATGGTCGCACCTTAATACATGATTGGATCTTTGAGAATCGCGCAATATATTACACAGAATTGACTAAGATAGGCGCCAATATTGAATTAGCCGATCCGCACCGCGTATATGTCACTGGGCCAACGAAATTCACATTAGCCGATGTAGCTTGCCCTCCTGCACTGCGACCTGCCAGCTTATTACTTATCGGCATGCTCGCCGCCAAAGGCTCAAGCATCCTACGAAACGTCTACACCATCAACCGTGGCTACGAAGATATTGCTGCACGGCTCAATAGCCTTGGCGCAAATATCACTGTCATGAATGAACTATAGATGAAAGCTGCGATTGACACGGTATTCTTTGACTGGGGCGGCGTAATAGCCGATGATCCTGGTGATGGCTTTTTGAAACTACTCTTGAAAGATCTCGGTGCCAGCGATATGCAGGTCGAAGAAATCTACGAAAAATACATGTTCAGTTTTATGAAAGGTGAAATTTCGGAAAACCAATACTGGGAGGTTCTTCGGCAAAAATACGGTCTAACGGTGCACGATACTATATCTCACGAGTTTAAGAAATGGGATGGATTGGTGAAGAACGACTCGATTTTAGCATTGGTTGAGAAAATAAAGCACCAGGGCATAAAAGTTGCAGTTTTTTCCAATGTAATAGAGCCGACCTATAACGTTCTGGAACAAGCTGGTGATTATGCTGGATTTGATGCTGTAATTGCTTCGTGCAAGGTCGGCACGGCAAAGCCAGAAAAACAAATCTATGAACTTGCACTGCAGAAACTTAATACCACTGCCGAACAATCACTCTTTATCGATGATAAACAAAAGAATTTAGACCCTGCTGACGAAACCGGTTTTCACACGATACTGGCGCAAAACTCTGAGCAGATTATCAAAGACGTAGAACGATATCTAACTTCGTAACTCTGGGTGAGAGAGTAAACCTTGAAGTGCTTGTAATACTGTATTTGCTGAATCTTGAACGCTGTCTTGCCCATTCACCGTCACCGTGTCGTATCCATCAGGTGCAAAACTTCTGTAGTCCTCACCAAAACGTTTGAACGTGGCGTCTGAGGGACCATGGCCGCCTTCACTCTTACGTTTCATTATCCGTTGCCTGGCTACGTCTGTATCTATCTGGACTTCTACAACAAATACTGTCAGCGATAACTCGTGCTCCGCTGCGTGCTTGTGTAAATTCGCTACCATTTTGTTAAAGATATCCAAATTTGTAAACGGCTGGTTCCAAATAATGATTTTGTTTTCGGCTATCCCTTGGTATGCTTGAGCGCGTAGAAAACGATAGGCATGAAGTTTTGGGTCGACCCCATTGGTATTTGAATCTTCAACATGATCACGGTACTGCTTGCTCTGGTTATCTGTGGCGTCTGGGTCTAAAACGACAGTTTCATCTCCCAGAATTTTGTGAAGCTCGCGTACAAGGTACGACTTGCCGCTACCAGGCAAACCTCGCACTAAAAGTATAATCGGCCGTGTATTAGTTATTGAACGGTTCATAGTAGGGTTCTGCTGAAGCGCCTTTGCGTATTAGTCTTATACAACACTACCATATAGACATGCCAATTTACTGCCTCACAAGATGTAGCTTCATATGATAAACTTAACCGAAGATAAGCCTGCCAACCGCTAAGGAGACCTATGTTCCCATCAGAACAGTTCACATCAGAAGTTACGACTATTCTAATCCTTAGTATTTTTTCGTTTTTGGTTGCGATGTTTCTTACCCCCATTTACACACATTTTGCGTATAAGCATAAGTTATGGAAGCGCTCTCGAACACATTCAACGACTGGTGAAACACTCAGCGTAATCAGCAAAATGCGCATCAAACGCACTGTTCCGTTCATGGCGGGATTAGTAACAATAGCTGCAGTAGCTATAACGACGATCCTGCTAAATCTTGATCGTCACCAAACATGGTTGCCGCTCGCGGCTTTGGTAGGTGGAGGTTTTGTAGGGCTTATCGATGACATCATCAATGTAAAAGGCGGTGGCGGTAATGTAGCCGGGATACGCGCGCCCGTAAAATTTGGATTGATTACGGTGGTTGCGTCAATTGCGGCCTGGTTTTTCTACTACAAGCTTGGCTATCACACTGTCCAATTACCGTTTTCTGGAGATTTAAATCTTGGATGGCTGCTAATACCGCTATTCATCTTAGTAGTAGTCAGCACCAGTAATGCAGTTAATATCAGCGACGGTATGGACGGACTCGCCGGTGGCCTACTTATCAGTGCTTACGGTGCATTCGGTGTCATCGCAACACTTCAGGGCAACTTTGGCATCGCTGGCTTCTGTATGGCAGTCGTTGGAGCGCTCTTGTCGTATGTTTGGTTTAATATCCCCCCTGCACGGTTCTTTATGGGTGACGTAGGCTCATTTTCCCTCGGCACCGCACTAGGTGTCGT
>Ga0105047_10013840_pt1 | contig 12846 bp, 10 predicted proteins | sample MAT04_FD_78384 | JGI IMG/M metagenome (GOLD analysis project Ga0105047, IMG submission 78384) | Freshwater microbial communities from Lake Fryxell liftoff mats and glacier meltwater in Antarctica - MAT-04 (megahit assembly) | ecosystem: Environmental > Aquatic > Freshwater > Ice > Liftoff... | reverse complement strand
CGCGAAGGCCAAGGGGCACATCACCGCCGGTGCCAAAAAGGTCATCATCTCTGCCCCGGCGAAGGAAGAAGACATCACCATCGTGATGGGGGTGAACCACGACAAATACGACGCGGCGAAGCACAGCATCATCTCGAACGCCAGTTGCACGACGAACTGCCTGGCCCCGATCGTTCATGTGCTTTTGAAGGAAGGTTTTGGCATCGACGAAGGTCTGATGACGACGGTGCACAGCTATACCGCCACACAGAAAACCGTTGATGGCCCGTCCAAGAAAGACTGGAAAGGCGGCCGGTCCGCGGCGATCAACATCATTCCGAGCACAACCGGGGCCGCTCGGGCCGTCGGCCTCGTTTGCCCCGAAGTGAAGGGCAAGCTCACCGGCATGTCGTTCCGAGTGCCGACGCCGACAGTGTCCGTCGTCGACCTGACGGTGAAGACAATGAAGGCCACAAGCTACAAGGAAATCTCTGCGGCGATGAAGAAAGCGAGCGAGACGTACTTGAAGGGGATTCTCGCTTACACCGAAGACGAAGTGGTCTCGACCGACTTCATTCACGATAACCACTCCAGCATCTACGACGCCGGTAGCGGCATCGAATTGAATAGCAAGTTCTTCAAGTTGATTAGCTGGTACGACAACGAGTGGGGTTACAGCAATCGATGTGTGGACCTCATCAAGTACATGATTGCGAAAGGATAACTGGTTAGCCGCGGGACGAAGTCGAGCGATGAAGCCTCATCGCTCGACTTCGTCCCGCGGCTAACCCGGAGTTTAACATGCCAAAGAAAACGCTCGCCGACCTCGGGGATCTCCAGGGCAAAAAAGTCCTGATCCGCGTCGATTTCAACGTGCCGCTGGACAAGAAGACCGGCGCGGTGAAGAACGATCGGCGCATCCGGGCCGCGGTGCCGACGGTACAGAAGCTCATTGATGCCGGGGCATCAGTCATTGCGATGAGCCATCTCGGCCGGCCGGAGAAGGCGACGGCGGAGGAGAAGAAGTTTCTCACGCTCGACAAGGTCGCGGCGCGTTTCGGCGAACTGTTAAACAAACCGGTCAAGAAAGCCGCGGATGAAGTCGTTGGCCCCGCGGTAACCGCGGCCGTGGCGGCGATGAAACCCGGCGAGGTGCTCTTGCTGGAAAACCTGCGGTTCGACCCGCGGGAACAGAAGAACGACCCCGAGTTCGCCTCGGCTATCGCGGCCCTCGGTGATGCCTATGTGAACGACGCCTTCGGAACCTGCCACAACGATAAAGACGCAAGCATGGTCGCGGTTCCCGCGAACCTGAAAGCCGCGGGCAAACCTCGGGCTGTGGGCTTGCTCGTCGCCAAAGAATTGGACGTCATCGAAGGCTTGATGAGCCACCCCAAGAAACCCGTCCTTGCGGTGATGGGTGGAGCAAAAGTCTCAGACAAAATCGCGTTCATTCAGGCACTGCTCGCCAAAGTCGATCATTTGCTGATCGGCGGGAAAATGGCCTACACATTCTTGAAAGCCCGCGGCGGTGACGTCGGCTCCACCCGCGTTGCTGACGAAGAACTGACAGCAGCCGGGCCGCTTCTTCATTATGTCGGCACGAAAATCACATTGCCCGTCGATTGCCTCGCGGCGAAATCGGATGATTTGAACACCACTCAAGTCTTTGAAGGCACTATTTCCGCGGGCTTTGAAGGCGTGGACATCGGCCCGAAAACCCTCGTGGCGTACTCGGAAAAGATTAAACAATCGGCCACGGTGATCTGGAACGGCCCCGTCGGTTGGTTCGAGATGCCAGCCTTTAGCAATGGGACAAAGGGGATTGCCAAGGCGATGGCCGAGAGTGGAGCGGTCACCGTCGTCGGGGGCGGCGAGACCGCGGAAGCCGTGGAACAATTCGGCTTCGATGCGAAAATGACTCACGTGAGCACGGGCGGCGGGGCGTTTCTTGCATATGTTGAAGGGAAGAAATTCCAATCGCTCGCCCAGATCGATGACCGATAAACGATGGTATCGTCGCACCAGCGGAGGGCGGATCGCGTGTCCGGCAAGACTATGACCGAGCGGCCGACCAAACGCGGCATCCCGGAAGGGTTGTGGGTCCGCTGTCCGCAGTGCAAAGCTACGGTCTTCAAAAAAGAAGTCGCCGCCCGGTTGAACTGCTGCCCGGAGTGCGACCACCACTTTTACACCTCGGCCCAAGAACGCATCGCTCAACTGCTCGATGAAAGCTCGTTCGAAGCCTGGGATACCGACCTTCGCCCCGTCGACCCGCTCGAGTTTGTCGACCGAATTCCGTACCACGCCCGGCTCGTGGACGAGCAAAAAAAGACGAATATGCCGGATGCCGCGGTGTGCGGCAAAGGCTTCATTCGCGGAAGGCCTGTCGTTCTGGGAATTACCGATTTCGCTTTCATGGCCGGCAGCATGGGCTCCGTCGTTGGCGAGAAACTGACCCGGGCGATCGAACGCGCTACCGAGATGAAACTCCCGCTGATTTTCGTCAGCGGTTCCGGTGGTGGGGCCCGGATGCAAGAGGGGATTCTCTCCCTTATGCAAATGGCTAAGGTTTCCGCGGCCCTGGGGCGGTATGCCCAGGCGGGTGGACTTTATCTCGCGATTTTGACCAATCCCACGATGGGCGGCGTGGCCGCGAGTTGGGCGTTTCAGGGCGACATCACCTTTGCCGAGCCGAAGGCGATGATCGGCTTCGCGGGCGCCCGGACGATCAAGAATACGATCCGACTCGAACTCCCCGAGGGGTTCCAGACGAGCGAATTCCTCATGAAGCACGGGTTCGTTGATCGCATTGTTCAACGCCGGGATTTGCGGACGGAAGTGGCACGCATCATCGACTATTGCGAAATCCGGTAGAATACAAGAAAGCCCCGAGACGTTCGTCCCCGGGCTTTGACCAGAGCAATTAACTCAGGGCGTGCCGTGAGTCTGTTCAGCAAAATGTTCGGCGGCAAAACCGATAAGCGGAAAGTCGCTGACGTCGCGAAGCGGTTCGACATCCGCGGTCGAACCGGCCAGGGAAGCATGTCGAAAGTGTTTCAGGCGTACGACCGTGATCTCGGTCGCACGATCTGCCTGAAAATCATGGATAAAGAGAAGACCAAAAAGTTCGAAGAGCGCTTCTCCGCACAGGGGCTGAAGAAGCCGAGCGAAGGCGAAGTCTGCATTGGCCTCAAACACGATAATTGCCTGAAGACTTATGAACACGGGGTCACCACCAAAGGCGAACCGTATCTGGTCATGGAATGGATCGACGGCCTCGGTTTGAACTACCTCGTCGAAACGAAGAATGCCCAACTCGTTGGCAACCGCATCAATTACATTTGCCAGCTCTGCGATGCGATTAGTTACCTTCATGCTCAACAGTTTTTGCACCGCGACCTCTGCCCGCGAAACGTGATGGTGGACAAGGAGGGCGTCGTCAAACTGATCGACTTCGGCCTGACGATTCCGTTCACGCCCGCGTTCTGCGTTCCGGGCAACCGCACCGGCACCGTCGATTACCTCGCCCCGGAAATCATCAAGCGGATGACGACCGATCAGCGCGTCGACCTGTTCGCGCTCGGGATCACCGCGTTTGAAATTTTCACGAGTGCCCTGCCCTGGGAACGGACGCCGTCATCTGAAGAGACGCTGCGTCGACGATTGAACACCCCGCCGCGAAATGCGCTGGACTTGAACAAGGACCTCGATGAACGACTGGTTCGCGTCCTGATGAAATCGATCGAAAAAGACCGCAACCTGCGATACAATTCGGCATTGCAGTTCAAAGAAGCCCTTCAATCGCTCGAGAAGCAAGATTATTGACGACCGTTCCTTCACCCAGGTTCCCCTCGCATGGCTGCTACGCCCCAGGACTTGATCGTCAGCGTATCCGGCATCCGCGGGATCGTCGGCGAATCGCTGACCCCCGAAGCGGTTTGTCGCTTCGCGACGGCTCTGGGCGTGCACTTGCGGGGCGGCCGCGTCCTTGTTTCCCGGGACAGCCGGCCCAGCGGGGATATGCTCAAACACGCCGCGATTGCCGGGCTGTTCGCCGCCGGGTGCCATGTCGAAGATATTGGCATCTGCCCGACTCCCACCGTCGGGATCGCGGTTCGTCGGCTCGGGGCCGCCGGAGCCATTCAGATCACCGCCAGCCACAACCCGGCCCCGTGGAACGGCCTGAAAATGTTTGGACCCGACGGGGCCGTGCTTCCCGCCGCAGCGGGAAAACACGTTCAAACGCTTTACGAATCGGGGTCATTCCAACGGGCCAAGTGGGACCACATTGGCCATGTCGGTGTCCCCCCCGACGTTCAAGATGATCACCTCCGGGTCGTGCTCGATCATACCTCCGTGGCAACCGTCGCCTCGATGCGCTTCCGCGTCTTCCTCGATGCCAACGGCGGTTCGGGTGGCCCACTCGGGATTCGACTGTTGAGTGAACTCGGTTGCGAGATCATTCAACATAATTGCGACCCCACCGGGGAATTCGTTCACGAGCCGGAGCCGACGCCCGCGAACCTCGTCGATGTCGCCCCGTGGGTGAAACAGACCGAATCGGCAGTAGGATTCGTGCTCGATCCCGACGCGGACCGCCTGGCGTTAATCGACGAACGCGGCGACTGCGTTTCCGAAGAACTGACCCTCGCCCTGGCCGTGCGCTATCGGCTCCGCGAGGTCAAGGGACCTGTCGTTGTGAACATGTCGACATCGCGCGTGATTCAAGATTTGGCTATCGAAGCGGGCTGCCAGTTCTTTCGCTCCGCGGTTGGCGAAGCGAACGTCGTTCAGCAGATGCGCAACGTCCAGGCCGTGATCGGCGGCGAGGGCAATGGTGGTGTGATTGACCCCCGCATCGGTTGGGTTCGCGACCCGTTCATCGGCATGGCTCTGATTCTGAGCACGCTCGCCGACGAGGGCCGACCGCTCTCGGAAATCCTCGCGAGTTTGCCGCAATATTCGATGCTCAAGACCAAGTTCGCCGTGAACACCGACCGGTTGAAAACTGTCCTTTCTGAACTTCCTGGCCACTGGCCGAACGCAACAGTGAACACGCTCGATGGCCTCCGCCTCGACGGCCCGGATTGGTGGTTGCACGTGCGACCCAGCAATACCGAGCCCGTCGTTCGCGTGATCGCCGAGGCTCCGACAGCAGAACAAGCGCAGGAACTTTGCGATAAAGCCGGGGCGTTGTTGAGGAATTGATCATGTCTAAAAATCAATACGAACTCGCCCTCGACCGAGCAACCGAGATCCTTCTCGCGTCCAAACGCGTTGTCGTGCTCACCGGGGCCGGGGTATCCGCGGAAAGCGGCGTGCCGACTTTCCGGGCTTCCGATGGTCTCTGGGAAGGCCACAAAATCGAAGACGTCGCGACGCCGATGGGATTCGAACGCGACCCCGCTCTCGTCTGGCAGTTTTACAACGCCCGCCGCGTGAACGTGAGCAATGTCAACCCGAACCCAGGACACATTGCCCTCGCTAAACTCGAGAAACGCTGGGGCGAAAACTTCACGCTCGCCACGCAGAACGTCGACGGACTGCACCAACAAGCCGGCAGTAAAAACGTGCTCGAACTCCACGGCAGCTTGCGGCGAACGAAGTGTACCGGTTGCGAAGTCATCGAATACCGCGGGCTCGATTGCCTCGGCGATCTTCCGAAGTGCCCGACCTGTTCCAGCCTGCTGCGGCCGGACATTGTCTGGTTCCACGAAGCCTTGGACGAAGGCATTTGGAGCGCAGCCCAGGCAGCGGCCGCGACCTGCGATGTCTTACTCGTCGTCGGGACTTCGGCCGTTGTCTACCCCGTGGCCCAAATGATACCACTCGCCAAGAATCGACGATTCGAGCGGGCGATTCCTGCAAACGTGATTGAGTTCAACCTCACCAAAACCGAAGCAAGCCGGATGGCCGATGTCGGGATCTACGGCCCTTCCGGGGAATCGCTGCCGAATCTGGTGGACCGCCTTGGAGATGCTTAGGAATGCCTGCCCGCCGTCTGGATGGAAAAGTTCTTGCAGCCGCGATGCGCTCGGAGATCGCCGTATCCATTGCGGCGCGTGTCGCCGTCGGGAAACGCCCGCCCGGCCTGGCTGTCGTACTCGTCGGCGATAACCCGGCAAGCCACGCCTACGTTCGCAATAAGCAGAAAGCGTGTGCGGAAGTCGGCGTCGTCAGTACGTTGCACCACCTGCCTGTGGACACTTCGGAAGCGGAGTTGCTTTCACTGCTGGCGAGCATGAACGCAGACCCGACGTTGCATGGAATCTTAGTGCAGTTACCGCTTCCACCGCAGATTCGCGAGGAACAGGTCATCGAAGCCGTGGGGCCGTTGAAGGATGTGGATTGCTTCCATCCCGAGAATGTCGGCCGACTTGTTACGGGGAATCCAAGGTATCTCCCCTGTACACCCTATGGCGTGATCCAATTACTTCGGCGGAACGATATTGAACTCGCGGGTAAAGATGTGGTGGTGGTCGGGCGAAGTAATATCGTGGGTAAGCCACTCGCGCTAATGTTGATGCAAAAGCCCACAAGCTCGAACCCCGCGGGTTGTGACGCCACGGTGACAGTGGCTCACACGAGGACGCCCGATCTGGGAGGGGTTTGCCGACGCGCGGACGTGCTCATAGCAGCCGCGGGAAAAGCGGGGCTGATCACAGCGGAGATGGTGAAACCCGGGGCGGTCGTTGTCGATGTGGGAACGAACCCAGGACCGGGCGGAAAATTAGTAGGCGATGTCGCCGCAGGAGTGGAGAATGTGGCGAGTGCCCTCTCCCCGGTTCCGGGCGGTGTCGGGCCGATGACGATCACGCTGTTGCTCGCCAACACAGCGCGAGCCGCGGAACTGATTGATGGATAACCGAGGTGCTTTATGAGCTACCGAGATGACGAAGATTTCGAAGACCGCCCGAGTCGTCGAAGACGTCGCCGCGACGATGGCGATTACACCGAGCAACCGCACCGCGGCACGATGGTCATGCTGCTCGGCATCGGGGGGATCGTGTTGCCGATCGCTTTCGGTTGCGCGCCCGTGGGCATCATCATTTCGATTATGGCCTGGATCTGGGGCAAAAAAGACCTTGCCCTGATGGACAACGGCGAGATGGACCCCGACGGTCGCAGCTCGACACAAGCGGGGATGATCTGCGGCATCATCGGGACAATCATCAACGGGCTTTACATGGTAGTCATCCTCGTTTACATCATCATCCTTGCAGGATTCCTCGCAGTCGCAGCCAATGCGCCGCCTCCGCCGCAACAAGCAGCCCCTCCGATGCAGGCGCCTGCATTTCCAGAACCCGCCAACGATCCGCCCCTGATGCCTAAGAAGCAACCGGAGATCAAACCCGTCGTACCTCCGAAAACGAAAAAAGACCCCTCCATCGAAGACAAGAAGAAGTCGTTTGTTGACGAATCGAAATGAAACTCGATAGTCCGGGCGGTGCAACGCTCGGGCGATTTTCATCAACCGGACAAGACTGGTCTTTGGCAGAAGTTGATTCAATCCCCTGCACTTCGCTGGCAACCTCACTCGGTTCAAAATGTCGAGCCGCGGGGGGCTCGATAACGAACCTTGAGGTACGGTGTTTCGAACCGTTGTTGCTCTATGGCCAGCGACTGCATGCTTGCCTCGACCAGTCCGGCCGTGAGAAGAGTCCGCTCGACTGGAGAGGGAGCCACGCCGGTCAGGAACATCTCCACCATAAGTTTCCTTCCGATGTCCAAGGGAGTCAGCGGAGTGCAGAAGTCACCATCTCTCAGGCAATGATTGGGTCGATCGGCTTGCCAAAATCAACTTCAAGTCGCTTGTGACCGGGAACTTCGAGTTTGTGGGAATCCAATCCAAGTTGCTTCAAAACAGTTGCGTGAATATCTGTGACATAATGCCGATCTTCGACTGCATGGAATCCAATCTCGTCGGTCGCCCCATGAACGACACCGCCTTTCAGCCCGCCGCCCGCCATCCACACACTGAAGCCGTAGGGATGGTGGTCGCGTCCGTCGGCGTTCTCGGCGCCTGGGGTGCGGCCAAACTCGGTGGCCCACACGACAAGCGTGTCCTGGAGCATTCCGGATCGTTTCAAATCGGTCAAAAGACCTGCAATTGGACGATCGACGCGGGCACAGTTCTTACTGTGATTGTCCTTGAGTTTACCGTGGGCATCCCAGCCACCGCCACCGCCGCCACCGTCGTACACTTGAATGAATTGCACGCCGCGTTCTGCCATTCGCCGAGCGACAAGACAGGTGCGGCCGTAGCTCGCCGTGGTCGGGTTATCGAGCCCGTAGAGCTTCTGAGTTTCGGCAGTTTCCTTGGAAGTGTCCATCACCTCGGGCACCGCGAGTTGCATTTTCGCAGCTAATTCGTACGACTTCACTCGCGCACGCAGTACAGGGTCGTCTGGGTATTGAACACCCACGAGTGTGTTGAGATCGCGGAGCAAGTCGAGTTGTTTCTCACGGCCTTCTTTGGTCACGGTGTTGCCAGGAGTACTGAACGGGAGCGGGTTCGCCGGGTCGACTGTCAACCGCACCCCGGCATGTTCGGGCCCCAGATAGCTCGCACCGTGGGCTCCCACACCACCACAGCAATCCCCTGGTGGAGTTCCAAGGACTACAAACTGGGGAAGGTTGTCGGTGGTGGCACCCAACCCGTAATGAATCCACGAGCCGATTGTTGGGTGGAATCCTTCGAACACGTGTCGGCCTGTATGAAATTGTAGCTGTGCGGCATGATCGTTGTCTGTCGTCCACATTGATCGAACTATTGCGAGGTCATCGACATGACCCGCCAAGTTCGGCCACCAGTCGCTGATCGCGATACCACTCTTTCCGTGTTTTTTGAAACCTATCTGCGTTGGATACAGTTTGTTTAACAGTGCGCGTGGCGTGCCGGCGAAATCCATCACGTTCTTGCGGTAATAGGGCGATTCGACGACAGCTTTTTTGAATGGCGATTCGTCGATGGTCTTGCCGGCGTACTTATCGAGTGCCGGTTTCGGGTCGAATGATTCCAGATGGCTGACTCCACCCATAAAGAACAGCCAGATCACTCGTTTAGCCTTCGGAGCAAAATGGGGTTTACTGTTGAGCGAGGGGGTTTTGGAGTCGGCTTCTCGAGCAATACCATCGCGATGCAACAGGGCACTGAGTGCGAGGCCAGTGAAGCCCAGTCCAACATCAGCGAGAAACGTACGGCGGTGCATGATCGACCTCTCTAACGAATCGTCACAAAGTCGTTGTGATTCAAAAGTACGTGGATCAGGTCTTCCCGAGCGCGAGTCATTGGATCGCTGGAGGGTGGAGTAACTGACTCACCAGGCGGGAATGGTGTAAGTTTTTCAGGCTTCGCGAAAAGAATTGCTTGTTCCTTGAGAAATTGTTCACACCGCATCCGTTCTTCGTCTGTCGGCGCACGGCCCAATACACGATAGAATGCTGCACTCACAAACGCTGTCGAATCGTGAAGTTTTCCCACCTGTCTCGCCAGTTCTCGCGAAACATTCAGCGAAAGTGTGCTGTTATGGAGCGCCATGGCTTGTTGTGGAATTACACTGTCGCGCCGTTCATAGCACTCCGTGGGGCTAGCGACGTCGAACTGATCGAGAAACGTCATTTTGTATTCGGCATTGAACCGGAAGTAGAGGCTTCGGCGTTTCGATGTTAAACCGAGTTTATCGTCAAGGATCGGTCCACCGCGCGTCGTGTCGAGTTGTCCGGCAATCGATAACAAACTGTCTCGGACCACCTCGGCATCCATGCGTCGAGCGTTCCCACGCCAGTAAAAGCGATTGTCGGGGTCAAATGTTTTGTTCACTCCATCGGTATTCCGGGAACTCAGCCGATAAGTGTGGGATGTCACGATCAGTCGATGGAGGTGTTTCATCGACCATTTTGATTGGGTAAACTCCCAGGCCAACCAGTCGAGAAGTGCTGGATGGGTTGGTTTTTTTCCACTCAATCCGAAGTTGGCGACCGATGGAACCAGTGGAGTTCCAAAATGCCGCAACCAAAGGTGATTCACAGCGACCCGGGCCGTGAGTGGGTTCTGTGGATTCGCAATCCAATTCGCCAGTGCCAGTCGGCGACCCGTACTAGAAACGGGATCGATTTTTATCAGGGATGTATATGTCGGTGTATCATTTGCGACTTTAGCCAGGGCATCGGCATATGCCGTTTTTGTGGCCGTCAGTTTCACTGCTTCTGCTGTCAAGACCCTCTCGGCGGCTTGTAGTACCAGGACTTGTCGTTCGGTCCGACTAGCAACGATTGCCAACTCTTTAGCTTTTGCGTCGTTGAGCGGTTGACTGAACTGAGCACTGTCTGCGTTGAAACGGGCTTCCACAGACACAACGATACCGCGTGCCGTTTGCAGTCGGGCATTAGCGTGTTCTGCCGCATGTTCGTTTTGTGCTAGAATCTTTTCCGCATCGGCCCTGGTGAGCACTACAGGGCTATCAAGCGGGGATGCGCGAACCTCACCCGATTTCCCAGCAAGCGGCACCGATTCGGGGAGTTCCATCATTGTGATCTCGGAAAACTCGGCAGTCGCGTCGTGAGCCCAGATCGTGAAAGTGCCTGCATTCCTCGCTATCGGCAATGTGTATATGTTTGCCAATTTCCCGTTCACCCAAGTGTTGAGTAGACTCCCTCGAATCGCGAAATCGAGCGTGACCTCGTCATTCACTTTCACTGGATAGGGAACAATATCCTTGGCGTACACATCGACTCCGTTCGTGCGGTGGAACGGCCGGACGGCTGAGTCAGGATTAGCATTGATATACACGGCTTGGAAATTGTTACCTGAGACATCGTAACTGAAACCGATACTCTTGGTTCCACCACCGGTTGTCTTGTACTTGATGCGTCCCATCAGTGCCGCGGGGTGATCTTTTTTTGCACTGACCGTTGCGAACGTCGAGGCGTCCTTACAAACGAGTTTCCCGTTCTCCCAGACCCACAGGCCGCTCTGGACCTTCCATAGTCCATCGTCCCGCTTGGTGAAAGTGTCGCGGAGGAATGGTCTTAGTTCGGATTCCTTGGGATGAATTCCAGCCGTGATCTCAGCTAGTCGCTTCTTGGAGACAATCACGGTTTCGTTCGCCCTTAGAACCGCTGCCTCTGCAGTTGCGAGATCGGCCTTCGCGAGTCTGCGGGCATCCGCGGCAGCAGCCTGAAATGAAGATGCGAAATCCTTCGCAGTAAACTTGATAGCAGAAACAGTCAATTCTCCTCCAAATGCTCCCGGAACTTCTGGTGTCATCATGCGAGACTTGTCCGGGTTCCGTTCGTCGCCGCGAACGTACAGGTACGTCGGTGCGTCAGGAGTTTTGTCGAAGACGCGAGCAATGCCATCTTTGTTGGGGTCCGGTTGACCTGGGACAAGATCAATACGCACATCGTGAGGTTCGAAGAAGGCTCGAAATCGGTAGTAATCAGCTTGCGAAATCGGGTCGTACTTGTGATCGTGGCAGCGAGCACAACGTAGTGTGGTTCCAAGGAACCCGGCGGCTGTGTACTCAACTGTATCTTGAATCCATGCCGTGCGGTTGAACTTGTACCAATTGCGTGCAAGGTACCCAGTCGCTCGAAGAGTATTGCGGTCATCCGGAGCGACCTCGTCACCCGCGAGCATCTCCACGATCATGCGATCGTAGCCCTTATCCGAATTTAGCGATTCGACAATCCAATCTCGCCATCGCCAGATGTGTCGTTGACTGTATCGGAACTCTTCGCCGTTGCCGAACGGATCAGAATATCTCCAGACATCCATCCAATGGCGTCCCCATCGCTCTCCGTACATCGGCGAAGCTAACAATCGATCAACGATCTTCTCATAGGAATCTACAGAGTCATCTTTCAAAAATGTTGCCAACTCATCCGGAGTCGGTGGGACGCCTACGAGATCCAGATAAACCCGACGGAGCAGTGTGGATTTATCGGCTTGAGGATTCGTTGTGACGTTCTGTTTCGTCCGTTCAACAGCTAGAAAAGCATCGATCGGGTTCCCTGTGCCTGGCACCGTCAACTTCTTCGGCGTTTGATAAGCCCAGTGTGAGTTCGGCCCCTCGGGAACCGGTTCCAGTGGAGCCTTCGCGCCACGCTTCACCCATTCGCGAATCAGTGCGATTTCCTGAGCATTGAACGGCTCGCCCTCCCCTTTCGGCGGCATCTGGGGGCGTGTTTCGCCGGGGGCTAATGTGATGACTTGGATCAAAAGGGATTCGTCCGCCTTCTCAGGGACGATAACGGATCCAGCCTTATTACCTTGCAAAACGAGTTGACCCGCATCGAGTCGCAATCCACTTTTTTGACGAACCGCACCGTGGCAAGAAACGCACTTTGCGCGGAAAAGTGGTGCGATGTCACGGGTGTAGTCCGGTTCCGCTGCATCCACGGAACCCGCAGCAACAATTAAGATAGTCGCGATGATAGAGCGGCGGATCATAGCAAAACCTTCGATCGGGTTATTCACACTGTATAAGACCTCACGTCGCAGTTAGCGAATTAGCGGCGATGTTATCGACGACCGGTGGACCCTCAGCCGAGCGCCTGATCGTTAGGTCGAACCCGCGATCTGTGCCAGCGTCCTAAAAGCCAGGATAATCGATAACCAAGTTTACAATAAGCGAGGGCCAATCCTAGCAAAAAATCCCAGGGTGTGGAATTCGTCTGCGAGTTACGCTGCGAACAAGTAATCAAATAGAGCCATAGTAAGAAGTGGTTGATGAATTCGCCGATGATGGCGATTAGCGATAGATCGTATATTTCCTCATTAGAGCGTTCGGAAAATATGAGCTTTTCACTCCAGGAACCTCATGCAGATGAGGGAGCACGCGAGGGCGAGGAAGGCGTGCT
>Ga0105047_10013838_pt1 | contig 12847 bp, 11 predicted proteins | sample MAT04_FD_78384 | JGI IMG/M metagenome (GOLD analysis project Ga0105047, IMG submission 78384) | Freshwater microbial communities from Lake Fryxell liftoff mats and glacier meltwater in Antarctica - MAT-04 (megahit assembly) | ecosystem: Environmental > Aquatic > Freshwater > Ice > Liftoff... | reverse complement strand
GAAATAACCTTCGGACGGGTGTCGTGCAAACCTTTGGGTGAAACCTTCACCCTTACCGTGACCCTACCCATGAACCGCAACGGCCGGAACCCACCCCTGACCCCTCCAAGGAGGGGAATCAAGGAGTCCGGCTCCCCTCCACCGGAGGGGCCGGGGGTGGGTTCGGGGAACCATTCGCGATCACAAGGTCGTGGATCTCTCGCAGACGACGCGGGAAAGGATCAAGGTGAGGGGGCCGGCGTGCCGCAACTTCGAACTGCCCCACTTCCGCCGGGGCGCTTGTGTTTTGGGAACCCTTTGTTTAGAACAGGCGCGTGACGGATACGGGTTTACGAATTGGGGTGTTAGGCTCTGGCCGGGGGAGTAATTGCGAGGCAATTGTGACGGCGTGTGAGCGCGGCGAGATACCGGGACGGGTGGTGTTGGTGTTGAGCGATGTGGCGGACGCTTTCATTTTGGAGCGGGCGCGGCAACGGCAGGTGCCGGCGCGGTTCATCGGGCCGAGTCAGTTTAAGACGAAGTTGGAGCCGGAGTTGGAAACGGCGATGGTGGAGCAGTTGCAGTCGGCCGGAGTGGACTTGGTGGTCTTGGCCGGCTATATGCGCGTCGTGAAAGCGCCGTTGCTGCGGGCGTTTGCGGGACGCATTATCAACATTCATCCGTCGCTGTTGCCGTCGTTTCCCGGGTTGCGAGCGTGGGAGCAGGCGTGGCGTTTCGGTGTGCGGGTGACCGGGGTGACGGTGCATTTTGTGGATGAAGGTCTTGATTCTGGGCCCATCATCTTGCAAAGTCCTGTTCCCGTGTTGCCGGAGGACACGCCGGAGACGCTCCACGCACGGATTCAGCTAACGGAACATGAGTTGTACCCGGCGGCGGTGCGGTTGTTTGCGTTGGGCAAACTGCAGGTGATCGGTCGCGCGGTGAAAGTGACAGAGTAACGAATGACGGACAAGACGAAGAATATTTTGCGGCTCGGGTTGCCGAAGGGCAGCTTGCAGGATTCAACGGTGGCGTTGATGGCCAAGGCCGGGTGGAAGGTGGGCACCAGCAGCCGGAGTTATGTGCCGCGCTCAGACGATGCGGATTTGGAGTTGCGTCTCATCCGCGCGCAGGAGATCAGCCGGTACGTGGAGCATGGCTACATTGATGCCGGCATCACGGGCGCGGACTGGATTGCGGAGAACAATAGCAAGGTGCAGACAGTTTGCGAAATTGCGTATAGCAAACAAACGACCAATCCAGCCCGGTGGGTGCTGGCGGTGCCGAATGATTCACCCATCAAGTCGGTGAAAGATTTGCAGGGCAAACGGATTGCCACGGAGTTGGTCGCGCTCACGCAACGCTGGCTCAAGGAGCATGGCGTCTCGGCGGAAGTCGAGTTCTCGTGGGGCGCCACCGAGGTGAAAGCGCCGGAGTTGGTGGATGCGATTGTGGAGTTGACCGAGACCGGTTCGTCGCTGCGGGCGAATAACCTGCGGATCGTGGACACGCTGGTGAGCAGTTATCCACAACTCATCGCCAATCATGACGCCTGGCAGAATGGTTGGAAGCGGCAGAAGATCGAGACGATGGCGCTGTTGTTACGCGGGGCGTTGGCTGCGGAAGAAAAAGTCGGGCTGAAGATGAATGTGGCCCGCGCGAAATTGGATGCGTTGTTGCAACAGTTGCCGGCCCTGCGCAATCCCACCATTTCGTCACTCACGCAGGAAGGGTGGGTCGCACTGGAGACGGTCATTGATGAGCGCGTGGTGCGCGAGATCATCCCGCAACTCAAGGCGGCTGGAGCGGAAGGCATCATCGAGTATCCGCTGAACAAAGTCATTTACTAACGGAAGAAGGAGGCCCATGGGGTCATTGAAGAAACGTCGGAAGACAAAAATCGCCAAACACAAACGCCGCAAGCGTTTGAAAGCGATGCGTCACAAGAAACGCAAGTAGGTCGTCACCTTGACATGAATTCGCTTGCAGTACTGGCGCGCGCCGGCAGGAGCGCGTGCGTGGTGGTCGTGTCGTTGCTGGTTGGCTGTGCCCAGCAGGCTGGCCGCGCGCCGCGTGCCACGCTGACCGTGCCGGCTGCCGACGCGCCGGCGGAATTGACGGCGGGACAGGAACAACGGGCGGAAGCATTGGCGTTGTTCGCGGCCGGGGTCTCGCTGGAAATTCGGCAGGGGATTGATGCGGCGTTGGACTACTACAAGCGCGCGTTTGCCGCCGATCCGCACAATGTGGACTTGGCGATGCGAATCGCGAATCTCCTCCTGAGCCGGCGGCAGTTCGGCGAGGCGCGGGCGCTGTTGCAGGAAGCGAGTGCGCGCAATGCGAAATCGGCCGAACCGCTGTTTTGGCTGGGTGTTGCGGCCAAGGGGGAGGAAAACTTACCGCCGGCAGCAGAGGCCTTGCGCCAGGCTCTCAAGGTTGACCCCACCCACATCAACGCGATTCACTTGCTGGCGGAAATTCTTCTCCAGCAAAATGCGGAAGCCGACGTCATCAAGTTGCTGGAACAATCGTGGCGGCAGAAGTCTGCCGACTTCAATTATTGGCTGCGCCTTGGTGATCTTTACACGCTGGTGACCCGGCAGAAGAAAACGATCGCCGATCAACTCGACAAGACACGCGCCCTCCGCTGCTACGAAAAAGCGCAAACCCTCGCCCCCGAGGAACTGGATATCGCGGTCCGTTTGGCCAGTTTATACGAATCCGAGGGCGATCTCGCCAAAGCCGCTGAACTCTACCAGCGGATTGTTGCCAGACGGCCGGGCGAATTGCCGTTGCGACTCAAGTTGGCCAGTCTGTATCTCCAGGCGGATCACAAGGACAAGGCGGCGGCGGAGTTGGAGGAAATTATCCGCCGGGAACCGTTGCGTTACGAGTTGTACAACCAACTGGCCGACATTTACGACGATCTGAATCAGAACGAAAAAGCGCTGAGCAATTATCAGCAATCACTCGCCGTCAATCCGGCGCAAGACGAAGTGTACGCGCGCGTGGCCATGCTGCACATGGGACTCAAACGCTTCGCCGAAGCGAAAAGCACGCTGGAACGCTGGAAAGACAAGTCGCCCACCGATTTTCGGATTCCGTATCTCCAGGGACTGATCTTCGCGGACAACAAACAATATGAAGCAGCGGTGGCCGCTTATGCAGATGCCGAACTGCTCGCGGCCGAGTCCCCCCGCGAGGTGAAACTCAACGCGCAATTTTATTTTGCCTATGGCGCCGCCTGCGAACGGGCCGGGGATCACGACCGCGCAGTGGTGCTATTTAAGAAAGTCATCGCCCTCGATTCCGAGGACCATCTCGCGCACAACTATCTCGGTTATATGTGGGCGGACAAAGGGGTGCATCTCGAAGAAGCCTACGAGTTGATCAAAATTGCCAATACCCGGCACCCCGACAACGGCGCATATCTCGACAGTCTGGGGTGGGTGTTGTACCGGCTGGGGCGGTTTGAGGAAGCGGTGCTGCACCTCTTGCGCGCGGTTGAGTTGGAGCAGGACGATGTTACTTGCTTGGATCATTTGGCGGATGTGTTGCTGAAACTGGGACGGACCGATGAGGCACGCCAATATCTCCAACGCGCGGTGAAGATGGCGCCGGATAACCAGGCGCTCGCCGAGAAATTACAGAAGTTGACCGGCACCAACTAGCCCGGTTACGGCGTGTTCGGCGGCACAATCTGAATTTGCAGGATCACCTGTGGCAATGCGGTATTGGTTGTTGTGGATTCCTCTTTAACTGCGCCGGTGCCAAACGCCTGATCTTTTTTCCGCAACAGATCATCCCTGTCACCCAAGCCGAATTGATTCTTGAATCCGCCGACTGAATCCGCCGGCAGTTCCACCCAGAACTCCTGCGCTGAACGCCCCAGCAATACCTGCCCTCGCAACTCGTTGGCGCTTTTCGCGGCGCGGCGGCGCACCCCCGCGGCATCGGCAGACTCGACGATGATTTTTTCTGCGGGTACTTCGCGGCTGAGGATTGGCGCTTTATCCCTCATCTCGGCGATGGCCGGCGTGGCGGCCGGTGCGGGCGCGAGCTGATCCGTTGCAGCGGCTTCGCTTGTCGGTTGGGCTGCCGGGGGAGGCGGCGTGCGCAACAGGAAGGTCGCGGTTGCGAGCACCGCCACCAACGCGGCCGCTTCCAAGGGGACTTTCCAGACTGGGAAGAATAACCGGTCGCGCCACGTTGCCGTGCCGGCTGGTGTGTTGTCGGCGATTTTACGCCGCACCTCGCGCAAGAAATCCGGTGGCGGTTGCGCGGTGGGCAACGCGTGCACGCCGGCTGCCAGTTGCTGCCACTCGGTCACGCGACGTTGGCAATCGGGGCAGCCGGTCAGGTGGGACTCGATGGCGGCGCGCAACTCTGGCCGGACTTCGTTGTCCACGTAAGCGGATAATTCTTTTTGGATTTGCCGGCAGTTCATGTCAGTCGCGGCTCCAGTCCGCGCGGAGCGCTTCGCGCGCCCGGGCGATGCGGGATTTGACGGTGCCCACGGAGCAGCGGAGCACCGCCGCGATTTGGTCGTAACTCAAATCCTCCACGTTACGCAGGACGAGCACCTCGCGAAACTTCGGGGGTAATCGTGTCATCGCCGCGCTGATTTGCTGGATCAGTTCGGCTTTCACTGCCGCGCGGTCAGGCGCGTCGGTTGGCGACGCGACATCGCGCGTGACCGGCCCCGCCGAGGTTTCATGGGGCGCATCCAGCGAGACGGTGGTTTGGCGGCCCCGGCGTTTCCACCAACGATGTTTGTTGCGGGCGAGGTTGAGCACGATTTGGTGGAGCCACGTCGTAAACTCGCTGTCGCCGCGAAATGTGCCGATGTTGCGGTAGATATTCACAAATGCATCCTGGGCCACTTCCGTCGCGTCCGCGTGGTCGCGCAACACGTGATAGGCGACGTTGAGCGCCCGGCCTTGATGGCGCGTGACCAGTTCGGCGAATGCAGCTTCCTCGCCGCGTTGGAGCCGGGCCACCAACTCGCGATCGGTTGCGGCGGCTGTTGTGACACGCTCCATCCCAAAAAGTTCCGCGGGGCTATTTGCCGAACTCGGGTTTGGCCTCGCGCAGCATCAAATCCCGCACGGCCTGTTGCGGGGATTTGCCAGCGTAAATGATGGCAAACACTTCCTGCGCGATGGGCATTTCCACGCCGAGCCGGCGGGCGAGTTGCTCGATGGATTTGGCGGTTTTGACGCCTTCGGCGACGGTTTTGGTGGTGTCGAGGATGTGCTGGGCGCTTTCGCCGCGACCCAGCCGCTCGCCAAATCCCCGATTCCGGCTGTGACGGCTGAAAGCGGTGACGATCAAGTCCCCCACGCCGCTCAGTCCGAAAAACGTTTCCGACCGGGCTCCCAGCGCGGCGCCAAACCGGGCCATCTCGGCCAGTCCGCGGGTGCACAAAGCCGCTTTGGTGTTGTCGCCAAACCCGATCCCGTCACAGACACCGGCGGCGATGGCGATGACGTTTTTCAACGCGCCGCCGAGTTCCACACCAATGACATCATCGTGGGTATAAATGCGGAACCGTTCGTTCCGAAAAGCGGCCCGGACCGGGTCGGCATCGGGGCCAGCGACCACGACGGCCGTGGGAACGCCGCGGCCGACTTCTTCGGCGTGGCTGGGGCCTGACAGCACGGCGGATTGGTGTCCCAGTTCCTGGGAGATGACTTCGCTCATCCGCGCGTCTGAATCCACCTCGATCCCCTTGGCGACGTGGACCAACATCGCCGTCGCCGGTAGATGGGGTTTTAGTTGGCGGCAAATCGTGCGCATTCCGTGGGACGGCACCGCCAATACCACCAGCTCGGCTTGGCCGGCGGCAGCCGGGTCGCACGTCACGGCGATTTCGGACGGGATGGCGACGCCGGGGAGGAACAGTTTATTTTCGCGGTGGGTGAGAATGGGATCCACTTCCTCCGCCATCCGTCCCCACAAGGTGACGCGATGCCCGTTGCCGTGCAGCAACACGGCCAATGCCGTGCCCCAACCGCCCGTGCCGATCACTGTGATCTTCATGCCTGCTTGGTTCCAATCCGATTTTCCGTGCCGGCGCGCAGCCGTTGGATGTTGGTTTTGTGTTTGTAAATTGCCAAGGCGCCGAGCACGCCGGTAAAGCCGGTTAGCACCGCGTTGCTTGTGATCAGCCACGTGGCCACCGGCAGCACCGCCGCCGCGACGATCGAAGCCAGCGACACATACCGCCAAATACCAAACACCGCACCCCACGCCACCAACGCGCCGAGAAGGGGGAAGGGGAGGAACGCCAACAGCGCCCCGGCGGAGGTTGCGATGCCTTTGCCGCCTTTGAATTTCAGCCAGCACGTCCAGTTGTGACCGGCAATGACGGCGAGGCAGCAGACAATTTGGAGGGTGCTGGGGTTGGTTTCTGGAAAGAATCGCGGCGCCAGAAAAACGGGCACGAATCCTTTCAGCGCATCAATCACCAACACCGTGATCCCCGGCCCTTTGCCCAAGGTGCGCATCACATTCGTCGCGCCGATGTTCCCGCTGCCGACGGTCCGAATATCAATCCCCCGGGCTTTCCCCCAGAGGAACCCCGTTGGAATCGAGCCGAGCAAATACGCGACTATCGCGCACCCCACATAAATCGCCACCGTCATGCGCGGGACTCTAGCGATAATCGCCCGTTGGCAGCAACACCTTTGGTGGCGTCCCTCATCAGACATTGGGAGGTTTGGCGACCTCGTTGGTGTGTGATCAAAAAACAAAAAATAAAGTTCAAAAACTACCGCCAGTTGCGATTGCATTCCTGCTCCGATGTGTGATTCTATTGCTTGACGAGTGTTAGGGGTTTTTGAAAACAAGTTCATCCATTGTCGGTCGGGATTCTCTTTGCAGAAATTGGGTGCGGTTGTGTGCCGTCCTGCTCACCCTTCTCGCAACAGCGCGCACAGTCGCCACGGCAGCGGATTACACGAACACGACGAGCGGCAATTACAACGCCAGCATCTGGGACATCGCCGGCAACCCCAGCGGCACAACTCCGGACAACGTCACCGTCACCAACGGCACGGTCACCATTCAAGCGGCCTACGTCGCCACCAACGACATCATTACGGTGAAGGAAGCGGGCATACTCGCTAACAGCCAAGCCAACGGCTTGAATGGGAGCACAATTTTTGTGAACGGGGGCACACTCACGCTGGGCAACGTCTCCGCATTGAACGGTGCGACCCTGACCGTCAGCAACGGCACGGCCTTCACCGCCGTCAACGGTTTTGTGATCGGCGGCGCGGGTTCGGTTCAGCGCACCACGCTGTTTACGGGTAGCGGATCTTTGTGGACGAATACCGGCACCGGCAACCTCAGCATTGGCGATGCCGCCGGCATCTCCAACACGGTGGTCGTCGCCAACGGCGCCAAGTTCATCACCACCTCCGGCACTCTCTTGGTCGGCAGCGTCGCGTCCCCGACGGGACATAGTCTCGTGATCACCAACGGCGGCGAGGTGTCGGTCATCGGCCGGGCGCGGATTGGTTGGGTCAACGCCCGTGGGAACTCGGTGGTGGTGGACAATGGCACCTTCACTGTCGCCCAGTCACTCGCGATTGGACTGGCGGCGGCGGCGGGCGGCGGAACGGGCGGCACGAATAGTCTGACGGTGCTCAATGGCGGGTACGTCAGTGTGAACACCTCCGCAGCGGGAACCGGCGGACTTTTCGTTGGCGGCCACGATCAAGCCGCAGTGGGGAGCTTTGGGTCTGCCAGCAACACGGTGTACGTGGCCGGCACCAACAGTCTGGGGAACGGGGCGGCGATCAATTTGAACGGCACCCTCCTGCGCGTCAGCGTGGCGGCCGGCTCCACCAAGAACGCGGTGATCATCGGACCGGGCGGCCTGATCACCAATGTGGCCGACGCGGTCATCGGCTCAGTCGGCAGCGACAATAGCCTGATCGTGGATGGCGGCACCTTTTCCGCCGCCGGGGCCCTGACGTTCGGCGGCGGGGGTGCCGGAAATAACACTTTGACTGTTACCAACGGCGGCTACCTGAATGTTGGTTTGTTGTATTTTGGAAACACCAGCAGCAGCGGAGGCAGCGCAGGCAACACCATGACCGTTGGCGGACTTAACGCGGCGGGAGGTTGGGCCACCGTCAATCTTGGTGGCGGCCAGTTCGACATCGGAGTCACGTCGGTGGACGGTGCCGGTACCGTGCTGGTCGGCGCGGGCGGGATCATCACCAATGCGGGGGCGATCAAGATTGGTGGCATTACCGCCGCCGCCTCCATCAACAACAGCCTGACCATCACCAATGGCGGCCAAGTTTATGCCACCAGCGTCACCCCGGGCGGCAGCGGCGCCAACAGAAACTGGGTGCTGGTCGTGGACGGCGGTTTGCTCGAAGCCGACAGTCTGGTGGCCGGCGGCGCCGCCGGTAACACCATCAGCAACCGCAACGCGATTTACCAGTTCAACACCTCGACACCGACCATCGCGCCCAACGGTGCCGGCAAGATCGCGATCACCGACGGTACGATCTCCTACCGGGCTGTCACCGATGCCAACATCACCAACGCGCAGGTAGCCAACATGGCGTTTGCCGGGGCGAACACGTTCCGTCTGAACGCAGCCTCCAATTCGACAACCATCTCCCAGACGTACACGTTCAACACCGGCCTCGGGGCCGCCAATTACACGCGGTTGGAACTGATCAATGGTCACACGGCCTACCGCAACGGCAACATCACCATCGGCGGTGGCGGTTCGATGCTCGTCTCCAACACCCGCGCCCTCATCACCGGCGTGGTCACCAACAGCGGCTCGCTCAGCTTCGTCAACAGCGTCGGCACCTTCAACAGCGCGGTGTATAACAACGGCGCGTGGATCACCGATTCCACCACCAACATCTTTCAGAGTCATTACACCGTCGGCGGATCCGGCTCCATCAGCGCGGATCCCGGCGACCTGTTCGTCTTCCGCAGCAACCTCGTCAACCAGAGTACGCAAAACACCTCGTGGGACACGTTCAGCGGTACGCCCAACGTGAACCCGGCGGCACCGCGCGTGACCTTCCGCTTCGAAGGCACCGGGCTGACGCAAACGCAGCAATTCTTCCATGTTGGCTTGTTCCTGGATGGCGGGTTTACCGGGACACCCGTGCCACTCACCACCGGCGTGCAGGACGTGTTATTCCTCGGTTCGGTGGTTGGATTCCAAGACAACTTTGCCTTGGGCCGGTTGGAACTGACGAACACGACGTTGATGCTCAGCCAAACGGTGCCGAACAACTCCGTTACCAACGCGCTCTTTGTGAACGACCTCTTCCTGCTCGGCACGTCGCATTTGATCATCAGCAACGACATGCGGGTGTACTTTGTGAATTCCAACAACTGGTCGCTGGCGAACATCACGTTGCTCGGCAATGCCGAGATTCACCAGTTGCTCGGCGGTCTGGTCGTTCCCGAGCCAACCACGTGGTTGCTCTGGATCAGCGGCGCCCTCGCCCTCTTCCACGGCCGCCGCCGCCGGTAGCCGGGTCAGGTTGAATCGCCGGCTCTGGTTCGCCACACCAGCCACGATCCCGCGGCGAACAACACCGTGCTGTACGCGAACGCAACCGACGTGCCGAACGCCGTCCAGAGAACACCGACCACGAGGCTGCTGAGAAAATCACCGATACCGTTAACCGAGGCCAGCACGCCGAAACCCATCCCGTGATGTTCCTTGTCCACCAACTCTGCCGCCAGCGAATCTTCGAGCGCTTCTTCCGTGGCGACGTAAATGCCGGCGAGGCTAAACACCAGCACGAGCACCGGCAAATTCATCGGCGCGAACACGAGAATCGCGCCCATCCCCGCCGCCAACGCATAGCCACCGGCCAGCAACGCGCGCTTGTTGAACCGATCCGCCAACCAGCCGGCCACGAAGGCAAAGCCGGCATACAAGACGTTGTGCAGGACGTACAGCGATACGGCAATGGTGGCCGCCTTGCCGGCTCCGTAGATGGGGGTGAGCTTCTGCGTTGCCAAGAGAATCAGCAGCGTGTGCGCGAAATCACCGGCTCCGAACAACCCCACCGCCAGTAGAAACCGCCGGAACGATTTGGGCAGCGCAGCCAGCCGGGCGCCGAACGAAATGTGCGGCACATGCGTGCGCACCTTTTCCTTCACCAAAAACGCAATCACGCCCGCCGCCAGCAATCCCGGTATCAATGTCAGAAAGAAAACGTGCGCGTAGTTGTGATGCAACGCGACGAGCAACACCGTCGCCGATACCGGGCCGATGATTGCGCCGCAAGTGTCCATCATCCGCTCGAGGCCGAACGCGCGCCCGTAGGTTTCCGGCGTCGAAGCCGCCGCGAGCAACGCCTTGCGCACCGGCGTCCGCACCCCGCGGCCGAGCCACGCGCCGGCACGACTCAGCAACACATGCCACGTCTGCGTCGCCAGTCCGATGCTCGCCGTACCGACGGCGGTCACGAGGTAGCCGATGACCGCGATGGGTTTCCGGCGGCGCAACTGATCAGTGTAATACCCCGACCCCATCTTGACGAAACTCGACAGCCCGTCCGAGACTCCTTCGATCAATCCCAACCACGCCGCCGCCGCCCCCATCGTCGCCAGAAACGCCGGCATGATCGTTGTCGCGATTTCATGCGACGCATCGCTCAGCAACGACGCCAGCCCAATACCGAGCACGGTGCGGTTGAGCCAACGCGGGCGTGTTCCCGGTTGACTCATGACGGCGGCTTCTCCGTGGGTGGTGGAGTTTCACGAACCTCGCGGAGCGAAATGCCGTGCGACAGTTTGCTTTGCGCGCGTTTGGGGATGGCGACGCGTTGGGAGAGGTAGATGCCGGAGTGGCCGCTGAAGACGTAGGCGAGGAAGCACGCGGTGGCGATGTAGATGGCGTGCGTCGCGCCAAAAAGTTCAATGCCCATGATCGTGCAGGCTAACGGGGTGTTGGCGGCACCGGCAAACACGGCAACGAAACCGAGCGCGGCAAACAGATCGGTCGGCGCGCCCAGCAGGCCGGCGAGGGCATTCCCCAACGCAGCGCCGATGAAGAATAGCGGCGTCACCTCGCCGCCTTTGAAGCCGCAGCTCAACGTGATGACGGTGAACACAATCTTCCACGCCCAACTCCCATGATGAATCGTGTCCTGGGTGAAGAAATTGACGATGCTCACGCCGGTGGGGTCGGGCGAGACGACACCCAACCCAAGATAGTCGCGTGTGCCGGCCAGATAGACCAAGCCGATGACGAGCGCGCCGCCGATGGCCGGTCGTAACGGCGCAAACGGGCAGATCCGTTTGAAGAACGCATGCAGCCGGTGCGACAGCTCCGCGAACAACGTGCTCACCAATCCAAACGCCGCCGCCGCGACCGCCACTTTGCCGAGCAACAGCCAGTCCAGATTGAATCGGCCACTGCCGGCAAACGCGATGTGATAGGTCGTGTGCTGAATGTTCCACGCGTGGCACGTCCAGTCGGCGACCACGGCCGCGATGAAGCAGGGCAGCAACGCCTCGTATTTCATCGAGCCGATCATCAACACTTCCAACGCGAAAATTGCCCCGGCCAACGGCGTGCCGAACACCGCGCCAAATCCTGCCGCAATGCCGGCCATCAGCAAAATGCGCGTCTCCGCCGCGTCGAGCCGCACCAACCGGCCCAACCCGCTCGCGAGGCTGCCGCCCATCTGTACCGCCGTGCCCTCACGGCCGGCCGAGCCGCCAACTAAATGGGTGACGACGGTGCCGAAGAGAATCAACGGCGCCATCCGCCACGGTACGCCACCGCCGGGCGAGTGAATCTGATCGAGGATGAGATTGTTGCCGCCTTCAACCGACCGGCCGAACCAGTGATACACAAAGCCGACCGCCACCCCGGCGACCGGCAACAGCCACAACAGCCACGGATATTGCCAGCGCGTCTGCGTGACCCAATCGAGGCTCCACAAAAAGAACGCGCACGCCGACCCGATCACCCCGGCCACGGGCAGCAGAATCATCAGCCATTTGAGGCCGCGCCCGGCTAGCGCAAGATTTTCCCGCCAGGTTTGTCGGTGCAGCATACCGGTTACGCGCCTCCGGCAGGTTGCGGGGAACGATTAACGATCAGAACTCGGCTGAGTCTGTCGCCTACCGTGAGCAAAATCAATCGGTGCATGGTTTTGATTCATGGTAGGAGTCATCAGCTCCGAAAGTTTTCAGAGCGGTTATAGGCGAACTCCATCGCCGGTCGCGACTATGCCAAAGGCACCGGCGAATGCCACGACATTTTTTCCCGGGTCACGGCGCCGGTGTAACGCGGATGTGATAGAAGCGCCGGGGTTGGAGCAGACCACCCGGGTCGGTGAAGGTGACGGTGAGCGAGGCGCTACCGGTCGAGCCGCCATCGGCATTCTGGTCAGTTGCCAGTAACCACCGCGACCGCCGGTGGCACGCCTGGGGAAAACCTAAGCCGGAACGATGCAGCCGGATTGCCCCTCACCCTGACCCTCTCCCCAGCGAATGGGGCGAGGGGATCGGTTTGGGATGTTGCCGGTACCTCACCGATGGGTGAGGTAAGCTCCACTTTTCGATTCCCCTCTCCCCGCCAGCGGGGAGAGGGTCAGGGTGAGGGGCAGCCGGATTTCAACTGCATCGTTGCGGCTAAGGAGACGCGATGCCTGCGACTCCCCACGAGGCGGTGCAACACGAAAAGGCGGACGAGATTGCCGGTGTTTTGGAGTGAGCGCGGGCGCGGGCTTCGGGCACGTCCAGAAAATCGTTCAGGTTTTCGAGTTCCTCGCGGAGCGTGGCGATTTGCTCGCGCTTGTGGGAGATGGCCGGCCGATAATAACATCGTTTTCCACGTCGAACACCCGCATCG
>Ga0105047_10013837_pt1 | contig 12847 bp, 8 predicted proteins | sample MAT04_FD_78384 | JGI IMG/M metagenome (GOLD analysis project Ga0105047, IMG submission 78384) | Freshwater microbial communities from Lake Fryxell liftoff mats and glacier meltwater in Antarctica - MAT-04 (megahit assembly) | ecosystem: Environmental > Aquatic > Freshwater > Ice > Liftoff... | reverse complement strand
CATGGCGTGCAAGTTCACGCACCCGGTCGGGATCGCCAGCCAGATCGCGGACCGAGGTTTCAATGTATCCGCTGGTCACCGACTCAGCGGGCCCGAGGTAGAGTATCGCACCGCGTGAGGCCAACGTACGGGTCGATTCAACCTGATTCGAAGCAACGGTCGTGACAACCGCGGGCAGGCGGAGAAGCGCGCGCTCCCACGTCGTCGCGCCGCCCGCGCCCAGCGCGAGGTCCGCCGCGACCATCAGCCGCGCCATGTCCGACACGTCGCGGTGCAGGTTCACCCGATCATCGCGCTGCGCGAGCTCTCTGACGGCGTCACTTACCGCTGTGGCGCGACCGACTACGACGTCGATCCGCTGGAACGACTCGATCCTGCTCATCGCGCGCAGTGCCTTTGACGTCTCGCCGGTGGGGTCGCTTCCGCCATAGGAGATGACTACGGAAGTGATGCTGCCATCGCGCTCACGTGGCGAAGCAGCGGCAGTGATGAACTCGTCGCGAAGCAGCGCCCATCGTGGACCCACCAGCAGCTGACACTCCTCGGGTACCAGTCCTGTGTAGCGGTCGGTGAGGTGCTCGTAGAGGTTCTGGTCCAGCAGCAGGTCGCAGTGGTGCGGCCTGTCGGCGAGGTCGTCGACGACCGCCAGCGCGACGCCGGTCGCAGCAACTGCGGACTCCCATCGCCGATCAAGCCCGTAGTGATCGACCACAACAAGATCAACGTCGCCCAGCCGGCCGAGGACCTCGAGCGTCAGGCGCAGATCCTCAGCCCATGAGAACGGCTGCGGGAGTCCCGGAAGCTGCAGCGTCTCGAACCCGTCGTCGGTGAGCAGGCTCGAAATCGATGCTTCGCCCCCGCCGCCTAACAAGAACCGCACCTTCGCTCCGCGGGCCCGCAGCGACAGGGCCAGTGTGCGACAGCGCATGAGGTGACCGGTACCCAACGCATGTGAACCGTCGACCCGTACGAGCACCGACGTCGCTGGGGGTGTCATACGAGACTCGTGAGCAGGCTGACGACGGTATCGACGTCCGCGCCGCTCATCGCCGGATACAGCGGCAGCGTCAGCGCTTCTCGGCTGTAGAGCTCGGCTTGCGGGAAATCGCCCGGATTGAAACCGAGCTCGCGGTAGTACGGCTGCAGGTGGATGGGCGCGTAGTGCAGGTTCACGAGCACGTCCGCGTCGCGCATCGCCCGTCCGACATCGTCTCGGCAATCGGCCGACATGCGCACCACGTACAGGTGACGCGCCGAGACACGCCCCGCGGGATTTACCTGGCCGTGCATGGGCAGATCTGAAAGCAGTCGGTCATAGCGGGCAGCGAGCTCGCGGCGTCGCACGACCCACTCGTCGAGACGCGTGAGTTGGCTCGTTCCCAGCGCACACTGGATGTCAGTGATGCGGTAGTTGAACCCAAGTTCGACCATCTTGTAGTACCACGGGGTTGAGGACGCGGGCATCAGCTTGGGATCCCGCGAGATACCGTGGGAGCGCAGCGACGCAACGCGGGTTGCAAGCTCGGTACGGTTGGTAAGGACCGCGCCGCCCTCGCCCGTGGTGAGCGGCTTGACGGGATGGAAGCTGAATACCGTCATCGCCGAGTAGGCGCACGCGCCGACCTTCTCGGCGGCGTAGCTGCCACCGAGCGCGTGGCATCCATCCTCGACGACGGTGAAGCCGTAGCGTTCTGCGAGCGCGGCGATGCCGACCATGTCGCACGGCAGGCCGGAGTGGTGCACCGGGATCACGACATCTGGCAGACGTCCCACGGCCGCAGCGAGTTCGAGCTTGGCTGCGAGCTCGGGGACGCTCATGTTGAAGGAGTCGGGATCGATATCCACGAAGTCAACGTCCGCACCGCAGTACCGCGCGCAGTTAGCTGACGCGACAAAGGAGTTGGGCGATGTCCATACGAGAGAACCTTCTCCGACGCCCAGCGCCAGCATCGCCAGATGAAGTGCCGCGGTCCCGTTGGAGACGGCCACGGCATGGCTCGCGCCACAGTACGCCGCCAGCGCGGTCTCGAAGCGCTCGATTGCGGGCCCCTGTGTGAGGTAGTCGCTCTTCAGGACCTCCACCACTGCATCGATGTCGGCCTGCGAGACCGACTGCCTGCCGTAAGGGATCATGGCGCGCTCACGCGTCGAACGCAGGATCGACGTGCTCGCGAATCAGGTCTCGCAGCTCGGAAACGCCCAGCCACTCGGTGTTCGAACCGGAGTTGTAGCGGAAGCCCGGCTCGCACCGGGTCGCCGAGAAGGTGCGGCAGAACTCGTCAACGTCCCACAGGGCGATCGAGGGCAGGATCACGAACTTATCGGCCATCTCGACCGTCATGATCGCGTCGGTCTCCGTGATCATCTCCTCGTGAAGCTTCTCGCCTGGGCGAATACCGACGATCTCCGTGCGGCACTCGGGCGCGACCGCCTCGGCGACGTCGGTGATGCGGTAGCTCGGGATCTTGGGGACGTAGATCTCGCCGCCCCACATGTTCTTGAGTGCGTGGAGAACCAGCTCGACACCGTCCTCGAGCGAGATGTTGAAGCGCGTCATCTGCGGGTCGGTGATGGGCAGGACGCCGCTCGCGCGCTTGTCGAGGAAGAACGGGATGACGCTGCCGCGCGAGCCCATGACATTGCCGTAGCGCACCACGGAGAAGCGCATGTCGCGTGCTCCCCTGAAGTTGTTGGCCGCCACGAACATCTTGTCCGAGGCGAGCTTGGTGGCGCCATAGAGGTTGATCGGAGCCGCGGCCTTGTCGGTCGAGAGCGCGACCACGCGCGTGATACCGCGGTCGATGGCCGCCTCGATGACATTCTGCGCGCCGATGATGTTGGTCTTCACGGCCTCGAACGGGTTGTACTCGCACACCGGCACGTGCTTGAGAGCAGCCGCATGGATGACGGTGTCGATGCCCTCCATCGCTCGCGAGAGCCGATCCTTGTCACGCACGTCACCGATGAAGAACCGCAGCTGCGGGTAGCTTTCCGGGCTCAACCACTGCGCCATCTCGTACTGCTTGAGCTCATCGCGAGAGTACACGACGATGCGCTCGATCTCCGGATAGCGCTCCAGAATCGTCGCAATAAACTTCTTGCCGAATGACCCGGTGCCGCCCGTAACGAGAATCGATCTGCCGGTCAACACGCAAACTCCGTCCTGGAACCGGAACGCTGACAACGTATTCGCTACATTCTACCCTGACCCGTCCCGGCCGTTTCCGAGCGGCGGTCACGTCCTCCACACCCATGGGTAGGGCCCTCGCTGGGGCGGCAAGCGCTCGCACCCTATGGTACAGTCAGGCGTCGTTTCACGCCCTGCTCACCGAAGGGCACCACCGTGTCAAGAATGGAGTCTAGGCGATGGTGAGCATCCGCGTCTGCATGCGGGTCAACAACACGTTCACTCATGATGCTCGCGTGTATCGCGAAGCGTCGGCGCTCGCGGATGCCGGCTACGACGTAACTGTGCTGGCGGATGCGGACAACGATCTTCCGGAGCGCGAGCAGCTAGACAGGATTGCCGTCCGGCGCATCCGCAAGACGAGCCGAATCCCCTACCGCAGCATAATCGACCCACTCCGCGAGGCACACGCGGACGTCTACCACGCACATGATATTGACTCGCTACTCCCCTGTCTCGCGGCCGCCAAGCTCGATCGTCGCGGCGCTCGCGTCGTCTACGACTCTCACGAGCTATGGAGTGGGCACGCAAGTGACAAGCTCCACGCCAAGCGCCGCATACTCGTGCGCGCCGAGGGAATCATGTTGCGCGCGTCCGACGCGCTCATCGCTGCGTCACCCGCGTACACCGAGGTCATCGTGGAGCGCTATGGCTACGCGGGGCCAGCCATGACCCTGCTCAACGTCCCCCGCTTCTTCTCCGACGAAGAGTTGCAACCCGCGTGGGATGCGCGCGAGGCGGACAAGCTGATTCGGGTAACCGCCGTCGGCGTCTTTCAGAAGGGGCGCGGCGCGGTGCCGCTGATCCAGGCATTGGAGTTTCTTCCCGCGACATACCTCGTCGAGTTGGTAGGAGGGGTCGCACAGCCCGAGTACGAGAATCTCATGCGTAAAGCTGCAGCACCATTCGGTCCTCGTGTCGAACTCATAGGCAGCATCCCAGCCACTCAAGTCGTCACGAGAATTGCCGCGGCGCATGTCTCAACGGTACTCATCGAGCCCATCTCGCAGAGCTACCAGCTCACGGCGCCCAACAAGCTCTTTGACTCTCTTATGGCGGGAACGCCGATGGTCTCCTCGGACATGCCGACCATCGCGCAGTTCGTGCGCTCGACGGGCGCGGGTGAAGTCTGCGACGTGACGAATCCTCGCGACATCGCCCGCGCGATCGAATCGGCGTACGCCGCCCGCGACACGTACCGTCTCGCCGCGCGGAAGGCCGCACGCATCTACAACTGGGACTCCGAGAAGGAGAAGTTGCTCGAAGTGTACGAGCGTCTATCGAAAGGCACTGCGTGCTGAAGAGGATTCTCAGAAGCGCGGGCACCGACGCCATCAAGTACTTCCCCGTCAGGCTGGTCCCTGCGCTCACCTCGTTCGTAACCGTCCCGGTCTTCACGCGCATGATCTCAAGCGCGGACTATGGCGCGTTCTACTTAGTTAACTCCACGGTCGCGCTCACGGCGACACTCATCACCTCGTGGCTGAACGCTTCAATCGTCCGCTTCTACTGGGCGGAGGAGCGCGAGGGGCGTCTCGACGAGTACGTGTCCACCGTCGTCTGGTCCGCAGTCGTCTCGATTATCCTCGGCGCCTTGGCGCTGGGCGCGATCATGGCCGTCTTCAGCAACCGTTTCTCGGCTGACGTGCAAGCCCTTCTGCCAATCGCGCTCGCCGGACTCGTGTTCAACCAGTTCATCCAGGTCATTCAGCAACTCATGCGCGCTGCCAACCGCCCGAACTCCTACGCGACGCTGTCGGTGGCCTCAGCGATCCTGGCCACGGTCTTCTCCGTGTTCTTTGTGGTCGTCCCCAAATGGGGCGCGTATGGAATCCTCGCGGGCGTGGTCACGGGCAACGCACTTCTCATGCCGCTCGCAATCAGGAATGCCTCATCAGCGGGCAGCCTCTCTCCGCGTAGGTATTCTCCCGATATTGCTCGACAGTTCGCCACGTACGGCGTGCCGATGATTCCGGCCGCGATCTCTTCGTGGGTACTCATCCTGTCGGACCGCTACATTATCGGCCTCACTCAGAGCGCTTCACAGGTGGGCATCTACGGCACCGCCTACAGCCTCGGCGACAAGATCATGAACCTCATAACGATTCCGCTGCTGATCGCCATAGGGCCGGTATTGGTTCACACCTTTGAGAAGCAGGGTCAGAAGCTCGCCGAGCAGGTCCAGACCCAGCTCACTCGGTACTACGCGATGGCGACGGTCCCCTTGGTCGCTGGTCTTGCGGTCATCGCCCACCCGTTCATGACGGTGTTCACCGGCCCGGAGTACCGCGAGGCATACCGTGTCTTGCCGATTGTTGCCGCCGGCGTGGCGTTTTATGGCCTTTCTCAAATTGCAGGCAATGGCCTTGCGATGCACAAGCGGACGATAATCATGATGCAGAACACTCTCGCGACGGCAGTCTTCCAAGTGGTCATGAACCTCATGCTCGTCCCCCGCTTCGGATATCCTGCTGCCGCCTGGAATACGCTCTTCGCCTACGTGCTCCTGCTCACTCTCGCGTGGTGGCGCAGCAAGCCGTACATGGAGTGGACGCTGCCTCTGGCTGACTTGGCACGGGTTCTTGGCGCGGCAATCGCCATGGCCGCCGTCCTCATGCTGGCGTTCAGCTGGTTCGAACCAGCAATCTGGTTGCTGATCGCGGAGGTGCTTGTGGGCATCCCCATCTATGCGCTGGCGTTGTGGGGGCTGAAGGGCCTGCGACCCGACGAACTTGAGTTCATCGGCGAGCTGTGGGCGGCTACCCTTCGACGAGCGTGGCCGACGAAGAGCGCTTAGCGAGCCGCCAGAATCCGCTCATAAGTGACCTCGAACGCTCGGACTCGCTCATGCCAGTCGAACCCCCGTGCGTGTGCACGAATCGCATCGTGATCCCACGGCCTCGAAAGCGCGTCGGCGACCGCTTCTGCGAGTCCCGCCGGATCGCTCGCAGGTGCGATACTGCCACAGAACTCCGGCACGACCTCAGTGAATACCTCAGGCGTGCCAACCACCGGCGCACCGCACAACATCGCCTCCACGGCGACGAGACCGAAACTCTCCATCAGGCTGGGGAAGACGAATAGGTCCGCCGCACTGTAGTACGCCGAAAGTTCAGCTTGATTTCGACGCCCATCGAACCGTACCGCGTCGGAAACGCCTTCGGTTGCGGCGAGCTCACGCAACGCCGCCTCCTCGGGACCCGCTCCGACGAGCAGGGCGGTCACTGCCACGCCACGGCGAGCAAGCACGGAGACCGCCCGCACGAGGGACGCGGGGTCCTTTCGAGCTATCAAATTGCCGACGAACAACAGCACCCGCCCGTCCCCCCCGATACCTACTGTCTTGCGCGCAGTTCGTCGATCAATGCGCTGGTATCTGGCGACGTCAACGGGGTTTGCAATCACTTGAACGTCAAGTCGCTCGGGCGCGGCAGGGAACAGCGCTGCGTAGCGATGCTTCAGGAAGTCGCTCACAAAGATGAGGTGCTCGGCTCTGTCAAGATTGCGTGCGACCAGCCGCGTGTTGGGACCGCGTCTCGCCTCGTCGGCGAACTCGATGTAGTGGCTGGAGTGTACGGTCGCAACAATCGGGACCGTGTCGCCGAGAACGGCCAGTGTGAGCGCATAACGCGCTTCGAGCGTGTGCACGTGGACGATGTCGGGTCGAAACGTCCGAATTGCCGATCGATATGCGGCCACCTTAGAGGCAATCCACTTCGACGACCAGCTCTGATCGAAAACGCGGCGTCCCTCCAGAACAGAAGCGATGGCCTGAGGCGATGCAAGCGCCCGGATTCGGGCTACTCCGGCGAAATCGGCGATACCAAATACCGAAACGCCTGAATCGACCGCCGGCCAAGCCGCCGCGTCGTGGACTCGATTGTCGGCCACCACGCCCACGTCATGGCCGCGCTCTGCCAGATGGACGGCAAGACCGTGAAGGTGCGTGGCGATGCCACCCGTGTCGCGACCGCCGAGTTCCGGGGTCACCGGACCAATCTGTAGAATCCTCATGGCGGTGATGCTATCACAGCGCGATCCGCCGACCTGGGCTACATCGCGCCTGCTTCTCAGAGGTGCCGGGGCGTCCTAGTACGAACGCATCTCCATCTTGTCGAACATCGCCGAGACGTATGCCGTAACCGCTGCGGGGCCACCGACGACATCGACGTCAAGCACCGCGTTTCGGTTTGCGTACACCCATGGCCTGAGCTCTTTCGAGACCGTCGCCTTGCTCACGAGCAGGAGCGGACGTCCGCTCGCCGCCGCAAGCGGTCCCGCCACCAACGCATCGGCGAACACCGTGCCCGACACCAGCATCGGTCGCTGGCGCGCGGCATCGCCGTAACGTGCGTTGAACACGACCCAGTTCGTAGCATAGCGATCCTTGCCAGCAAGTCGGGTGAACGGCACACCGCGCATGACGCTCGTGGGCATTACGGGCGGTCCGCCGATGACCGTCACGGTGCGATCGGGGCGCTCACGAATCAACTCCAGCGCACCGTCCGAGAGACCCTGCGGGCTCGCCATCAGAATCGGCTCACCGCGCTCGGCCGCCCTCGCAACGATTGAGAGCGCGTCCGCGAATCCGGTACCCGTGACCACGACGACGCTGGTCGTCTCGGCTGTAACCACCTTGCGGGCCACAGCAAGTGACACCTCGTAGCGGTCGGCCCCATCAACCCGCTCGACGTCGGCGGAACCGAGGCCCGCTGCCGCGGCTGCCTGGGCGGCTACCGCATCCGGCACCGAAGCGCGGTTTCCTACAACCACAATGCGGCGCGGGGCAAGGCGCTCAAGCTCGCGAACGACGGACGGTGCCAGACCGGATCCTGAAGTCGTCACGATCGGGCCACCGAGCTTGGCTGCCAGTGGCCCTGCGACCAGCGCATCTGAGAAGGCGATCCCCGACGCGAGCACCACCGCAGGCACACCGGACGGCCACCCGGCGGCTGACACAGAGGCCGCGGTGTCGTACCGAGTCGGGCCCCAGTAGCGCTGGTAGGGCTCGTTGACCGGACGCGCAGCGAAGGCTTGGATGCCGTCGGCGATTCCGATGGCGAGCTTCTTCTGATACCTGCTGCTGCGAAGCTTGGCGCGTTCCGCAGAGTTGCTCATAAATCCGGTCTCGGCGAGCACGGCGGGCACGTTGCTCCAGCGGACCACGTAGAAGCTCGCGGTCTGAACGCCGCGGTTGGTCGCCGAGGTGGTATGGACCACGTGGGATTGCACGTCTTGGCCAAAGCGCTGACCGAGCGAGTCGTTGGGGGCGCGCCACACTTCGATCCCGTGGGCGCTCGAACCCGCTGCGTTGTTGTGGATGGAGACGAACAGATCGGCGCCCGAGGCATTCGCGACATCGACGCGTGACTGCAAATCGAGCCTCAGTCGGTCTTCAGCGTCCTTGACCGGCCAATATGCGTAGCGATAGAGCTTGGTTCTCTCGTCGAACCGCCACGTCCGCACGGACCCGCCACGATAGACCCGCGAGTCCTTGGACCGGGTGAGCCGCGCGTCGATTCCTCGGCGATCCAGTTCTGCTTCGAGCCGCTTCGCGATGGCAAGATTGATGTCGGCTTCCTGGCTGCCACCGTACGTGGCGCCCGAGTAGACACCGCCGTGACCAGCGTCGACGATCACGCGCAGCGCTGCAGGTTTGATCGGCGCAGCGTGGGCAGCCGCGACCGGTGCGCACAGGATCAGGGCGGCGCACGCGACTGCGCGGACGACGAAGAATAGGGGGCCGGTTCTACGAATGGGCTGCATCGGCACCTCGCGTCGGCATTGGGGGCTGCACTTCCGGGGTGGCACCGCCGACTGAAGGGCGCCACGAGCCCGATGATAGCACGCGGGTATATACCCAACGTAGGGCCACAGGCCCGCGCAGGAAGCACCTGGCACCGAAAGGAACCACGCTAATGAACAGAATCCGGACAGCCACCCGGGTAGCCGCAGCGCTGCTGGTCGCGCTGTTGTTCACTCCCGTGATCGCGCAGGCGGCCACTTGGCCGATCCTCTATACCACCACCTCGTTCTCCGGCATCAGCGCACCCCTGTTCGTTACCGGCGACGGCACCGGCGCACGCCGCTACGTCGTCGAGCGAGCAGGCAGGATCCTCGTCGCAGACACAAGCTCCTCGGCAACGAGCGTATTTCTCGATATCCGACCCAAGGTCTCGGTGGTCAGTGAGCGCGGGCTGCTGGGGCTTGCCTTCGAGCCAAACTATGCGGTTACCGGCCGCTTCTACGTGTACTACGTGGACGGCGGCGGCATGACGCATCTTTCCAGGTTCCAGCGCGATCCTGGCAACGCCAACCTGGCTCTCCCCTCCTCGGAAGTGAGTGTCCTTACGTGGCAGCGGCCCTTCGGCAACCACGACGGCGGCTGGATCGGATTCGGACCCGACAACATGCTGTACGTCGCATCCGGTGACGGCGGAAGCAGTGGTGACCCGCAGGGCAATGGCCAGAAGCTCTCGACTCTGATGGGTAAGCTGCTTCGGCTCGACGTCATCGGAGCCTCCACGTACGCGATACCTCCCGACAATCCCTTCGTCGGCACGGCCGGCGCACGCGGCGAGATCTGGGCGTACGGGCTGCGCAATCCCTGGCGCAACTCGTTCGACTCAACCGGTCGGCTCTTCATCGGCGACGTGGGCCAGAATGCATGGGAGGAGATCAACGTTGCACCCGCAGGGGCTGCGGGTCGCAACTATGGCTGGCGGCATTACGAGGGCAACCACCCCTACCCGGTGGGATCGGCCGCCACCTCCCGGTCCGGGCTGACGTTCCCCGTGGTGGAGCACTCCCATCCCGGTGCCGAGTCGATCACCGGTGGCTACGTTTATGAGGGCGCCGAGTATCCCGACATGCGCAACACGTACTTCTATGGTGACTTTGAGCTCGGCAAAATCTGGGGCCTTCGTCAGTCCGGCTCGACATGGAGCAGCAAACTACTGCTCGACACATCGCTCCTGATTCCGTCGTTTGGCGTGGACGACGCCAACCGGCTGTACCTGACATCGTTCGGTGATGGCTCGGTGTACGAGCTTCGGGATGCCACCAGGTACAGCATGCGCATCGCAGGCTCAGATCGCTACAGCACCGCAGTTGCCATCGCCAAGTCCGCCTGGCCCGGCTGGGCCGGAATCACGCACGTGGTAATCGCCTCCGGCGAGGACCGCTCCGCGTCAGACCCGCTCGCGGCAAGTGGCCTATCGTGGGCCTATCATGGCGCACCGATTCTTCTTGTGAGTTCTAAGTCCACGCCTTCGAGCGTGCGCATCGCACTCTCGCAGATCCGCGCCGCCAACGGCCCCATCGCCCTCCACATCGTCGGTGGAACCGCTAGCGTTCCCTCCGCGCGGGTCACCGAGTTGCGCGCCGCAGCAGGGTCCGGCTCAACCGCCGAGCGCGTTCTGGCGACCGGCGACCGCTACGACCTTGCGGCCGCAATCGCCAGGCGCATGAAGGCGCTTCGTCCCGCCGAGTTCCCGGCACGAGTGTTCATCGCAAACGGCGCTGACGAATCGCACTTCGCTGACGCGCTCTCTCTGTCACCGATCTCCGCCGCAACCGGCACTCCCGTGCTGCTTGTCCGGGGCACGTCGGTCCCCACAGCCACCCGCAGGGCGCTGTCATCACTCGGTCTGACTGAGCGTTACATCGCCGGCGGACCGGCCTCCGTGAGCGAAGGTGTCTCGTTGGCGCTCGGCCTTGGCACTGGTTCCCCTAACCGACTCGCGGGCTCCAACCGCTACGACACCAGCGTCGCGATCGCACAGAAGGCCCTGAGCGCAGGCTGGTCCACATCCGGCACCACCGCCATCGCGGGTTCAGTGCCCGATGCCGTGAGCAGCGGCGCGTCCGTCGGTCATCTGGGCGGAGTCGTTATCATGAGCGCCAGAACCGGCCTGCCGTCCAGCCCCAGGGGCTTCGTCGGGACGCATGCATCGAGCATCACTCGGGCATGGGTACTCGGCGGTACTGCTGCACTCACCGACGACGTGCGGCGAGACGTCGCGCGGCAGCGAGACTAGTCTTCCGAGCCAGGCGGGCATCAGCGAGCCGGTCCGTGCGCGCTGATGCCCCCGCGGCCGCGCTGAACGACACACTGCTGGTCGCGGTCCTAATGCTGCTGACCGTGACTCCCGAGCGGTCTCCGGTGTACAGAACACTCGACGGAGCGCTCGCCGCCGAGAAGGTCGCGCCTGTGCAGAACAGATCCGTGCTGTTGCTCATGTCGAGCTTCTCGATCTCGCCTTTGCCGTCCGCCTCGACCAGTCGCAGGAACTTGTGCGCGGTCGTTGAGTTGTTGTACGTATAGCGTTCGTTGCTCCCCTGCGTGGCGTCTACGTGCCACACCTGAAGCGCCGGCGTGCTGCTGTACGGCCATGCAGCGTCGTTGCCGGTCCGCACCCGTGCCTGCACCACGTAGAACTCGCGGTACGGCGCGTCCAGCGAGAACCCGGGCATCACGATTGCGGCCTCCGGGGCGATCGATGTCGGCTGCAGACTCAGCTTCTCGAGCCCGGCGTTGACCACTCGTGGCTCGATCCAGCCCAGCATGATCTTGCTGAGTGCGTTGTGATCGCAGGAGCCGTCACCCATCGGGTCAAACGCGCCCACGCCACCGCCGGGACCCACGTTCCGGTTGCCATCGTAGAGGTCGGCCAGTCCCAGAGCGTGCCCCGTCTCGTGAATCAGTGTCCTCGCCGAGAAGTCCGTCGGCATCGGCACCCACGCGTACGCGCCCAGCGTCTTGCCGTCCACGGCAAGCCCGCTGCCGCCGACCGTGTAGCTCCCCCACCACGTGCTGCCGCGACGAGCCGTCCCGGTCCACATGACGATGAGGTAGTCGATACGCCCATCGCCGTCGGCATCGTAGCGGCTGAAGTCGGTACCACTCGCGTCGAAGCTCGCCAGCGCGGCCTCGACCAGTGATGTCTGCGCGTCGGACGCCTCATCTGCCACTACTCGCGTCGTCGGCACGTGATACACGCCGAGAACGTCGCCGGTGAGATCGAGCGCGCCGTACGACGAGCGGCGGTAAAACGCGCTCAGGCTCTCCATCGGAGCCTTCTCGGCCTTGCCTGCGCCGAAGAGCGTGCTCGCGATGTCTGCTTGGCTCATCGTGCTGCGAGCATCGTCGAAGTCGATGACGATGGCGGGTACGCGCACGGCGCCGAGGGATGGAAGCTGGCGGGTGTAGGGAGTGCGGAGTTTCGGGTTCCGAGGAACGACTGTCGCAGCAACTGCGGTACCCACAAGCGGCCCGACCGAGCCGAGCAGCATGACCAGCGCAAGTGCGATGCGTGTGATGAAACGTCCCACGAGACTCGCCCCCAGATGAGGACCGGCAACCGCCGGTACACCCTCTCTATCGCGTGTCTCGAGACGCCACTTAATGCTTTTTGAGCACAGGCTTCTTCAGGCATTGTTAGTCGAATTTACGCAGGTAAATGCCACATTTTATTTCAGATTCAGCAACCTGAAGCCCCTGCTTAGGGCCTCGGCTCAGACGCAGCTCGGGCGCCCCCGATTCCGGTGAGCGCCCGTGAAGAATCACGCAAACAGCGCCGGCTACTGACGGGTGACGACCATAGTCCCCATCGGTACTTGCGGGAACAGCTCCAGAACCTGCTTGTTGTACATGCGAAT
>Ga0105047_10013836_pt1 | contig 12847 bp, 7 predicted proteins | sample MAT04_FD_78384 | JGI IMG/M metagenome (GOLD analysis project Ga0105047, IMG submission 78384) | Freshwater microbial communities from Lake Fryxell liftoff mats and glacier meltwater in Antarctica - MAT-04 (megahit assembly) | ecosystem: Environmental > Aquatic > Freshwater > Ice > Liftoff... | reverse complement strand
GAAGTAGGGATCGGCCCGCACTGGAAATCCGGCACGGCGGATCACTACCCGACGATGGATGTGCGGATTCTGCAGAAGGGCATGCCGATCCCCGCCGAGGGATGGGTCATCAATGTCGAGCCGATCCGAGAGGACTACTTCAACAACGACGGCATTTTCAACTCTACCAACCTCGACGCCATCTTTGCGAACTGCCGCAACTATCTGGATGCCCCGCATGCGGTCTTCATGTTCCACTCGGGCCATGTCCAGGGAATCACCAGCTATAGCGGAACGGGGCCACATGCGGAGATGGGAGGCTACGGGACTGGCCCGACTGATCGAGGGATTCGCTTCTACTACGAGTGGGTGCGTGACAACGTCGGCAAGTGGGAGTATCCCCAGCATGTCCCGGTGGCTGAGTTTTCCATCGATCCCCAAGGGAAACAAGGAAAGTAGTGGCCGGTGTCTTTTCACATTTCGGCAGCTTGGAATCACTCAAACGATTCCCCCCTGCCAGACTCCCTCAGAAAGGGTAGACCATCGTGCGACGTCGAGGATTTACACTGATTGAGTTGCTGGTCGTGATCGCGATCATCGGAGTTCTCATCGCTCTGCTGCTGCCTGCGGTTCAGCAGGCCCGCGAAGCGGCACGCCGGTCGCAATGCAAGAACAATCTCAAGCAGCTCGGGCTGGCGATCTTTAACTACGAGTCAACTCTGAGCTGTTTCCCGCCGACCTCCGTGGTCGTGCGTTTGCCGAACAACAGCCTGTATACCAGCTACCTTGGCCCGCATGCCCGGATTCTTCCCTACATCGAACAGGGCAATGTCTTCAACAAGCTCGACACGAACTCCGCCTACGGCAACGTGCTCAATCTCGATGCCGTGGGGCGGGTGATCCCGATGTTTCTCTGTCCCAGTGAGCCACGCAGCGAGGCGTTCAACCACGCCACATTCGGCCCGATTGGCGGTGTGAACTATGGCTTCTGCATGGGAGACTGGTATGTCTGGGCCGGCCCCAATGGAGGACCACCGACTCGATCGGCGTTCGGCGTCAACCTGTATCGTCAGTGGCGGGATTTCACCGACGGCACCAGTCACACGCTGCTCATGTCCGAGGTCAAGAACTACCAGCCCTACATCCGGGACTGTGGTTCTCTGGCAAATATCAACACGCCTGACAATGTTCCCCCGCCCAACGCCGATCCCGCCACAGTCGCGCCGGAGTATGCCGGCTCCGGTTGCAGCTACTTTGACAATGGACACTCCCAGTGGGCGGAACTGACGGTCCATCACAACGGTTTCACGACTGCCTGGCCTCCAAACAAAAAAACTCCTGGTGGGCCCGGACTCTCGATCCCCGATGTCGACCTCAACAGCCAACGTGAGCGGATCGGTGGACCGACTTATGCGGCCGTCACATCCCGCAGCCATCATGTGGGCGGAGTGAATTCACTGTTCGGCGATGGAGCTGTCCGGCTCATTTCGTCTTCCATCGATGGAACCATCTGGCGGACGATTGGCACAGTGAGTGGTGGTGAAGTCACTGAGTCTCCGTTCTGAAAGGGGGACACCTCAATGTATCGTACTACTATCAGAATGAGCCTGTTCGCGATCTGCCTGATCGGCTGTGTCCCAGCGATTCCCGAAACGGACTTCGACTCGTCGATGGCCAGAGAAGTCCTCGACTCCGCACTGACTGCCTGGAAGGACGGAAAGGTTAAATCGCTGGCCAAGCGGACTCCCCCGATCCGGTTCGTCGACGAAGACTGGCGAGCCGGTTACCGCCTCACACACTTTGAAGTCGTTCACCCGGACGAACCAATCCAGCCCCGGAAGGGCACGCATATCCAACTCACTCTGATCGCCCCCCACGGAAAAACGATCGATCGCCCCGCCGAATACCAGATCACCCTCAGCCCAAATATCGCCGTCCTGCGCAGCGACCCGTAAAACCACGATGGAGATCGGTTGGCTCCCACGGAAACGCACGAAGAAAATGAAAGTTGGATTGATAAATGTATGGCGGAAGACTGCTGAGCGAACTACTGTGACGTTCAGTCGACGGACGTGTGGATCTCACTTCCCCCGATGTGAGGTTGTCGAACAGACGATTGTCAGGGAATGACGTACTCTCAGTTGTGACCATAGTATCCCTCCCCAAACGACTCCCCACCTCCCGCGCAAAGTCGTCAATTGACTCCATTGAATTAGGAGGAATATGCGAGAGGTCTGATATACTCCATTTGTACTTTCGAAGGTTTGGCTCGGGGCTTGGACGTTGCGCATGTTTCTGTGGTTTTTCGACAGACGACTAATTCGGATTGCTGGGCTGTTGATACTGATGCTGGTCGATTTCTGTGCGTCGGTCCACGCTGGAGATGCGGCCAGTTTTTTTCGTGGCCTCAACTTGAATGGTCCGCCGGTGACCATTGATGGAAACCAGTGGGAGGGAGCCGAGTCGCAGTACTACGAGTGCCGCGACAAGAGCTTTGAGAATCAAGACGTTCCCCTCGTTCCGCCCACCGACGCCGAACGAACTCGGATGATTCGCAGCAGCCGCTACGGCGGGAATCGGCTGGTCCTCAAGGACATCCCAGCGGGCCGGCACAGCGTGATGTTGTACGTCTGGGAAGATAACGACTCCGAAAGCTATCAGATCACGCTCAACAATCGCGTCGTGACCAAGGCTGTTGTCAGTGGCAACGCCGGCAGCTGGAAGAGACTGGGCCCGTGGTCGACCGACGTGAAAGAGGGGACGATCGTTCTGGCCAGTCGGGGTGGGGCGGCCAATTTCAGCGGCGTGGAGATCTGGAAGGGGGACCACGACGGCTCCGCTCCCTGGGAACAGACCGCCGAAGCTCTCGCGTTCTTCGAGAGTCGGATCCGGCCACTGCTCATTCAACACTGCTACGAGTGTCACAGTGTCGACTCGAAAGAGATCGGAGGCGAACTGCTGGTCGATTCACGGCAGGGAATTCGGCAAGGCGGCGGCACCGGCCCGGCCGTCGTGCCGGGTGATCTCGCCAAAAGCTTGTTGATTCAAGCGGTCAAGTATGACGACAAAGACCTCCAGATGCCGCCGGAGGGGAAGCTGTCGGATCTGGAGATTGCGGATCTGAAAACCTGGGTCGAGATGGGGGCTCCCGACCCGCGTTCGGACTACCGGCCGATTCCTCGCAATACGCATATCGATTGGAACGACGCCCGCAACTGGTGGTCGCTCAAACCCCTGCAACGGCCAGCGGTGCCCAAGGTACAGAATGTCGCCTGGTCGAGCAGCGACCTCGACCGCTTCGTGCTGGCTCGAATGGAGAGGGAAGGGCTGAGTCCCGCAACTGATGCCGATAAGCGGGCCTGGATTCGCCGGGTGACCTACGATTTGGTGGGGCTTCCTCCGACTCCGCAAGAGGTCGAGGCGTTTCTCGCGGACCAGTCGCCTGAGGGCTATGGGAAGCTCGTGGATGACCTGTTGTCCCGACCTCAGTACGGCGAACGCTGGGGGCGGATGTGGCTTGATGTCGTTCGCTATTCCGACACGGCAGGAGATAACTCCGACTTCCCGATTCCCCAGATGTACAAGTACCGCAACTGGGTGATCGATGCCTTTAATCGTGATCTGCCCTATGACCAGTTCGTGACCCATCAGCTGGCTGGGGATCTGGTCGAGGATCACAATGACCCGGCCCGTGGAACCTCTGCTGAGGAACGCGAGCGGCAGCAGCGGATCATCGCGACGGGGTACATCGCTAACTCGCGACGGTTCGGCTCGCGCGTACACGACTATCCGCAACACCTGACGATCGAGGACACGCTCGACAATCTGGGGCGGACCTTTCTGGGAACGACGATCAATTGTGCCCGGTGTCACAACCACAAGTTCGACCCGATCACGACGGACGACTATTACGCGCTGTACGGAATCTTTCACAGTACGCGTTACCCCTGGCCCGGGATCGAGCTGGAGCAGAAACAACGCGATCTGGTGCCGCTCGCCAGCGCCGAGGAGATTCAGCAAGCGGAGCGGGCTCGCGAGCAAAAGCTGAATGACCTGCAGGCACAGATCACCCAGCGTCAGGCGGCTTTCGACACACTCAAGGACAAACCTGAAAATGACTCCGCGCGCCAGCAGGCTCAGAAAGACCTCACAGATGCGGAACGAACTCTGTCGGAGCAGGAAAAGTCGCCGCCCGAGTACGAGCTGGCTTATGCGGTCGCGGAATCGAACACGATTGAAGACTCGGCCATTCAGATGAAGGGGAATCCGGAGCGGTTGGGTGTCGTCGTCCCGCGTCGCTTTGTCGAGGTCCTGGGCGGTGAGCGACTGGACTCCTCCGATCTCAGTAGCGGTCGGCTCGCCCTTGCTCGCTGGATCACTAATCCTGCAAATCCGCTCACCGCACGTGTGATGGTTAACCGGATCTGGCAAGGTCATTTTGGTCGAGGCATCGTCCCGACTCCGAACGATTTTGGACGTCATGGCAAGCTGCCTTCGCACCCGGAACTACTCGACTGGCTCGCGACGACGTTGATCGACAGCGGCTGGTCAATCCGGGCTCTGCATCGCGAGATCGTGCTGTCGCGGGCCTATCGCATGTCGAGTGTCCGTAGCCCCGAAGCAATCTCCCAGGACCCCAATAACGAGTGGTTGTCATCGTTTCCGCGTCGCCGACTCGATGCTGAGGCGATGCGAGATACGCTGTTGTCTCTCGGGGGACATCTCGATCTCACGATGGGAGAGGCCCATCCGTTCCCGGAGCAGAAGACCTGGAAATTCACCCAGCATCGCCCGTTCAAAGCGATCTACGAGACCAACCGCCGCAGCGTCTACCTGATGACGCAGCGCATCCAGCGGCACCCGTATCTAGCGATCTTTGATGGAGCCGATCCGTCGACCAGCATGCCGACACGACTGACCAGTACGACCCCGCTGCAGGCGCTCTACCTCCTCAACGATGAGTTCGTGCATCAACAGGCTCAGGGCTGGGCCGCTCGTTTGAATACTGCTGCGACACCGGCCGAGCGAGTCCATCTGGCGTTCGAGATGGCACTCGGGCGACCGGCCCGGCAATCAGAAGTCGAGACAGCCACTCAACTGGTGGAGCAGGTCGCGGCCCGCCTGCGTAGTGAGGGTCGCGCCGAAGCGGAGGCTCATTCACAAGCGTGGGAATCCTTTTGCCGCGCGGTCTTCCGACTCAATGAGTTCGTCTACATCGATTGATCTCCCATGACTTATCAACCGACCCGTCGTCATGTCCTCCACAGCCTCGCAGCGGGTTCGCTGCTGATGCCCGGGATTCTCAGCGAGCTTCTGGCGGACTCGTCGGGGAAAGACACCGATCCGCTGACGCCGAAGCAGCCGCACTTCCCGGCGAAGGCGAAACGGGTCATCTATATCTTCTCGAATGGCGGCGTGTCGCACATGGACACGTTCGACTACAAGCCCGAACTGTTCAAAGCCGATGGTCAGTTGACGGGGATTGGCGGCGGTCTGTCGAACCAGCAGCGAGTGCTGCTCAAACCGCTCTGGCAGTTCCGACCGGGCGGCGAGTGTGGCACGCTGGTCAGCGATCTGTTCCCGTATCTGCGGGAACACTGCATGGATGACATCGCTCTCATCAAATCGATGAAGTCCGACGACAATGAGCACTACAACGCCACGCTCGCGATGCACACCGGATCGTTCTTCTTCAGCCGGCCCAGCATTGGGGCCTGGGTCAGTTATGGGCTGGGAACGTTCAATCAGAATCTCCCGTCGTTCATCGTCCTGGCCCAGCAGTTACCGTATGCCGGGACGCAGGTCTATGCGAATGATTTCCTGCCGGCCTATCACCAGGGCGTCCGCGTTGTTCCGGGTGCGACTCCAATTATCAACCTCGATCCGCGAACGCCTCAACCCAGCGTGCAGCAGTTGGAACTCGGGTTTGCCGATGAGCTGAATCGTCGACATCTCGCCGAGCGGCGTGGAGATCAGGAACTGGCGGCTCGCATCAAGACCTTTGAAACGGCCTTTCATATGCAGACCGACGCCCGCGAGGCGTTCGATCTGGGGCAGGAGACGGAAGAGACGCTGGGGCTGTACGGACTGAAGCCCGGTCAGACCGACGGTTTCGGCTGGAAGTGTCTTGTGGCGCGGCGACTGGCTGAGCGGGGTGTCCGGTTTATCGAGTTGATCGACGGCAGCTCCAGTCATAACTGGGACCAGCACGGCGATATGGCGGAGCACGCCGAACACGCGAAGGGGGTTGATCAGCCGATCGCGGGCTTGTTGCGCGATCTCAAACGCCGCGGAATGCTCGATGAGACACTGGTTGTCTGGACTACGGAGTTCGGACGGACGCCCGGTGTCGATGGAGCCAAAGGCCGCGGCCACCACGGAGCCTGTTTCTCCTCCTGGCTGGCGGGTGGAGGAGTCAAGGGGGGCATCAGCTACGGCAGCACTGACGAACTGGCAGCGACTGTCGCCGAGAACAAGGTCCACGTCCACGACTTCCATGCCACGATCCTTGCGCTCATGGGCATCGACCACACGAAGCTGACCTACCGCCACGCCGGCCGGGACTTCCGGCTGACCGACGTTCACGGAAACGTCGTGAATGAGATCATGGCGTAGCGTAGGCTGCCCGAGGGGGTGTAGCACTTCATCGTAGTATGACTTCTCAGTACATTGACAAGTACATGTCAGAATGAATGGCCGCAAGGCAATAAAGTCGACTCTGATGGCATGCAACCGATCCCGACTTTCGCTGTCGGCGACAGTTCCGCATGAGCGATGAGTCCTGCTCACCTTCGCCATTTCAGCAAAGTGTCGCATCAGAATGCCATTCAGCAGACGCGAACTGTATCAGTGCCCAGACATAAGAAATAACGCCCAGGCGCGAGAGGGACCTGCCCGGAGACTTCGAGCAGGCCCCGACCTCGACGGCCGATCAATCCGCTTTGATCAGACAGTATGATCGAAGCGATCAAGATTCATCACTTTGTTCCAAGCTGCGACGAAGTCGTGGACGAACTTGTTCTGCGCGTCGGAACTTCCATAGACTTCAGCCAGAGCGCGGAGTTGGGAGTTTGAACCAAAGATCAGGTCGATACGCGAGCCAGTCCACTTCAGTTTCCCCGTTTTGCGATCATGGCCTTCGAACGCATCTGCGTCTTTCGAGACCGCCTTCCACTCCGTGCTCATGTCGAGCACGTTCACGAAGAAGTCGTTGGTCAGCGCCTCCGGTCGCTTGGTGAAGACACCGTGTTGCGTTCCTCCGAAGTTAGTCTTGAGGACACGCATGCCGCCCACGAGCACCGTCATTTCGGGTGCAGTCAGGGTCAGTAATTGTGACTTATCAACCAGCAGCGCTTCGGCCGATACGCTGTACCTGCCCTTGAGGTAATTGCGGAAGCCGTCCGCAATGGGTTCGAGTACGGCGAAGGAGGCTGCATCGGTTTGCTCTTGCGAAGCGTCCATGCGTCCCGGTGCGAAAGGAACCGTGACTTCTTGGCCAGCATTTTTGGCAGCTTGTTCGACGCCCGAGCAACCGGCCAAAACGATCAGATCAGCCAGAGAAACCATTTTGCCACCGGACTGGGCGCTGTTGAACGCGCTCTGGATGCCCTCCAGAGTTTTCAACACCTTTGCCAGTTGGGCTGGCTGGTTGACTTCCCAATCCTTCTGCGGTGCCAGGCGAACACGAGCACCGTTCGCACCTCCGCGCTTGTCAGAGCAACGGAACGTAGACGCCGACGCCCATGCAGTGGAAACCAGCTCCGAGACAGACAGGCCGGAAGTCAGGATTTTTTTCTTAAGAGCGGCGATGTCCTGCGCATCAATCAATTTGTGATTCACTGCCGGGATGGGGTCCTGCCAGACGAGTGCTTCTGCAGGAACCTCCGAGCCGAGATAACGAGAGCGCGGCCCCATGTCGCGGTGCGTCAGCTTGAACCATGCCCGGGCAAACGCGTCGGCGAACTGGTCCGGATTCTCCATGAAACGCCGTGAAATCTTTTCGTAGGCAGGGTCGAACCGCAACGCAAGATCTGTGGTCAGCATGGAAGGCGCGATCCGCTTCGAGGCGTCATGCGCATGCGGCACCGTGCCCGCGCCTGCGCCATTCTTCGGCGTCCACTGATTCGCACCGGCCGGGCTCTTCGTGAGTTCCCATTCAAAGCTGAACAGGTTCCAGAAGAAGTTGTTGCTCCATTTTGTTGGCGTGCTGGTCCAGGTAACTTCCAGGCCGCTGGTGATCGTGTCACCGCCCTTGCCAGTGCCAAAGCTGTTCTTCCAGCCTAGGCCCTGCTCCTCAAGGCCTGCCGCTTCCGGCTCAGGCCCCACGTGGGACGCAGGCGCGGCTCCGTGGGTCTTGCCAAAGGTATGGCCGCCAGCGATGAGCGCCACCGTCTCCTCGTCGTTCATCGCCATGCGCGCGAAAGTCTCGCGAATATCCCGCGCTGCGGCGACCGGATCGGGCTTGCCGTTCGGGCCTTCCGGGTTGACGTAAATTAGCCCCATTTGCACGGCAGCGAGCGGATTTTCGAGATCGCGGTCGCCGGAGTAACGCTTGTCATCCAGCCACGTCTTCTCGGTGCCCCAATAAACATCCTGATCCGGCTCCCAGACATCTTCACGACCGCCACCGAAACCAAAGGTCTTGAATCCCATAGTTTCAAGGGCGACGTTGCCAGCCAGGATCATCAGGTCCGCCCACGAAATTTTGCGGCCATACTTCTGCTTAATTGGCCAAAGGAGCCTGCGCGCCTTGTCCAGACTGACGTTGTCCGGCCAACTGTTGAGCGGCGAGAAGCGCTGCTGGCCACGGCCCGCACCGCCGCGACCGTCTCCTGTGCGGTAGGTACCGGCACTGTGCCACGCCATGCGAACGAACAAAGGCCCGTAGTGACCGAAGTCTGCTGGCCACCAGTCCTGCGAGTCGGTCATCAGCACCGCGAGATCCTTCTTCACCGCTGCCAGGTCGAGGCTCGTGAACTCTTCCGCGTAGTTAAAGTCCTCGCCCATTGGATTGGAGTTGCAGGAATGCTGGTGCAGGAGTTCGAGCTTCAACTGGTTCGGCCACCAGTCGCGATTTGACGTGCCGCCGCTGGCGGAGTGGTTGAAGGGGCATTTGGCTTCAGTGGACATGTATTTTCTCCTGAGTTCGCCTTTTGCACTTTTATGGAGGCATCGGGACTGGTCTGGGTGAAAAACGTGAGCCTAGATGACAATGCATGGGACATCGCTCTCAGGCATCGAGCAAGGAGGCTCACGATGGAACTTGTATCGAGTTTTGTGTGTTTATTGCAGGGACTGTCGAGGACGATGACGGCACCGACGCACGCCAGCTGGGTTACGATCTTGACCGGTTGGGTGTTGGCTTCGCGGCGGACGGTGATGCGGCGGGGAAGCACTTCTCGTCGTATCATCGCGTGTTCAGCGCGGCACGCTGGTCGCTCGACGCGTTGGGGCTGGCGGTGTTTGGTTTGATCGAGCCGTGGCTGGACAGAGAGGCCGTGCTGTTGGCGCTGGATGACACGCTGGCCCGCAAGCGCGGGTTGAAGATGTTTGGGACCGCAGCGATTTCACGTCGTCGCGGATAGTGCGTATGGTGGCCAGAGCGCGTTGTGTCACTTGCCCGCGAACTGTGATCTGACCAGCCGTTTGCTCAAAGACGCCTGACTGGACACGCCGCTCCGTCGAACGCACAGCTCCGCTGCCCATGCTGCTCTACAGCTTAATCGTGCTGTGGTTCGCCCGCGAAGGACATCGTCACTGGCAGCCGCTCGTGTGTCCGTGGTACACGTCGAAAACCGCCCCGTCGTTCGCCGACATGCTGCGAACCCTCCGCCGACTCAGCATCCGACAACACGTTTTATCCCTACCCATCACTGGCCCAGGTTCGAAAAAACTCCAACAACTCCTAGAAAACACCGTCGCCTTGGCCACCTAAAGTGCAAAAGGCGAACTTAGTGTCGGAGCGATGGTCTCGGCGATAGAATCTCTTCAGATGTTGCTCAGAAGATCTTCTTGTCGACTCTTTTCTGAGACTGACGCGCCCCACAACTCCGTAGGTGCGTGAGTATCAATGCCCACGCAGTTAACAGAGAAGAAGAGGAATCAATATGTTTCGAAGGTTCAATCTCATTTCCATCGTGCTAATTGCTGTGGTCGGGTTCTTCAGTTGGCTAACAGCCAGCGAGGAACGGGGGACCACGTTTGCCCAAGAGAAAAGCGTCGCTCCCCGACCGGGGGCCAATGAGAACGCCGAACCCTACGAAATCGACCGTACGGTTCTGCCGATCCCCGAACCGAAGATCCCGCACAGCACAGTCTTCGATGCGCGCAACGCGAAAGCGCCGCCGCGGTTTCAGGTGAAAGCACCCGAGAAAGCCCCGAACGTGCTCATCGTCCTCATCGACGATATGGGCTTCGGCATGTCGAGCAGCTTTGGCGGACCGATTGCCATGCCGGCGCTCGACAGGCTGGCTCAGAACGGTTTGCGCTATAACCACTTCCACACCACGGCCCTCTGTTCGCCAACGCGGGCAGCACTTCTCTCGGGGCGCAATCACCACATGTGCAACATGGGGTCGATCACCGAGACGGCCACGTCGTTCCCGGGCCAGACCGGGCAGCGGCCGAACAGCGTTGCCCCCGTCGCGCAGATGCTGCGGCTCAATGGCTACAGTACGGGCGCGTTTGGCAAGAGTCACGAAACGGCCGCGTGGGAAGTCAGCCCTTCGGGGCCGACTGACCGCTGGCCCACGCGCAGCGGCTTCGACAAGTTTTATGGGTTCATCGGCGGCGAAACGAACCAATGGGCACCGATGCTCTACGACGGATTGAATCCCGTCGAATTACCGAAAAAAGAGGGCTATCACTTCATGGAGGACATGACGGACAAAGCGATCGGCTGGATGCAGTACGAAAAGTCACTCACGCCTGATAAGCCATTCTTCCTGTACTTCGCCCCCGGCGCAACGCACGCACCACATCACGTTCCGAAAGACTGGATCGCAAAGTATAAAGGAAAATTCGATCAAGGCTGGGACAAGATGCGAGAGGAAACGCTCGCCCGACAGATCAATCTCGGCGTCGTTCCCGCGGGCACCAAACTCGCTCCCAAGCCGTCCGCGATCAAGGATTGGGACAAACTCGATGCGGACGAAAAGAAGCTTTTCTCGCACCAGATGGAAATCTACGCGGGCTTCGGAGCGTACGCCGATAGCGAGATCGCCCGCCTGATCGAAGCCGTGGAGGGACTCGGCCAACTCGATAACACCCTGATCTTCTACATCGTCGGCGACAACGGCACGAGTGCCGAGGGAGGCATGAATGGCCTATTCAACGAGTACAGCTATTTCAACGGTGCGCCTGAATCGGTCGAGGACATTCTCAAGCACTACGACGAACTCGGCGGACCGATGTCCTATCCGCACATGGCCGCGGGCTGGGCGGTTGCAGGCGACGCACCATTCGCTTGGACCAAGCAAGTCGCATCTGAGTTTGGCGGCACGCGCAACGGCATGGTTGTGCATTGGCCCAATGGCATCAAAGCAAAGGGCGAGCTTCGCACGCAGTTCCACCACGTAATTGACATTGCCCCGACGATTTTGGAAGCAGCCGGACTGCCCGAACCCAAGTCGGTCGAGGGCACCTTTCAAACGCCGATCGAAGGCGTTTCAATGAAATACACCTTCGACGATGCAGCCGCGAAGACCACACACACCACGCAGTATTTCGAGATCTTCGGCAATCGCTCGATCTATCACGATGGTTGGTTGGCTGGCACGGTGCATCGCCCGGCATGGGATTTCCTGCCCAAGACGTCGCTCGAAAAGGATACGTGGGAGTTGTATGACACACGCACCGACTTTAGCTGCGCGAACAACATCGCCGACAAGAATCCCGCGAAGCTCAAGGAGTTGCAGGAACTGTTTATGCAGGAGGCTGTGAAGTATCAAGTGCTGCCTCTCGACGACCGGGTACTGGAACGCACCAACGCCGACCTCGTTGGCCGTCCTGAACTGATCGGCCGCCGGACTTCACTCACGCTGTATCCCGGCATGAAGGGCATGACCGAAAACGTCTTCATCAACCTCAAGAATAAGACCCACTCGATCACGGCGGAGTTGGAAATTCCGGAGAAGGGTGCAAACGGCGTCGTGCTGGCGCAAGCGGGACGCTTCGGAGGCTGGAGCTTGTATTTGAAGGACGGCAAGCCGGTCTATACCTACAACTTCCTGGGACTGGAGCGATTCTCGGTGAAGGGAGACGCGGCGCTGCCTGCGGGCAAAGTGACACTGCGCTTTGAGTTCGCATACGACGGCGGAGGTCTCGGCAAGGGTGGCACAGGGACGCTGCTGGTGAACGGCAAGAAAGCTGGCGAAGGCAAGATCGGACGTACGCAGCCCAATATTTTCTCGGCCGATGAAACGGCCGATGTGGGCGTCGATGAAGCCACGCCGGTGACCGAAGATTACAAAGAAGGGGACAACGCCTTCACCGGCAAGATTCGAAAGGTGATCGTGGAGTTCACGCCGACGAAAAAGGTAGCGGCGGACCAGGCTCAGGAAAAGGAATCCATTCTGACACGCAAGCTGGCGGAATGACCTTCTATGGAATGAGTAATCGAGCTGGTACCTACTCCGAGTCCCGTGGCAGTTGGCAGCGGGGCTCGGCTTCTATCTATACGTAGGGCTTTTATGAACATCGGACGCTTTTGTTAAGCCCGGTGGAAAATGGCGGCGCGGGGTATCGAGGGATTAAGCGGTTTGGCTCCGGGTGAGCATGAACATGAGTTCAGCTGAGGGCTGCTGAAGACTTGAGGAGATCCCCCGAGAGCCGAGCGAGATTCAGCCGGGTTTACGGCGACGCTTGGCGT